>OPGP01000019.1_pt1 | contig 136357 bp, 119 predicted proteins | sample 1691661 | NCBI WGS metagenome assembly OPGP01 (sample SAMN05831936, study PRJEB22555) | human gut metagenome | isolation source: Material from the ethmoid | host: Homo sapiens | reverse complement strand
AATTTGCCTGGCGGCCATAGCGCGGTGGTCCCACCTGATCCCATGCCGAACTCAGAAGTGAAACGCCGTAGCGCCGATGGTAGTGTGGGGTCTCCCCATGCGAGAGTAGGACACTGCCAGGCATCAAATTAGTGTGCTGATATGGCTCAGTTGGTAGAGCGCACCCTTGGTAAGGGTGAGGTCCCCAGTTCGACTCTGGGTATCAGCACCACTTTATTAAAGTGGGTTTAGAAGTTCGGCAAAAAGAATTAAAAGAATTTGCTTGGCGGCAATAGCGCGGTGGTCCCACCTGACCCCATGCCGAACTCAGAAGTGAAACGCCGTAGCGCCGATGGTAGTGTGGGGTCTCCCCATGCGAGAGTAGGACACTGCCAAGCATCAATTAAAGCAACAAGCCCTACGTGAAAGCGTAGGGCTTTTTGTTTTATCTGTCGTATATCGTTCTGCTCGAGCATGGGCATGCGAAAAGCCCGTCGGGAACGGGCTTTAACGCCGCTTGCGGCGGCCCCGAAGGGGGGAGTCTCAGGATGAGACGAGTATTGTAGGACACTGCCAAGCATCAATTAAGCCAAGAGGCCATCCGCAAGGATGGCCTTTTTGCTTTGCGTCTTCAAAAAGCGTATGAGTTCCATCTGTACCAACGCAATGAAACATTTTCACCTTCCCGTTGAACACTCGACATTGTGCCCAAAAACCGCTATCTTCGGGCATCTAGAAGTCTAAACGTTTAAATGGATATGTGAGGATTAAGCAATGCCGATTCGTGTTCCTGATGAGTTACCTGCAGTCAGTTTCTTGCGCAATGAGAATGTCTTTGTGATGGCATCCTCTCGGGCAAAAACTCAGGAAATCAGGCCGCTGAAAGTGCTGATCCTCAACCTGATGCCAAAAAAGATCGAGACAGAAAACCAGTTTTTACGCCTGCTTTCCAACTCTCCGCTGCAAATTGACATTCAACTGCTGCGTATCGATAGCCGCGAGTCGAAGAACACGCCGGCGGAGCATCTGAACAACTTCTACTGTGATTTTGAAGACATTCAGGATGAGAACTTTGATGGCTTGATTGTCACCGGTGCGCCGTTGGGGCTGGTTGATTTCTGCGACGTTGCTTACTGGCCACAGATTGAACGGGTGATTGATTGGGCCAAGAACCACGTCACTTCCACGCTGTTTGTCTGTTGGGCGGTACAGGCTGCATTGAACATTCTGTACGGTATCCCGAAGATGACCCGTGAAGTGAAACTGTCAGGTGTTTATCAGCATCAAACACTGCAACAGCACGCGTTGCTGACCCGCGGTTTTGATGAGACCTTCCTGGCTCCCCATTCACGCTATGCGGACTTCCCCACGGAGATCATCCGCCAGTACACGGATTTGGATATCCTGGCCGAATCAGAGCAGACCGGGGCCTATTTGTTCGCCAGTAAGGACAAGCGCCTGGCGTTTGTTACCGGGCACCCGGAGTATGACGCGCTGACGTTGGCGGGTGAGTATTGTCGCGATAACGAGGCCGGTCTTAATCCTGTGGTACCGCTGAATTACTTCCCCGATGATAACCCCGAACTCACGCCAAAAGCCTCCTGGCGCAGCCATGGTCACCTGTTGTTTGCCAACTGGCTCAACTACTATGTTTACCAAATCACACCGTACGATCTGCGTCATATGAACCCGACTCTCGAGTAACCCTTTTACCCCAATCGGCGGCTGAATCGAGGCCGCCGACGCTACTTATCCCTCATCTGCACCCCTTCTTTTCTTCGCTATTCTAGTAAAAATCATTGTCTAACAATCACTTAAATTAATTCGTATCAGTTTATGGAACCGGTTTCCTTACTGGTGTTCATTGTTATTTATATTAACTGATTGATAATAAAAGGTTAATAAAATATTTTATATTAAAATGGAAATCGTTTTTGATTTTTATTTTTAGTTGAGTATTCTTAGATCCAGAGAGAAGAGATCTGACCAGTTAAGGATCGTTTTATCGGCCCTGATCCACACTGATTTTTGATGAAGATGCGCCGGACTGGCTAGCGGCAGCGGTGCGCAACGATGGGAAGGAGCAAGACAATGACGCAACAGATAGTAGGCACGGAGTTAACGTTTACGCAGGGTTTCACCGCTGCTGAGCGGCAGGTGTTGACGGATGACGCGGTCGAATTCCTGGCGGAACTGGTGAGTAAGTTTACTCCACAGCGCAACAAACTGTTGGCTGCGCGCGCCTGCTGGCAGCAGAAGATCGATCAAGGTGATCTTCCAGACTTTATTTCGGAAACTGCTTCCATTCGTAATGGTGAGTGGTCTGTCCGCGGCATACCTGAGGATTTGCGCGACCGTCGGGTGGAAATCACCGGTCCGGTTGAACGTAAGATGGTGATCAACGCCCTGAACGCCAATGTGAAGGTGTTTATGGCGGACTTCGAGGACTCACTGGCGCCGAGCTGGGACAAAGTGATCGATGGCCAAATCAACCTGCATGACGCGGTGAACGGCACCATCTCTTACACCAATGAAGCCGGCAAGATTTATCAGTTGAAGCCGAACCCGGCGGTATTGATTGCTCGCGTACGCGGCCTGCATTTGCCGGAAAAGCACGTGCAATGGCAGGGGGAAGCGATCCCGGGCGGCCTGTTTGATTTCGCGCTGTATTTCTTCCACAACTATCGTCAACTGTTGGCCAAAGGTAGCGGCCCTTATTTCTACCTGCCGAAAACCCAGTCCTGGCAGGAAGCCGCCTGGTGGAGCGAAGTCTTCAGCTTTGCCGAAGATCGTTTCTCCCTGCCACGCGGAACCATCAAAGCCACGGTGTTGATCGAAACGCTGCCGGCGGTATTCCAGATGGACGAGATCCTGTATCACTTGCGCGATCACATCGTCGGTTTGAACTGCGGCCGTTGGGATTACATCTTCAGCTATATCAAGACGCTGAAAAATCATGCCGATCGCGTATTGCCGGATCGTCAGTCGGTCACCATGGAAAAGTCATTCCTTAGCGCCTACTCCCGCTTGCTGATCAAGACCTGCCATAAGCGCGGTGCCTTTGCCATGGGCGGTATGGCGGCGTTTATCCCGAGCAAAGACGCGGAGAAAAATGCCTGGGTGCTGAACAAGGTCCGGGCGGATAAAGAGCTGGAAGCCAATAACGGCCACGACGGTACCTGGGTGGCACATCCAGGCCTGGCGGATACCGTCATGGAAGTGTTCAGCCGGGTGCTCGGTGAGCGCCGGAACCAACTGGAAGTGCTGCGTGAAAACGACGCGCCAATCAGTGCTGCGCAGCTGCTGGAACCTTGTGACGGTGAACGTACCGAAGCAGGCATGCGGGCCAATATCCGTGTGGCGGTGCAATACATCGAGGCCTGGATCTCCGGCAATGGCTGTGTGCCGATTTACGGCCTGATGGAAGATGCGGCGACGGCGGAAATTTCTCGAACCTCTATATGGCAGTGGATCCACCACGAAAAGAGCCTGAGCGATGGCCAACTGGTTACCAAGGCGCTGTTCCGCCAGATGCTGAAAGAAGAAATGTGGGTGGTACGTGAAGAGTTGGGTGAGGCCCGCTTTAACGCTGGCCGGTTCGAAGAGGCTGCGCGCCTGATGGAACGTATCACTACGCAAGACGAATTAATCGATTTCCTGACTTTACCTGGCTATGAGCTGCTGGCCTGAACCTGTTCCTGACCATTAACCCTACATTATTGAAAAGGATAAAAATTATGTCTACCTCTCGTGCTCAACAGATCCAACAGCTGGAACAGGAATGGAAGTCGGCCCGCTGGGAAGGGGTCACCCGCCCATACAGCGCGGAAGACGTGATTAATCTGCGCGGTTCGGTTAACCCGGTCTGCACGCTGGCGCAGAACGGTGCCGCCAAGCTGTGGGAACTGCTGCACGGTAAATCACGCAAAGGTTATGTCAACAGCCTGGGGGCACTGACCGGCGGTCAGGCGTTGCAGCAGGCCAAGGCTGGCGTCGAGGCGATTTACCTGTCCGGCTGGCAGGTGGCGGCCGATGCCAACACCGCGTCTGCGATGTACCCGGACCAGTCACTGTATCCGGTCGATTCCGTACCGGGGGTGGTTGAGCGCATCAACAACACTTTCCGCCGCGCCGATCAGATCCAGTGGGCCAACAAAATTGAACCGGGCAGCAAAGGCTACACCGACTACTTCCTGCCGATCGTGGCCGATGCCGAAGCCGGCTTTGGCGGCGTGCTGAATGCCTTCGAACTGATGAAGGCGATGATTGAGGCCGGTGCTGCCGGGGTGCACTTCGAAGACCAACTGGCGGCGGTGAAAAAATGCGGTCATATGGGCGGCAAAGTGCTGGTGCCAACCCAGGAAGCGATCCAGAAGCTGGTTGCTGCGCGTCTCGCCGCCGACGTACTCGGTGTGCCGACGCTGGTGATTGCGCGTACCGATGCCGATGCTGCCGATTTGCTGACCTCTGACTGCGATCCTTACGACCGTGAGTTTGTTTCCGGCGAGCGCACTGCCGAAGGTTTCTTCCGTACCCATGCCGGTGTTGAGCAGGCGATCAGCCGTGGCCTGGCATATTGCCCTTATGCTGACCTGGTGTGGTGCGAAACATCCACGCCGGATCTGCAGGCGGCCAAGCGCTTTGCCGATGCGATCCATGCCAAATTCCCCGGCAAGCTGTTGGCGTACAACTGCTCGCCGTCGTTCAACTGGAAAAAGAACCTGGACGATCAGACTATCGCTCGCTTCCAGGAAGAGCTGTCAGCGATGGGCTACAAATACCAGTTCATCACGCTGGCAGGCATTCACAGCATGTGGTTCAACATGTTTGACCTGGCGCACGCCTATGCGCAGGGCGAGGGCATGAAGCACTACGTCGAGAAAGTGCAACAGCCGGAGTTCGATGCCGTGGCTCGTGGTTATACCTTTGCCTCACACCAGCAGGAAGTGGGCACCGGTTACTTCGACAAGGTGACCACCATTATTCAGGGCGGAGCCTCCTCGGTGACGGCGCTGACCGGTTCGACGGAAGAACAGCAGTTCTGAGGCGGCAACGCTGACAAGTGGTAACCCGGAGCCTGCTTATGCAGGCTCTATTTTCTGGCGGGAGGTAAGGATGGCGGCAAAACTGGAGCTGTTGATCGCACAGACGATCCTGCAGGGCTTTGATGCACAGTACGGCCGCTTCCTGGAGGTGACCGCCGGTGCGCAGCAGCGTTTTGAGCGGGCGGACTGGCCGGCAGTGCAGCTGGCGATGAAAAAGCGTATCCATCTGTATGATCATCACGTCGGCCTGGTGGTCGAGCAACTGAAGTGCATCACCGGGCAAAAATATTATGATGCGGATTTCCCCAGCCGGGTGAAGGCGGTGTATACCGATCTGCTGCCTGAGTACCCGCGCTTTGAGATTGCCGAAAGCTTCTTCAATTCCGTCTACTGTCGGCTGTTCCGGCACCGTGATCTGACGCCGGAGAAACTGTTTGTTTTCAGCTCCCAGCCGGAAGGGCGCTTTCGCGACATCCCGCGTCCTCTGTCACGCGATTTCACCGCCAACGGCGACGTCTCGGCGATGCTGTACAATCTGCTGACTGATTTACCTCTGCGGTTGCCGTGGGAAAACTTATCGCGCGATATTGATTACATCACGCTGGCGTTGCAACAAAGCTTCAGTGTGCAGCAGTTGGCTGGAGCGACGTTCCAGATCGCCAACGAACTGTTTTACCGTAACAAAGCGGCCTGGTTGGTGGGTAAGCTGCGAGTGGCAGACCGGGTTTATCCTTTCCTGTTGCCAATCCATCACAGTGATTCCGGCGCCTTGTTTATTGATACCTGCCTGACCAGCAAGGCCGAGGCCAGTATCGTGTTCGGCTTCGCCCGTTCTTACTTTATGGTTTACGCCCCCCTGCCGGCGGCGATGGTCGAGTGGCTGCGCGAAATCCTGCCGGGCAAAACCACCGCCGAGCTGTATATGGCGATCGGCTGCCAGAAGCACGGGAAAACAGAATGTTACCGTGAGTACCTGACGTTTATGAGCGGTTCGCAGGAGCAGTTCATCATCGCGCCGGGGGTCAAGGGCATGGTGATGCTGGTCTTTACCCTGCCGTCGTTCGATCGAGTGTTCAAGGTGATCAAGGATGAGTTTGCGCCGCAAAAAGAGGTGACGCAGGCGCAGGTCATGGCGTGCTACCAACTGGTAAAAGAGCACGATCGCGTGGGGCGCATGGCGGATACCCAGGAGTACGAAAATTTTGTCGTCGACAAGGCGCGTCTCAGTCCGGAATTATTGGCGGAACTGCAGCGTGAGGTGCCGGACAAGCTGGAGGATCTGGGCGATCGCATCGCGATCAAGCATCTGTATATGGAGCGACGCATGACGCCGCTGAATCTGTATCTGGAGCAGGCTGATGAACAACAGATGCGTGACGCGATAGAAGAATACGGCAATGCGATCAAGCAACTGGCCGCCGCCAATATTTTCCCCGGCGACATGCTGTTCAAGAACTTTGGCGTGACCCGGCACGGGCGAGTGGTGTTCTACGATTATGATGAGATTTGCTACATGACCGAGGTCAACTTCCGCGATATTCCGCCGCCGCGCTACCCGGAAGATGAGTTGGCCAGCGAACCCTGGTATAGCGTGTCACCCAATGATGTGTTTCCGGAGGAGTTCAGGCATTTCTTGTGTGGCGACCGGCGCATCCGACAGGTGTTTGAAGAGATGCATCGCGACCTGTTCGAGGCCGATTATTGGCGCGGGTTGCAACAGCGCATCCGTGATGGACATGTGGAGGACGTGTTTGCTTACCGTAAAAAACGCCGTTTCAGCCAGCGCAGTGGGGCGGCGCTGCCCGCAACCTCCGCCACGGCTTAAGGGCGCAGTTCATCACCGCGCCCAATACGATTAAGCTTTCGCACCCGCAACGGCGGCGCGCGCCAATTCGGTGATGCGTGCGTAGTCGCCGCTTTCCAGCGCATCTGCCGGTACCAGCCAGGAGCCGCCGATGCACAGCACGCTTTTTAGCGCCAGATAGTCACGGTAATTGTTCGGTGAAATGCCACCTGTTGGGCAGAAGCGCACCTGTGGGAACGGGCCGCTGATAGCCTGCAGCGCTTTCACGCCTCCGTTGGCTTCCGCCGGGAAGAATTTAAACTCACGCAGGCCGTGATCCATGCCCAGCATCAGTTCCGACACGGTACAGATACCGGGAATTAACGGGATTGAACCGGCAGTGGCTGCTTTCAGCAGATCGGCGGTCAGGCCCGGGCTGATGGCGAACTGGGCACCGGCATCGGTCACTTCCTGCAACTGCTGTGGATTAATGACGGTACCGGCGCCGATAATCGCATCTGGCACTTCTTTGGCAATGGCGCGGATCGCGTCCATCGCGCAGGCGGTGCGCAGGGTGACTTCCAATACCCGTACGCCTCCGGCTACCAGGGCTTTCGCTAAGGGTACCGCGTGTTCCAGCTTGTTGATGACGATCACCGGGACTACCGGTCCGGCCATCAGGATCTGCTCTGCGCTTGTCTTCCAATTTTTCATCAATGGTTTTCTCCAGTTATGGCCGCCGCCGTCGGCTGCACGGCCATGCTATCGGTTAAAATTTAATACAGCAGGCGCCCTGTTCGGCCCCGGAAAGCTGGCTACGCAAGGCACCGAACAGTTCACGACCACAGCCGATATGTTCTGCGCTCAGGTCGGGCTGGTAAGGTGCGCGCTGGGCCAACTGCTTGGCATCGACCAATAATGCCAGCTCGCCAGTGCGGCCGTTCACGCGGATCAGGTCACCGTTTTGCACCTTGGCCAACATGCCGCCGGTGTAGGCTTCCGGGGTCACGTGGATGGCGGAAGGCACCTTGCCGGAAGCGCCGGACAGGCGGCCATCGGTCACCAGGGCCACTTTAAATCCACGGTCCATCAGTACGCCCAGTGGTGGCATCAACTTGTGCAGCTCGGGCATACCGTTGGCCTGTGGCCCCTGGAAGCGCACCACCACTACGCAGTCACGATCCAGCTTGCCGGCTTCAAACGCCGGAACAATGTCATGCTGACTTTCAAATACTACTGCCGGCGCTTCGATAATCTGATTGTCCGTCGGTACCGCCGAGGTTTTCATGACCGCCCGGCCGAGGTTACCGGCCAACACTTTGGTACCGCCGTGATGCTCGAAAGGCTCATCTACGCTGGCGATCACCTTGGCATCGAGCGACGTCTCCGCCCCTTCACGCCAGGCCAATTGGCCATTGTCCAGCCACGGTTCCTGGGTGTAGCGCGCCAGGCCAAAACCGGCCACGGTGTGCACGTCTTCATGCAGCAAGCCGTGCTTTAACAGTTCGCGTACCACCAGGGCGACGCCACCGGAAGCCTGGAATTGGTTAATGTCTGCCGGGCCGTTCGGGTAGATACGGCACAACAGCGGCACGGCGTCTGACAGCTCAGAGAAGTCGTCCCAGTTGATAATGATACCGGCGGCGCGAGCCATGGCCACCATATGCATGGTCAGGTTGGTGGAGCCGCCGGTCGCCAACAGCGCAACGATGCCGTTCACCACCACTTTTTCATCCACCAGCTGGCCGATCGGCAGATAGTTGCCGGCAGTCTCGGTCAGGCGGGTCACCTGACGGGCAGCGGCGTCGGTCAATGCATCGCGCAGCGGTGTATCCGGGTGGACGAAGGAAGCACCCGGCAGATGCAACCCCATCACTTCCATCACCATCTGGTTGGTGTTGGCGGTGCCGTAGAAGGTGCAGGTGCCGATGCCGTGATAGGAGGCGGCTTCGGCCTCCAGCAGTGCCAGACGGTCAGCCTTGCCTTCGGCGTACAGTTGGCGCACCCGTACTTTCTCTTTGTTCGGCAAGCCGCTGCTCATCGGGCCGGCGGGCACAAACAGCGACGGCAAGTGGCCGAAGGACAGGGCAGACATCACCAGCCCTGGGACGATTTTGTCGCAGATGCCGAGGAACAATGCGCCGTCGAACATATTGTGCGACAGGCCGATGGCGGAAGACATGGCGATCACGTCGCGGCTCATCAGCGACAGCTCCATGCCGTCCTGCCCCTGGGTCACACCGTCGCACATGGCCGGTACACCACCGGCCACCTGGCCGACTGCGCCCACCGCGTGCAGTGCCTGTTTAAGCTTTTGCGGGTAGTTTTCGTAGGGCTGGTGGGCGGACAGCATATCGTTATAAGCGGTTATGATGGCGATATCGCTGCGCACCATATTTTTCAGCGCGGTTTTGTCATCCGGCTGGCAGGCGGCAAAGCCGTGTGCCAGGTTGCCGCAGGCCAGTTGTGCGCGATGAACGGTTTGTGAACGAGCCGCCTCAATGCGTGCCAGATAGGCGGCGCGGCTGTGTTTGGAACGGTCGATGATGCGTTGTGTGACACGGGATAGGGTTGGATTAATCATACCTTCCTCACATGCTATTGTTATAGACGCCGCCTGTGGCGGTGCCCCCGGTGGTGGATTGCGGCCCTGATGTGCAAAGGCCGGGGGCGCTGTTATGTCGTTATGGCGTTTTAAAACAGGGTGAACGCGACCATGCCGATGATGCCGCCCACGCTGCCCAGAATGGTTTCCATCACCGTCCAGGTTTTCAGCGTTTGCAGCTCATTGGCCCCGGTAAATTTACCGAACAGCCAGAAGCCGGCGTCGTTGACGTGGCTGAGCACGATAGACCCACCGGCAATACAGATTGCCAGTGCGGCCAGTTGTCCGCCGCCGAGCCCCAGTTGACTGGTTACCGGCAGCACCAGGCCGACGGTGGTCAGACAGGCCACGGTGGCGGAGCCCTGGATCACCCGCACCATGGCGGACAATACAAAGGCTGCGACGGCGATCGGCAGACCGGTGCCGATCATGGCATCACCCAGTGCCGGGCCGACGCCGGAATCCACCAGGATCTGTTTGAATACGCCCCCGGCACCGGTCATCAGCAGGATGATCCCGGCGGGCTGGACCGCCGCAGAGCAGATGGCCAGCGTTTGCTCGTTGGTCATGCCGCGTGGTTTTGCCAGGCCATAAATCACGATTAAACAGGCGACTAAAATGGCGATAAACGGGTGGCCAATGAACTCCAGCCACTGCTGTAACTGCGAGCCAGGCGTGACCAGGCGGGCACCAATGGTTTTCATGCCGACCAGCACCAGTGGGCAGAGTACCAGCGCCAGGCTAAGGCCAAATGACGGCAGGTTGGCGGTGTTCAGCGTCGGTTCGTTTTCATCCGCCGGCATCGGCCAGTTCACATAGCGGCTGATAAAGCTGCCGTACAACGGGCCTGCAATCAGCATGCCGAGAACCGCGGCGACCAGGCCGATGGCGATCATCCAGCCGAAGTCGGCCTTCATTTGGGAAGCCAGCAGCATCGGTACCGGCCCCGGCAACAAGAATGAAGCGGCGGCGGCGACACCGGCAAACAGCGGAATGGCCAGCTTAACGATGTTGCCATCGGTACGGCGCGCCACGGCAAATACGATGCCGATCAGCAGTACCACGGCCACGTCAAAGAACAGCGGCAGGGCACAGATCAAACCGGCGATACCGAGAGCGAAATGAGCCTTGCTCTGGCCGAAACGTTTCAGCAAATGTGCCGCAATTTGATCCAGTGCACCGACCTCGTGCAGTATCTTGCCGAACATTGCCCCCAGTGCCACCACGATAGCCAGGAAGCCCAGCGTGTCGCCCATGCCTTTCTGCATGGTATCGGCGATGCGATCGAGCGGCATGCCGGAGAAGATCCCAGCAGCGATAGACACCAGCATTAACGCAACGAAGGCGTGCATACGCGCCTTCATCACCAGAAACAGCAGTAAGAGAACCGAGCCGACTGCGGTACCGACCAGCGTTACAGTATTCACGCGCACACATCCTGTGGCAGGAAGCTCTGGATATGCCGAACGGTGTCGGCGATCACGTCTTCCAGCGGTTGGTTGATGTCTACAGACATCACATCGCTCTCGTCTGCGCCCGGCTGTTCCAGTGCGGCAAACTGCGTCACCAGCATCTGCGGTTTGAAGAAGTGGCCGTTACGTGCCGCCAGGCGGGCTTCGATCACCGGGAAATCACCGTGCAGGTAAATGAACGACAGGTTGCCATTACCGGCACGCAAGCGATCGCGGTAGTGTTTTTTCAACGCTGAACAGACGATGACCGAGACATTATTGGTGCGCTGCATGGCGAAGGCGGCATCGTTGAGTGCAGCCAGCCACGGGGCACGATCTTCATCATTCAGCGGTTCACCGGCGGCCATTTTCAGGATATTGCTACGCGGGTGCAGAAAATCGCCGTCGAGGAACCCGGCGGACAGTTGGCGGGCCGCTGCGGCGGCCACAGCGGACTTACCGCTGCCGGAAACGCCCATAATGACGTAAATACGGTTTTGATTATTGGTCATGGCTTAGCTCCAAAACGACAAGTGGCGTTACCCTGCGTCAGTTGTTACCGGTAACATGTTATCGGTAACATTGTCGAAGGAAGTTTCGCCAGTTGCAATGGGCTTTCGCAGGCAGGATCGCTAACTGTGATCGGCTTCAAGTTTTTATTGGACGGGGTAAACAGGATCGGTACAGCGTTTTACATGCTGACAACAGTGGGGGGAGAAACAGACCGGGGCGCAGAAACTGCACCCAGGGAGAGGATTATGCTTAACGCACACCGCCATATTCCAGGCTGATCTCTTTCGCTGCATGGATCACCAGCGCACCCAGCTCAATCACGCGGTTGTCGGTAATGCGTGATACCGGGCCGGAGATCGAGATAGCGGCGAAGGCTTCACGGTGCTCGTCGAAGATGCAGGCCGCCACGCAGCGCAGGCCGAGCGCATGTTCTTCATCGTCAAAGGAAAAGCCCTGCTTGCGGATCTGCGCCAGACCTTCCTTCAGGTTGTGCGGCGTCAGGGTATGTTGGGTATAGGTTTGCATGCCCTTTTTATGCAGCAGTTTGGTGACCTGCTCATCCGACAGGGTGGAAAGAAAGGCTTTCCCGGCGCCGGAAGCGTGCATCGGCAGTTTGCCGCCAATCGGTGCCGACATGCGCATCAACGCGGTGCACTGCACCTGATCGATAATAATTGCCTGGTACTCGCTGGTGTCCAGCACTGCCAGATTAACCGTTTCGCCGGACTCTTCCATCAGGCGGCGCAGCGTTGGGTGCACCATCGCCAGCAGGTTGCGGCTCTGCAGGAAGCTGCTGCCGACCACAAAGGCATGTGAGCCGATGGTCCATAGGCCCAGATCGCCCACCTGACGCACGAATCCCTGCTGTTGCATGGTGGTAAGCAGGCGGTGGGTGGTGGAGTTCGGTAAGCCGGCCTGTTGGGCCAGATCGGTTAGCGCCACGTTACCCTGTGCTTCGGCAATGTATTCCAATAATTTCAGGCCACGGGTCAACGACTGCACCTGACCGGTGGGCGCACTGGCGGCCGGGGATGCAGCACGGGGCTTTTTGCCGCGTTTGGCGGGAGCAGGGGTGACCATAATCCACATTCCTTTTTCCGTATGATGGAATTCATTTTCGTTTTTTACGTATGAATTGCAAGTCGTCAATCAGCTCATCGGATCTGTTGTCCGGCAACCTGAAAAACTCTCAATTAGCGCTCCCCCCTCTGCCACCACAACCTGTGCTAGGATGGCTCGTTGGTTTTTGCAGCAATTGAGCGATGGGCTGGATCGGTAATTGAAGGGGCTACAGTGACAAATCGAGTAGAACAACTGCGCCGGCAGTTAGCGCAGCGAATTTTGGTGTTGGACGGCGGCATGGGCACCATGATCCAGAGCTATCGTCTGGAAGAGAGCGACTTTCGTGGCGAACGTTTTGCCGACTGGCAGAGCGATCTGAAAGGCAATAATGACCTGCTGGTGCTGACCAAGCCGGAAGTGATTACCGCCATTCACTACGGCTACCTGGAAGCCGGGGCCGATATTCTCGAAACCAATACCTTCAACTCCACGCCTATCGCCATGGCCGACTACCATATGGAGTCGCTGTCCGCCGAGATTAACTATCAGGCCGCCTGCCTGGCACGAACCTGCGCCGATGAATGGACCGCCCGCACGCCAGAGCAGCCGCGTTACGTGGCCGGGGTGCTGGGGCCGACCAACCGCACCGCCTCTATTTCACCGAACGTCAACGATCCGGCGTTCCGTAATGTTTCTTTCGATGAGCTGGTGGAAGCCTACCGCGAATCGACGCGGGCGCTGGTGGAGGGCGGCGTCGATCTGATCATGATCGAAACCATCTTCGATACCCTGAACGCCAAAGCCGCCGCCTTCGCGGTGGAAACCGAATTTGAAGCCCTGGGCGTTGCGCTGCCGATCATGATTTCCGGCACCATCACCGACGCCTCCGGTCGTACCCTGTCCGGCCAGACCACCGAAGCCTTTTATAACTCGATGCGTCACGTCAAGCCGCTGAGCTTTGGCCTGAACTGTGCGCTGGGCCCGGACGAACTGCGCCAATACGTTTCTGAGCTGTCGCGCATTTCGGAGAGCTACGTTACCGCTCACCCCAACGCCGGTTTGCCCAACGCCTTCGGTGAATACGATCTGGACGCGCAAGAGATGGCGAAACAGGTTGGCGAGTGGGCGAATGCCGGCTTCCTGAATATTATCGGTGGCTGCTGTGGCACCACGCCGGAACACATTGCCGCGATGGTCAAGGCAGTGGCGGGTGTACCGCCGCGTCAACTGCCGGAGATCCCGGTAGCCTGCCGTCTGGCTGGCCTTGAGCCGTTGAACATCGATGCCAAAACGCTGTTCGTCAACGTGGGCGAGCGCACCAACGTCACCGGTTCAGCCCGCTTTAAACGGCTGATCAAAGAAGAGAAATACAGCGAAGCGCTGGCCGTGGCCCGTCAGCAGGTGGAAAGCGGCGCACAGATTATCGACATCAACATGGATGAGGGAATGCTCGACGCCGAAGCGGCGATGGTGCGTTTCCTTAACCTGATCGCCGGTGAACCGGATATTGCCCGCGTGCCGATCATGATCGACTCCTCCAAATGGTCGGTGATCGAGAAAGGCCTGAAGTGCATCCAGGGCAAAGGCATTGTTAACTCAATCTCGATGAAAGAGGGCGAAGAGGCCTTTATTCATCATGCCAAGCTGGTGCGCCGCTACGGTGCTGCGGTGGTGGTGATGGCATTTGACGAGGCAGGCCAGGCGGATACCCGCGAGCGCAAGTTCGAGATTTGTCGCCGCGCCTATAAAATCCTGACTGAGCGCGTTGGCTTCCCGCCGGAAGACATCATTTTTGACCCGAATATTTTTGCCGTCGCCACCGGTATCGATGAGCATAACAACTACGCCGTCGACTTTATCGAAGCCTGTGCCGACATCAAAAACCACCTGCCGCACGCGATGATCTCCGGTGGCGTTTCCAACGTCTCGTTTTCATTCCGTGGCAACGATCCGGTACGTGAGGCGATCCACGCGGTGTTCCTGTATCACGCGATCCGTAACGGCATGGACATGGGTATTGTTAACGCCGGGCAGTTGGCGATCTACGACGATCTCAGTGCCGAACTGCGCGAGGCGGTGGAGGATGTGATCCTCAACCGTCGTGACGATAGCACTGAGCGCCTACTGGAACTGGCGGAAAAATACCGCGGCAGCAAAGATAACGAAGTGGCGGTACAGCAGGCGGAATGGCGCGGCTGGCCGGTCGAAAAGCGGTTGGAATATTCGCTGGTCAAAGGCATCACCGAGTTTATCGAACTGGATACTGAAGAAGCCCGGCAGAGAGCGGATCGCCCAATCGAAGTGATCGAAGGGCCGCTGATGGCGGGGATGAACGTGGTTGGCGACCTGTTCGGCGAAGGCAAAATGTTCCTGCCGCAGGTGGTGAAATCTGCCCGCGTAATGAAGCAGGCGGTGGCCTATCTGGAGCCGTACATCGAGGCCAGCAAAGAGAAAGGCTCTACGGCAGGCAAAATCCTGCTGGCGACGGTGAAGGGCGATGTGCACGACATCGGCAAAAACATCGTTGGCGTGGTACTGCAGTGCAACAACTACGAAATTGTCGATTTGGGCGTGATGGTGCCGACGGAGAAAATCCTCAGAACCGCGCGTGAGCAAAACGTGGACATCATCGGCCTGTCGGGGCTTATCACCCCGTCGCTGGACGAGATGGTCAACGTGGCAAAAGAGATGGAGCGTCAGGGCTTTACCCTGCCGTTGCTGATTGGCGGCGCGACGACCTCCAAGGCCCATACCGCGGTGAAGATTGAGCAGAACTACAGCGGCTCAACCACTTACGTACAGAATGCCTCGCGCACCGTGGGTGTGGTGTCGGCGCTGCTTTCCGCCACCCAGCGCGATGATTTTGTGGCGCGTACCCGTAAAGAATATGAAACCGTGCGTATCCAGCACGCGCGTAAAAAACCGCGTACCCCGCCGGTTGACCTGCAGAAGGCCCGTGATAACGCCATGGTGCTGGATTGGGAAAACTACCAGCCGCCGGTGCCGAAACAGTTGGGTGTTTATCCGGTTGAGGCCGGCATCGAGACGCTGCGTCATTATATCGACTGGACGCCGTTCTTTATGACCTGGTCGCTGGCGGGTAAATATCCACGCATTCTGGAAGACGAAGTGGTGGGGGAAGAGGCCAAACGGCTGTTCGCTGATGCTAACCAGATGCTGGACCTGCTGGCTGCCAACGGCAGTCTCAACCCACGTGGCGTCTATGGCCTGTTCCCGGCCAACCGCGTCGGCGACGACGTTGAGGTGTACCGCGACGAGAACCGTGATGAGGTGCTGGTGGTCAGCCGCCACCTGCGCCAGCAGACCGAAAAAACCGACTTCCCGAACTACTGCCTGGCGGACTTTGTCGCGCCGAAAAGCAGCGGCAAGGCCGACTACTTCGGTGCCTTCGCGGTAACCGGCGGTCTGGAAGAGGATGAACTGGCGGCGGCCTATGATGCGCAGCACGATGATTACAATAAAATCATGGTCAAAGCGCTGTCGGACCGTCTGGCGGAAGCTTTCGCCGAGTACCTGCATGAGCAGGTGCGCAAGCTGCACTGGGGCTTCGCGACTGAAGAGCACCTGAGCAATGAAGAACTGATCCGCGAAAACTACCAGGGCATCCGTCCGGCACCGGGCTATCCGGCCTGTCCGGAGCACACCGAGAAAGCGGAGATCTGGCGCCTGCTGGATGTTAACCGCCATACCGGCATGGTGTTGACCGAGTCCTTCGCCATGTGGCCGGGGGCGGCAGTGTCTGGCTGGTACTTCAGCCATCCGCAGAGCAAGTATTTTGCGGTGGCGCAGCTCCAGCGCGATCAGGTGGAAGACTATGCGGCGCGTAAAGGCATGAGCGTCAGCGAGGTTGAACGCTGGCTGGCACCTAACCTCGGCTACGACGCCGACTGATCATCCTTCTTTAGGGGCGCGCTGGCCGCGCCCCTGTCATTGTGCCTCCACATCAATGTGCAGCGCGTCGTAACGCCAATATTCCAAATCACAATCAATCACCCGATCGTGCTGATCGCGGTTAACCCGGGTAATAAACAGCGCCGGGCTGCCGTAGGTCACTTTCAGCATCGCGGCCGCTTCCTGCGGCAGCAAGGTAGGCAACATATCGAAACGCACCCGGCCATAGCGAATACCGTAGCGTTCGGCGTATAGCCCGGTCAGCGACTGGGTTAAATCTTCGTCCAGAATACCGGCAAAGTAGGCGGGATTGAGGTAGTGCTCGCAGTACAACACCGCGCGGCCATCGATATAGCGCAGCCGACGAATGCGGTAAACCTCGCTGCCGGGCGGCAAAGCCAACCGGTGGCACAGGTCGCCGTATAGCGGCAGGGTGGCGGTGTCGATCACTTCGGTGTGGGCATCACGCCCCTGTTGCTGCGCCATGGCGTGGAAATGGCTGCGCTGCAACGGGTTGTACACCAGCCGTGGCGGCGAGATAAACCAGCCGCGCCTGACCTGACGGTAAATCACCCCCTGCGCCTCCAACTGGCCGAGCGCTTCCTGCAGCGTAATGCGGGTGGTGGAAAACTGTTCACTCAGGGCGCGTTCAGAAGGCAGTTTGCCATCGGCGCTGAATTCCCCGTTGGCGATACGGTTAGCCAGAGTCTGGCAAATCGTCGCCACGGTTGTTGTTCCTTCACTCATGCAACAGTTGCCCCATTTCAGTGCTTATCGCCCCAGTTAAGGTAGACCAACGGCAGCCCTGTGACGCACCAAATACGATAAAAATGCTGCTTTTTTAGACTGACATATAATTATCACATTCGTCCGTTAGATTGGCTTGGTTCTTGCTGGACTAGTCCAGCCACTTCCACACTACCACCCGGAGCATCAGTTATGAAACGTTTGTGCGCTTCTGTGTTAACCAGTGCCATTGTCCTGTCCAGCCAAATGAGCTGGGCTGCCGATTCCGACCTTGCTGCGCTGGAACAGGCTGCCAAGAAGGAAGGGGAAGTCAACAGCGTCGGCATGCCGGACAGCTGGGCCAACTGGAAAGACACCTGGCAGGATCTGTTGACCAAGTACAGCCTGAAACATGCCGACACCGACATGAGCTCGGCGCAGGAAATTGCCAAGTTCGATGCGGAAAAGAGCAACGCTACGGCGGATATTGGTGATGTGGGTGCGGCCTTCGGTCCGATTGCGGTACAAAAAGGGGTGACCCAGCCGTACAAGCCATCCACCTGGGATCAGGTGCCTGACTGGGCGAAAGACAAGGACGGCCACTGGGCGCTGGCCTATACCGGCACCATTGCTTTCATCATCAACAAGAAACAGGTGAAAGAGATCCCGCACAGCTGGGCGGATCTGCTGAAAGGGACTTATCAGGTCACTATCGGTGACGTGGGTACCGCCTCGCAGGCGGCCAGCGGTGTGCTGGCGGCGACTTACGCCATGGGCGGCAACGAGAAAAACCTGAAGCCGGGTCTGGAGTTCTTCGGCAAGCTGGCCAAGGCCGGGCGTTTGAGCCTGAGCAACCCGGTGATCGCCTCGCTGGAAAAAGGCGAAGTGCAGGTCGGCGTGGTTTGGGACTTCAACGGGCTTAACTACCGTGACCAGATCGACAAAACCCGCTTTGAAGTGCTGATCCCGTCCGACGGCTCAATCACTTCCGGCTACACCACCATTATCAACAAATATGCCAAGCACCCGAACGCCGCCAAGCTGGCGCGTGAATACATCTTCTCTGATGCCGGCCAGATTAACCTGGCGCGTGGTTATGCCCGCCCAATCCGTGCCGAACATCTGACGTTGCCGGACGATGTTAAAGCCAAATTGCTGCCGGCCGAACAGTATAAAAATGCCCATCCAATTGCCGATCCGGCAGCCTGGGAGCAAAGCGCCAAAACGCTGCCGCGTCAGTGGCAGGAAAACGTCATTATGTTTATGCAGCAGTGAGTTAAACCATTATGAAAACGATCCTCGTACTGCTGGACGGCCTGAACTATCAGGTGGCGCATGACGCCATGGGCTATCTGCAGGCTGAATGTGCGGCAGGGCGTGGACGGTTGTATCAGTTGGAGAGCGAGCTCCCTTCGCTCTCCCGACCACTGTATGAATGCATCCTCACCGGCGTGCCGCCGGTGGAGAGCGGCGTGGTGCATAACCAGGTGTCACGCCTCTCGCATCAGCAGAGCGTGTTTCACTATGCGCGTGCCGCCGGGCTAACCACCGCGGCGGCCGCCTATCATTGGTTCAGTGAGCTGTACAACCGTACCCCGTTCGACGCCGCGCGCGATCGCCATACCGACGATACCGGACTGCCGATCCAGCACGGTCATTTTTATTATGACGACCGCTATCCGGACTCCCATCTGTTTGACGACGCGGAAAGTTTACGCCGCCGTCATCAACCTGATTTCTTGCTGATCCATCCTATGAATATTGACGACGCCGGGCACCGCTTCGGTCTGTCTTCGCCGCAGTACCGTAATTCGGCGCGCAATGCCGATGGGGTATTGTCGCGCTATCTGGCCGACTGGTTGGCTGATGGTTATCAGGTGATGGTCACCGCCGATCACGGGATGAATGACGATCGCAGCCACGGTGGCGTGTTGCCGGAAGAGCGTCAGGTGCCGCTGTTTGTCTTCGGTAGCGCATTCAGCCAAAGCGACGCCAATCCGCAGCAAACCGACCTGTGCGGTACGCTGTGCGAACTGTTACAGGTGGCGCATGACAAGCCGCGTTGCCGTGCGTTGTTGGCATAAGGGCGAATAATGAAAGCTAAGTGGATTGCCGCGCTGTGCCTGCTGCCGTTCATCCTGCTGTTCGGCGCGTTTCAAATAGCGCCGCTGGTGTGGATTGCGATCAGCAGCTTTTTCAGCCAGACCAGCGGCTGGGGGCTGGGCAACTATGTTGATGTGCTGACTTCGCCGTTCTATCTGCAGGCGTTTCAGTTCTCGCTGGAGATTTCCCTCTGGTCGAGCGTCTATGGGCTGTTGATTGCCCTGGTGGGCAGTTACTCACTGCGCCAGCTGGGCCAGACGCGGTTCCATGATTTTGTGATGTCGTTTACCAACATGACCAGCAACTTTGCCGGGGTGCCGCTGGCGTTCGCCTTTGTCATCCTGCTGGGGTTGAATGGTTGCCTGACCTTGCTGCTGCGCAAGTACGGCCTGATGGAGAGTTTTAACCTTTACTCCAAAACCGGGCTGATCGTGCTCTATACCTACTTCCAGATCCCGCTTGGGGTGCTGTTGCTGTACCCGGCCTTTGATGCGCTGCGTGAAGACTGGCGCGAATCGGCATCGCTGCTAGGCGCCAGCCCGTGGCGCTATTGGCGGCATATCGGCCTGCCGGTGCTGGCTCCGGCGCTGATGGGCACCTTTGTCATCCTGTTGGCCAATGCGTTGGGTGCCTATGCCACGGTGTATGCGCTGACCACCGGCAATTTCAACGTGATACCGATACGTATTTCTGCGCTGGTGGCGGGGGATATCTCCCTCGATCCGAATCTGGCCAGCGCGCTGGCGATGCTGCTGGTGGCGATGATGGCGTTTATCACGCTGATCCATCAATGGCTGTTGCGCAGGAGCTACCTCAATGCTCGCTCATAATATTGCGGAGGGCGGCCATGTCGCGTTTTGAAACCGGTTATCACCGTGTGGTGAGCGGCCTGTTGTTGCTGATCCTGCTGTTACCGCTGGCAGCGACGCTGATTTATGCGCTGGCCACCCAGTGGGGCGCGACCATCCTGCCGGACGGGTTTACCCTGAAATGGCTGGTGGCGTTATGGAGCGATCCGCGCTTCTTGCTGGCGCTGTGGCACTCGCTGCTGATCTGTTTCGGCACTCTGGTGTTGGCGGTAGTGGTGATTTTGCCGATGATGTTTGTGATTGCTTACTATTTCCCCAAGCTGGATGCGGTGATGAACGTGCTGATCCTGCTGCCGTTCGCCGTGCCGCCGGTGGTGTCGGCGGTCGGGCTGATGCAGCTGTTCGCCGCCGATCCGCTGCCGCTGCTGGGCACACCATGGATCCTGATTGGTTGTTATTTCTCCATCGCGTTGCCGTTTATTTACCGTGCCATCAGCAACAACATGCAGGCGATCAACCTGCGTGATCTGATGGATGCCGCGCATCTGCTGGGGGCCAGCACCTGGAAAGCCGCATTATTGGTGGTGCTGCCGAACCTGCGCAAAGGCGGGATGATCGCGGTGCTGCTGTCGTTCTCTTTCCTGATTGGCGAATTTGTCTTCGCCAACCTGCTGGTGGGCAGCCAGTACGAAACGTTGCAGGTTTACCTGTTCAACATGCGTAACGGCAGCGGCCATTTCACCAGCGCACTGGTCATTTCTTATTTCGCCGTGGTGCTGCTTGTCACCTGGTTGGCGAACTTGCTGAATAAAAATAAGGGCTAACCCGATGGCTTATCTCAATGTCACCCGCCTTAACAAACACTATGGGCAGACCCAGGTGTTTCAGGATATCGATTTCACCGCCGAGGAGGGCGAGTTTGTCACGCTGCTCGGGCCGAGCGGCTGTGGCAAGTCCACGCTGCTGCGCTGCCTGGCGGGGCTGACCTCGGTCGACAGTGGGCAGATCCTGCTACAGGGACAGGATCTGGTGCCGGTGCCCCCGCAAAAACGTGGTATCGGCATGGTGTTTCAGAGCTATGCGTTATTCCCGAACATGACGGTGGAAGGCAATGTGGCCTTCGGCCTGAAAATGCAAAAACTGGCGGCCGGGCAGATCCAACAGCGGGTGCAGGAGGTGCTGGCGCTGGTGGAACTGACCGAGCTGGCGAAGCGTTATCCGCATCAGCTGTCCGGCGGCCAGTGCCAACGGGTGGCGCTGGCACGATCGTTGGTGACCCGTCCACGTCTGCTACTGCTTGATGAACCGCTCTCGGCGCTGGATGCGCGGATCCGCAAACATCTGCGCGAACAGATCCGTCGGATCCAGCGTGAGCTGAACCTGACGGCCATCTTCGTCACCCACGATCAGGAAGAAGCTTTGACGCTGTCGGATCGCATCGTGCTGATGAATAAAGGACAAATCGTGCAAAGCGGCGATGCAGAAACCCTGTATACCCAACCGGCCGACGTTTTCGCCGCCGGGTTTATCGGCAACTACAACCTGCTGAGCGCCGAACAGGCGACGGTTTTGACCGGCAGCACTTACCGCGGTAAGGTAGCTGTTCGTCCGGAGTCCATGACCCTACTGCCTGCCGGGCAGGGGATCGCCGCGGTGATCCTCAACCACAGCCTGTTGGGCAACGTGGTGCGCTATCGGGTTCAGGCCCGTGGCGTGGAGCTGCTGGTCGATGTGCTCAACCGTTCGGTCGAGGATTTGCGGCCTGACGGCAGTGAAATTGGGCTACACTTAGAAACTGTTACATTACGGGAAGTTGCATGACATCGCTGCGGCATTCAATGATAACTCCAGGGTAATTCCTGCCGTTGCGTTAACCCTCCAATAAGCGGTCTGCAGCCTGTTGCCGCTGTCCTGCCCGATACACGCCTGGCAGGCAGGATAGCTTGCTGTGTCTTGCCGGGCGTTTATGGAGTGTATTTTCCGTGTTGACCCTTCTTCATCTGCTTTCTGCGGTGGCGCTGTTGGTGTGGGGTACCCACATCGTGCGCACCGGGATCATGCGGGTTTACGGCGCTAATTTGCGTCGGGTATTGAGCGACAGCGTGGAGAAAAAACCGCTGGCGTTCGTCTCTGGCATCGGCGTGACCGCGCTGGTGCAAAGCAGCAACGCTACCGCGCTGCTGGTGACCTCTTTCGTTGCTCAAGGGCTGGTGGGGCTGACGCCTGCGCTGGTGATCATGCTCGGCGCCGACGTGGGTACCGCGCTGATGGCGCGAATACTGACCTTTGATCTCTCCTGGCTTTCACCGCTGCTGATCCTGGTCGGCGTGTTCCTGTTTCTCAGCCGCAAGCAAACCCGCGTGGGGCAAATGGGTCGGGTGTGCATCGGCCTCGGGCTGATTGTCCTGGCACTGGAGCTGATCGTCGCTGCCGCGACGCCAATCACCCAGGGCGCGGGAGTGAAGGTGCTGTTCTCTTCACTGACCGGCGATGTGATGCTGGATGCCCTGACCGGCGCGTTGTTCGCCATTGTCAGCTATTCCAGCCTGGCGGCGGTGTTGTTGACCGCCACCCTGACCGCTTCCGGCGTGATCTCACTGAAAGTGGCGCTGTGTCTGGTGATTGGCGCCAATCTTGGCAGTGGTCTGCTGGCCGTGATCAACACCAGCGGCCAGAACGCCGCCGGCCGTCGGGTGGCGCTCGGCAGCCTGTTGTTCAAACTGATCGGCTGTGTGCTGGTGCTGCCGTTTGTCTCTTATCTGGCGGACGCGATGGCCCGGCTGCCCGGTGAGAATGAAGAGCTGGTGATCTATTTCCACGTGTTCTACAACCTGATCCGCTGTCTGGTGCTGATCCCACTGGCCGGGCCGATGGCACGGCTGTGTGAAGCGTTGATCGCCGACGTGGCGGCTGACGATCCCCGGCTGCGACCACGGCATCTGGATGCCAGCGCACTGGATACGCCGACGCTGGCGTTGGCCAATGCCGCGCGTGAAACCCTGCGTATGGGGGACGTGGTAGAACACATGATGATCCTGCACCGCGAAGTGCTGCACGGTAAGATTGGGCAGGATAAAGAGGTGCGTCGATTGGACGATGACGTCGACGTACTCTACACCGCTATCAAGCTGTACCTGGCGCAGATCCAGAAAGAGGATCTGGGCGAGGAAGACTCGCGTCGTTGGGCAGAAATTATCGAAATGGCGCTCAACCTGGAGCAGGCCGGGGACATCATTGAACGCATGACCGGCGATATCGCATCGAAGTCGCATGCGGCGCGGCGGGCGTTTTCGGCCGAGGGGCTGGCGGAGCTGGACACGCTGTATGAGCGACTGATTGGCAACCTGCGGCTGAGCCTGTCGGTGTTCCTGTCCGGCGACCTCACCAGTGCCAAGCGGTTACGACGTTCCAAGCATCGCTTCCGCATTCTGGATCGCCGTTACGCGCATGCGCACGTCGATCGTTTACACCAGCAGAACGTGCAAAGTATCGAAACCAGTTCGCTACACCTGGGGCTGTTGGGTGACATGAAACGCCTGAACTCGCTGTTCTGTGCGGTGGCGTATAACGTGCTGGATCAGGATGAGAAGGATGATGAGCGCGAGTGGGAGGATACGCCGAGCACGCTGTAAAAAAATGCCCCCGGCTGCCAACGGCATTGCTTAGGCAAGCGTCTCCCTCTCCCAAGGGAGAGGGGACCATTTACCGCTAATTATTTACCTGAGAAAACCCCTGCCTTGGCATCGGCGGCCTGGTTGTTGATATAGCCGCCGACCGGTGTCTCCAGATTCACCACGCTTTTACCGGCGATCCCCAACAGTCCACCGGCAGAGGCGGCCGCATCCAGGTGACCGCCACCCTGATAACGGCTGCCCGCCACGTCCTGTTGTTCCAGTTTGCCGTTACCCAGCGTCACCTCACCTTGTTGGCTACGGATCTCAGCGCCGGTCAGGTGGGTGCTGCCCTGCACGTTCAGCGTTACGTCATTTTTCCCACTGATGGCGGATTGCACGCCAACCGCATCGTTATTGACTACGTCGGCATTGACCTTGAACTGACCCTGCAGCCCGGCTGGGCCGGTCAGGCTCTCTTTGGACTTGTTGCCGAGGAAGCGAGCGCCGCGATCCCACAGCGGCGCCTGCTCTTTTTCACCTACCAGGGTTTCCGGCAGGGTCACTTTGCTATCGGCCTTGTTGAAGCTAACCGCGCCGGTGGTGTCCTGCTTGGGATCAAGACGGCGGGCCACACTGTTGTACTTGTCGGTAGTGGCGTCAGCGACCTTGTTGATACCCCCTTCCAGCTTCTCTTTCACATTCCCGGCATAGCGCGGAGTGCCCACTTTCGACAGTTTGGAGGTGATGCTGCTGGCCGGGTCGTTGCTGTGGTTCAGACCGACGTCCACATTGACCTTGACGCTGCTTTCGCTGTCTTTGCGGCTCTCGACGTGCAGGTTGCCACCGACGTTGCCCTGTACGCTATCGGCATCGATCCGGCCACCGGCCAGAGTGGTGTCCTTGCCGCTGTTGATCGTCACTTCGTTGGCGTTAATCAGACTGTTGCTCTGGGTGGTTTTCTGCAGCTTGTCGACGCCGACTTTTACCCCGGCCCCCAGAGTCTGGGTATCGCTGCCGCTGGTGGCGTCAACCTGGCCGTTGGCGTCCTTGTTGAAGGATTGGCCGCCTTTGGCGTTCGCCTTCAGCCCCAGGTTCCAGTTGTTTTTCTGCTCCTGATTTTGCACCGATTCCAAGACCACACCGCCATGCTCGGCATTCAGCGCGACGCTGTTGCCTTTGACCTCGGTCCCCTGCAGGTGTAACGCCTGGTCGTCACTGCCTTTGGCGGTAATGTTCACAGTACCACCGCTGGTGATTTTTCCGCCCTGCCGGGTGGTGGAAGATTCATCGACCTTGGCGATGTCAAATGCACCGCCGAGGGAAATGCCGCCCGCGCTTTTTTTGTCGCTGTCGGTGCTGTTACCGCCAATATCGATATTCCCTGACAGCGTATCGTCCTTACGCGTCTGGTGCGACTCGGCTGCTTGTAGCGCCACTTTATCACCTGCCTTCAGCGTAACGTCGCCCTGGCTGGTGACCGTGCTGCCTTGCAGCGTCAGCCCACGACCGGCCTCCAGTTCTACGCCCTGTTGCCCACCGATGTAGCTAACCTGTGCGTTGCTGCCGTCGCTTTCCCCCACGCTGCGACCGCCGCCCAGCCCAACGCCGAAGTTTTTGGCCTCCGGGGTGGAGCCACCTTTGGCCGATACTTTGACATTGAAGTCGTTGTGGCTCTCATGACTGCGGTCGGTAGCCTGCTCGAAACGGAGGTTGCCTGTTTCGGCTTTCACCTGTGCCTTACCCTGGCCGGCATCCAGCGAAGTGCCCTGATAAACCGCATCCTGCTTGACCTGGATGTCGATGCCATTGGCGGCGGTGATGCTGCCGGTCACGGCCTGGCTGCCGGTGCTGGCGCTATGTTTGTTGCCGCCTTCTCCTTTGCCGTCGACGTTCAGGTCATTGCCGGTGTTGGTGTAAACGCGCACGCTGGCACCGCCACGGGTATCACTTTGGCTCTGCTGTTGGCTATTTTCTGCCGCTTCACTGCGGTGGCTGTCCGCCTTCAGCGTTACGGCACCCTGAGTGGTTTGATATTGGGTCCCGCGATCCTGCAGATTCCCGCCAGCGTTAACCGCAATCTCCCCAGCCTTAATGGTGCTGACCACGGCCTGCGAACTGCTGTTACTGTTTTCGCTGCTGCCACCCTTGGCGCCGACGTCGATCCCGACGTTTGGCAGACCGATGCTGCCGATATCGTTAATCACGCCGTTGGCGTCCAGCTTGACGGCTTTGCCCACGGCGCGCTCAATCGGACGGGTGACGGCGCTGTAATCCACATTGGCACCGATATCCACGCCGACGTCGGTTTTGCGGGTATTGCTGCTTTCGCTGTCCGTGGCGGCCAGATGGGCCACGCTGTTGGCATTTTCCTGATATTTACCGCCAACCTGATGCTGTGCACCTTGCTGAGTCAGTTGGTCATTGGCGCTAATCGTCAGGTTACCTTTGATGTCACTGCCTGAGGTGACGGCCTTGCTGCTTTGCGAGTGCGTTTTGCTGTTCTCGTAACCGCCTTCAATACCCGAGCCGACTTTATCGATGCCGCCGGTGTAATAGAACCCACCGCCGACTTTGGTTTGCTCGGTGTCGCTGGTGGTCTTGTTGTCAGCCGCCAGGAAGGCGACGTTGTTGCCGCTGACGCTGGCATCCCCCTGGGTGGTCACCAGTTTGGATCCGCTGAAGGTCAGGTCTTTATCCGCCTTCAACGTCACGCTGCCGCCGCTCAACATCGACGACTGTTGCTCGCTGCGGGTGGTTTTCTCGCTGTCGCTGGTATGTTCTATGCGTAAACCGGCGCGGTATTGCTTATCGCTTTTTTCGTTGGCATAGCCGTTGATCGCCAGCGCGGTTTTCTGCTCGTCAATACGTTGCTGCTGTTCTGCTGCGCTGACATTGAGATTGCCACCGGCTTTGATGTCCAGCTTGCCGCCGCTGGTCACTTTGCTGCCCACCACGTCGGTATCCTGTTTGCTGACCAGTTGCAGGTTGGTATCGGAAACCAGTTCACTGGCGGTGGACTGTTGGTGGCTGTTGTTGGACTTTTGCGAACTGCTGGTAATGTTAAAGGCGGTACCGGTGCGGGCATTGATCTTGTCGACGTTGGTACTGAGCGCGTTATCAATGCGCAGGCCTCCGGCGCTGGCTTCAACAAAACCGCCCTGGCTGCCTTTGACCTTGCTGCCGGTAATGGTTACGCCCTGTTTGCCGTTCAGCCACAGGGTGCCATCGGCGGTCAGGTCGGAAGCGTTGCTGACTTCGTGGTGGTGACTGTTGTCTTTGTTATCGCCGCCGCCGATGCCGCCCCATGAGGTTTTATTGTCACGCACCGATTTGGCGTTGGCGGTCTTTTGCACGTCGATGTTGATCTGGTCGTTGGCATTGACGGTCAGATCGCGCGCTGCATACACTTTTGCCCCCCGAGCCTCCACACGGTTACCGGCACTCAGCGTCAAATCGCCCCCGGCATGCAAATCGCTGGCCTTCAGGCTTTCGGTTTCATTGCTGTTATTCCAACTGCCGGTGCGCAGGCTGGAGGTATGGTTACGCTGATAGCCGCGTTCACTGGTTTTCTCCCGCTCAACCAGCCCGGCGATCTGGACATCGCGTTTGGCTTCAATTTTCAGTGAGTTACCTGCCCCGACAGTGGCACCGAGCAGTTTCACATCCTGCGCGGTGGCGGTCAGGGTGGCATTTTTGCTGGCGCTGACGCTGCTGCCGACCTGCTGGTGCTGTTCATTCTCACGGGTGACGTCGTACTGCCAGGAGTAGAACCATTGGTCGTTGGTATGGCCCTGAGTTTGCTTCAGTTGCTGGCCGTCGAGCGTCAGGCTGGCACCCTGCAAAGTAATCTCTTCGCCGCGAATATCGGTGGCAGTCAGATGGTTGCTGTTATCGGCCAGCAGGCTGATATTTTTGCCCACAAGCTCGGTGCGGGTCAGCTTTTGGCTGGTGTTACGGTCGTTGATGTAGATACCGCCGCGATAGTTTTGGTAGTTCTCACCGCTGTTACGGCTACTGCTGTCATCACTAATCTGGTTTTCGGCACGAATGTTGTCTGCCTTCACCCTGATTTCGTCGCTGCCCTGCAGCTTGCCCGCCAGCTTCACGCCGCTGCCTGCTGCGGTGTTGATGATGTTGATGCGTCCGGCCTGCATGCTGCCAAGATAGTAGCTGTCCAGCGCGCTCAAGGGTTGTTGGCTGCTGAGCACCTGCGCGTCGCGTGAGACGCGGTTATTGCCGGTGACAGCGTTGATAGCCGACACCGTCTTGTCACTTTTTTTATCAAATACCGGGGTGACGATCACCTCGCCGCGGCTGTCGATGCGCGGGGCAATCAAGTCCAGTACGCCACCGGCATTCAGTTTGCCATCCAGGCTCAGGGTGTTGCGATTACCCAGCGTGCTGTAACCCTGCAGCATGCCGTTTTCCACCAGCGGGTTACCCACCACCAGTGACGAGCGGCTGGTGTTGATAAAACCGCAGCCGTCACAGCTGATGCCGTTCGGGTTGGCTAACACGTAGTCGGCTGCCATGCCGAAGATTTCCTGCTGGCCGTGCAGCAGCGACGGGTTGCGGCTGATCACTTCATTGAGGATCACGCTGGCCGCCTGGTTGTTCAGGTTAGGGTTGGCACCCAACTGACCGGCCAACTGAGACAGTCCGGATTCGCGTGAGTTATTCAACACCGCGCCGGGCTGGTTGACGTTGAAATCCTGATATTGGTTATGTGACAGCCCGTGGTCATTCGGCGTGACAATATTCACCACCTGTGCGCCGTTACCGGCGGTGGAAACCCCGGGGCCGTTAGCCCCGTTGGCCGCCACAATATCACCGGCGTAACCGTTGCCGAGTGAGGCGAGAATGATCGCCAGTGAAGCGGCCAACTTGCCCGCCGCCGAAAGCCTGAAGTTATTATTTTTCATCCATGTATCTCCGTATATCGCCGTGTGGTACTGCAAAAAAACAACTGACTAAAAGGTGTACGAGAAGCGGGCCAGCACCTGGATCGGGTCGTCCGGCAGGGTATTACTGGACAGCAGCCAGCCTCGGCTGGCTTCGACGTCTATGATGGCGCGCTGATAACGCAGGGTGGCTCCGGCGCTCAGTCCGGCGCTGCTTTGCCAGCCCGAAGGCCGATTGTCACGGGGCAGCACCCGGCCGACGTCGCCGCCGAGGCGAGGGGTAAGGGTGCTTTGGCCCAGATTAAAGCTGCGGGACAGGGTATTTTGCAGATACCAGCCGTTATCGCCGGACAGCGTGCTGCGGCTGAAACCGCGGATCGCGCTGCGGTCGGTCAGGCTGAGCCATTCCACGCCGGGCAGCCGATCGCGGCTGTATTGCCCGTACAGCAGGTTGCTGAGCTGGTAACTGGAACCGGCCAGGGTGAAGCGTTGAGTGAGGTTGGTGAACAGCTTGCCCTTGGTGAATTGGGCATCGGGCAGACCGGCACCGCTGTGGCGATCGGCACCGAACCACGGCAATCCTTGCTCTACGCTGAAGTTGGCGCTGATCAACCCGGTAGGCAGGATCTGCAGGTGGTTAACCCCCAGTTCGAACAGGCTGAGTGTCGGGCTGCCGAGACCGATACGTACGCTCTCGAAATAGTTATTGATGCGCTTGTGGGTCAGTTGGCCGCTCAGGGCGTTGATCTGATCGCGATCGCGGTAAAACACATAATCTCCGCGCAGACCATACTGCTGGGTCTGACCATGCAGCTTATAGCTGTTGAACACCAACTGCTGGCGGTTCATGTATTGTGAATAACTGGCAAAGCCGCTGAAGGTAAAAGCGCCATAGGGCAGGGAATAGAGCAGGGTATAGGCGCGGTTGTAGCGCTGCGACGGATCCTTCAGCGTACCGGCGACGTTCAGACTGACAAAGTCCGACAGGCCGAACGGGCTGTCCAGCGTTGCCGTGCTGCGCGCCAACCACTGGCCGGTATTTTTTTGGCCATAATTGTCCAGGGTGGCAGACAGCAACCAGGGTTTGGCATGTTGGTTGTGCAACCGAATAATAGAACCCCCGGTTTGGTTGCCTGGCAATATATCCAATCGGGTTTTGTTCGATTGCAAACGATTGGCCTGATCCAATCCCTGATCGAGTTGGGTTAATTTCAGCGGCTGACCTTCCAGTCCTGGGAATAATAACTGGCTGTTAACCCAGCGATCGCCTCCCTCTATTTTCTCGATAAATCCTTCGGTGACCCGCAGGCCCAATTCGCCCTCGGCATTGGGGCGAATAAACTGTACGCGGGCGGTGATATAGCCTTTATCAAGATATAAGCGGGTGAGTTCGCGGGTCAGACGGTTGATGTCATTACTGCTGATGCAACGCTGTGGCAATGCGCTGAGTGCCGCCAAATCTTTCGCCGACAGCAGAGTAATGCCCTGTAGATACACACCGCCGATGGGCAGGCACTGGGCAGAACGTGGCAGTGCCGGTGGCGCGGGTTCGGGTTCTGCCAGTAATTGCTGTTGTTTAAGCTGTTGGTAGCGTCGTTGCTCGATCTGTTGATTGACTTCACGCGTGCCGTCTTGCAAAGCGCGGCGTGATTCGCCCATCGGCGAGAAATGCTCCATTTCCGGCAGGGTAGCGGCAGGGATCGCGGTGCTGAACAGCAGCACCAGGGCGGCGGTTTTTTTAATCATTGTAATCCATTATGAGAAGCCGCCGGAGCGGCCTGCTCAATCCATGAGGTCAATATACGGACGGCCAGCGGCCGGCCCGAAATAGCGAGCGACAAGCACATTGCGTGATATCTCGACTTGCCGCAGGCAAATTAAGACGGTGGGTATACATCTAAATAATAATTAGGCTGCTTGTTTTAATTTTCAGATTTATTTAGTTAATTAACTAAAGAAAGTAATTAACCTCTCCGCCATTTAAACTTTATCGGCACGGATGGGAAAAATCTGAATTTTTATTTTATCAGGGGATAATAGAGGATGAGAATAATTCTGACAATCCGACCAGTGGGAAATACGAAATTTCGTAGATGGGGTGGGGCGCAGTCATTTGTGCCCCGGGGTGTAATTATTTTTTGTTGATCGGCCGACCGGACCAGTAACCCGCCAGCAGTGAACCGGACAGGTTGTGCCACACCGAGAACAGGGCACCCGGCAGTGCGGCCAGCGGTGAGAAGTAGATTTTGCCCAGCGTCGCCGCCAGTCCGGAGTTCTGCATGCCAACCTCAATTGCCAGCGTGCGGCAGGTAGATTCGTCAAAGCCAAACAGCTTGCCGCCCCAGTAACCGCTCAGCAGCCCGATGGCGTTATGCAGGATCACCGCGATGATCACCACCAGCCCGACCGAGGCGATATGGCTTTGGCTACCGGCCACCACGGCACTGATGATCGCCAAAATGCACACCATCGACAGCGCCGGCAGAATGGGCTCAATGCGTTTGACGGTTTTGGTAAAGGTGTGATGGACGATCAACCCCAGGCCAATCGGGATCACCACGATCTGCAGAATGCTCAGCAGCATCCCCATGACATCGACGCTGATTTCGGTATCGACGTACAGACGGGTCAGCAGCGGTGTGGCGAAGACGCCCACCAGCGTGGAGACCGCCGAAATGGTCACTGACAGTGCCACATCGCCTTTGGCCAGATAGATCATTACGTTGGAAGCCGTGCCGCTGGCAACGCTGCCTACCAGGACCATACCTGCGGAAAGATCCGGTGGCATGTGAAACAGCATCGCCAGCAGCCAGGCCGCCAGCGGCATGATCAGGTAATGCAGAAAGATCCCCGCCGCCACCGGACCCGGGCGGGACAGCACGCGCCTGAAGTCATCCAGCCGCAGCGTGACGCCCATGGCGAACATGATCAGCATTAACAGCGGACTGACATAGGGGCCGATGCCGGTAAAGGTGGTGGGGGTGAAGTAGGCGGCGACGGCGAGCAGCACCGCCCACAGGGGGAATAATCGGGTAAATTTTGCCAGCATGAATGTGGTTTTCCTTAGCCAAATAGAACGATGGGATGGAGTTGTGTTTTTTTGCGGGTTCAGCGGACTGAACCCCTACGGTTATGAACTGATTTTTGAGATGTAGGGGCGCAGCATGCCGCGCCCGCAAGGGATGATAATAGTTTATTCGAACAGATTGTGGTGCAGGGTGCGTACTACTTGTTCTGCATCGTTGCCCGGTACCAGGAAGCACAGGTTATAGCTGCTGGCGCCGTAGCAGATCATGCGAATATTGAACGGGTCGAGCACGCCAAACACTTCTTTGCCCACGCCGCAGGCCTGGGAAAGCTTGTTACCGATCAACGCTACCAGCGCCAGATCCTCTTCGACTTCCACCCGGCACAGTGATGACAGCTCGGTCAGCAATGAGGTGGTCAGCAGGCTGCCGCCGGTAGAGGTTGAGCCGGTAGTGTCCATGGTCAGCGCTATGCTGACTTCGGATGTGGTGATCAGATCCACCGAGATGTTGTGACGCGCCAGAATGTTGAACACTTCGGCCAGGAAGCCGCGTGCATGCAGCATGTTGAGGCTGTGCAGCGTCAGCAGGGTTTGCTTGCGGCGCAGTGCCAGCGCACGGAACAGCGGCGGGTTCTCGGTGGTGTTGCACACCAGAGTTCCTCCGGCGGCCGGATCTTTGCTCGAGCCGACAAACACCGGAATATCACTGCGTACGGCTGGCAGCAAGGTGGCCGGGTGCAGCACTTTCGCGCCGAAGGTGGCCATTTCTGCCGCTTCTTCAAAGCCGATTTTATCAATGCGTTTTGCCGCCGGCACCACACGTGGGTCGGTAGTGTAGATGCCCGGAACGTCGGTCCAGATATCCACCCGACTGACGCTCAGCGCTTCGCCCAGCAGTGCTGCGGTGTAATCGCTGCCGCCACGGCCCAGCGTGGTGGTACGGCCTTTCGGTTCGCTGCCGATAAAGCCCTGAGTGACCACCAGCGCTTCTTGCAAACGCGGTTTGAGCAGCGACTGGGCCAGCTGTTTCAGCACCGCGTTGTCTGGCGCGGCGCGGCCGAAATGGTCGTCGGTGTGCATCACTTTACGCACGTCAAACCACTCCGCCTGTTCCTGGCGAGCACGCAGGATCTCCACGAAAAGCAGGGTAGACATCAGTTCGCCGTGGCTGACCAACTCGTCGGTCAAGGCCGTTGAGGTTGCCAGCGCCGCCGCTTCGGACAGCATGGCGATGTTTTCCAGCATGCGGTCGATTTCATCGCGAATAACCGTCGGGTTATCGAGGCGATCGAGGATGGCGTATTGGATGCGACGGATTTCATCGAGCTGGAAATGGCGTTTGTCGGCATCGCTGCCTTCGGCCAGAGCCACCAACAGGTTGGTGACGCCCGCGGAAGCGGACAAGACCACCAGGCGTACGTCCGGATTGGCGAGTACGACGTCGGCGCTGCGGTTCATGGCTTCAAAATCGGCAACGCTGGTGCCGCCGAATTTGGCGACAACGGTGGAATTCTGGGGTGCTGCTTGGTTCATGTAAAAACCTCGTGTCAGGGTGGCTCTATTCAGAGAGCGCTTTTTTCATAGCCTTGGCACAAGGGAGGAGCGATAAACGGGGGCAGGCGTAGAGGTTAAAGCTACGGTACACCCAGAAGCGCCCCACCTTGCTGATTGTCATTACGGACAATCCCTGGTGACAACCCAGAGGATTCAGCCCCTGTAGTCGATACGATGAATGCCGCACATCACCTTACCTCGGCGTCGCTCCCCCTCAAGTGCCGTCATGGGAAAACGGCTCCTCTGACACTCTACCTGGGCGACGCACCTCTTCTGGCTTGCGCACCGGGTGCGCAAGTAGGCTGTTAGGAATAGCCGGTAATCGCGCTGCTGTCAACGTCCGGACGTTGAGGGATTTTCATCTTGAACCAGTGCAATCAACGTACAGGGCATCGCCGGGACGAAACCGGTACCAATGGGTTGCAGAGTGCCATCCTCCCGTTGGCTAAATAACGGAATAATCCCCTGATTTTTTTCAATATATTCCAGCCAGCCAAAGTTTTCGTTCAGCTTGGTCGCCTTGATGGTGGCACCGTGGGCGATCAAGCTGCTCAACCGGGCGTAGGTGGCTTCTTGAGAAAACAAAACTTCATGCCGACGGAAGCGCGAGCTTTCCCCACTGTTGCCACGGCCTTTCAGCGGTGCACCGGAACGGATGGCGAACACCTGTCCCTCGCCAAAAATATGACCGAAGTGATAGACCGCCAGCGCATTCTGATGGCGGTTGGGTGACAGCGCCAACACCTGCGCGGTATCGCTGAGATCGAGGTAGTTCTCGGCATGCTCGGAGTAAGCATGGCCATAATAGGCGGGGATGCCGTCCATGCGCGCCTGACGGTAATACTCCCAGCTGCTGTCGGTGACAATCACCGGGATATTCATTTTTATCAACGCCTGCGCCAGCATACGCGCCACGCTGTTGGCGCCGACGATCAACACTCCGCGCGGTTTTTGCTGCTGCACCCGCAGCCAGCGCGCCATCATGCTGCTGGTCAGGCTTTGCAACACCACGGTACCGATGATCACCGCGAATACCACGGTCACCAGTCGATCGGCACCTGGGTAGCCGCTACGCTGCAAGGTCAGGGCGAACAGCGAACTGACGGCTGCGGCGACGATGCCGCGCGGTGAAATCCAGCACAGCAGCAGCCGATCGCGCCAGTGCAGGGAAGAGCGCCAGGTCGACACCGCAATACACAGCGGTCGGGCGATAAACTGCACTACCAGCAGCAGGCCCAGCAGTGGCCAGCCCATATTCCACAGGGCCTGGATATCAAGCCGCGCCGCCAAAATGATAAACAGCGCTGAAATCAGGATCGCCGACAGCTCTTCCTTGAACGCCAGTATGTCGCTGGTATCCACATCGCGCATATTGGCCAGCCAGATGCCCATCACCGTGACGGTCAGCAGGCCCGATTCGTCGGCAATGGCGTTGGACACGCCAAAAGCGGTCAGCATAATCGCCAGTACCGCCAGGTTTTGCAGGTAGCCCGGCAGCCAGACGCGGCGCAGCGCCAGACCCAGCAGGTAACCGAACAGCGCACCGGCGACCAGGCCGACGGCAGCGGTGATCCCCAGCGTGTAGAACAGGTGGATGTAAGACTCGGAATGTTGTTTCAGTACGATAAATTCAAACACCAGCAGGGTGAAGATAGCGCCGACCGGGTCGATCACTATGCCTTCCCAGCGCAACACCTGGTTGATATTGGCGTTGGGCCGCACCACTCGCATCAGCGGGGCGATGACCGTCGGGCCGGTAACCACCGTGACCGCGCCGATCAGCGCGGCCAGCTCGGGCGGAAAGTCCAGTAGCCACCAGCAGGCCACACCAATCACCAGGAAGGTCATCAGCATGCCGATGGTCACCAGGTTGCGCACCACGCCACCGAGGCCACGTATTTCCTCGACCCGCAGCGTCAGCGCCCCTTCAAACAGAATAATGGCGACCGACAGCGACACCAGCGGGAACAGCAGATCGCCAAACAACGCGTCCGGTTGAACCAGATGCACCACCGGCCCCAACACCACGCCAAACACCAACAGCGGCAGAATGGCCGGCAGGCGCAACAGCCAGGCCAACCACTGCGCCAGCAGTGAACTCAATCCGATAACCACCAACATCAACGGGGCAGATAATTCCATAGTCATGTCCTTCGTGTTTCAAAGCGCAACCTGTTGGCGCGCATCCTTCGCCTAATTACGTCATTGACGTGGTGATAACCTGACACAGTTTAGTGACAGTTAACTAACCCTGATAACAGGCTGTTATCCAAAAGTATAGGGGAAGAGCTGAAACGATGCGGCGGCGTTTGACAGTTAGCGCCTATCGCAAGAAAAGAGATCATAATCACAGTCGAACAGGCTACAATCGGACAACCACGTCACCTTTATTCTCAAGCCTAAGAGTGTTGCTATGAAAAATATCAATCCTAGTCAAACCGCTGCTTGGCAAGCCCTGCAGCAACATTTTGAACAGATGAAAGATGTGCAGATCAGCGATCTGTTTGCTCAGGACAGTGAGCGTTTCTCCAAGTTCTCCGCCACCTTCAACGATCAAATGCTGGTGGACTACTCTAAAAACCGCATTACCGCGGAGACCCTGGAAAAGCTGCAGGCACTGGCGAAAGAGACCGATCTGCAAAGCGCGATCAAATCCATGTTTGCCGGTGAGAAAATTAACCGTACCGAAGACCGTGCGGTGCTGCACGTAGCCCTGCGCAACCGCAGCAACAGCCCGATTATCGTAGACGGCAAAGACGTAATGCCGGAAGTGAACGCGGTGCTGGCCAAAATGAAACAGTTCTGCGACCGCGTGATTGGCGGTGACTGGAAAGGTTACACCGGCAAGGCCATTACCGACGTGGTGAACATCGGTATCGGCGGTTCGGATCTCGGCCCTTATATGGCGACCGAGGCGCTGCGCCCTTACAAAAACCACCTGAATATGCATTTTGTTTCCAACGTCGACGGCACCCATATTGCCGAAACGCTGCAGCCACTGAACCCGGAAACCACCCTGTTCCTGGTAGCCTCCAAAACCTTCACCACCCAGGAAACCATGACCAACGCCCACAGCGCGCGCGACTGGTTCCTGAGTACTGCCGGCGATCAAAAACACGTGGCGAAGCACTTCGCGGCGCTGTCCACCAACGGCAAGGCAGTGGGCGAGTTCGGTATCGATACCGCCAACATGTTCGAGTTCTGGGACTGGGTCGGTGGTCGTTATTCCCTGTGGTCGGCGATTGGTCTGTCGATTGCACTGTCACTGGGTTACGAGAACTTCGAGCAGCTGCTGAGCGGCGCGCACGCGATGGACAAACACTTCGCGCAAACCCCGGCGGAGCAAAACCTGCCGGTGCTGCTGGCGCTGATCGGCATCTGGTACAACAATTTCTTCGGTGCAGAAACCGAAGCCATCCTGCCGTACGACCAGTACATGCATCGCTTTGCTGCTTACTTCCAGCAGGGCAACATGGAATCCAACGGTAAATATGTCGATCGCAACGGTAACCCGGTGGATTACCAGACCGGCCCGATCATCTGGGGCGAGCCTGGCACCAATGGCCAGCACGCGTTTTACCAGTTGATTCACCAGGGAACCAAACTGGTGCCTTGCGACTTTATCGCCCCGGCCATCAGCCACAACCCGCTGAGCGACCACCATGCCAAACTGCTGTCGAACTTCTTCGCACAGACCGAAGCGCTGGCGTTCGGCAAGTCGCTGGAAGTGGTAGAAGCAGAGTTTGCCGCACAGGGCAAAACGCCGGAAGAGGTTAAGCACGTGGCACCGTTCAAGGTGTTTGAAGGCAACCGTCCGACCAACTCCATCCTGCTGCGTGAGATCACCCCGTTCAGCCTGGGCAGCCTGATCGCGCTGTATGAACACAAGATCTTCACCCAGGGCGCGATCCTGAACATCTTCACCTTCGATCAGTGGGGCGTGGAGCTGGGCAAACAGCTGGCTAACCGTATCCTGCCGGAGCTGGCCGGTGACGAAGCAGTCAGTAGCCATGACAGCTCAACCAATGCGCTGATCAACCGTTTCAAAGCATGGCGTTAATTACCGCCTGAATTGATGCCAATAAAAAACCCGCCGCGGCGGGTTTTTTTACGTCTGAATGATTACAGATTGATCGGCACTTCGAAACTGATGCCTGCGCCCACGTCGTCGGCGGTGCTGGCGTTGTTATCGGTGTACCACAGGCTGGTATCAAACTTGACCTGCGAGTCGAAGTTGTAACCCCAACCCAACTGAATGCCTTTCAGCGTATCGGATTTCGGGAATGCCTGGTTAATTGACTGGCTGTTCGGGTTCACTTTGGCGTACACCAGGCGGGTGCTCCAGCGTTGGCCATCATCCAGTACCATTTCTACGCGGCCGGACAGCATCTGACCGTCGCCACCCATCGCATGACCCAGCGGATAACCCTGCTGGTAGTAGCCGCCTTTGTAAGTGTAATGGGTGTAGACATAGTTTTTACGGCTCATATCGGAGCGGGTATCAGCCCCTTCGATATACCAGTTGATGGTAGTCGGGCCCCACTCCGGGTGGCCTTCCAGGCCCAGCAGGTAAGTGTTTTGCGAAGGCAGATAACCGGCTTCATCCTCACCCACCAACTGACCGTATAAACTGACCGGCAGGCCAATCAGCGGCTGCATTTTCAGCTTGAAGTCGAAACCGGCAAGCTGGTTACCCGGATCGTTGCCCTGACCGGAGTCATCGTTGTCATTGCCTGTAAACGCATCCCAGAAGGAGCTCCAGGACTGCGGGCGACCTTGACCACCCCATTGCATGATGCGCGAAGCGCCCAGCTCAAGGAAGTTGGTCGGCATCATGGTTAAACGGCCACCGATCAGTTTGGTGTGTGGTACCGAAGAATACTGTGACAACTGGCCAGCAGTCAGTTGATACTGCCAGCGGCCAATCCACGACAGCCAAGGGGTTTCAAACGGCGATTGGTCGGCACGCTGCAGCATAAAACCGGCAACTGGTCGTGCGGCGTCGGAACGGATCAGGCTGCCGTCATAACCCGGCCCCCACCATTGGGACACCTCACCGAAGGACAACCACTGGTTCCAGACTTTTACTGCGCCGTAGGAGCCATTCATATTGAATTTGGAGCCATCGCTGACGCGTTGATCGCCCTCGACCGACCCCTGGACGCGCACGTCCCAGAATTCGCCGTTGGCCCCGGCACCAACAGTCAGGCTTTGGTCTGCATATTGGTTCTGGCCGAAACCCTGCGGTGTGCCCGGTTTGTCGGTGGCTGCATAGCCGCTGACACGAATATTGGCTTTTAAGTCACCGACGCGACGTTGAACGCGGTCGAGGACGTTTTTCTCGGTATTGGTTACCGGTTTGGCTTGTGAAATAACGGAGGTGATTTCTTCCTGGCTCAGCGGCCAGGTAGACAGGCTGACGTTGATGACACCACGGTCGGACAGCCAGGCGAGGTCATTACGCAGGTCATTATCAGGGGTTACCAATCCGCTGGCATGGCTGCTTAATGCACAGGTAAACAGGCCTGCGGCGACCAGTCCGTTAAGTTTAGCGCGCATAAATAAATATTCCCTTGTTAATTCGAGTTGTTTGTTTTATGTAAAGATCTATGACCCATCATAGTTGACATTTCAATTTGCTACAAATATATCCATATGAAACATTTATTTATAACAGTATGAATAGTATTGAATTTTTCTTGGCGCCGCGCGGATATTAATTTTTAAGATAATGCCTATGTTAGGATGCGCGGATAACTACAGTGGTATTGATGGGGAATATTTATGGCAAAAACCTCCCGCTCGGTGATGATCGCCAAAGGGTTACAACGGGTACTTAATGTTGGACTGCTGCTGCTGGCGGCGATCCTGATCGTCTTTTTGGTTAAAGAAACCATTCATTTGGCGAAAGTCTTATTTGTTAACAACGAGGAGTCGACGTCCTATCTGCTGATTGAAGGAATTGTGATTTACTTTCTTTACTTTGAGTTTATCGCATTGATTGTAAAATACTTTGAGTCGGGTTATCACTTCCCGCTGCGTTACTTTATTTATATCGGCATTACCGCAATTATCCGTTTGATCATTGTGGACCATGAAAATCCAATCGATACGCTAATTTATTCTGCCGCGATATTGTTACTGGTGGTGACGCTTTATCTGGCCAATACCGACCGGTTAAAAAGAGAATAATAGGCATAAAAATGGCGGCCCATAGGGGCCGCCGAAGACACAGGTATAGAACGAAGTACAGCAAGCGCATTACAGTGGCAAAAACCCTTTAACCCTTGACCCCACCGGCCGTCAGGCCCCCAACCAGCCAGCGCTGCGCCAGCAGGAATACGGCGGTAATCGGAATGGCTGATAGCACCGCCGCAGCGGCAAAGTCGCCCCACAAGTAGTTTTGCGGATTCAGATATTGCTGCATGCCCACCGCCAGCGTGTAACTGTTGACGTCACGTAACAGCAGCGAGGCGACCGGTACCTCGGTGATGGCGGCGATAAACGACAGAATAAACACCACCGCCAGAATCGGCACCGACAGCGGCAACAGCACCAGGCGGAAGGCTTGCCACGGGCTGGCACCGTCCAGCGCTGCGGCTTCTTCCAGCGAATTATCGATGGTCTCGAAATAGCCTTTGATGGTCCAGACGTGCAGCGCGATGCCGCCCATATAGGCGAAGATCACCCCGCCGTGGGTATTCAGGCCGATAAACGGGATGTACTGGCCCAGGCGATCGAACAGGGCGTACAGCGCCACCAGTGACAACACCGCCGGGAACATCTGGAAAATCAGCATGCTTTTCAGCAGCGTGCTTTTACCGCGAAAACGCATGCGGGCAAAAGCGTAGGCGCAGGTGGTGGACAGCGTGACGATGCCGATGGCGGTGATCACCGCGATCTTGATCGAGTTCCACAGCCACAACAGTACCGGGAACGGCGGTGGGGTGATGCTGCCGTCGGCGTGCGTCACGCTCATACCGAGCGCCAACCGCCAGTGATCCCAGGAAATCTGCTCCGGTATCAGGCTGCCGGTGGCAAAGTTGCCGGATCGCAGCGAGATAGTGATCACCATCAGCAGCGGGAACATGATCAGGGCGATAAAGCACAGCATCAGAGTATGGGTCATCCACAGGCGCAGGCGCTGGGATTTGGGTTGGACCATAGCCATTATTTTTCTCCCTAGTCGAAGTTCATCTTGCTGGCTTTCAGATTCAGGATTGCCAGGGCGCCTACCAGCAGGAAGATCAGCGTGGCAATTGCCGCCGCTAGCCCAAAGTCCTGTCCGCCGCCGCCTTCGAAGGCGATACGGTAGGTATAGCTGACCAGCAGGTCGGTATAACCGGCCGGTGTGGTAGTCCCGATCATATCCGGTCCGCCGTTGGTCAACAGTTGGATCAGCACGAAGTTATTAAAGTTGAAGGCGAAGCTGGCAATCATCAGCGGCGTTAGCGGTTTAATCAGCAGCGGCAGAGTGATGCGGAAAAAGTTCTGCATCGGGGTAGCGCCGTCCATTGCCGAAGCCTCGTACAAATCGTCAGGGATCGCCTTTAACAGCCCCATGCACAGGATCATCATGTACGGGTAGCCCAGCCAGGTGTTGACGATCAAAATCATGCTCTTGGCGGTGATGGGGTCGCTGAACCAGGCCGGTTTGATGCCGAACAGATGGCTGAGCATCATGTTGATTTCACCGAAGCTTTGGTTGAACAAGCCTTTGAAAATCAGAATCGAAATAAATGATGGCACCGCGTAGGGTAATATCAGCATCACGCGGTAGATGGCTTTGCCTTTCAGCGCTTCCCACTGCACCACGCAGGCCAGCACCATGCCTACCGCCACGGTGAGGATCACGGTCATCACCGAGAACACGATGGTCCAGATAAAGATCGACACGAACGGCTTCTTGATGCCTTCATCCTGCAGGACGCGCAGGAAGTTTTTCCCACCGATAGTCACGGTATAGCCTGGGCTGAGGGTCTCTTTGGCCCAGTTGCCGTCGGCATTCACCGCCTGATAGAAGCCAATCTCCGGGTTTGGCCGGTATTGAATATGGGTTTGTTGGTCGGTCAGCTGATTGCTGTCCTTATCCAGTGCGTAAAGCGGGGTGGTGCCGGAAAACTGGCGCAGGGAACTCATGCGCAGCTCACCGCCGTCCGGTAACTGGGCTACCAGTTGGCTCAGCGCCTGGCGGTTTTGAGTGATCACCCGCAGCGTGGCGCGTTCGCCTGTCGGTTCGCTGCCTTCCTCAACCAGCTTCAGCGTTTGCGGTGCGTTGGCATCAAAGCTGAAAGGCTGGGAAATCAGCTGTTGGCTGCTGTCCGGGTGGGTTAACTGCAGACGCCAGCGTTGGTTTTCCGCCGGATACAGGCCGAAGGTAAAGGTCTTGCCGGTCTGGAATTGACGCTGCATCAGCACTGACTGGGCGCGCTCAAAGGTGAGCTGGTTGGTGCTGCTGTAGTTGGTAAAGGCGATGGCAATGGTGCAAATCAGCGGAAACAGGACAAACAGTCCCATGCCGGCGATGCCCGGATAAACGTAGCGCCAGGCATAAGCACGACGGTTGGCGAAGACGTAAAGCCCGGCGCTGACCAAGATCAGCGTCAGAATGGCAAACAGGTATTCACCCTGTGCATACATCAACACAATCAGATAGCAGGTAACCAGGCTGAACAGGCCGATGACCAGCCATTTCAGTATGTCACTCTGCCACCACTTCGACTTTTTGCGCGCAGGTGACCCGGCGTGAGCTAATTGCATAGGGCGTTCCTTTCTGTGGAGCTACAGCGGGGCGCTGGTCCGCACCCCGCACAACGTAGTGTGTTACTTGGTAATACGGGTCTGTACGTCATCCAGTGCGGCTTTCACCGTCTGGCGGCCGCTGACGGCGTTGATCACCGCACTGCGTTCGGCGTACCAGAAGGCACTCATCTGCGGGATGTTAGGCATGATTTCGCCGTTCTGTGAGTTTTCCATGGTGGCGGCAATCTTCGGATCTTTCGCCAGCTGTTCCTGGTAAGACTTCAGCGCGACTGCGCCCAGCGGTTTGTCCTTGTTGACGTCCGCCAGCCCTTCGTTGGTCAGCAGGTAGTTTTCCAGGAATTCGGTCGCCAGTTCTTTGTTCGGGCTGGCGGCGTTGATCCCGGCGGTCAGTACGCCGACGAAAGGTTTGGACGGTTTGCCTTTAAAGGTCGGCAGCAGGGTCACGCCGTAGTTGATTTTGCTTTGTTCGATGTTGGACCAGGCCCATGGACCATTGATGGTCATCGCGGTCTGGCCTTTGTTGAACGCGGCTTCGGCAATCGAGTAATCGGTATCGGCGTTGATGTGTTTGTTTTTCACCAGATCGACGATGAACTGCAACCCGGCCTGTGAACCGGCATTGGCCACGCCAACGTCCTTGATGTTGTACTTGCCGTTCTCATACTTGAAGGCATAACCGCCGTCGGCGGCGATAATCGGCCAGGTGAAGTAGGGTTCTTGCAGGTTCCACATGATGGCGCTCTTGCCTTTGGCGCGCAGCTCTTTGTCCAGTGCCGGGATCTCTTCCCAGGTTTTTGGCGCTTGCTTGATCAGGTCTTTGTTATAAATCAGCGACAGCGCTTCCACCGCGATCGGGTAGCCAATCAGCTTGCCATCGTAGCGCACCGCGTCCCAGGTGAATGGGAACAGCTTGTCCTGGAAGGCTTTGGAAGGATGGATCTCGGCCAGCAGGCCCGACTGCGCGTAGCCGCCAAAGCGGTCATGAGCCCAGAAGATGATGTCCGGGCCGTCGCCGGTGGCAGCCACCTGCGGATATTTCTCTTCCAGCTTGTCCGGATGCTCGATGGTGACTTTGATACCGGTATCTTTCTCAAACTTTTTGCCGACTTCGGCCAGGCCGTTATAGCCCTTATCGCCGTTGATCCAGATAACCAGTTTCCCTTCCTCGATCTTGGCGAAGGCGGAAGAAGAAAGCACCAGGGTGGTCAGAGCCGAAAGCACCAGTGTGCGGGCGGTGGTAAAGCTGCGAGTCATAATCCAATCCTTCTTTTTTATGGGCACGTAAATCAAGGAGAGAGGTTTCGCGGTAATAGTGGGTCACAAAGCGACACATTCTCATCCTCCCCCTCTCTACGCCCCATGCCTGCGTAGTGTGATCCAGTTAACATTGCGCTCTATTCTGTGGTGTCAGACACAAAATAGGGGGACGATTTTTGCCAGGCAGATCACAGATTTGTCTTAAGCGTGGAACTTCTCACCGCTGCAGTCGTTCTCTCATCCTCCCATCTCCTCCCCCATGAAAAATTCTGTTACGGATGATTACCCTTTGTGGGGTTTACCGCACTATCGGCCACATTGATTTTCATTGCCACGTGCAGCAGGGAACCGGATTTATGTCGCCAATGCCTATCGCCACTCAGCCAACCCTGTACCGGATCCATCCGGTCAGTTTCCGCGATGGAAACGGGGACGGTGTAGGTGACGCTCACGGCATGATTGCGGCTTTGCCCTACCTGAGCACGTTGTCGATCGACGGCCTGGTGTTGCCGCAGGTATTGGCGGCACAAGATGACGCCGCCGTCGCCGCCCAAGGGCTGGCCCTGTGGTACTGCGATGGGCCAAACCACATTCGTCGCGCTGCGCTGCCACAGCAGTACCTGCGCAGCCCATTGGCGCTGGAAGTGGTGCCTTTTAGCGTGGAGAAGCTGGTTGAGGTATTGAATGCCCGTCGGACCACGCTGGCCGACAGCCTGTGGAGCACCGGTGATGCCGACCAGCCTCGGGTGGTCAGTCACTGGGGGCAGGGCAATTTGCGCTCCGCCGATGCTTTTTTGACGTTGCTGGCCATGCTGCCCGCGCCTATTTGTCTGTATCAGGGTGAGGAGCTGGGTCTGCCGCACGCGGCCGGTTTGCAGGATCCGCTCGGTGCGCAAACGCCGATGCCCTGGCATGAAGCGCCGGAGCAAGTGACCGCCGGTGAGATCCACTGGTATCAGCAGGTGGCGATCGAACACCGCGCATTGGCCATCAGCCGCCAACAGTATGACAACCACTCGACCTTACGTTACTGCCAGTCCCTGTTGGCATTGCGCCGTTTGCCGGTGATCCAACAGGGTGAACTGAGCGCCATCAGCCAGCGTAATGGCGTAGTTCGTTTACTTATTACCCATCAGGATCAATGCCTTGAAGCGCTGATTAACCTGCAGCCTTATACTCAGGCGGCCGCGCCGTCTGAGGCGACCTTGCCACTGGCATGGCAGCACGGCGCGCAGCAAGAGGGTCATCAATGGGTTTTGGCGGGTTTTGCGTCCGCCATTTTTACACGAAATGTTAACTGCGAAAGCAGGGGAGTAACGCATGGCTAGCGTCACATTGCGCAGCGTTTATAAGGCTTTCGGCGAAACGGTGATTTCCAAGGACGTCAATCTGACGATCGATGACGGTGAGTTTGTGGTGTTTGTCGGGCCATCGGGCTGCGGCAAATCGACGCTGCTGCGCATGATCGCCGGCCTGGAAGACATTACCTCCGGCGAACTGATGATCGGCGATAAACGGATGAATGAGGTGCCACCGTCCGAACGCGGCATCGGCATGGTGTTCCAGTCTTATGCGCTGTATCCGCACCTGTCGGTGGCCGACAATATGTCGTTCGGCCTGAAGCTGGCGGGGGCTAAAAAAGCGGAAATCAACCAGCGGGTGAATCAGGTTTCGGAAGTGCTGCAACTGGCTCACCTGCTCGACCGACGGCCCAAAGCGCTGTCCGGTGGGCAGCGTCAGCGGGTGGCAATCGGCCGTACGCTGGTGGCGGAGCCGGATGTGTTCCTGCTCGACGAACCGCTGTCCAACCTCGACGCCGCACTGCGGGTGCAGATGCGCATTGAGATCTCCCGTCTGCACAAGCGTTTGCAGCGCACCATGATTTACGTCACCCACGATCAGGTCGAAGCGATGACGCTGGCCGACAAAATCGTGGTGCTGGACGCCGGGCGAGTCGCCCAGATCGGCAAACCGTTGGAGCTGTATCACTATCCCGCCAACCGCTTTGTCGCCGGTTTTATCGGGTCACCGAAAATGAACTTCCTGCCGGTCAAAGTGACCGCCGCAGAGCCGCAACAGGTCCAGGTCGAACTGCCTAACCGCCAACTGGTGTGGTTACCGGTGGAAGGCACAGAGGTACAGGTCGGCTCGAATCTGTCGTTGGGCATTCGCCCCGAGCATCTGTTGCCGGGTGACGCCTCTGAAGTTCGGCTGACCGGTGACGTACAGGTGGTGGAGCAACTCGGTAACGAGACGCAAATCCACATCCAAATCCCGGCAATTCGTCAAAACCTGGTTTACCGCCAGAACGACGTGGTGCTGGTAGAAGAAGGTGCAACATTCGCTATCGGCCTGCCGCCTCACCGCTGCCATCTGTTCCGTGAAGACGGTACGGCATGTAAACGGCTGCACCAGGAGCCGGGCGTTTAAAGCATCACAGTCTGTATAACAGGAGAATAATGATGACTACTCTGCGCAAACTTCCTCTGGCACTGGCAATCGCCGCTGGTGTGCTCACCACTCAGGCAATGGCCCTTGATTTTAAAGGCTATGCCCGTTCCGGCATCGGCTGGACCGGTAGCGGTGGCGAGCAACAGTGCTTCAAGGCCACCGGCGCCGACAGCAAATACCGTCTCGGTAACGAATGTGAAACTTATGCCGAACTGAAGCTGGGTCAGGAAGTGTGGAAAGAGGGCGACAAAAGCTTCTACTTCGACACCAACCTGGCTTACTCGGTTTCACAACGTTCTGACTGGGAAGACGTGACGCCAGGCTTCCGTGAAGTGAACGTGCAGGGTAAAAACCTGATCGAATGGTTACCGGGGGCCAATATGTGGGCCGGTAAGCGTTTCTATCAGCGTCATGATGTTCACATGATCGACTTCTACTACTGGGATATCTCCGGCCCGGGTGCTGGTCTGGAAAATATCGATCTGGGCTTCGGCAAGCTGTCTGCTGCCGTGACCCGTAACTCTGAGTCCGGCGGCTCTTACGGTTATCTGGATAATGAATGGAAGCAGCGCCCAACCGTCAACGATACCTTTGACGTGCGCCTGGCCGGTCTGGAGTTGAACCCGGGCGGTACCCTGGAGCTGGGTCTGGACTACGGTCGTGCCAATGCACAAGACGGTTATAGTTTGGCCGATGGCGCCAGCAAAGACGGTTGGTTGGTGACTGCGGAGCATACTCAAAGCATCCTGACCGGCTACAACAAGTTTGTCCTGCAATATGCCACCGACTCTATGACCTCACAGAACAATGGTCGTAGCCAGGGTGCCACTATCGACAACAATGGCAAGATGATCCGCGTGCTGGATCACGGTGCCATCGACTTCAACGATCAATGGGCGATGATGTATGTCGCCATGTTCCAGGATATCGATCGCGACAACAACAACGGCACCACCTGGTACACCGTGGGCGTGCGTCCAATGTACAAATGGACGCCAATCATGAGCACCTTGCTGGAAGCCGGTTACGACAACGTGAAATCCCAGCGTACTGGCGATCGCAACGGCCAGTACAAAGTCACCCTAGCGCAGCAGTGGCAGGCGGGCAACAGCATCTGGTCCCGTCCGGCTATCCGCGTGTTCGCGACCTACGCCAAGTGGGATGAGAAGTGGGGTTACGCTAACAGCGACTCCGGTGCCGGTTACACCTCGGGTACCGCGTACAACGACACCAGCATGCATACCTTCAGCCGCGGCAATGACGATGAAGTCACCTTCGGCGCCCAGATGGAAATCTGGTGGTAATGAGATAACGGGGAGAGCCAGGTGCTCTCCCCAACCTGTATTCGCCGACACCGTCTCTCTTGCCTGAGCCGCGTCGGATTCCGTGGGGTATAACAATGAAAAAGAATCTGCTGTCACTCTGCCTGTCACTGGCCCTTACCCTTGGTGCGCCATTGGTGGCCAATGCCGATACACCGGCCAATGTTTCTATCGCTCCGGCTATCAGTGCTGGCACGCTGCAAAGCCTGCCATGGCAACCGCTGGTGCCACCGGTCAGCCTGGATGTGAAACTGGATAATGTCAGCCCGCAAATTAATCAGGGTGACATTCAGGGCGCTATCGCCGCCTATACGCTGCCGGCCGATCGCGGCTCGCTGGAAGTGACACTGAGCAGCATCAGCAAGAACAACTCAATTTATGCGCCGAGCGTACTGGTGCTGGATGAACACCAGCGCCCGGCGGCCTATTACCCAAGCAGCTACTTCCCTTATCAGCCACCGGGGGCGATGTCGTCCGATCGCCTCGAGGGCACGTTAAAACTGACCCCGGCGCTCGGCCAGAAACAAATTTATCTGCTGGTGTACACCACTCGTCAGGATCTGGCGAAAACCACCCGGTTGATTAACCCGGCGAAAGCTTATGCGCAGGGCGTGGGTAACGCTGCTCCGGATATTCCGGATCCGATTGCCAGCCACAGCACCAGTGGCACCATCAAACTGAAAGTGACGGCTGAACAGGGCAGCGGCAATATCATGATCGGTATGCTGCAGCCGGCACCTGCGGTGGCACCAGTAGTGGTGGGATCTACTGCGGTGGCTGCGGCAGCGCCGACTCCTGCCCCAGCACCGACCAAACCGGCGGAACCGATGTTGAATGACACCGAAACTTACTTTAACAACGGCATCAAACAGGCGGTGAAGGCGGGCGATATAGATAAAGCGCTGAAACTGATGAATGAGGCTGAAAAACTGGGTTCTACCACAGCGCGTGAAACGTTTATTGGCAGCGTGAAAGGCAAGGGGTAGTACCCGACGCTGCCGATGCTGGCTTGATGATTGGTGCGCCTCGGCGCACCTTTTTTCATTCGCGAGCCAGCGTTTCGCCGATCAACGCCAGCAGACGCGCGTTATCCACCTGCTGCATTATCCGCACCGGTTGGCCTTCGGGTTCCGGCATGCCGACCGTCAGGCGCAGACTTTCTGGCCGCCAGCGACGGGAGCTGCCCCGTGTCATTGCGCCTTCCAGCGCCACATCGACAAAATACGCCTCCGTGGTGACCAATTGCGGCTCCAGCAGCCAGGCGATGACCAGCGCATCATGGATCCAGCAGCCCGGCAGATGACGGGTATGGCGGGAGTAGTCGATCCAGGGCTGGGTTGTGGCCCGCAGGTAGCGGCACAGCGGCGTGTCGGGCTGGGTCATTTGTAGCAGGTCTGCCTGGGTCAGCATGGTTTGCGTGGTGACATCCAGCGGGGCGAGCGTGATGTTGGCACCGCTGGTCAGTACCTGCCGTGCGGCCTCTGGATCCAGGCCGAAATTGGTGTCCTTGATGTAGCCCTCGACGTTGAACACGCCCCCCATAATGACGATTTCCTTCACCGCCTGCGCCATCTGCGGGTACAGCTGCAGGGCATGGGCGACGTTGGTCAGCGGGCCGATCGCCGCCAGGGTGATTTCGCCGGGGTGATTGCAGATCAGCTCGCCGATCGCGACGGCGGCGTTCGGCGTTGGTATCGCCGTGGCTTGCGGGTAAGGCGTATTCCGCCACAGAGTGGCCAACTGCGGATCGGTAATCGCACGATCCAGATGGGTGCGCCAGGGTTCTGGCGCTTCATTCAATGCTCGCGCCGCACCTGCCACCACGGGTACCTGATAACCGGTTTGTTGTAGCAGATGGTTGGCCACGGCAAAGCCGACGTCGCGTGGCGTATTGCCGGCCACGATGCTGATCAACTCCAGTGAGAGCCGTGGTTTGGCCGCCAGTGCCAGCGCCAGCGCCAGCCCGTCGTCAACGTTGGCACCGGGAATGCCGTTGCCGGGATCACAATCAATAATCAAACGCATAGCAGTTACCTGAATCAATAAACTAGCAGCCGCACGATCGGCGGATATGCAGCTGGAAGGCGAACTCGTGCAGCTCTGGCTGCGCGGCACCGGCGGCCAGCATGGCAATGGCCTGCCTGGCCATGGCGTCGATCGGTTGTTCGACCGCGCTGAGCGGCGGCACGCTGAACTCGGATTGCTGGGTACCGTTAAAGCAAATAATAGCCAGATCGTTCGGCACGCGCAGTTGATGTTCCGCCAGCGCCGACAGACAGCCGAGCGCCTGCTGCTCGTTGGAAGTGAAGATGGCCCGTGGACGAGGTCCTTGCAGCATTTTCTGGCTGGCCTGATAGCCGCCCTGACGGGTATAGGGCGCTTCAAAAATCCACTCTTCGCGCGGCGTGATACCGGCCTCGAGCAGCGCGTCACGCCAACCGTTCAGACGATCCTGTGCATTGAGCATGGTCAGCGGGCCAACAAAAATGCCGATTTCCCGGTAGCCGTGCTGCAACAGGTGGCGTGTTGCCTGGCAGGCTGCATCGCGTTCATTGACGCGAATGGCGCAGATACCGGCATGGCTGTCGATGGTATCGATCATCACGCAGGGGGTGCCGGAGGCGCGGATCAGATCGAACCACGGATGGCGATCGACACTGGTGTACAGCAGACCATCAACCTGACGGCGCAGCAGGTGGTTAATCAGGTCGTGCTCGCGCTGCCGGTCGTCGCCGGCGTCACCCAACAGCAGCACGCGGCCGTGATTGAACGCCTCGCGCTGTAATGCCCGTGCCAGCGTGGCGAAAAACGGGTTGGAAATGTCGGGCACCACTAACCCATAGGTCAGGGTATTCCCCGACGCCAGCGCCCGGGCGATATCGTTCGGCCGGTAACCGGTTTGCTCGATCGCCGCCAGCACCCGCAGACGGGTGGCTTCTGCCACCGGGCGCGGGCCGTTGTTGATCACGTAGCTGACGACCGCGACCGAGGTGCCCGCTACGCGGGCGACGTCGGCACGGGTGATACGCCGCGCGGATTGATTATCCAAGTTAGGTTCCTGTGCGCCCTGATTACACCGCGTCCTGCGGCAGGTTAAGATCGCGGCCGCGGGTTTCCGGTGCAAAGAAGGTGGTGATTAAGCCAATGCCGGCCATTACAACAAAATAGCAGGCGACAGGCCACCAGTGCCCGAAACCGGCCAGCAGCGCGGTAGCGATCAGCGGTGCAGTGCCGCCGGAGAGGATCGATCCCAGTTCCTTGGCAAACGCCATTTTTGAGTAACGGTTTTTGACGCCGAACAGCTCCACGCCGTAGGCGGCCTGCACGCCAAAAATACCCAGCGATGCGATGCACATGCCGACCACAATCACCGAAATCACTATCGCCGGTTCGCGACTGTCGAGCAGCCAGAACGCCGGGAAGGCGTACAACACCAGCAACAGGCAGAACCAGCGGTAGGTAATACGGCGGCCGAAACGATCGGAAAGCCAGCCCGCCAGGGGGATCACCAGAAAACCGCACAGTGAGGCGATCATCACCGCCAGCGCCGGCACCGATTTATCCACCATCAGCACCTTGGCGACGTAACCCACGATAAAACCCTGGCACAGGTAAGAGGGGCCGTTTTCGCCAATGCGCAGGCCGAGCATGATCCAGAAGGCTTTGGTACGTTGCAGGTAGCTGCGGTTATCCGCTGCAACGGGAGTGTTGTCCAGCATCCGCTGACGGTTTTGCTGTAGCTCGCGTTCAAACACCGGCGTTTCACGCACGTGACGGCGCAGGTACAGAGCACCCCCAGCGATCAGGATGCTGGCGAGGAACGGAATACGCCAGCCCCAGGCGATCAGATCCGCTTTGTCCAACTGCAAGATCAGCAACCACACCAGCGAGGCCAGCAGGGTACCGCTGTTGGAGCCGATCGCAATGATCGAGGCGACCAGCCCCCGTCGTTTGGCCGGGGCGTATTCCGCCAGCATCACCGCACCGCCGGAAAGCTCGGCCCCGGCACCAAAGCCCTGAGCAAAACGCAGGATCACCAGGCAGATGGGAGCCCAGACGCCGATTTGTGCATAGGAGGGGATCAGCCCGATCAACGTGGTAGAAACGCCCATCAACGCTACCGTGGTGAGCAGCACTACGCGGCGGCCCTTACGGTCGCCAATCCAGCCGAAAACCAACGCGCCGATAGGGCGGGCGATAAAACCGACGGAATAGGTGGCGAAGCTGGCCAACAGCGCCACCATGGGGGTAGCTTCGGGGAAGAATACGTCGCCGAACACCATGCCGGCCGCCAGGCCATACAGGGCAAAATCGACATACTCCATGGCCGTACCGAGCCAGCACGAGAAAGTGGCGCGCCAGAATTGACCGCGCCCTTCTTTGGTGGATAAACGTTCATCAGCCGCCAACGTTTCGTCGGTAGCCTTTGGGGTTGCAAGCGTTGTTTCGCTCATGGCATTGATATCCTCTTTTCGTCTGCGCCACGCCTATGGCGTGATCGCGGTAAAGATGGTTTCCCTGGTGTCGGCAAGAAAGTTTGCTGACAAAGTGTCGGACTGATGGCGATTCAACGCTGCGGTACAAGGGTATCTACGCGCGTAGATAAAACAATGCTGCAGAAGTGAAAGTTTGCTGAAGATCACAGAATCCCCATCGCTCCGGGGAACGAAGGTAAAGAAAACAGATGGCAGAAAGATGACATCGCGGTGCTTTTTCGGCGCGTATTTTGCTGCGCGTGACCCCACGAATCAGCCTGCCGCTTTTGAATTTCTGCGTTACAATGAGCGCCTGTTAACAGTTTGTCTGGTCTGGCGCGGCCGCAGGGCGTGGCGTCAGGCATGGAGTAGAACAATGTTTGGCAATAGGGATTCGATCCTACCGCCGCTGGAGTGGGTATCTGCGCAACATCCTCCGGTGCCCGCCGCCGTCAGCGACTGGCTGATGGAGCCCGGCTCCATGACGCGCCGCTTTGAACGCCATTGTGGACGGGTGCACGTTGAGCCGCAGCGCGAATGTTTTGTTACCCGCGAGCAACTGGGTGAAGAGGCCGAACACCTGCCGGACAGCCCGCGTTATTGGCTGCGCGAAATCGTTCTGCTGGGCGACAACCAGCCCTGGCTGTTGGGGCGCACGGTGATCCCGCAGGAAACGCTGACCGGCCCGGATCTGGCGCTGGTGGATTTGGGGACGCTGCCGTTGGGCCGCTATTTGTTCAGCAGCGATGACCTGACCCGCGATTATATTTATATGGGGCGGCAAGATGCGCTGTGGGCGCGCCGCTCCCGCCTGCGACTGGCGGGAAAACCGCTGTTGCTGACCGAACTGTTTTTGCCGGCTTCACCGCTGTACGCTGTGGGCCGTGTAGACCCCGAATAATGAGGAGAGGAAATACCTTGGAGGGAAGCGTGATTCAAAGCAAATGGCAGGCTTATAGCCATCTGATGCGCATTGATAAGCCGATTGGCACTTTACTGTTGCTGTGGCCGACGCTGTGGGCACTGTGGCTGGCGGGAAAGGGCGTGCCGTCGCTGTCTGTCCTGGTGGTGTTTGTGGTCGGGGTCTTTATGATGCGCGCCGCCGGTTGTGTGGTGAATGATTATGCCGATCGCGCCGTCGATGGCCACGTGAAGCGGACTGCCGGGCGGCCGATGCCAAGTGGCCGGGTGAGCGAGAAAGAGGCCAAGATCCTGTTTGTGGTGCTGGTGCTGATCTCGTTTGGGCTGGTATTGACGCTGAATGCGATGACCATCTGGCTGTCATTGGCCGCGTTGGCGCTGGCATGGGCCTATCCGTTCATGAAACGGGTCACTCATCTGCCGCAGTTTGTGCTGGGCGCAGCCTTTGGCTGGGGCATTCCGATGGCCTATGCCGCCGTTAGCGAGTCACTGCCGCTGAGTTGCTGGCTGTTGCTGCTGGCCAATATCTGCTGGACCGTGGCTTACGACACGCTGTACGCCATGGTTGACCGTGACGACGATCTGAAGATTGGCGTTAAATCTACCGCCATTTTGTTTGGCCGTTACGACAAACTGATCGTCGGTTTGCTGCAGTTCGCCACGCTCCTGTTGATGCTGTGGGTCGGCTATCTGACGCAGATGAGCGGCGCTTTTTATTGGTCGCTGTTGCTGGCAGGCGCTTTGTTTATCCATCAGCAAAAGCAGATCGCCACCCGCGAACGCGACGCCTGCTTTAAAGCGTTCCTGGACAACAACTACGTTGGGCTGGTGCTGTTTATCGGCATCGCGTTGAGCTACTGGCAGGGCTAACGTTTTACAGCAATAAAAAAGGCACCCGAGGGTGCCTTTTTCGTTTTAGTATCAGTGAATTAATCTTCTTTCACTTCCACTGCGGGCGTCTCCGGCAGGGCGTTGGTTTCCGCCGGCATGCTGACGCTTTCAATGGTCAACTTGATTTCCGGGGTAATCAAATCGCTCAGCATGTTGTACACCTCCATGGTGTGCTCACGGACCGCATCGCCGATGTCGTTGATGTAGCCTTCTTCACGCAGCGTCGCCACCAGGGTGGAGAATACCGCCTTATCAAAGAACTCCGGCGCGTTGATACCGTGCAGCACCGACAGACGCTGGGCCATGATACGGCTCTCTTTCTCCAGCGCACCGCGGTTGATGCTTGGATTAGCGCTGAGGATCGACATGGTGATGGCATAGCGTTGCAGCGTTTCGCGGACACCGGCAGCCAACAACTGCAGCGGACGGATACGTGCTGGATTCAGCACCAGATCCTCACCCTTATCGCAGATCAGCTGCTGACGGATCATTTCGTTGATCAGCGGTTGCAGCACTTCCGGCAGTTGTTCCTTGTCGTTATGCAGGAACAGTTCGGCCTTCAGCATCGGGTAAATCAGACCAATCTGCCGTAGCAGTTCGGCACGCGATACCCGGCGGTGATGCATCACGATAGTGGCGATCAGCGAAGGCAGAACCAGCAGGTGGTGGATATTGTTACGGTAATAGGTCATCAACACCGCCTGCTCGCGCGGCAGGATGATGATATCGCCGATGTTATCCTTCTCCACCTCGAACTTGTTCATGTTCAGCGCGTGGTCGAGCAACTCATCCGGCGTTTGGGTTGGCACGGTGACGTCGCTGGCATAAGGCACGTTGCGCATCAGTTGCAGGTAGCATTCCAACTGCTCAAGCAGCTGCTCACGGGTCAGCGAACGCTGACGTGAGGCCAACAGCGCCGTGGAACACAGGTTCATGGCATTGGCAGCGGCAGCATTGTTGATGCGAACCATGATCTTGGCCGCCAGATCGTTGACCGTTGGCGTCAGCCAGCTTGGTCGCTGGGATTCGATCGGGTCAATCGATTCACGCCACTGCGGCACATTCTGGTTCAGGTAGGTGGTCAACGGCAGTGGATCGCCGAAGTTGACGTAACCCTGGCCGAGATTGCGCAGCTTGCGCAGGCCGCGCAGCATCTGCAGCAGACTCTCTTTTTCCTTGGTCGCGCCACGAAGCTCTTTGGCGTAGGTGCCCACTTCCATCACATGCTCGTAACCGATGTAGATCGGCACCAGTGTGATAGGGCGGGTACCGCCACGCAGCATCGCCTGAATGGTCATCGACAGGGTGCCGGTCTTCGGCTCCAGCAAGCGTCCGGTACGGGAACGGCCGCCTTCGACAAAGTATTCCACCGAGTAACCGCGGGTAAACAGCTCGCCGAGGTATTCGCGGAACACCGTCGAGTACAGCTTGTTGCCTTTGAAAGTACGACGGATAAAGAAAGCGCCCAGACGGCGGAAGATCGGCCCGGCCGGCCAGAAGTTGAGATTAATCCCGGCAGCAATGTGCGGCGGCACCAGACCCTGGTGATACAACACGTAGGACAGCAGCAGGTAGTCCATGTGACTGCGGTGGCAGGGCACATAAACAATCTCATGGCCATCCTGCGCCAACTGACGCACGCGTTCGGCGTTAGTGACGTTGATGCCTTGATACAGCCGGTTCCAGGTCCAGCTCAGCACGCGATCGGAAAGGCGCACCGTCTCGTAAGAGAAGTCGGCAGCAATCTCTTCCATCAGCGCAATGGCATTCTGCTGGGCTTTTTCGTGGGAAATTTTCTTGCTGCGAGCCTCGTCTTCGACCGCTTTTTCGATCGCCTTGGACGCCAACAGCTTGTTGAACAGGTCCTGACGGGCCGGCAGGCTTGGACCGACGGCGGCCAGACGCTGACGCGAGAAGTGCATGCGTGCCACGCGTGCCAGCTTTTGCGCAATGATTTTGTCCGTACCGTGTTCCGTCGCCATGCGGCGCAGCGAAACGGTATTGGAGAAACGGACAAAGCTGTCGCGGCCGAGCCACAGCACGGCGAAGAATTTCTGGACGCCGTTCAGTAGACGCAGATGCGGGGTGCCGTGACCTTCGCGCCCCGGAGAGCGGCCGAACATCACCGAAACCGGCAGCATCTGAATGTCGAGATCCGGATTACTGCGGTGCAGATCCAGATAGTCGTGGAACAGTTTTACCGACTCTTCTTTCGGCGTGTAATAACGGAATACGCGCGGGCCGTCGTGAATAAACACGTGGCTGGGCAGCACGGTGCCGTCTATCTCCAGCGGATTGAGGGGATCGGGCAGATCTTGCGCCAGGCACTGGGTGCGCAGCGTCAGCAAATCCGCCTTGGAATTATAAGGTAAAACATACAAAATCGGCCGTGAGGGATCCAACCCTAACTCCGTGACCGGATCTGAAGGGATAACCTTACTTCTTACCAACAGTTTGAGTGGTAAATTCAATAGTTTATAATAAATTTTACGCCAACCTGACATAACAACGTGAAGCCTCTTGTTAGCAATGCGCCGCAAGCATACCAGAATCCGGGTAGCAGATCTGTGGTGTTGGAAAACCGAGAGCCGGGAGCGTTTCCTGGCCTAGACTGTTTAATTATGACTGACCTCTGCGAAAGGCACTAAAAAACATGACAAAGCAAGCAACCGGCCTGACCCGTATTATTAAAGCGGCCGGCTACTCTTATAAAGGCTTTTCCGCTGCCTGGCAGCACGAAGCGGCATTTCGCCAGGAATTGGTGGCGACGGTGCTGGCTATCATACTGGCGATTTGGCTGGACGTGGGTGCGATAGCGCGCATTTTACTGATCGGATCGGTGCTGCTGGTGATGATCGTCGAAATCCTGAACAGCGCGATTGAAGCGATTGTCGACCGGGTGGGCACCGAGCATCACGAGCTCTCCGGACGGGCAAAGGATATGGGTTCGGCGGCGGTCTTGCTGGCGATTATTCTGGCGCTGTTTGTCTGGGGTTCGGTGCTGTGGCAGCACTTTGTCTGAGTGGGGGAGTCCTGTTGCGACGCGGGTCGCTAATCCCTGATTTTTATTCACTCTTCGGTTCCCAAGCCGCACTTACCTGTATATACTCACAGCAAGACTGTATAAACAAACAGGGGGCGGAATGAAAGCACTAACTACCAGACAGCAAGAGGTCTATGATCTGATTCGCGATCATATTTCGTCCACTGGCATGCCGCCAACGCGCGCCGAGATCGCCATGCGTCTGGGGTTCCGTTCGCCAAATGCCGCAGAAGAACATCTGAAAGCGCTGGCGCGTAAAGGCGTCATCGAGATCATCTCCGGTGCTTCGCGCGGCATTCGCTTGCTGATGGAAGATGAAGAAGGTTTACCGCTGATTGGCCGCGTAGCCGCCGGTGAACCGCTGTTGGCGCAACAGCATATCGAAGGACACTACAAGGTCGATCCTTCCCTGTTCAAACCCAGCGCGGATTTCCTGCTGCGGGTCAACGGCATGTCGATGCGTGACATCGGTATTCTCGACGGCGATCTGCTGGCGGTGCATAAAACCCAGGATGTGCGTAATGGTCAGGTCGTCGTGGCGCGCATTGAAGATGAAGTCACGGTCAAACGCCTGAAAAAACACGGTAACGTGGTAGAGCTGTTGCCGGAAAATAGTGAATTCCAGCCGATTGTGGTCGATCTGCGTCAGCAGAATTTCACCATTGAAGGTCTGGCGGTCGGTGTGATCCGCAACGGCGATTGGGTTTAATCCCCACGCTCAAACACCGTCCTCTGATTTAAGTCGCCCCAGCTCTGGGGCGATGTCATTTCTGACTGATTAAAACCGCACTGCCACGGGAACATTTCACTATGCGCCTGCTTTCCGCCTTCACCAGCGATACCGATAAAGCCCTGTGGCGCCTTGCGCTGCCTATGATTTTCTCCAATATCACCGTGCCGTTGCTTGGGCTGGTGGATACCGCGGTGATCGGCCACCTCGATAGCCCGACCTATTTGGGCGGCGTAGCGGTGGGCTCCATGGCGACCAGCTTCCTGTTTATGCTGCTGTTATTCCTGCGTATGAGTACCACTGGGCTGACCGCCCAGGCGCTGGGGCACAAAATCCACCGGGGTTGGCGCGTGCCTTTATGCAACCCTTGCTGCTGGCCGTGTTGGCCGGGGTGGCCATTGTACTGCTGCGCTATCCGCTGATTGAGTTGGCGCTAAAAATTGTCGGTGGTGACGGGGCAGTGTTGGAGCAGGCTCGGTTATTCCTCGAGATCCGTTGGTTAAGTGCCCCGGCGGCGCTGGCCAATATGGTAATCCTGGGTTGGTTGCTTGGCGTGCAATACGTGCGTGCACCGGTGATCCTGCTGATTGTCGGCAATCTGCTGAATATCGTATTGGATGTCTGGCTGGTGATGGGGCTGGGCTGGAACGTGCAGGGTGCAGCGACGGCGACTGCCATCTCTGAATATGCCACTTTGCTACTGGGGTTAGGACTATCCTGGCGAGTGATGCGCATACGCGGTATTTCTGTGCCGATGCTGCGTCAGGCCTGGCGCGGTAATCTGCGGCGTCTGCTGGCATTGAATCGCGACATTATGCTGCGTTCATTGTTGCTGCAACTGTGTTTTGCCTCGCTGACTATTTTCGGTGCCCGGCTTGGCGGCGAGGTGGTCGCGGTAAATGCGGTACTGATGAATTTGCTGACCTTTACGGCTTACGCGCTCGACGGTTTTGCCTACGCGGTGGAAGCGCATTCGGGCCATGCCTATGGGGCCCGTGACGATAGCCAACTGCGTAAAGTGTGGCGCGCGGCTTGCCGGCAGGCCTGTCTGGTGGCGTTGGGCTTTGGTCTGCTCTATGCCGTCGCCGGCCAACAAATTATCGCGGCGTTGACCTCTTTACCGGAGCTGCGTGCACTGGCGAACCACTATTTGCCGTGGCAGGTGGTGCTGCCATTGGTGGGGGTATGGTGCTATTTGCTGGACGGCATGTTTATTGGTGCCACCCGCGGTGCAGAAATGCGTAACAGCATGGCAGTCGCGGCGGCTGGCTATGGCCTGACGCTGTTTACTCTACCGGTACTGGGCAATCATGGGCTATGGCTGGCGCTGGCGGTATTTCTTTCACTGCGTGGCATCGCACTCGGTTGGATTTGGCATCGCCACAGGGTGGATGGGACCTGGTTTGCAGCGGATTCGGCACGATAAAAAGCATTTAATAATTAATTTTATTTATGTTTTTATTCATATTGAGTTACATTTTCTTGAGCTAAATTGTTTCCGCTTACTTGCTGTTCTTTCGGGGTTTTTACTGAATTATATTTATTTTGTGAATTTTTATCCTGACTTTTTACTTTTTATCGCTATCTGTAGCTATAGTTAATCATGTGGCTGGCGGAATGAATAGGAATAAATACTCCTTTTGTTCTGGTCGATTGACCAAAGTTATTACTCAGTTAAGCCCAGCGACGATTTTTTAAAACTGACTAATCACAGGTAGCGGAGAGGTTATGAACAAAGATCAAGCCGACGGTAACTGGAAGCAGTTTAAAGGGAAAGTGAAGGAACAATGGGGCAAGCTGACCGATGACGATCTGACTGTCATTGAAGGGAAACGCGAACAGCTTGTCGGTAAAATTCAGGAACGTTACGGCTACCAGAAAGAGGCGGCCGAGAAAGAAGTGAAATCCTGGGAAGACCACAACAAGTATCGCTGGTAGCGCGATGGGCCGCAGCGGATTGCGGCCACAGGCTACTTTTAAAGGCCTGGCGTTTTTATCCCCTTGACGCTATGGCCCCAGGTACAGGGAGGTACCTGAAAACCCAACCTATTTCTTCTTGATGGCGATGCTGTGATCGTGTTCGCCGCAGTCATGCTTGCTGTCACAGGCTTCTACTTCAACGCAACCCGCACACAGGCCATGGGCCTCCACCACGTTGTGACGCAGGACAAAGCCAGACTCCTTCGCCAGTTTTTGCAGCGTCTCTTCGACCCCTTCGGTCGTCCGTTCGGTCACCTGACCACAGCGATCGCAGATAAACAGCGCGGAAGTATGCGTCGGCTGTTCAAAGTGATGGCACAGCACGTAGCTGTTGGCCGACTCGACCCGATGAATGAACCCCTGTTCCAGCAGGAAATCCAGCGCACGGTACACCGTTGGCGGTTTGGCCTGGGGTTCGGCGACGCGCAGCAGATCGAGCAGGTCGTAAGCGCTGATGGCACCGGGCTGCTGTGCCATCAGGCGTAACACTTCCAGCCGCTGCGGTGTCAGTCGCACATTGCGTTGCTGACAGAGTTGTTCAGCCTGCGCCAGCAGCTTTTCCTGGGTGCTTGAGTTCATGGCAAATTTCCCGGTACGTAAAAAAGCCGATTTTACCATGCTTCGGCCGAATCGCCGAGAGTCGGCCCCTTTTCCTCTGATATGGCGCACTAATCGATGGGTTTACCGCCTGCCGCTAGCCTGGATTGTGACGATGTTCACACTTGGCGGCTGAAGTCGGAGGCAGTCAATCCTTAGCTGGCGAGTGAGTGTTGCAAACGACCCGCCAATGCGGCCAGGTCCGGCGCGGGATTATGGCCAATCAGCATAAAACCATGACGGCCATCGGCCCAATAGATCACGTTCATGCCCTGACGGCGCTCGCTCTCTGCGGGCAGCGGCTTGCCCGATTGCTGAATGATGCACAATGCCAGCGCGCCATATTGCGCATCCTGCCAGGTCAATTGGGCGATACGCCGATCGTCGTAAGCCAGCACGCGGGCGTTTTTCAACTCGGCACCGCTTAGTATCAATTTCGGGACCGAGAGGGCGATGCCCAGCCGCTCGCCGGTTTGCTGTAGCTGATGGGCGATCTGGGTTGCTGTGTCATCGAAGCCTGCCAGCGTTTCCGGGGTGTACAGCGCCATATACTGGGCGACCAAACCGCGCCAGTTCTCTTCTGGCTGGCTGAGCTGTAAATAGGCCCGATCGCCTGCGATCCCGAGTGCCAGAAAACCGACGGCGGCGGCTATCAGGCTACGCCGGCTGACACCGCGCTGCATTACAGGGGCGGTCAGAGGGCCTTCGGCCCGCAGCCGTTGTACCGGTGCTTCATCAAGCAAAGGATCAAATGCCTGTTTAAAGGGCAGGCTGCTACGTGCCAGTAAAGACAAACGCTCGGCCAGCGCCGGTTCGCCGACCAGGCGCTGTTCCAGAAGCTGGCGCTGCTGTGGATCCAGTTGATTATCCAGGTAGGCGACCAGCAGTTCATCCGCGCTGTAGGTTGAACTCATGATTGTTCTCCTTTTGCCAGCGGTGAGCGGGTTTGCAGCACGCTGTCGTTTGCCAATCTCAGGCGTGCCGCCGCCAGACGGCTCATGATGGTGCCAATGGGAACGCCAAGCACCTCCGCGGCCTCACGATAAGAAAGCTCCTCCACGTACACCAGAAACAGCGTATTTCGCTGCGCTTCCGGCAGCCGGTTCACGCGTTGCATCACCTCATTAGCCCAAATCGGATCCTCGCTATTTTCTACCCCGGTCAGTTCATCGACGTCGACAAAGCCTTGTCCCTGGCGGATATGCTGGGCGCGGATCTCGTTAAGCCAGATGGAGTGGAGGATGGCAAACAGCCAGCGGTCCATACGCGTCCCCACGGCAAACTGTGCGGCGCGCTCCAGCGCCCGCACACAGGTGGCCTGTACCAAATCGTCGGCAACATCCCGCCGGTGGGAAAGCACCAGGCCGTAGCGCCACAGGCGGGATAGATATTGACCGATTTCGTTGCGGATCGCGTCGCTACTGATGTTGGCCTCCGGTTCGGCTAGATCATGATTCTGGGTGGTGATCGATGGCCGCCGCCAGATCGCGGTACTCTTCGCAGCCCGTACCACACAGCGATTGGATCACCTTCAACTGCTCTTTCGCCAGGTCCTGACGGCCCTTGACCATATAGGCTTCACCCAGATATTCACGGACTTTTGGGTATTTCGGATCCAGCGCCACTGATTTTAAATAGTAGCCGATCCCTTCATCGGTGCGGCCGAGCTTGCGGGTAGCATAGCCCCGGTAGTTGAGCGCCACGGCGGTGTTGGGATCCTTCAGGGTATTGAGCATATCGAGCGCTTCCTGGTAACGACCGCTTTTTGCCAGCGCATAGGCATAGTTCGCCCGATCGTTGTCATCGATCATGCTGCTTTTTTCCACCATGCAGGTCTTGGTTTTTGTATCGTATATCTGGCCTTTCGGGCAGGTAGGCGTAGTCTGGCCGCTACTGTCACCCCCCATTGCCAGGGCCGCCCCGGAAAACAGCAAAGAACCGGCAATGACAGGTAACAGCAGGCGTTTCACGAAACTGTTCATGGTTGTTTCCTCATTGGGAAGGGCACTGAGCTGCACCCCTGTCGAGTGAACACCTGGCAGGGCTTTTTTATTCGTTTTTTAGGGTTCTTTTTTAACCCGGCGGCACGGCGGTTTTCCCAATGCCGCCGATTGTCGTTATAATAGCCGTTTGCGGCAGCATGCCGTTCGTTGAAACCAGACAGAATCAGGTAGCCAGTAGCCCAGCATGACGACAGACAACAATGCCCCAAAATACGCCGCCAATCGTTTCTCCATCGCGCCGATGCTCGACTGGACCGATCGTCATTGCCGTTACTTCCACCGCCTGCTGACCAAGGAAACGCTGCTGTACACCGAGATGGTGACCACCGGCGCGATTATCCACGGCAAGGGCGACTATCTGGCCTACAGCGAAGAAGAACATCCGGTGGCGCTGCAACTGGGTGGCAGCGATCCGGCTGCCCTGGCGCACTGTGCCAAACTGGCCGAGCAGCGTGGCTATGACGAGATTAACCTCAACGTCGGTTGTCCGTCCGATCGGGTGCAGAATGGCATGTTCGGCGCCTGTCTGATGGGGCAGGCAACGCTGGTTGCCGACTGCATCAAGGCGATGCGTGACGTGGTGTCGATCCCGGTGACGGTGAAAACCCGTATCGGTATCGACGACCAGGACAGCTACGAGTTCCTGTGTGATTTTATCGCCACCGTGGCCGGGCGTGGCGAATGCGACATGTTCACCATTCATGCGCGCAAGGCCTGGCTATCTGGCTTGAGCCCGAAAGAGAACCGTGAAGTGCCGCCGCTGGACTATCCGCGCGTCTATCAGCTAAAACGTGATTTCCCAACGCTGACTCTGGCCATTAATGGCGGGGTAAAAACGCTGGAAGAGGCGAAGCAGCACCTGCAGCACCTGGATGGCGTAATGATGGGACGCGAAGCCTATCAGAACCCGGGGATTCTGGCGCGAGTCGACAGCGAACTGTTCGGTCGTCAGACCGAGGTGATGGATAGCGTGGCGATTATCGAGTCGCTGTACCCTTACATCGAACGTGAGCTGTCGAACGGCACCTATTTGGGCCATATTACCCGCCATATTCTGGGCCTGTTCCAGGGCGTTCCGGGCGCGCGCCAGTGGCGTCGACATCTCAGTGAAAATGCCCACAAGCCAGGGGCTGACGCTCGTGTGGTTGAGCAGGCATTGGATTTGGTGCGCTTACCGCGTACCGAGATGGCGTAACAGAGATAAAAATCTGACTAAAAGTTAGTTGTTTTGACCAGGCATGTCGCGTTCTGTGATGTGCCTTTTTTTTAATTTCAATCACTTAGTTTTCACGCCGTGTTGGCACGCTTCTTGTAATAGCTCAGCAGATACTTTGTTTTGCGAAGGAGCAAAATCATGTTGGAACTCTTCTTTCTGGTCGGTTTTGTCGTCATGCTGATGGTGACCGGGATTTCGCTGCTGGGTGTGTTCGCCGCGTTACTGGTGGCAGCGGCATTTATGTTGATTGGCGGTCTGTTTGCGATGGTGATTAAGCTGTTACCGTGGCTGATTTTGGCGGTGGTGGTCGTTTGGATCTACCGTTCGATGCAGAAGCCGCAAATACGGCGTTACTAATTTTTGTCGAATAATCAGTCGGTCACGCTGAAATCTACGCAACAGACTTGCTCTGAATGCGGCAGCGATCACAGCTTGGTGCTTTAAATGCTAATGCGGCGCATTAGCCGTGTTTTTTACGTTTCCGGGCTGTTAGCATGTTTGTCGATGCAGCGATGCGACCCTTTTCATCACCGCAAGAGACAATAATACCCAATACGAGTGTTGCTCAAGCAACCCCCTGTCTCTGGCGGACTCTGCTCTACCCCTACAAACGCAGTAATAGAAAGGGCTCCGTAAGGAGCCTTTTTCTATTGGTCGCCATCCCGAGATATCAGGCTGCCGGCCAGGTATCACTTTCAAGCTGCAGCGTGCGTTCCAGAGTCATATTCAGCTCACACATGGCAGAATCCAGCATATCGCCGGAACCATGGGGTGCAGCAACCAATGCCATACACTGACTGTCTTTGAACTTCAGCCAATCACGTTGCGCCTGACGCCAGGCTTTTGGTGCGGCTTTAAACTTGAGAGATTCTTTATAGGCTTTGTTCAGCCGCGCATCCCAAAGATTGAATTCCGTTTCGATACAGGCTGCCATGCTTGGTGTGCCATTATCCGGCTTATTCATGCATTGCAGATAGGCAGCAGAGTAATGATATTCCATTAAAACGCTTTTCTCTGCGTTCTGGCTGGCGGCCTGTGCCGTTGCGATGAACATAGGGGCTGCGGTTAAAACCAGTGCTGCGGTCAGCATTTTTAGTTTCATTTCTAATTTATTTCCTTATTGATCAACATTAAATGCCAGCGGATCATATTCCATTAGTCGTTATTTTTCGATGCTGCGCAGCACTTTATGCTACCTTCCTTTTGTAAGGATATTTGTCTCAGCGACCGGGGATCAGCAAGCTTGAGCCGCTGGTGCTGCGGCTTTCCAGCACCTGATGCGCGCGTTGTGCATCGGCTAGCGCAAACTTTTGCTCTTCCTTCACGTCGACCTTGATCGCTCCGCTGCCAATCAATGAAAACAGCTCATTGCTGGCATATTGCAGTTCAGCACGGTTGGTAATGTAGCCGTTAAGCGAAGGGCGGGTGACGTACAGCGACCCTTTTTGGTTGAGCAGGGCCAGATCGACGCCGGTGACCGGGCCGGAGGCATTACCGAAGCTGACCATCAAGCCACGGCGCTTCAGGCTGTTGAGCGAGGCCTGCCAGGTACTTTGGCCTACCGAGTCGTACACTACGCCGACTTTCTCGCCCTGAGTCAGTTCAGCCACGCGCTGGGCGATATCTTCCTTATGGTAATTAATGGTTGCCCAGGCACCGGCGTGTTTTGCCAGTTCGGCCTTTTCATCGGAGCCGACGCTGCCGATCAGTTTGGCCCCAAGCGCTTTGGCCCACTGGCAGGCAATCAGCCCGACCCCACCCGCGGCAGCGTGGAACAGGAACACTTCACCCGGTTGTACCTCATGGGTTTGACGTAGCAAATAATGCACCGTCAGTCCTTTCAGGAAGGAAGCCGCCCCCTGCTCAAAACTCAGGTTATGCGGTAACAGCGCCACCTTTTCTACCGCAACATTGTGGACTTCGCTGTAAGCGCCAAGCGTTGACTGGGCGTAAACCACCCGGTCACCCGGTTTCACCGCGCTGACGCCGGCGCCGACCTTGATCACCACCCCGGCCGCTTCGGTACCCAATCCACTCGGTAGCTTGGCGGGCGGGTACAAACCACTGCGGACGTAGGTGTCGATATAGTTGATGCCGATCGCCTTGTTCTCGACCTGCACCTCACCGGCTGCCGGGTCTACGGGGGTAAAATCAACGTATTGCAATACTTCCGGGCCGCCGGTGGCGGAGAATTGGATGCGCTTTGCCATTTCATTACCTCGTGTGGGAGTCTGATTTCACCCTACGCGTTTTAGCATCGACGATCCAGTTTGCCCTGGTGCGGATTGATACCTTTTTTGCATCGGTTATGCGCAGGAATCACAGATGAAAATCACGTATACTCTCGCGTCAGGATCCTCCATTCGCCACCGGATAAAGAATACGTTTCATGGCAGGAAAAAAACCAACCAACAGAACAAACGCAGACGAAGCGAGAGATCGCCCACGAGATCGCCAGATGGAAGGGCTGAAGATGCCGCCACATTCGCTGGAGGCGGAACAGTCCGTGTTGGGCGGTTTGATGCTGGATAACGAACGCTGGGATAACGTGTCGGAACGCGTAGTCTCCAACGATTTCTTCAGTCGCCCGCACCGCCTGATCTTTACCGAGATGCAGCGCCTGCTGGAAATGAGTCGACCGATCGATCTGATCACCCTGTCCGAATCACTGGAACAGCGAGGTGAACTGGATTCCGTCGGCGGTTTCGCCTACCTGGCCGAATTATCGAAAAACACCCCAAGTGCGGCCAACATCGGTGCTTATGCGGATATCGTACGTGAACGTGCGGTAGTGCGTGAAATGATCTCAGTGGCTAATGAGATCGCCGATGCGGGTTACGATCCACAGGGCCGCAGCAGTGAAGATCTGCTCGATCTGGCCGAATCCCGGGTGTTCCAAATCGCGGAAAACCGTGCCAGTAAAGATGAAGGCCCGAAAGGCATCGAGCGCATCCTGGAGGATACCGTTGCGCGTATCGAACAGCTGTATCAGCAGCCGCACGACGGTGTCACCGGGGTGGATACCGGCTACCAGGATCTCAATAAGAAAACCGCCGGTTTGCAGAAATCGGATCTGATCATCGTCGCTGCCCGTCCTTCGATGGGTAAAACCACCTTCGCCATGAACCTGTGCGAACACGCCGCGATGACGCAGGAAAAACCGGTGCTGATCTTCAGCCTCGAGATGCCAGGCAACCAGATCATGATGCGTATGCTGGCGTCGCTGTCGCGCGTAGACCAAACGCGCATCCGTACCGGCCAGCTCGATGACGAGGACTGGGCGCGTATTTCCAGCACCATGGGCATCCTGCTGGAGAAGCGCAATATGTACATTGATGACTCCTCCGGCCTGACACCTACCGAAGTCCGTTCCCGTGCGCGGCGTATTTTCCGCGAGCATGACGGTCTGAGCCTGATCATGATCGACTACCTGCAGCTGATGCGCGTGCCGTCCTTGTCCGACAACCGTACGCTGGAGATCGCCGAAATTTCCCGCTCGCTGAAGGCGCTGGCGAAAGAACTGCAGGTGCCGGTGGTGGCGCTGTCGCAGTTGAACCGAAGCCTGGAGCAGCGTGCCGACAAGCGCCCGGTCAACTCCGACCTGCGTGAGTCCGGTTCCATCGAGCAGGATGCCGACCTGATTATGTTCATCTACCGTGATGAGGTTTATCACGAGAACAGCGATCTGAAAGGGATTGCCGAAATTATTCTGGGTAAGCAGCGTAACGGCCCAATCGGCTCCGTACGCCTGACCTTTAACGGCCAGTGGTCGCGTTTCGATAACTACGCGGGACCACAATATGATGACGAATAATCAGCTAAGGAAGTGAAATGAAAGCGGCAACCGCTGTAATCGACCGCCGCGCTCTGCGACATAATCTGCAACAGGTGCGCCGTCAGGCGCCACAAAGTCGCCTGATTGCCGTTGTGAAAGCAAACGCTTATGGACATGGCCTGCTGGAAACAGCGCACACCCTGCAAGACGCCGACTGCTACGGCGTGGCGCGCATTGGCGAGGCGCTGATGCTGCGCTCCGGCGGCATCGTCAAACCGATCCTGATGCTGGAAGGCTTTTTCTCCGCCGAAGATCTGCCGGTGTTGGTGGCCAATAATATCGAGACCGCGGTACACAGCATTGAACAGCTTGAAGCGTTGGAACAGGCCACGCTGGCGCGGCCGGTGCCGGTGTGGATGAAGCTGGATACCGGCATGCATCGACTGGGCGTGCGTCCGGAACAGGCCGAGGCATTCTACCAACGTCTGAGTGCCTGCCGTAACGTGGTGCAGCCGGTTAATATCATGAGTCACTTCAGTCGTGCCGATGAACCTGAATCTGATACCACGCTGAAACAAATTCAGTGTTTTGAAAGCTTTGCCACCGGTAAACCGGGGCAGCGTTCAATCGCCGCGTCCGGGGGAACCCTGCTGTGGCCGGATGCGCACAATGAATGGGTACGCCCGGGCATTATCCTGTACGGCGTCTCGCCGATGGAAGGTTCCAAAGGCTGTCAGTATGACCTGCAACCGGCCATGACGCTTAAATCCAACCTGATCGCGGTGCGCGAGCACAAGGCCGGTGAGTCGGTGGGCTACGGCGGCACCTGGATCAGCGCAGGCGATACCCGTTTGGGCGTGGTGGCCATGGGGTACGGCGACGGCTACCCGCGCAGTGCACCTACGGGGACACCGGTATGGCTTAACGGCCGTGAAGTGCCGATCGTGGGTCGGGTGTCGATGGACATGATGTCGGTCGACCTCGGGCCGGATGCTACCGATAAGGTCGGCGATGAAGTGGTGCTGTGGGGCCAGGCGTTGCCGGTTGAACGTATTGCCGACTGCACCGGCATCAGCGCTTATGAACTGATTACCAAACTGACCCAGCGCGTGTCGATGGAATACATCGGCGAATAGCCTGTGAGGGGCCGGCGCCTGCCGGTCCCAATCATTAACGCGTTACTTCTTTACCGCCAACCATCGATCGATAATGCTCTGATACTCACCGGTCGCTTTGGCCAGGTGCAGCCACTGATCCACATACAGCTTCCAGCTCAAATCATCACGCGGCAGCATGTAGGCCTTCTCGCCGTACTGCATCGGTTTTTTTGGATTAACCGCGCACAGCTTCGGATAACGTTTTTGCTGATACAGCGCCTCGGAGGCGTCGGTGATCATCACATCGGCTTTCTTGTCGACCAACTGCTGGAAAATGCCCACGTTATCATGGGTCAGCGTCAGCTTGGCTTTGGGCAGATAGGCATGTACGAAGGCTTCGTTGGTACCACCCGCCGGCTCCAGCAGGCGTACGGAGGGTTTATTGATCTGGTCGATGGTGCGGTATTTCTTCACATCAGTGCAGCGCACCAGCGGGATCTTGCCGTCGGTATCCAGCATGTCGGCGAAGAACACCTGCCGTTGCCGCTGTAGCGTGACGGAAATACCGCCCATGGCGATGTCACACTTGCCAGCAACAAAATCCGGCGTCAGGGTTTTCCAACTGGTTTTCACCCATTTCACCTTGGCTCCCAGGCTCTTGGCCAGCGATTCCGCCATGTCGATATCAATGCCTTCATAGCTGCCGTCTTCTTTCAGGAAGGTGTAGGGCTTGTAATCACCGGTGGTGCACACTTCCAGCGTGCCTTGCTGTATCACCTTATCCAGATGCGATTGGGCGCTGGCGCTCCCGGCGGCTATCAGCAGTGCGAGAGGTAATAACTTTTTCATCGGCGTCCTTTTTATACATTCGTGGTTTTATGCGCGCTTTAGCCGTTCATTGTTGCTGACTTGCGCGAGTTACCCATTTTTTATGCCATTAGCAGGTGGAAACGTTCGGCATTGCTGCTGCGCGCTTCACAACCTCGGCGGGGGAAGGGTATCCACAGTCAAAAAACTGATAGGCTGTAACGTCAACATTTATTAACACAGTTTACAGGTGGCTATGTACAACATTGACGATTTTGATATGAAAATCCTGACGCTGTTACAGGCCAATGGTCGCCTGACCAATCAGGAACTGAGCGATCTGGTGGGGCTGTCGGCTTCCCAGTGTTCCCGGCGGCGCATCAGCCTGGAGCAGGCGCAGCTGATCCGCGGCTACCACGCACGGCTGGCACCGGAGGCCGTGGGGCTAGGGTTGGTGGGGCTGATAGAAGTCAGTCTGACCCAACACGGCCAGGAGCAGATCGACAGTTTTCACCAGATGCTGGAAGAAGTGGACGCTATTCTTGACGCCTATAAAACTACCGGTGATGCCGATTATCTGCTGAAAGTGGCGGTAGCGGACCTGCCGGCGCTGGATGACCTGATTAGCCAGACGCTCTCGCGGCATAAAAGCGTGGCGCATATCAAAACGGCGGTGGTGCTCAATCGAATCAAGGAAAATGGTTTGCTGCCGGTGGCGAGATAAAGCTAAAACCGATCGCTGTTTTCCGTCTATATTAGGAACGTAACGCTGTGCCCGACCCACAATAATCCAGGAGAACAACCCGTGTTCCAGAACGTTGATGCCTATGCAGGTGACCCGATCCTGTCGCTGATGGAAAAATTCAAAAAAGACCCCCGTGCGCACAAGGTTAACCTGAGTATCGGCCTTTACTATGACGAGCAGGGCATTATTCCGCAGATGAAAGCGGTGGCCGCAGCGGAAGCGCAGCTGAATAGCGTGGATCACGGCGCGTCAGTGTACCTGCCGATGGAAGGCCTACTGCCTTACCGTACTGCCATTCAACAACTGCTGTTCGGTGCCGAGCACCCGATGTTGCAACAAGGCCGCATTGCCACCATTCAGACCGTGGGCGGTTCTGGCGCGCTGAAAGTCGGTGCCGACTTCCTGAAAAGCTACTTCCCGGATTCGCAGGTGTGGGTTAGCGATCCGACCTGGGAAAACCACATCGCCATCTTTGGCGGTGCCGGCTTCAAGGTGAACACCTATCCGTACTTCGACAGCGAAAGCCTGGGCGTGAAGTTTGACGCCATGCTGAGCGCGTTGAAACAACTGCCGAAGCACAGTATCGCGCTGCTGCACCCGTGTTGCCATAACCCGACCGGTTCTGACTTGTCCAATGCTCAGTGGGATGAAGTGGTTAAAGTGATCGCCGAACGTGAACTGATCCCGTTCCTCGACATTGCCTATCAGGGCTTTGGCGGCGGCATTACTGAAGATGCCTACGCCATTCGCACTATCGCCGCAGCCGGTCTGCCATGCCTGGTGAGCAACTCGTTCTCGAAAATCTTCTCGCTGTATGGCGAACGCGTTGGCGGCCTGTCGGTGGTTTGTGAAAGCGAAGAGGCGGCCGGGCGCGTACTGGGCCAACTGAAGGCCACGGTACGTCGCAACTATTCCAGCCCACCAAACTTTGGTGCGCAGGTGGTGGCGAAGGTGCTGAACGATACGCAACTGAAAGCCCAGTGGCTGGCAGAAGTGGAAACCATGCGTACCCGTATCCTTGAGATGCGCAAAACGCTGGTGGAAGCGCTGAAAGTTGCTTTGCCGCAGCGTAACTTCGATTACCTGCTGGAACAGCGCGGCATGTTCAGCTACACCGGCTTCAGCGTGGCACAGGTTGATCGCCTGCGTGAAGAGTTCGGGGTGTACCTGATCCACAGCGGCCGTGTTTGCATGGCCGGCCTGAACCATAACAACGTGCATCAGGTGGCCGAGGCGTTTGCCGCAGTGCAGTAATATTGTTAGGGTGAATTAACGTTCATCGTAATGCGAAGGGAGCGATAGCGATATCGCTCCCTTTTTTGTTGTCGGTTTGCCGCCGGAGTTGCCGCAAACTGGATAGAGAATATACTGATTGAGGGGCGCTCACTCATGTGGCATCAGCAAACGCTAATCCTCAGCGCAAAAGCGCGTGGTTTTCATCTGGTTACCGAAGAGATTACCGACCAGCTAACCCACTTACACCGCCTGCAAACTGGCCTGTTGCATCTGTTGTTGCAACATACCTCGGCCTCGCTGACGCTGAACGAGAACTGCGATCCTACGGTGCGAGCCGACATGGAGCAGCATTTCCTGCGTCAGGTGCCAGAGAACGCACCCTATCAGCACGACTATGAAGGGCCGGACGACATGCCGGCGCACATCAAATCCTCTCTGTTGGGCACGTCCTTGACGCTGCCTGTCGGTCACGGGCGACTGATGCTGGGCACATGGCAGGGAATTTGGCTGGGGGAGCACCGCATTCACGGCGGTTCACGCCGTATTGTGGCCACGTTACAGGGGGAATAACCCAATGAATAACACAGCACTGCTGGAGTACTGCATGGCGAAGCCGGGCGCAGAACAGAGCGACCAGAACCAGTGGCAGGCCAGTCAGATCAAGGTCGGCGACGTGATGTTCGCCATGGTGTGCGAGGTGCAAGGACGACCGGCGCTGGCGGTAAAATCCAGTCCGCAACTGGCGGAGAGCCTGCGGGAACACCATCCGGAGATTGTCGCCTGCGAGCGGCTGAACAAAGCGCACTGGAATACGGTGTTTCTCGACGGCAACCTGCCGAACTCGCAGTTTTATACCCTGATCGACAGTTCATATCAGCTGGTGCTTGAAGGGTTACCTGAGCACGTGCGCCAGGAATTGCGCGCTTAAGCATTGAGGGCAGGCGTGTCGCCTGCCTTTTCCCATGACTCATCCTTTATTTTGTCGGCCAAATTGTGATCGCGACTCGATAATGGGAACGTTCCCCGTTGATTATCTGCCGGAAACGGCTAGGTTTTTATACTCGATAAACCACCAGACCAAAGGATGCCGTCAGATGGCCATGAGTGAAGAGAAACGCAAGATGATTGCCGGTGAGCTGTATGACGCCGGTGACGAGTTACTGCGCAGCGAGCGCAAACGAGCACGCCAGTTGGTACACCATTACAACCATTCTTCCCCGGACGAGACTGGCCTGCGTAAACAGGGGTTGGCCGAGCTGCTGGGCCGGTATCAGGGAGGAACTATAGAGCCGACGTTCCGCTGCGATTACGGCTACAACATTTTCCTGGGTAAAAACTTCTACGCCAATTTTGACTGCGTGATCCTCGACGTGTGTGAAGTGCATATCGGTGATAACTGCATGCTGGCACCGGGAGTGCATATCTATACCGCTACCCATCCGCTGGATGCGGAAACCCGCGTTGGCGGGGCGGAGTTCGGCAAACCGGTGCACATTGGCGATAACGTGTGGATTGGCGGCCGGGCGGTGATTAATCCGGGCGTGACTTTGGGGGATAACGTGGTGGTGGCATCCGGTGCGGTGGTCACTAAAGACGTTCCGGCCAACTGCGTGGTCGGCGGTAACCCGGCACGGGTGATTAAACAGCTGTAAGAAGAAAAATTGGGCGCCGTGCTGGCGCCCGAGAGACTTAGGCTCGCAGCGAGTTGATATCCACCACGAAACGGTATTTTACGTCGCTTTTCAGCATCCGCTCGTAGGCCTGGTTGATCTGCTGCATCGGGATCAGTTCGATGTCCGAGGTGATGCCGTGTTGACCACAGAAATCCAGCATCTCCTGGGTTTCTGCAATACCACCGATCAGCGAACCGGCGATGCGGCGGCGCTTCATTATCAGGTTAAACACCTGCGGTGACGGGTGGTCGTGTTCCGGTGCGCCGACCAGCGTCAGGGTGCCGTCGCGATGCAGCAGGTTAAGGAACGGGTTCAGATCGTGCTGGGCGGCCACCGTGTTAAGAATAAAGTCGAAGCTGTTGGTGTGCTGCGCCATCTCTTCCGGGTTGCGGGAGATCACCACTTCGTGGGCGCCGAGGCGCTTGGCGTCCTCCACTTTGGACTCAGAGGTAGTGAACAGCACGACATGCGCGCCCATCGCCCGGGCCAATTTGACGCCCATATGCCCCAGCCCGCCAAGGCCCACGATGCCGACCTTTTTACCGGGACCGGCACCCCATTGACGCAACGGGGAGTAGGTGGTGATACCGGCGCACAGCAGCGGTGCCACACCGGCCGGATCGAGATTTTCCGGCACCCGCAGCACAAAGTCCTGATCCACCACCATTGCGGTTGAATAGCCACCGTAGGTGATGGCACCGGTTTGCCGATCCTGACCGTTATAGGTGCCGGTAAAGCCGTTTTCACAGTATTGCTCCAGCCCTTCTTCACAGCTTGGACAGCTACGGCAGGAATCTACCATGCAGCCCACGCCGACCAAATCGCCGACCTGATAACGTGAAACATGGTTGCCGACGGCGCTCACGCGGCCAACAATTTCGTGGCCGGGCACCACCGGGAAAATCGTGTTGCTCCATTCGTTGCGAGCCTGGTGCAAGTCAGAATGGCAAACGCCACAGAACAGAACGTTGATTTGAACATCGTGGTCGCGCAGGACGCGCGGCGTGTAATCAAAAGGAACCAGCGCGGACTTGGCGTCGTGCGCGGCATAGGCGTGCGTAATGTTCATGGTCACTCCAGTCATCAGTGGGTAGGGCATGGCTTCCGGCAGCAGGATGCCGGTGAGACGCGGCCTGAATACAACAGGGGGCCACAGAGGGAACATTGATGATAAAAGCTGCGAGCGGGGAGGGAAATGCCTGAAAATGTCTAAATCTTGCCTGTTTCTGTTCAATTTGGGCGAAACAGGGAATAGCGCGGGCCGTCACAGGAACGGCCCGCCGGGCAGGGATTATTTCTTCTTCAGTAACGGCTTGAGGAAGCGTGCGGTATGCGAAGCTTCACAGTTGGCCACGGTTTCCGGCGTACCGGCTACCAGGATCTCACCGCCGCCGCTGCCGCCTTCCGGCCCCAGGTCGACAATCCAGTCCGCGGTTTTAATCACGTCCAGGTTGTGCTCAATCACCACGATGGTATTGCCCTGATCGCGCAGTTGATGCAGCACCGCCAGCAGTTGCTGGATATCGGCGAAGTGCAGGCCGGTGGTCGGTTCATCCAGGATATACAGTGTTTGGCCGGTCCCGCGTTTTGACAGCTCACGGGCCAGTTTGACGCGCTGCGCCTCACCGCCGGACAGCGTGGTCGCCGACTGGCCGAGACGGATATACGACAGGCCGACTTCCATCAAGGTTTGCAGCTTGCGCGCCAACGCCGGGACTGCGTCGAAGAATTCACGAGCTTCCTCGATGGTCATCTCCAGCACTTCGTGAATGCTTTTGCCTTTGTACTTCACTTCCAGTGTTTCACGGTTATAGCGTTTGCCTTTGCACTGGTCACACGGCACGTAGATATCTGGCAGGAAGTGCATTTCCACCTTGATCACGCCGTCGCCCTGGCAGGCTTCGCAGCGGCCGCCCTTAACGTTAAAGCTGAAACGGCCCGGGTTGTAGCCGCGGCTGCGCGACTCGGGTACGCCGGCGAACAGTTCACGCACCGGAGTGAAGATGCCAGTGTAGGTCGCCGGGTTAGAGCGCGGAGTACGACCGATCGGGCTTTGATCGATGTCGATCACCTTGTCGAAATGCTCCAGGCCGGTCACCTCGCGGAACGGGGCCGGTTCGGCAAGGGTAGCGCCGTTGAGCTGGCGCTGAGCGATCGGGAACAGCGTGTCGTTGATCAGCGTTGACTTGCCCGAGCCGGAAACCCCGGTAATGCAGGTAAACAGCCCCACCGGCAGCGTCAGCGTCACGTCTTTCAGGTTGTTGCCACGCGCACCGCTCACTTTCAGCACCTTGGTCGGATCGGCCGGCACGCGCTGCTCAGGAATGGCAATTTCGCGTTTGCCGCTGAGGAACTGGCCGGTCAGTGATTCCGGCTGCGCCATGATGTCTTCGACGGTGCCTTCTGCCACCACCTGGCCGCCGTGTACACCGGCACCGGGGCCGATGTCGATCACGTGATCGGCGGCGCGGATGGCGTCTTCGTCGTGCTCTACCACGATCACCGTGTTACCGAGGTTGCGCAGATGGATCAGCGTTTCCAGCAGGCGTTCGTTGTCGCGCTGATGCAGGCCGATCGACGGCTCATCCAGTACGTACATCACGCCTACCAGGCCGGCACCAATCTGGCTGGCCAGACGGATACGCTGCGCCTCACCGCCAGACAGGGTTTCCGCCGAGCGTGACAGTGACAGGTAGTTCAGGCCGACGTTCACCAGGAATTTCAGGCGATCGCCAATTTCCTTCAACACTTTCTCGGCAATCTGGGCGCGCTGGCCGCTGAGCTTCATGTTCTGGAAGAAGGTCATGGCGTGGCCGATGCTCAGATCGGAGATTTCCGGCAGCGTGGTGTCTTCAACGAACACGTTACGCGCTTCTTCACGCAGGCGGGTGCCGTGGCACGAGGCGCAAGGACGGTTGCTGATAAATTTCGCCAGCTCTTCACGCACCGCACTCGATTCGGTCTCTTTATAGCGGCGCTCCATGTTGTGCAGCACGCCTTCGAATGGATGGCGGCGCACGGTGGTGTCACCGCGGTCGTTGATGTATTTGAATTCGATGGTTTCTTTGCCGGAGCCGCTGAGCACCGCTTTCTGCACGTTGGCATCCAGGCTGTTGAACGGCGCTTCGACGTCGAATGCGTAATGTTCTGCCAGTGAACGCAGCATCTGGAAGTAATAGAAATTACGGCGATCCCAACCGCGGATCGCACCGCCGGCCAGTGAAAGCTCGGGGTTTTGTACCACGCGTTCCGGATCGAAGAACTGCTGTACGCCCAGGCCGTCACAGGTCGGACAGGCACCGGCCGGGTTGTTGAATGAGAACAGCCGTGGTTCCAGTTCACGCATGCTGTAGCCGCAGATGGGACAGGCAAAGTTGGCGGAGAACAGTAGCTCATCGGCTTTTGTGTCGTCCATATCAGCCACTACCGCAGTGCCGCCGGACAGCTCCAGCGCAGTCTCAAAGGACTCCGCCAGGCGCTGTGACAGATTGTCACGGACCTTGAAGCGATCGACCACCACTTCGATGGTGTGTTTCTTCTGCAACTCCAGCTTTGGTGGATCGGACAGATCGCAGACTTCGCCGTCGATACGCGCACGGATGTAGCCCTGGGTCGCCAGGTTTTCCAGCGTTTTGGTGTGCTCACCCTTACGGTCTTTTACCACCGGGGCCAGCAACATCAGGCGTTTGCCTTCCGGCTGGTTGAGCACGTTGTCCACCATCTGGCTGACGGTTTGCGCCGCCAGCGGCACATGGTGCTCCGGGCAGCGTGGCTCACCGACGCGGGCAAACAGCAGGCGCAGATAATCGTGGATCTCGGTGATGGTACCGACCGTGGAACGCGGGTTATGTGAGGTCGACTTCTGCTCAATGGAGATCGCCGGGGACAGACCTTCAATGTGGTCGACGTCCGGTTTTTCCATCAGCGAAAGGAACTGGCGTGCATAGGCGGAGAGCGACTCGACGTAGCGACGCTGCCCTTCGGCATACAGAGTATCAAAGGCCAGCGAGGACTTGCCTGAACCGGACAAACCGGTGACGACGATCAGCTTGTCACGCGGGATAATCAGGTTGATGTTTTTGAGATTATGGGTCCGAGCACCACGAACTTCGATATTGTCCATTTACACTTCCCGTCTTGATGATACACCGCGCCTGTCTGGGTTATTTACGGGCGATTTTGTGATCAAACGCGCAAAAAACCGGCACAGCCAGTACGAAACGCATAATTATGACACAAAAAAACCTGAATGAATATCCAGTACACGAATGCAACCAGGTCGATAGAAAGGACAATTCTGGAATACAATATGCAGTTATCAACACGGGTGTCGTTTCGGGCTGAGCGTGTTAAACTTACTCGTTTATACTGTGTAAAAATCAATCATCAGGAGAGTTCTCATGGCCAGCAGAGGCGTAAACAAAGTAATTCTGGTCGGGAATCTGGGCCAAGACCCAGAAGTCCGTTACATGCCGAATGGCGGCGCAGTGGCCAACATTACCCTGGCAACCTCCGAAAGCTGGCGTGACAAGGCGACTGGCGAGCAGAAAGAAAAGACCGAGTGGCACCGTGTTGTGCTGTTCGGCAAGCTGGCTGAAGTGGCGGGCGAATATCTGCGTAAAGGTTCCCAGGTGTACATCGAGGGCGCTCTGCAGACCCGTAAATGGACCGATCAGGCTGGCGTAGAAAAATACACCACTGAGATCGTTGTGAACGTTGGCGGCACCATGCAGATGCTGGGCGGCCGTCAAGGCGGCGGTGCACCTGCAGGCGGCGGCCAGGCTTCCGGTGGTCAGGGCGGCCAGGGCGGTTGGGGTCAACCTCAGCAGCCACAGGGCGGCAACCAGTTCAGCGGTGGCCAGCAGGCTCGCCCAGCGCAGAACAACGCGCCGGCAGCCAGCAGCAACGAACCGCCAATGGACTTCGACGACGATATTCCTTTCTGATATCAGGTTGTCTGAAGCCGATGAAAAAGCCCCGAGAGGGGCTTTTTTGTTTTTAAGGGATTGGCGCTTTCACGTCAAACTCATGGCTCGACGGGGGCGCCTTTGGCCTTTTCTGCGGCCGGCGTACTCCTGGATTTATCCATCGCCTGCTGTTTGCGGGCTTGTTCGTCCATGATGAGCCGGTAAGCGATGTAGTACTTATAGATGTTGCTGACATAGGTCACCGTCTCTGCGCCAATCCGTTCGGCGGCCAGGTATTCCACGTTGCCAAACCAGACATTGGGGTTAAAACCGCGCTTTTCGCTTTCGGTGCGCAAGCGGGCGATACGGGCCGGTCCGGCATTGTAGGAGGCAAACGAGAACAGCACCTTGTCGAGCGGCGTCATCGGTTCATCCGCGTAGTAGCGATCAATCATCCAGCGCATGTATTTCACCCCGGCATTGATATTAGGATCCAGCTTGCGGATGTCACCGACCTTCAGTTCCTTACCAGTGCTCGGCATCACCTGCATCACCCCGATGGCACCGACCCGGCTACGGACCGACTGGTTGAGGCGCGACTCCTGATAACCCTGAGCCACCATCAGCAGCCAGTCGACGTCATATTGGTCGCCGTATTTTCTGAACACGTCTACCAGCGCCAGCATCTTGCTGCGTTCTCTCTCTGCCGCCGCATTTTTGACATATTTGGCGTTCTTCAGGTAGCGCAGCAGGAGGGTGTTGCCCAATTTGCTGCCCTGGCGGTGGTCCTTGACGAAGTCATCAAGCAAGGCGAGCAACTGCGGACTCCCCTTGCGAACGGCCCAGGCGATGTTGGCATCGTCACGCAATACCACATTCTCGTGCACCTGAATTTTGGGGAAAACCTGTTTCCAGAACAAAGCCTTGTGGCGATCGACCACGATAAGCGGGATCAGACCGGCGTTCAGCATCTCGATCAGGTCTTCATCCTCGAGCGATTCGGGAGCCGCCTCCAGGGTCATGAGCGGAAGTGACTCTTTGGCAAAGCGCGCGTTAAGGGCCAGCAGGCTTTCGTGATAGCTCGATGAAAAACGCACAAACACCGTCTTGCCGGAGAGTTGCTCCAGGTTTTCCACCTTCGGCGAAGCGGGGCCAGAGAGTAGCAGCTCCTGAACTTTCGGATAAAGAGGCGCGGTAAAGGCCACCCGTTCCTGACGTGCGGGAGTGACCGTGAGGTTGGCTGCCACGATGTCACCTCTGCCCTCGTTGAGTGCCGTGAGTAGCTGATCGCGCGCTACCGGCACGAAGATGATGCGCACCTTCAGATGGCGTTGTTTGAGCTTTTTATCCTTCGCCAACTTGAGATTGAGGTTGCGATCGAACTCGATAAAGATGTCATGGGTGAGGCCACGTTGGGTGCCCTTGACGGTAAAGAAAAAGGTTTTGCTGTAGGTGGTCAACACCCGGATCACCCGTCGGTCGAGCATGTCGGGCAAATCTCCCGTCCAGGGCTGCATGATGTCGTCCATTTTGACTTCCAGTGCCTCTCGCTCCTCCTGTGCCGGCGGCTTTTCCTTCACCGGAGCAGCATGAACCGAACTGACGAACAGCAGGGCCGTGATACACGCCAGGCAGGCGATTAGCAATCGTTGAGAAGAGAAGGCATTCATGGAAGACACTCCGAATGGTGCGTCTTTTCATTGTAGTCAAACTAAAAAAGCCCCGAGAGGGGCTTTTTTACTATCTGGGAATATTACGCCGAGAAGCCGCCGTCAATGCTCAGGCTGGCGCCGGTGATATAACCTGCCTCGGGGCCAACCAGGTAGGCGACGAAGCTGGCGATTTCTTCATCCTTGCCGTAACGGCTGATCGCCATCATCGCTTTCAACTGCTCGGCGAAATCACTGTTGGCCGGGTTCATATCGGTATCTACCGGGCCGGGCTGCACGTTATTGACGGTAATGCCGCGCGGGCCGAGATCGCGAGCCATGCCCTTGGTCAGACCAACCAGCGCAGATTTGCTCATTGCATATACCGCGCCGCCGGCAAACGGCATACGTTCGGCATTGGTGCTGCCAATATTGATGATGCGGCCGCCGTCATTCATATGGCGAGCGGCTTCCTGGCTGGCGACGAACACGCTGCGTACGTTAACCGCCAGCGTACGGTCCAGATCTTCCAGCGGCAGTTCTTCGGTGCTGCCCATGGCCAGCACACCGGCGTTGTTTACCAAAATGTCCAGATTGCCCAAGCTGTTGACTGCCTGGCGTACCGCCTGCTGCAGAGCCGCAGCATCGGCACTGTCGGCCTTGATGGCCAAAGCTTTGCCGCCAGCCGCGGTGATTTCGCTGACCAGTGCTTCGGCTTTATCGGCAGAGGCGACATAGGTAAATGCCACGGCGGCACCTTCGCGCGCCAGGCGTTTGGCGATGGCGGCACCGATGCCGCGTGAACCGCCCTGAATGAATGCGACTTTGCCTTGCAGAGAGAGAGTAGCGGACATGATGTTTCTCCAGAGTGGGATTAGGTTAATAAAGCTACCGGTCCAGTATCGGAGAAACGCGGATTGGGAACTAGCCACAAAGAGCTATAATCAGCTTAAACCAATGGTTTGAAATCGACGGGGATAAATCATGCTCGGGCATCTGGAGTGCTTTGTCAGTAGCGCAGAGAGTGGCAGTTTTTCCGCCGCCGGTCGCAAGTTGGGGATCAGTTCTGCGGCAGTGGGAAAGAACGTTACCAAACTGGAGTCATTGGTGGGGGTACGACTATTCCAGCGCAATACGCGCAAATTGACCCTGACTGAGGAGGGCGAACGCTTTTTGCAGGAAGTCAGTGGGGGATTGCTGTCGATCCAGTGCGCCTTGAAAGGCCTGAGCAGTAGCGGTGGGGTCGCGGCGGGCACACTGAAGGTCAGTATGGGCACGGCCTTCGGCCTGCATTTTGTCTTGCCGATGCTGCCGGACTTCCTGGCCGATTATCCGGCGATTGTTCCAGACTGGCATTTTGATAATCGTCAGGTCGATCTGATTGGCGAGCATTTCGATGCGGCAATGGGAGGCGGTATCGAGCTGGCGCAGGGAATGATCGCCCGTGAGCTGGCACCGGCACACGGCGTATTGGTGGCTTCGACGCAGTATTTAAACCAATACCCGTTGCTCCAGCAGCCGGAACAGTTGGTGAGTCATGCGGGCATTTTTATTCGCTCACCGCAAACCGGGCGAGTCCGCAACCTGCCGCTGCGCAATGCGGATAACGAGCAACGGGCGCCGACCATGACGATAAAAATGACGGTCAATGAGCCGGAAGCGGCGGCACGGGCAGCGGAAATGGGGTTAGGCATTGCGCTGATCAGCATGCCGAACGCTCTGCCTTATCTGGAGAGTGGTCGCCTGGTGCGAGTCTTGCCTGGCTGGTATGTCGATCGCGGTAGCGTGCATCTGTATTTTCCCACCACAAAATTCCTGCCCACCAAAACCCGGGTATTTGTCGATTTTATTACCGAACAGTTTCGCCTGCAGAAGCTGGCTGCTCGCTTTGATGCGCGCTAGAAACAAGAAAAGCCCCTTACGGGGCTTCATTTCTTCCGTCAGTTACTGTCTGACGATCAGTTGAAGATTTCTGCGGTGCCGTACAGTTTGTTCTGGCCACCGGCGGAGATGATACGGTAAGAGTTGGCGCCTGATGCTGCGGCTTTGTTGGCCAGTTCAGTTTCCAGCGTACTCAGGTTAGAAGCGCCGCTGACGGACACCACACCGATTTTCTGGGCATTAGCCGCAGGCTGATTAGTGGGCTGATCGGCAGCAACGCTGGCGAAAGAGGCGGTAGTCAGCAGCAGAGCAGTAGCAAAAATTTTGATGTTTTTCATGATTCAATCCTCAGGGTATTTTTTAGGTGAGAGGTTGTTCCCTCTCGATGTGATAGATAATAGGCTGAAGCGACTGAATAGAAAATCGGAGAGTTTTGATAATCTCCATCAAATAAATTGACTTATTTTTGGGCGACGTTATTCCGGCTGGCGTGCGGCAAAATTCGCCACTACCCTTTGAGTAAGCAGGAACCTTAAAGGAGCAAGTGACATGTCAGTCAACGCGTTTATCGGTAGCTGGTCATTGGTATCTTCCGTGTTCAAAGGGGAAGACGGCAAGGTCAATCACCCGCTGGGCGAGCAGGTGTTGGGTCGCATTAACTACGAGCCCAACGGCACCATGGCGGCGCAGCTCTACAGCGCCACCCGGCCACGCTTTGCCGCCGACGATCTGGCGCAGGGCACCGGGCAGGAAACCCACGCCGCCTTTATCAATATGATTTGTTATTTTGGTCGCTATCAGGTGGATGAGAGCGACCAGCGGATAGTGCACCAGGTTGAAGGCAGCTCGTTCCCCAATTGGATCGGTAGCCGACAGGTGCGCTTTTATCATTTCACCGGCGATCGCCTCCAGCTTCGTACTGTACCGCTGCAGCTTGGCAACGGCGTGCAGATCGGCGAACTGGTGTGGCAACGGATAGGAGCCACCTCATGATCACGGTTCACCATCTGAATAACTCACGTTCGCAACGCATCCTGTGGTTTTTGGAAGAGTTGGAGGTGCCCTATCAGGTGCAGCGCTACCAGCGCGATCCGCAAACCATGCTGGCGCCCCCGGAGTTGAAAAAGATCCATCCGCTGGGCAAGTCGCCGGTAATTGTCGATGGCGATCTGACGCTGGCTGAGTCCGGCGCCATTATTGAATACCTGCAGGAAGCTTACGATGCACAGGGGCAGTTTATGCCGACGGACTACCACGCCCGTCAGCAGTACCGGTATTGGCTGCATTATGCCGAGGGTTCGCTAATGCCGCTGTTGGTGATGAAGCTGGTTTTTAGCCGGCTGGGGCAGCCGCCGATCCCCTGGCTGTTGCGGCCGGTGGCGGGGGCCATTGGCAAAGGCGTGCAGCGTCAGTACCTGGATAAGCAGATCGCGCCGCATTGCGACTACCTGGAACAGCACCTGAGCAAAAGTAGCTGGTTTGTCGGCAACGAGTTCAGCGCGGCGGATATCCAGATGAGTTTCCCACTGGAAGCAATGGCGGCACGCGGCGCACTGGACGGTTGCCCTAAGCTGCGCGGTTATCTGCAGCGTATTCATTCGCGGCCGGCCTATCAGCGGGCACTTGAGCAGGGTGGGCCTTATGACCTGCTGAGCTGAGGGAATGGGCTATACTCGATGAGGTCAACCTTCATCGGAGGTAGCCCATGGCTACGCAAATTTTTGTTAACCTGCCGGTGGGCGATCTGCCCGCATCGATGGCATTTTTCACCCAGCTGGGCTTTAGCTTCAACCCACAGTTTACCGATGACACCGCCGCCTGCATGGTGGTCAGTGACAGCATCTATGTGATGCTGCTGACCCACGACAAATTCAAAATGTTCACCCCGAATCCGATTGGCGACGCCAGGAAGGCGACCGAGGTTTTGCTGTGCCTGTCGCAGCCCGACCGGGCCGCGGTGGACGCTCTGGTGCGCAAGGCGATCGCCGCCGGGGGTAATACCTATAACCAGCCACAAGATTACGGCTTTATGTACGGCCACGGTTTCCAGGATTTGGACGGTCATATCTGGGAACTGATGTACATGGATGAAAAGGCCGCACAGGCTCAGTAACCCTTTTTGCCCTCCGTTCGGGGGGCTTTCCCATCAGATTTACCTATGTGACAAATACCGTCTTTTCGATAATGATGGATCCCCATACTTTTCTGCATAAATTGCCGCGATCTTTGGTTGATCAGAGGGTATATAAGGCTGGATAATCGTTTGCCTTGAATAAACCACCACAAATCACCCGCATCACGCATTGAGAGTTAATCGTTTGCCTTTATGAGCGCAGCCAGTTGGCGACGTGAGTAAAGCACCGGAAAGCAAACGATACCCTACAAAACAGGCGTGAGCGGAATAACAAGCCTTTGAAACGGGCTGGCAATGAAACACAGGGGACAGCAACATGTCGAATTCTCAAGCGAATAACGCCGTTAAACCAAAAGGCGGGCTTGATGGCTATTTTAATATTTCTGCGCGTGGCAGCAGTGTGCGTCAGGAAGTGGTGGCAGGGTTAACCACCTTCCTGGCGATGGTTTACTCGGTGATCGTGGTGCCGAGCATGCTGGGCAAGGCCGGTTTCCCGCCAACGGCGGTGTTTGTTGCCACCTGTCTGGTCGCCGGTCTGGGCTCACTGCTGATGGGGTTATGGGCGAATTTGCCGATGGCCATCGGCTGTGCGATTTCACTGACGGCTTTCACCGCTTTTAGCCTGGTGCTGGGCCAACACATCAGCATTCCGGTGGCGTTGGGCGCGGTATTCCTGATGGGCGTGCTGTTTACCATTATTTCGATAACCGGCATCCGCGCCTGGATCCTGCGTAATCTGCCGATGGGCGTAGCGCACGGCACCGGCATTGGTATCGGTCTGTTCCTGTTGCTGATCGCCGCTAACGGCGTGGGCCTGGTGGTGAAGAACCCACTGGATGGCCTGCCAGTGGCGCTGGGCGCCTTCACTTCATTCCCGGTGGTGATGACGCTGCTTGGTCTGGCAGTGATTTTTGGTCTGGAAAAACTGCGTGTGCCGGGCGGTATCCTGCTGGTGATCATCGCTATTTCGGTGATTGGCCTGGTGTTTGACCCGGCGGTGAAATATCAGGGACTGTTCGCCATGCCAAGCCTGGCGGATGCCAACGGCCATTCGCTGATCTTCAGTCTGGATATCATGGGGGCATTGCAGCCGGTGGTATTGCCGAGCGTGCTGGCGTTGGTGATGACGGCGGTATTTGATGCCACCGGCACCATCCGTGCAGTGGCCGGTCAGGCCAACCTGCTGGATAAAGACGGGCAGATCATCAACGGCGGCAAAGCGCTGACTTCGGACTCCCTGAGCAGCATTTTCTCCGGTCTGGTGGGCGCAGCTCCGGCGGCAGTGTATATCGAATCTGCCGCAGGGACTGCCGCGGGCGGTAAAACCGGCCTGACCGCGACCGTGGTCGGTCTGTTATTCCTGATGATCCTGTTCCTGTCACCGTTATCTTATCTGGTGCCGATTTACGCGACCGCACCGGCGCTGATGTATGTGGGCCTGCTGATGCTGAGCAACGTCACCAAGCTGGACTTCAACGACTTTGTTGATGCGATGTCTGGCCTGCTGTGCGCGGTGTTTATCGTACTGACCTGTAATATCGTCACCGGCATCATGCTGGGCTTTAGCTCACTGGTGATTGGCCGTATCTTCTCCGGTGAATGGCGTCGGTTGAATATCGGCACCGTGCTGATTGCCGTAGCCCTGGTGGCGTTCTATGCCGGCGGTTGGGCAATCTAATCGCCTTGTCGTTTCCCCCGTCGCTTCGGCGGGGGATGTTTTATCCCCATTTCTGCTTCAGATAAGTCTCCTTCTGCCGATACTGCATTTTGAATGGCACAACAAGCTTTAACCGCTGTAAAAAAAGTGATCTACTATCGGGGGCATACTCCGGCTATGTGCTGTTGTGGTTTGAACCCTAGAGTCTAAGGAAAGCATGGAAATCTTTTTTACAATCCTCATTTTAATTTTGGTGGTCTCCCTGTCCGGGGTGGTGACGCGTATGTTGCCGTTCCAGGTACCGCTGCCGTTAATGCAAATCGGTATCGGGGCGCTGCTGGCCTGGCCACATTTCGGGCTGCACGTCGACTTTGACCCTGAACTGTTCCTGGTGCTGTTTATCCCGCCGTTGCTGTTTGCCGATGGCTGGAAAACCCCAACCCGCGAATTCCTGCACCACGGTCGTGAAATCCTTGGCCTGGCGCTGGTGCTGGTGCTGATTACCGTGGTCGGCGTGGGCTACCTGATTTACGCCATGGTGCCGGGGATCCCGCTGGTCGCGGCGTTTGCGCTGGCGGCGGTACTGTCGCCCACCGATGCCGTGGCGCTGTCCGGTATCGTCGGTAAAGGGCGCATTCCGAAGCCGATCATGGGCGTGCTGGAGGGCGAGGCGCTGATGAACGACGCGTCCGGCCTGGTTTCACTCAAATTTGCCATTGCGGTGGCGATGGGCACCATGGTGTTTACCGTTGGGGGCGCGACCCTCGAGTTTCTTAAGGTGGCGATCGGTGGCCTGTTGGCTGGCGTGGCGGTCACCTGGCTCTACAGTAAATCGTTGCGCGTAATGAGCCGCTGGAGTGGTGACGACCCGGCGACACAAATCGTGTTCCTGCTGTTATTGCCGTTTGCCTCTTACCTGATTGCCGAACACATTGGCGTCTCCGGTATCTTGGCCGCGGTCGCCGCGGGGATGACCATCAGCCAGTCCGGCGTGATCCGCAACGCACCGCTGGCGATGCGTCTGCGTGCGAACAGCGTCTGGGCGATGCTGGAATTTGTATTTAACGGCATGGTGTTCATCATGTTGGGTCTGCAACTGCCGGGGATCCTGGAAACCTCCATCCTGCAGGCGGAGCTGGATCCGACCATTCAGACCTGGTACCTGTTTGCCGATGTCGCCATTATCTACGGCGCGTTATTGATATTACGTTTCACCTGGCTGTGGCTGATGAAAAACGCCAGCCGCCGCTTTATGAAAAAACGGCCGTTGCAGTTTGGTGATTTCACCACGCGTGAACTGTGGGTGGCGTCGTTCGCCGGGGTGCGTGGGGCGATTACGCTGGCCGGTGTGCTGTCTATTCCGCTGCTGCTGAGTGACGGTAGCGCCTTCCCGGCGCGCTATCAGCTGGTGTTTATCGCCGCCGGGGTGATCCTGCTTTCGTTGATGGCTGGTGTCATGGCGCTGCCGCTGTTGTTGCGCGGCGTACAGGTGGCAGACAAGAGCGTCAGCAAAAGTGAAGAGCGGATGGCGATTGCCATGGCGGCTGAGGTGGCGATCGAAAGCATCAACAAAATGGAAGAACGCCTGGCTGTCGATACCGAGGAGAATATCGACCCGCAGGTGCTGAAAGAAATCAGTTCGCGGGTGGTGGGGGCGCTACGGCGGCGTATTACCACCAAAGACGATATCGAGAATGCGCTGATGCTGGAAAACCTCGAGCGGCGCTTCCGCCTGACGGCACTGCGTGCCGAACGTGGTGAGTTGTATCACCTGCGCGCCACGCAGAAAATCAGTAACGAGACGCTGCAAAAACTGTTGCACGATCTCGACCTGCTGGAAGCGCTGTTGATAGAGCGCGAAGGCTAATACCACAGGGCCGCAGATGCGGCACTGTTCATTTCACCGGTGGCCAGTAGTCACGACAGCAGGCTATCCAGGCCTGGGCACTGTGCGACAGGTAACTGCCCTGGCGCCAGATTAACCCCACTTTCCATTCCATGCGCGGTTCCAGCGGCAGCCAGAGCAGGTTTTCCTTATCCAGCCATTGGCAGACCGGCTCCGGCAGGGTGGCGATGCCGACTCCGGCCTGCACCATCGATGCCAGAAAATCCCATTGCCCGCTGCGTACCGCAATCTGTGGCTCAAAACCGGCCTGACGGAAGGCTTTCATCAGCATCTTGTAGAGCGCAAAGTCTTCGTTATAAAGCAGGATCGGCCAGTTGGCCAACTCATTGATATTGATACTGGTGCGGTTCAACCAGTGGGGTGTGCGCGGTGTGACCACGCACATTGGGTGAGCGAGTAATGGCAGGAAGGTCAACGGCTGATCGGAATCGACCGGCAGAATGGTCATCGCCAGATCCAGTTCACCGGACATCACCGCCTGCTCGACCGATAGCCCACCCAACTCTGAAATTTTCAGTTCGATACCGGGATAGGTCTGGCGGAACTGACGGATCAAATCGGCAATCTGCCGCCCGACCATTGGTGGGATACCCAATCGCAGGACGCCTTTTTTTACCGAACTGATGTCTTCCAGCTCGGCCTCCAACTGGCGAAATTCATCGATAATCGCCAGACCGCGCTGGTACACCGCCTGGCCGCTGTCGGTCAGGTGCAGCTTGCGCCCTTCGCGGATCAGCAGCGTGCACTCCAGCTCTTCTTCCAGATGACGCAGCATCTTGCTGATGGTTGGCTGGGTGACGAACAATTTTTCGGCCGCGCGGGTAAAGCTTTGTTGCCGTACTACTTCGACGAAGTAGCGCAAAGTGCGGACATCCACGTTGGGTTCTCCTCAGGGACAATACCCTCGGGAAACTATTCCCTGATGGCATGATGTTGATAATTTTAATTCATTTCATGGGAGGTTTCCTGGCTGCGTATACTGTAAACCGTGAATTTTTGTTTAAGGTCATCTTTCATGTTACTGGCGTTACGCCATGCTGCTCCCTCTCTGCTGGCCCGCTTGCAGGTGCCGATCCAGGTTGTCTTATACGCGGTGTTATTTTTGATTGCCGATCGGCTGGTGCAACAGTTTCATCTGCCGCTGCCCGCTAATATTATCGGCATGTTAATGCTGTTGGCGTTGATCTTGTTGCGTATTCTGCCGTTGAACTGGGTCAGGGCCGGTTCACGCTGGCTGCTGGCCGAGATGCTGCTGTTCTTCGTCCCGGCGGTGGTGGCGGTGGTTAACTATGCCCAGTTGCTGATGGTAGAAGGCTGGAAGATTTTCCTGGTGATTGCGGTCAGCACCACGCTGACGTTGGGCGCGACAGGTTTGGTGGTCGATCGGGTCTATCGACTGGAAGTCTGGTTACAGCGGCGAAAACAGCGCGATGAATGACTTTACCCTTAGCATCGCCTGCTTTCTGGTGACGCTGGCGCTGTACTTCGCCAATAAAAAACTCTACCGCCGCCGCCGTACCTTACTGCTGATGCCGTTGGTGCTGACCCCGATGATCCTGGTGCTGTTGCTGGTGGTCACCCATATCTCGTACCAGGACTACATTGGCGAAACGCACTGGTTGCTGTGGCTGCTCGGGCCGGCCACTATCGCCTTCGCGGTGCCGGTATACGAGAATCTGCATATCATTCGCCGCCATTGGCTGTCGCTCAGCGCCGGGGTACTGACGGCGGTGCTGGTGGCGGTTTACAGCTCGGTGTGGCTGGCACGCCTGCTGACGCTGCCGGAAGAGGTGCAACGCAGTCTGGCGGTGCGATCCATCACCACGCCGTTTGCCCTGGAAGCTGCCAAACAGATGGGCGGGCAGGCAGATCTGGTGGCGCTGTTCGTGGTGATCACCGGGGTGTTCGGCATGGCGGTGGGGGACATGTTGTTCCTGCGGTTGGCGGTGCGCAGCAGTCTGGCGAAAGGTGCCGGGCTCGGGGCATCGTCGCACGGTGCCGGTACCGCAAAAGCTTATGAGATAGGCCAGGAAGAAGGGGTTGTCTCCAGCCTGGTGATGATGTTGGCAGGGATTATCACGGTGATTGCCGCGCCGCTGATAGGGCAACTGATGTGGTAAGCCTGCGGCGAGCGCCGCAGGCAGGTTAAGCTCAGCGAATGCCGGCGGGTGCCCGAGAAGATTCGCGCAACACGCGACCAATTTCATCATGGTTGAAAATAATGGAGTGATGGTTACAGGCCAAAGGCTGGACCTGCAAATGACGGCTGATCGATGACAATCCGTTGTCGGCAATCGCCAACAACTCTTGCCCATCCCCTGGGTCGGTGATACTCAAATTCACATCCTCCGTGGCCTTAAATAGCGTGACCCGCGCGTGCTGCAACGGTGCGCTGAGCTTTTCCTTATTCAGGGATAGCTCGGTAGGTTCTGCCCGCAGTGCCCTGGCGGCGGCCTCCCCCTCAATACCCAGCATCCCCAGCATGGCTGCCAGCAGGCCTGGTTCGCTACGAGCCTGGAAAGCGGTTTGATAGAAGGTATCCAGCAGGAATACCTGGATGTCACGAAAGCCTCGACTTTCAAGCTGTGCCGCCATTTCAAGGGCAATCAATCCCCCGAGTGACCAACCCAAAAGGCGTACCGGGCGGGTGGGCGACAGCTTCATAGGCTCGAGGTAATGTGATGCCAGTTCGTGCAAGGACGTGATGTGCGGGTGGTTAAACAAATTGTAATTGTTAATCCCCAGCACGTTAAAGGAGCCTGCCAGCGAGTTCGCCAGATCATGATAAATATCGCAGCCGGTGACCGCAGGATGAATCATCCAGATATCATCGGCAGCAACGGTCCGGTTTAGGCGCAACACCTGCTTAAAGGCAAAGCTGGTCTGATTCAGACGGGCTAACAGCTGCTGCAGTGGCGCGGCAACCACCGGGGCGGTGGCGTCAGGAGCGTTTTCTTTGGTCAGCGCATTGGCTTGCGCGCGCAATGTTGGGTGAGAGAACAAGGTTTTTATGACCGCTGGGTAGCCGCAGCGCTTCAGTTTGACCAGCAGTTGAATGGCATGCAGCGAATGACCGCCGAGTTCAAAGAAATCATCATCCAGGCCAATCTGGGCAACCCCCAGCAGCTCAGACCATAAGGCAGCAAGCTGTTGTTCCAGCTCGGTTTGTGGAGCTTCATGCCGCAATGATACTTGCGCGGTTGGTGCAGGAGCCGGTAAGGCTTTGCGGTCCAGCTTACCGTTGGGGGAAAGTGGCAAGGCCTTCAGCCGGACAAAACTGGAGGGCACCATAAAGTCGGGTAAATGCTGTTGCAGTTGAAGACGCCACTGTGCTGAATGCGTTCCTTCATCCGGTGCGACCACATAGGCCACCAGACGTTTTCCGCCGTGTCCATCCTCTCTTGCCAGTATCGCGACATCTTCAATACCTTCGCACTGCCGCAGCTGCTGCTCGATTTCACCCAGCTCGATTCGTACTCCATGGATCTTGACCTGGAAATCATTTCTGCCCAGATATTCAATGTTGCCATCTGGCAGCCAGCGGGCGAGATCGCCCGTTTTATACAAGCGTCCCTGAGGATCGGGGCTGAAAGGATCGGCAATGAAACGCTCGGCGTTTAACTCCGGGTGATTCAGATAGCCGCGGGCGACCTGAATACCACCAATATGCAGCTCACCGGCCACGCCAGGCGGTAGCGGTTGTAACTGAGCGTCGAGAATATGGAGCTGTGTATTGGCAATCGGCTTGCCGATCGGTACCAGTGGCCGTTCATCATCGGGCTGACATTGCCAACTGGACACATCCACAGCGGCCTCTGTCGGTCCGTAAAGGTTGTGCAGCTCAGCATGAGGCAGCTGTTGCAGGCAGCGCTGCACCGTGGCCAGCGGCAAAGCTTCGCCGCTGCAGATGATGCGGCGCAAAGCAGCACACTGCGCCATTTCGCCATGCCGTAAAAATAATTGCAGCATCGAAGGGACAAAATGCAGCGTAGTAACCTGGTGCTGGGCAATACAGGCACCAAGATAATCGGGGTCTTGATGACCGCCGGGTTTGGCAATCGCCAGACGGGCACCCACCATCAACGGCCAGAAGAATTCCCAGACGGAAACATCGAAACTGAACGGCGTTTTTTGCAGCACCACGTCGTCGTGTGTCAAAGGATAGGCTTGCTGCATCCACAGCAAGCGGTTGATGACCCCCCGATGCTCATTCATCACACCCTTGGGTTTCCCCGTTGAGCCGGATGTATAAATCACATAAGCCAGGCTGCGTTGCGGATCAGAAGCCAGCGGCGCAAGATTATCCCTGGGCCCGTGCTGCCAAAGATGACTGTCGTGCTGCAGGTGCAAACGTGGGATCACGATGTCACGGATCGGATGTAATGCCTGCTCTCCGGCTTCATCGATCAGCACGTATTTCGCGCCGCAATCTTGCAGCATATGACGCAAACGATCTTGTGGGTAGTCGGGGTCGATCGGCACATAGGCCGCGCCCGATTTCAAAATGGCATACAGAGCCATCACCATTTCTGGGCTGCGGTTAACGCAAACGGCGATGCGGTCATCCGGTTGTATCCCTTGCTGCCGCAGAAAATCAGCAAATTGGTTAGCCTGCTGATTCAATTGCAAATAGCTGGTCTGCTGCTGTTCGTAGCAAAGTGCCGGGGCATTTGGTGTGCGTAATGCCTGCTGTTCTAAAAATTGATGAATGCCCTGCGGTATCGCCCAATCTTGCTGCGTGTCATTCCATTGGTGGAAAATTTGTTGCTGCTCGGTGGGCAGCAACAGCGGCAGTTGCCCCAGCGGTAAACTAGCATCGCCATCCAACAGGCTATCGAGCATCTGTACGACGCGGTTGGCGATGCGTTCACCCTCTTCGTGACTAAACCAGGCCTGATTAAGGTTGAACTCCAGTACCGGATCATCGCCCGGATGGTAGTGACGCAGGTAAATGCCTAATGGCAGTTGTTCGTAGCCATGATGCATGTTCTCGACCTTAAACTGGCTTCCTTCCAGTTCAATATCGGTCGGGAAAACCTCCAGCGAAAAGCTGATATCAAATAGCTGGCGTCGTCCCTGTTGATGCAGGTTCAGTTGACGGTTGAGGTCGGCGATGGGGAAACGTTGGTGGCGATAGCATTTGCGCAATTCACTACCCACGTGCTGTAGCAGGTGAGCAAAGGGTTGCTGTAGGTCTACGTTAATATTGAGTGGGATCATGGAGGAGAACATACCCAGCATCTGCTTATGATCGCTGGTGCTGCGGTTATGCACCGGGACCCCCAGGGTCACGTTGTCCACCTGCCAAATCCGCGCGAACCAACTGGCCAGCAGAGCGACCATAAAATGCATGGCAGAACCGCCGTGATGAGCGGCATAGTGCTCCAACTGCAGGAAACGCTCTCGCGGTAAACGTTTGATGATTTGGTTGCTGGGATAGGTTTGTTGCTCAGCGTAATGCTGTCGCCGTTCTAAAACGGAGGGAGGCGCTGCCGCGAAACGTTCCAGCCACCAGTCACGGTCGCGCTGGTAACGCGCTGATTGGAGGTAGGCCAGGTCGCTAACCACGAAATCACCGTAGCGTGAGTTGCCGGATTCATTTTTTTCCCCCGCTTTTAATTGTTTATAGCGGTCCATGATCATACGGCTTAATAAAGAGATCGAGGTGCCGTCCGCAATCAGGTGGTGGGAGGCCAATAGCCATAGCGTCGTAGAATCGTCGATCTTGGTTAAATGGCAGCGCCAGAGCAGGTCTTCATACAGTTGATAAGGTTGAATAAACATTTCCCGCAGGTGGTTTTCCGCCTGACCTATGGCATCTTGTTGCTGAGAAAAGTCGTGGTAGTGAAGCTCAATTGCTCTATGAGCGAGTGGCCGCTGAGTCACGCCTTGTGGCGTTTCCTGCAGGGCGGTTTGCAATGCATCGTGCTGTTGCTGTACGTACTGGATGGCTTGTTTAAACAGAGGGAAGGAAATCTCCCGTTCTACACGCCATAGGCATCCGACATTATAAAGTGGAATATCAGGGTTTAAGCTTTGGTCAAGCCATACGGCCTGTTGTACCGTCGTGAGAGAATAAGCAGACACGGAACCACCTCCATAAATATATGAAAGAATCGACTTAAATAAGTGCGCAGTCGGTAAGTACTCGAACATTATAAAAGGTGATGGTGAATTAGCCCAATTTCACATTAACTATTTTTAACGATCGCGTGAAATTATTTTTATTTTATTAGTTTGTTTTTGAATGTTTTGGTTTGAATGTTTTTTTTGATGAGTCGTTAATTATGATCTGAAAATAGGGGGTGGTGGATTGGTATAGCACATGGATTCCTTCTATGAAGAGCCATTTTAAGGGACTGTATTGATTTTATTTTTTTGTTTTTATTGATAATTTATAACATTTCCACGTATGGTAACAAGCTTGCGCATGTTGCGCATAGAGATGGTGGGATTGACTTTTATCTCAATATTTTCCGCAATATTTCACCAAAATTGTTTTACTCCAAATCTGTCGAAAAGTTATCAGTGTTCGGAAAGATAGCGAAAATCTACAATATCCTTAATGATATATTATTTTGTAATAAATAAGATTTTTATCCACTTATTTAATTTTTGAGTTTGTTTATCTGGTTTGGATGTATTGATTGTGACGGGAGCGTGATGTTTAAATTAAATTAGGGTGAATGCTGTGCATTTATAATAATTGAATTTACGGCCATTTTTAAAGTGTGATAAATAATGGTAGGGCCATATCGACATGGCCCTCATTATCCGCTTTGTCAGGCCGTTGCAGCGGTCTTGATCAGTTCCACCACCAACGGGGAAAGCTCGTTACGTAATGCCGCACGTTCGGACTGGAACAGCGTGGCAGCGTAAAAACGGTGCCCCGGCAGTTCGACAGACCGCACGTCACCTTCGCTGTCATGCCCGCTGATAATCATCGGATGCTGCTGTAGATCGGCGACAAACTCCGGGTTAACGCCGAAGTTACAGTGGTAGCCTTCATGCGTTTCCAGCTTGCCGTAAGCTCGGGCGGCCAGCGTATTCGGCTGGAAAAGAATGGCACCGCTTTTTTCGACCAGCGAACAACTCAGCGGAGCAATCACCAACCGGCCACCGCTGTCGGTTTCAGCATGTCCGGCATCATGCCAGCCCATGACGTTACGGGCGTATTCCACAATCGCATACTGGAAGCCACCGCAGGAACCGAGGAAGGGGACATTCTGCTCACGGGCATGGCGGATCGCCATAAAGGCACCGTCATCATGATTATACGGGCTGCCGGGTACCACCCAGATCGCATCATAGCCTTGCAGCACTGAGGGAGTGGTAATGGTTTCTGTGGGCAGCCAGTGGGATTGGATATCGACGTTAAGGTGTGCGGCGGTAAGCTGGAGAGCAATAGGGATGGCCTGGTGAGAAACGGCCTCGGGTTTGTAGTCACCGACCAGAGCAATGCGAACTTGAGCTTTCATCGTTTCCTTTTCCTGTGCGGGTAAAAAAGGAGATTACAGTAAAGCCGAACGCCAATCTGTAGTTTTCTAAATGCAGCGCACAAAAAAGCCCGGCGTTGGCCGGGCTCGGTTTGGGGCTTGGCTCAGTACAGCGACGGGGCGCCGGCCGGCCGGGTTTTGAAGCGACGATGCAGCCACATGTATTGCTCTGGCGCGCGCATGATCTCTTTCTCAACCACTTTATTCATGTAAGCCGCGGCAGCGATCTCGTCGCTGATCGGGTAATTTTCCAGTGCCGGTTGGATCAGCAGATCATAACCACGGCCTTTCTCGCGACGGATCAGCACCACCGGCACCAGTGCCGGCTTGGCCAGGCGTGCCAGCATATAGGTCCCGCTGGTGGTAGCGGCCTGATCGACGGCGAACAACGGAGCAAACACGCTGCCGCGTGGGCCGTAGTCTTGATCAGGAGCGAACCACACGGCTTCACCGCGTTTAAGAGCCTGAACCATACCGCGCAGGTCTTTGCGATCGAGCATGGCCTTGTTGGAACGCATACGGCCTTTGGTTTGCGCCCATTCCATCGCTTTATTGTTATGCGGGCGGTACATCGCCATCATTGGCTGACACAGGCCCATGGCACGGCCACCCAACTCCAGCGACATAAAGTGCACGCCAATCACCAGCACGCCGCGTTGATTCTGCTGGGCTGCTTTCAGATTATTGATACCAGAAACGTTGAACCAGCGTTTGACGCGTTTATCTGACCAAAACCAGGCCATACCGGTTTCCAGCAGGCCCATGCCGAGGGATTCGAAGTTGCCTATCACTTTGCGCTCGCGCTGCGCTACGTCCATGTCCGGGAAGCACAGTTCCAGATTACGGCGAGTAATGGAAACCCGGCGTTTCAGGAATCGCATCGAGGTGCGGCCCATCCACATACCGAGCTTGTGCAGCACCGGGTAGGGGAGTTGAACCAGTAAGAACAGAAAGGCCAGGCCGAACCAGGTAAACCAGTAGCGCGGATGCAGCAGGGCCATTTTGAATTTTTGCGGACGCTTCATATGAACTCATTTATGCATTAATAGGGGCTGCAACCTGTAACGCACAAGGATCCCCTCAATTGCGATACGACCACTCAGACACCCAGACATCACTATCGTTTAGCCAGATTCCATAATTGACTAAATCTTTACACTCGAAGGGCGGTTCGCGCTGCTATCAGGCTTCGGAGGGAGGGCTATAGGCCCGCGAAGGCGGCTCCAGGAGTGTAGATTGTAACACACAATACGGCCTGATAAGGAGGAGCGGCATGCGAATATTCTCATTCGCATCGACATAAATTTGGCTGAAGACCCAATAAGAAAAAGGCGCCGCCTCTTGCGAGGTTGCGCCTTTTCAACATGCAAACTGACTAGTATCAGTTCATGCCGTATTCTATAAAGCTATGTTTTTTATGGTTTATTGCTGTTCGTTGTTGTTCATGCAACTTTTTGATATTTATCGGCTATAAGCCTATTATGGTTCATATTCGTTCACGCTCGTTTATGGAGGTGCAACGGACGGTGTAGTCATCGGTGTAGTCACCGCAACGCATGAACTGAGATTTTTATGGCTGGTGGAAAGAATAAATTAAGCGACTCGTCATTGCGAAAAATGCTGGGAAGGGAAAGCCCCGGAGATAGTTTTTATGCTGATGGCGATGGACTGAGCGTCAAGGTGACGAAATCGGGCGCAATGACTTGGGTATTCGCCTATCGGCTTGGCGGACGCAAAGAGAAGCCGCAGAGGTTAAAACTCGGCAATTACCCGGACATGGGTTTGAAACTTGCCAGGGATAAGCGGGATCAGTGCCGCGCCTGGTTGGCAGAGAGCAAAGACCCAAAGTATCAGTTAAACTTCACTGCAGGTGAAACCCTCAAGCCGGTAACGGTGAAAGATGCCCTCCAGTACTGGATCACTGAGTATGCGGAAGGCAAACGCGCCAATGTGGAACGGCACAAAGCGCAGCTTGCAAAGCACATATATCCCTATATCGGTTCCCTGCCGTTATCACAATGCGAAACCCGCCATTGGTTGGAGTGCTTCGACCGCATGAAGAAAAACGCCCCTGTGGCTGGAGGTTACGTTTTTCAGATGTGTAAGCAGGCCCTCAAGTTCTGCCGTGTGCGACGCTATGCTATCAGCAATGCGCTGGACGATCTGACCATACCCGATGTGGGTAGCAAGCAGGAAAAAGGCGATAGAGACCACACCGACGACGAGATAGGCCAAATTTGGCAGGCCAGTAAGCAGCTCAAGTTTAAGCCGTACTATGCCGCCATGCTGCGCCTGCTGGTGGTGTTTGGCTGTCGTTCTCAGGAAGCCAGGCTATCGACCTGGGCGGAGTGGGATCTTAAAAAGTGGGTATGGACGGTTCCCAAAGAACACAGCAAGGGTGGAACAAAGATATTGCGCCCGGTGCCGGAGGCCATGAGGCCGTTTATCGAGGAACTGCACTGCCAGCATAAAGATAGTGGATTACTGTTGGGGGAGATAAAGGAATCAAGCGCAGTAAGCGCCTGGGGCCGTCTGGTCTGGGGCCGGTTAGGGCACATTGAACCTTGGTCACTTCACGATATCCGGCGAACGTTCGCCACAAAGTTGAATGATTTAGGTGTGGCTCCGCATGTAGTTGAACAGCTATTGGGCCATACCATGCCCGGCGTGATGGCGGTTTATAACCTCAGCCAATATATGCCTGAGAAACTGGACGCATTGAATATGTGGTGTGAGCGCTTGGATCTGCTCGCTGGTGGGCACGAAAACGTTATTTTGTTACAGGTGAGAAAATGAAAAGAATTAATAGTAAAAAAGACTTACCTAAAGAGTTTGAACTTGAAAGGTATGACTGCCTTTCGTCATTGTCTGATAAAGACCTGTTTAGGCAACTCTATAGAAGAAAAAATGCATTTGATAACTCATTAGATGAAAATTGGGATGCTGAACTAAGTACTTATTATTTGGAGCATGGCGGGGCACTTCCCATTCAGTATGATTGTTCAGACCCTTTTGGTGAGCATGATATTGAAATGCCAGAAGAGTATTATGATTTCAATGGTGGCAAGGAGTTTTTAGATAAATATCAAGGGAATGTTGATAAATCAAATAGGTTAAGCCATGGCTATGGGATTGGTGGGCTTAAGCGTTATACTATTATGTGCCTTGCCAGAGAAAATGACGAATTTGGTGAGAGGAAAGGGAAGCCATTAATAATTAGTGACGATGAAGCAAAGGAGATATTGCATTCAGGTGACGAGAATCATGGTTTGTTATTAGCGAGACTGACTGACTCTATAAATATGATAAGTAATCATGAGCTGTTTTTAGAAGTTGATTTGGATACGCCTGATGATTTATTGGTTGAAGATTTTAAAAAATTATTACCCATATGGAGGAGAGAGCTTGGAGTTGATTCGGTAGATATAAAAATAAACAACACTTGGGAGGTTGTTAGAAAGAAATTACTTGAGTATAAAATTATTCCGTATATGGATTTAACGATATGGGCCAATATTAATAAATTAACCATACCTCATGGCGTTATGGCTGTTGCTTTGTTCCCTGATGGAGAACGAGATGGTTTTGGTATAGCTCAGACAGTTAAACTTTTTGTAGAAAAACTGATGCCATATGAGTCTATAGAAAAATTGAGGAGGGAAATTTCTTAATAAAGCGCTCAAGTGAAAATTTCCTAATATGAAATAATTTAAGTTTCTACCGTCGCGAGCTATCTACAATAAATAAAGAATGCCCTCACTGAACCAGCATAAACGAGGGCATCACTTAATGAACAATCAATCATCAACTACCGATCGCACCGTCCGTGAGCCGGAGTGCCGACGAATTACCGGTCTGTGCCGTACAACACGCTACTTAATGGAGAGAGAGGGAAGATTCCCGGCCCGCCGTAAACTCGGTGGCCGCGCCGTTGGTTGGCTGCTTTCTGAAATTCAGACTTGGCAACAAAACCAGCCAAAAGTAACCACTGCTAAAGCGGCGTGAGGTGGGATATGGCACATAAAACAAAGGCGGCCATGCAGGGCCGCCAATGTCACTACACAAAACTAGTACGCGGTCAGAATACCACGCTGATCGATCAGGTCAACCGATGCGATTTTTATCGCTTCACTGGTGAAGTTTTAACCCCGCCGCTGGCTGAGTTCGACAGAGTATGCATATCAGGCGTTACCGGAATCCCGGTATCGGTGGGGTATCAGGCATTGCCGTACACCCTGGAGTACTACGAAAGTTTCGTAGTTCAGCCTTTTGGTTCAATACCGCGTCGTTTTAGCTCCTGTCTTGCCAACTCTTTAAACCAATTACTTAGCGTCATATTGTCAGAGTCGGCGGCGGCGTTGAGTTGCTCTCTTAGCTCAGGATGTATGCGGATTTGGAAAGCTGGAGATTGCCCGCCTGTTTTTGGAGTACGATCTTTTACTCTTGACATAGTACACACTTTCTCATTAAATGGAGTCTATAAAGTGTGTACTTTATACCATGTATACATTTTAAAACAAACGCCCCCGAACGGTATTACCAGTACCGAGCGAGGGCTAACCACCAACGTTAAGTATGGTAACGAGGTAGCTATGTTAGATCATACCACACACCCGCAAGGGCGGAATTCGCTCACCCTGAATAAATTCACCTGGCGTTTCTTTGCGCTGGCCCGCGCCGATCTCGATGGTGAGATTTACCGCTTGTCGGTTGACGCAACTACTGAACAAGAAGCCCGCCGAGTCCTGGCCCCTCATTTCATCCTGTCACTGGCTGCCCGTCTGCCGGTAAGGGGGCATCATGCGTAAATACACGATGGTCGATATGCCTGATCAATTCCGCTCTCTCTCTATCCTGTTGGCTGCTGCGATGGAAATGGACGATACAGATGAATACGAGCGTGAACTCGCATTTACTTTGGTGGATCGGGCTTTAATTCGTTCGCGCAAATTAGCCGAAGCTCTGGAAAATAAAGGGGGTCGCAATGCGTGATATTTACCATGCACTTGTAACCCATGACTTTAGCCGGGTTTCTGACCAGTCATTAGCGGAGTACCGGAATATCTACGGTGATGCGGGTATGGCTCTTAATTCTGCAATGCGGCTTATCGGCAACTTATTATTGGAAGTTGAATGCGATAAGGAATATTCAGATCAAGATGCAAGGCGCGATCTGGCACTGGTGGGTTCTGTTCTCCGCCACCTCTCACGAATGTCACAGGTTCTGGAACAAAACGGCCGTTCTGCTGAGTTCGAGATGAAAAAGCGCGAGGGGGTAATCAAATGATCAGCCAGGTGCAATTCAACGAACTGGAAAAGCGCGTAGAAGCGCTTGAGCTGGCATTGTCGGCGATGCAACGTAAAGGTGAGGTGCCGGAAGGTATGGCCCCACTCACCACACTGGCGGCAGAAATGGGCCTATCCACCAGCAAGGCGGAAGAACTGGCACGTAACTGCGGTGTGATGATTGTGAAGCAGGGGAACGGCTACATTGTACACGCAGCGAAATTCCGTGAAGCGGCGTTGTTGGTGATCCGCGGTGCCAAACGCAAATACGGCAGTAAATACTGGTTCCACCCGCTGATCGGAAAATTCATCATGATCAAGGGGTCGCAGGCATGAGCAACGTACAAAATGACATTGCCACGCTGACGCAGCAACTTGCCGCCGCCTGCATCCGCCATCTGCTGCGTGAATCAGGCCGCCCGGCACTGCTGGTGGACTCTGAGCACTATAAGGCACATGCCGTAGTCATGCTGGAGCAGGAAAGTACCGAGGTCTGTATCCGCAAGGGGCTGGTGGATGTGCTTGTGGGTGAGTTTGGAAGTGTGAGCGGGCAGGCTACGGCGCGATATATGCTTCAATTGTCGTTAAATGGCGGTGAAATAACGAAAACTGGCCTTGATATTATCAATAACATTTTTCTGGATGGTGTTGAGTCTCGCCTTGAAGCCGGGGAGACGCTATGAAGAACGCACCCAATGTGAAGGACTTGCCACGGGACAAAAGCGAAGAGGCAGTTATCTTTGCGGGTTCTGGTGCCTGGAAGGCGGCAAAGGCTTATTCAGCGACAGAGAAAGACGATCAGCATAAACCTGTTGTGCTGGATAGCCAGCAACTGCAGGAACTGAGCAGCCTTAAAATCGTGGACGAGGGGCGGCGCTTTGTTCGGGTGCATCAGGCAGGGCTGATCGACGGCGATAAGCTGCTGACGATTGCCGCCATGCTGGGCCGTGCTGGGGTAGGCAATGCACAACTGTATGACTCTGCCAGCGGTAAGCTGCTGGAGGATTGGACGCCCCGTCTGAAAGCCCTGGCGGTGGAACATCCCGCTGACATTGATCCGCATAGCTTGCCGCATGGTTTCCGCCTGGAGGCCGACGCGCTTTGGTTTGATAAGGAAGTCCAGAAGAGTGACGGCGATACGGAGATAAGGCCGATCCGGGTGTGCTCGCCGCTGCGAGTTACTGCAATCACCAGCGATACGAACGGGAGTAGCTTTGGCCGGCTGCTGGAGTGGGAGACCACCACAGGCATTAAGCGCCAGTGGGCGATGCCTATGGAGATGTTGAGCGGCAGCGGTGACGAGCTGCGCCGGGTGCTGCTGTCCAATGGGTTGACCTACATTGGCACCGGGCAAGCGCCGCGCGGTCTGCTGCTGGACTACATCGCGCTGTCAAAGCCCGAGCGCACTGTGGTTTGTGTCGATCGCACGGGCTGGCATGAACACACCTACGTATTGCCCGATATGGTGATCGGCGTGGATGCGGAGGGGGTCATTCTGCAAACGTCCAGTTACCAGACGCAGGACTTTAAACAGTCCGGCACCCTGGAAGACTGGAAGCAGCATATTGGCGCGTTGTGCGAGGGTAATTCCCGGCTGGCGTTTGCGGTGAGTTGTGCCCTGGCGGCACCGCTGCTGAGACTGGTGGGGATGGACGGCGGTGGTTATCACCTCAAGGGGGAGTCTACAGACGGCAAAACCACGGTAATGAAGGTGGCAACCTCGATCTGTGGCGGCCCGGATTACTGGCATACCTGGCGGGCGACGGGTAACGCGCTGGAAGGCACCGCCAGCCGCCGCAATGATGCGCTGTTGCCGCTGGATGAACTGAGAGAGGTGGAAGGCAAGGAGGCGGGTCAGATTGCCTACATGCTGGCGAACGGTCAGGGCAAGGGCCGCGCACGGACTGACGGTGAACTACGGGCGCGTAAACAGTGGCGGCTGCTGTTCTTCTCCACTGGGGAATTGTCCCTTGCCGAGCACGCAGAACGGGCCGGAGAGCGTACCTTTGCCGGGATGGAGGTTCGCATGGTGCAGATCCCCAGCGACACCGGCCAGCATGGCGCTTTTGAATCGCTGCATGGTCATGCCGATGGCAAGGCATTTGCCGATCACCTGTGTGAAATGGTGGGCTTGTATCACGGAACGCCGCTCCGAGCCTGGCTGCAGGCGTTAACCAGCAACATGAACGAAATGATAGGGACAGCCAAAGCCTTGTTGAAGAAGTACAGCGCCGCATTGATGCCGGAAAACGCCGGTAATCAGGTGGGCCGTGTTGTGTCCCGTTTTGCGCTGGTGGCGGTGGCGGGTGAAATGGCGTCACTGTACGGCATAACAGGCTGGTCAGAAGGTGAGGCGTACAAGGCCGTTGAGGCGTGTCTTGCTGCCTGGATGAAAGAGCGTGGACACGTTGCCAATCAGGAAGATGTGGGGGTGATGGAGCAGATCAAACGCTTCTTCACGGCAAATCAGTACAGCCGGTTCGCGGGTTGGGATGTGGCCGATCATCCGCGCGATATGGTTGGCTTTCGCCGGGTGGAGAAAAACGCGGCGACCGGAGAGGACTCAACGGTTTTCTATGTGCTGCCTTCTGGCTGGAAAGAAATCTGCAAGGGATTCGATCTGGTTAAGGCCGCAAGGCTGTGCGCGGAGTCTGGCTGCCTGCTGGTGGGTGGGGATGGTAAGTACCAGTCTCGCCAGCGATTGCCGGATATTGGTAACCAGCGGGTGTACAAAGTCACCTCAGATATATTTAACGTCTGATTAACAAACTTTTTCGCACGTATCTTATATTTTGGTGGAACAAGGTGGAACAGGTGGAACATTCAGTCATGGCGCGGGCTGTAGCTGTTCCACCTGATCTAAATTTGGTGGAACAAGGTGGAACATTTCACGGATTGAATGGCTGACTTGTCAACTTTGTTCCACCTGTTCCACTTTACAACTAACGAGGTGGAACACGTTCAGCCCAGAGCTGGCGCGGTTGTTCCACCTGTTCCACCTGTTCCACCTCAAAAATGATAGAGCAGGAATGCAGGGGGCTAAATGTTACAGGTTAAGCAACGAAAATCAGGCATTGAAATACTGGATATGCACCCAGCCCGGCCAGGCACAAAAGTGAAGGTAATGAGCCGGAAAACCAAAGAGGTTGTCGCCGTGCACGATGTGATCAGTTATGTCGATGTGAACTACTGGCATATCTACAGCGATGAACCAATGAAACGATTGATGCCATGCATTAAGGTGAACGGTGAGGCTGTCCCATTCGAAGCGCCTGCAGGGCACGATATGGTGACTGAATTTATTTAACGGTGAGAGGGCTTATTATGAACATGGATAAACACGCTGAAATTACGTATTCACAAGTTAATATCAAGAAAATCATTGAGCATAAAAGTATGTTTGGCATTCCTGACGATAAAACAGGCTTGCAGATTATGCCATTGAGTGAATACCGCGATATGGTGAAACGGGAAGCCTTCTTTTTTGTCGATCATAACGGCTTCTTAAGACACCAGTTCTCAGGTGAAATACTGGCCGCCAGTAAAGAGCAGGTGGATATTATTATCGTTCAGCTTAAGGGCATACGGAATTTACTGGATGATACTATGGACTGTGCGAAAGAATAATTTTGTAAATTTATTGTTCGCGGTTGTTTATTATCGTTCGGGGCAAAGATAGCCTGTTTACTATTTTATTTTGCTGTATATGTTAAGGGGTGACACTCCGACGGGAGCCGTCACCTTAGCCGTTTAATGCCCCCCTTCCACCCTGGAAATTCATTAAACGGCTTATCTTCATGAATTGGTTTCCCGTCTGTATTCACATTATACGGAAACCGTTATGAAGAAATTACTTGAACTCCGCCAGAAGAAAACCGAATTAGCCACGCAAATGCGCTCCCTGCTGACCAAAGCGGAAGAAGAGAAGCGCAGCCTCAACGCTGACGAATCCACACAGTTCGACGAACTGCGCACTCAGACCGACGCCCTGCAGGTTGATATTGTCCGCTATGAAGCGATTGCTGATGAAGAGCGCAACCAGGGCGACAAAACCAAACCTGCGACCGATGGCAAGAAAGTGACCAATGCAGAACTGCGCCACTACATCATGACCGGCGACACCCGATCGCTGTCTACTGGCGTTCCTGCTGATGGCGGCTTTACGGTTATCCCCGATCTGGATAAAGACATTATGCGTCAGCTCTCTGATGAGTCAGAGATGCGCCAAATCTGTACGGTGAAGACCACCAGCAGCAACGAATATAAAAAGCTCGTGTCCGTTGGCGGCGCGGCGGTAGCTCACGGTGAAGAAGGTGTAGACCGTAGCGAAACCGCGACGCCGAAGCTGGAGGAGGTCAGTATCAAACTGTTCCCGATCTACGCTTACCCCAAAACCACCCAGGAAATTTTGGATTTCAGCGATGTAGACATTTTGGGCTGGCTGACCGAAGAGATCAGCGACACCTTTGTTGAAACCGAAGAAACCGACCTGATTGCCGGTGACGGCAGCAAAAAGGCAAAAGGTTTCCTGTCCTATCCTCGCGCTACCACCGCTGACAAAGCCCGCCCATTTGGCACGCTGGAGAAGATGGACGCCGCAGGCGCAACGGTGGCTTCTGATGAGCTGATCGACCTGTTGTTCAAACTCAAGAAAAAATACCGCAAAAACGCCGTATGGGTGATGAACTCCAACACCGCCGCCAGCCTGCAAAAGTTGAAGAACGGCAACGGTGATTACATCTGGCGCGACGGTATGCAGAAAGGCGACCCGGATATGTTGCTGGGTAAACCGGTGCATTACCTGGAAAACATGCCAGATGCCGCCGCCGGTAAGCCAGTGTTGGCTGTGGGTGACTTCAAGCGCGGTTACTTCATCGTCGATCACGAAACCGGCACCCGTACCCGCCCGGATAACATCACCGAGCCAGGCTTCTACAAGGTGCACACCGATAAGTACCTGGGCGGCGGGCTGGTGGACTCCAACGCCATCAAGGTACTGGAAATCAAGGCAGCTAAGTAATTCACGGGGGCTACGGCCCCTTTTCTGTCTGATGGAGTTCACCGATGAAAGAAACCGATTTTGAGATCCGCACCGCGACACTCTCCGCCGCTGATAAAAAGCTGGTGGGGTATGCCGTGAAGTGGAACAGCCGTTCGCAAGTGCTATGGGACGAGTTTGTAGAGCAGTTCGCCCCTAACGCCTTCAAAGATAGCCTGGCGTCCGGTGCTGATGTTCGCGCCCTGTACGAGCATGACTATACCGCGCTGCTGGGCCGCAATACTTCCGGCACGCTGATCCTCAGCGAGGATGCCACCGGCCTGCGTTTTGAATTGACCCCACCCGATACCCAATTAGGCCGCGATGTGCTGACGCTGGTTGAGCGTGGCGATATTTCCGGCATGTCCTTTGGGTTCCGTGCACTGAAAGATCAGTGGGACATTACCACCAAGCCCTATGTGCGTACCGTGCTGGCCGCCGAGTTGCGCGAAATCACTGTAACCAGCATACCGGCTTACCGTGAAACGGATGTGCAGATCGCCAAGCGTTCCTTACTGATACAGCAGCCGGAGCTGGTGGATTTGCGCTCCCATTGGGCTTACCTGGCGGGGTTGTGATATGTGGCCGTTCAAGCGTAAGACCGAAAGCCGCAGTATGACCGTTGATGAGTTTCTGGCGCTGGCCGGCATCCCCAATACTGGCGCCGGCGAATATGTGTCAGCAGGCACGGCGGAGACGTTGCCGGCGGTACTGAATGCCGTGGCGGTTATCAGTGAGGCGGTGGCCTCGATGCCTTGCTACCTGTACCGAGTGACTCACAACCACCAGCGTGAGGCCCGTACCTGGCTGGCGGATCATCCCGTCGATACCCTGCTCAATGAGCGTCCGAATGACTGCCAGACCCCTTACCAGTTCAAACGCACCCTGATGCGGCATTGCCTGCTGAACGGTAACGCCTATGCGGTGATCCAGTGGGGCAAAGACGGCCAGCCGCAATCACTTCACCCGTACCCGCCTCATGCCGTTGTGCCGAAGCGCCTGGATGAACACCGCTACGCCTACACCATTACCGAGCCATTCAGCGGGCGGGTTCGCACCTACCTGCAAGAAGAAGTCCTGCACCTGCGTTATGCCACTGACGATGGATTCTTGTCTCGATCCCCGGTCACGATTTGCCGGGAAACGTTGGGGCTGGGCATTGCGCAGCAGCGCCACGGCGCCAGCATCATGAAAGACGGCATGATGGCCGCCGGCATCATTACTTCCGGGGAGTGGTTCGACAAGGCGAAAGGCCAGAAGGCGCTGGATGCCCTGGAGCGCTACAAGGGGGCCAGGAATGCCGGTAAGACGCCAATCCTTGAGGGTGGCATGGATTACAAGCAGTTGGGCATGAGCAATCAGGATGCTGAGTGGCTGGCCTCCCGCCGGTTCACCATTGAGGATATTGCCCGGATTTTCAATATCAGCCCGATCTTCCTGCAGGAGTATTCCAACAGCACCTATAGCAACTTTAGCGAAGCGAGCCGCGCTTTCCTCACCATGACCATGCGCCCCTGGCTGACCAACTTTGAGCAACAGCTTAAAGCGGCCTTGCTGGTGGCTGCTGGCACCCCCGGTGTTCGGTACCAGGTGGAGTTTGATACCGCTGACCTGCTACGCGCCAATCCACAGGAGCGCTTCCAAAGCTACGAGACGGCAATCAAGTCCGGCGTGATGTGCCCGAACGAGGCCCGCGAACGTGAGGGGATGCCTGAGCGCGATGGTGGCGACGAGTTTAGCCAGGCATGGAAACAGGAAGTGAAAGTCAGTAAAAACAAGGAGTCCAGCGAATGAGAGCCGGAAAGATGAAGCGCCGCATTATCTTCCAGGTATCAGAAGACCACCGATCTCCATCCGGTCAGGTTATCCACGTTTGGCGCGACCTTGCCACGGCATGGGCCGAGGTGAAGGGGATCAGCGGGCGTGAGCGCATGGCCTCTGGCGCGATTTTCTCAGAGGCTACCGTGCGGATCTGGACGCGTTACCGGGACGACATTACTACCGCTAACCGCGTGCTGTACCGTTTACCGAATATCAGGGGGCAGGTTTACAGCATTCTTGCGGTGATCCCAGATACCGACCATACCCGCCTGGAACTGTTGTGTAAGGGAGGTGTATTCAATGCCTGATCGGATAACGCTGGATGAAACAAAACTGCACTGCCGTGTTGATGACGACTACGAGGACACTTTGATTCAGGCGTACATCGAGGCGGCGCTGGAGGTCTGCCAGAAGCATATAGGCAAACGCTTTGATAACGGTCTGGAGTTCACCCCCGCTATCAAGATTGGCTGCCTGATGTACGTGTCTATGCTGTACGAGTACCGCACGATGATCAGCGATGTGGAGGCCAAAGAGATACCACTGGCTATTTCTGCGCTGTGGTCAGTCTACCGCGATGTGGGGATCTACTGATGCCGTGGCACCCATTGAAACGCTGCACCTATCCCGGCTGCCGCAATCGCGTGAAGAGGGGCCGTTGCCCTGAGCACCGTCGCGAAATCGAACGACAGCAAGATGCAAAGCGCGGATCACGCCGTGAGCGTGGTTATACGCCAAAGTGGGATAAGTACCGTTTGATATACCTCAAGGCCCACCCGCTCTGTGTGATGTGTGAGAAAGAAGGGATCTATACCCCGGCCCGGATAGTCGATCACATCATCCCGATTGACGGTGGTGACGATGTGCTGTTCTGGCCGCAAACCAATCACCAGGGATTGTGTCAATCCTGCCATAGCCGCAAGACCACCACTCAAGACCCCACCACCAAGCAGCAGCGTAAGGCCGGTAAGTTCCGTGCGCTGGAGGAGGCCGCCGCCCGTCGCTGGGATTGGTTGTATGAGGAGAGCCATGAAGATGAATGAACACGAAATTAATCAGTTGGTTAATGGGCTAAAGCGTAGCCGTGATGGGTTCGCCAAGCGTCACGGCAAGCCACCAGCACAGGCCAAAGGCAAGCGGTTATCACAGCGCGACCGGGAGTTAGCCGAAGCGTTCAGAAACCGATAGCGGGCCGCTCAGACCGGGTGGGGGGAGTTTTCAGGACAAAGCCCCCCACCTCTGGCACCACCCGCCTCCTCAAATTTTTACGCGCGGTGATTTTTTTCACAGCAGTAAGTTTCAAAGGAAACAATAAGTTATGGCAAGACCACCCAAACCGCCCGTTTATCTGGATGAAATTGCGGTTCAGCAATGGAAGACGAAGGCGAAGCAACTGGCAGAACGCGGAGATCTGACGCCCGCCGATTGGAACAGCCTGGAATTATATTGCGTCAATTATTCCATGTACCGAAAAGCCGTCGAAGACATTGCCCTGCGTGGGTTTTCCGTTGAAGGCTCGCGCGGTGCGACCACAAGTAACCCGGCGCTAAAAGCGAAATCTGATGCTGAGAAAATCATGATCAAAATGTCGGCGTTGCTGGGCTTTGACCCGGTATCCCGCCGCCGTAATCCGGTGGAAACTGACGAGGACGACGAACTTGACCGCCTGGCATGAGTACGCAGAAGCGATAAAAAGCGGTGAAATCCCGGCGTGTAAGCGGCTTAAACTGGCGGTGAACCGGTATTTTTCCGACCTGAATAACCCCCTTTATGTGTTCGATACGGCAACCGTTGAGCGCTTTATCGCTTTTTCTCGCCTCTGTCCGCACGTCAAAGGCCCACTGCGCGGCCAGCCTATCGAGTTGGAGCCGTGGCAGCAGTTCGCCTTTGCTTGCCTTCTGGGTTTCAAGGTGGCGGCCACTGGCCGACGCAAGTATCGCAGCGCCTACATTCAGGTACCGCGCAAGAACGCCAAATCTACCGTAGCCGCCATGTTGGCTAACTGGTTTTTGGTGATGGAGCACGGCCAACAGGATATTTACACCGCCGCAGTGAGCCGGGATCAGGCCCGTATTGTGTTCGATGATGCCCGCCAGATGTGCCTGCTCTCCAAGCCGCTGCGCAAGCGCCTGGCTATTCAGCAACACAAGATGATTTATGCCAAATCCAACAGCCTGCTAAAGCCGCTGGCGGCCAAGGCGGCGACCATTGAAGGGACTAACCCCAGCCTGGCGATTGTCGATGAGTACCACTTGCACCCTGATAACGGCGTGTATTCGGCGCTTGAGCTGGGTATGGGCGCGCGTCCTGAAGGTATTTTGTTCGCCATCACCACTGCCGGCAGCAATATCGTATCCGCCTGCAAGCAGCATTATGACTACTGTTGCCAGATTTTGGCGGGCGAAGAGGAAAATGCGTCGTTGTTCGCGCTGATCTACGAGCTGGACGACGAGAACGAAATTGACGATCCGGCACTGTGGGTGAAGGCCAATCCCAATCTTAATGTGTCTGTGGACGGTGCCGCGCTGGCCGATACCATCCAGAAAGCCCGCGGCATTCCCTCGCAGTGGGTAGAGATGCTGACCAAACGCTTTAACATCTGGTGCCAGGGCGAAACACCGTGGATGGGAGAGGGTGCCTGGAAAGCCTGCGCCACTGACTACACTGAGGAGGATCTGGAGGGGATGGATTGCTATGCCGGTCTGGACTTGTCCTCCACCAGTGATATTAGCAGCGTGTGTTACACGTTCCCGCAGGAGCGCGGCGTGCGGCTGCTGACGCGGCACTACATCCCTGAGGCCCAACTGAATAACCCGGCCAATAAAAACCGTACCTTGTACCGACAATGGGTGAAACAGGGCTGGTTACGCACGACGCCGGGGGACTGTATCGACTATGACCGCATCCGTGATGATGTGCTGGCCGACGCCGAGCGGTTCAGTATCGAGCTGGTGGGCTTTGATACCTGGAACGCCACGCAGATCCGCACCCAACTGCAGGGGGCGGGCCTCGATGTAGAGCCGTTCCCGCAAACCTACATGAAATTCAGCCCGGTAGCGAAATCGGCGGAAGTGTTCGTTAACCGCAAGGTGATTGAGCACAACGGCGATCCGGTGCTGGCCTGGGCGATGGCGAACGTGGTGATGGAAACCGATGCCAACGCCAATATCAAGCCGAACAAGAAGAAAGCCGCCAACAAGATAGACCCGGCGATCGCTTTCCTGATGAGTTTTGGTACTTACCAGCTCCAGCATGAAGAATTTGCGTTCGACATGAGCGACGAACATCAACAGCGCCTTGCGGCGTTCGACGGTATCTAACGGAGGATTTATGGCTTTTATTGAGGTTCCACTGAGAACAGTACGATTCCACGGCCCGATGGTAGACATCTTTGGGCCAAAATTTGAGTACCGCGCCCACAACGTACCAAAGGCGATTGATGCCATGAAGAACCTGCTGCCAGGCTTTGAGCGCTACATGCTGGAAGCCCATAAACGGGGACTGACCTTTGCCGTCTTTGTGGGTAAACGTAACGTTAGCCAGGATGAGCTGGAGCTGACGAAAGGCACGGAAGATATTCACCTGGTACCGGTGGTTATTGGCAGTAAACGCGCCGGCGTATTCCAGACCGTCCTTGGCGCGGCCTTGATAGCCGCCGCTATGTATATCTCAATGGGTACCGGCGCTGGGGCTATGGGGGCATTTACTGCAGGTGGTGCGACCGGTATGGCGGCCATGGCAGGTGCATCAATGATGCTGGGTGGTGTTGTGCAAATGCTTTCCCCGCAAGTGGGTGGCCTGAGAACGCGGCAGGATCAGGATAACAAGCCGAGTTATGCCTTTGGCGGGCCGGTGAATACGACCGCACAGGGTAATCCGGTCAGCGTGCTGTACGGTACGCGTGAGATCGGCGGGGCGATTATTTCCGCTGGTGTTTACACCGAAGACCAACAATAGCAGGTGCTCATGATGCAACAGACTGAAAATCAGTACAGAACTATCCGCGTTTACGGGCCGTTGCGCCAGTTCATCAAGGACAACCGTAAAGGGGTAATCAAGCTGTGCGTGAACACGCCGCAGGAGGCGATCAAAGCGCTGTGTACCGTGCTGCCTGGCTTTGAAACCTTCATGCAGACCAGCAAGAACCGGGGGTTAACCTTTGCGATTTTCAACGGTAAGCACAACATTGATCGCGATGAGCTGAATTTTACCGGCACGGATGAGATCAAAATTGTTCCGGTTATCATTGGTAGCAAAAAGGCCGGTATGTTCCAGACCATCCTTGGCGCCGTGCTGGTGGCTGCTGGTGCCGTAATGACAATTATGTCTGGGGGCACTGCTACTCCATTCACTGCTGGACTGATGATGTCGGGTGCCTCGATGATGATCGGCGGAGTCATTCAGATGTTATCCCCAATGCAAGGTGGTTTAGGGCGAAGGGAAGACCCAGATAACAAACCCAGCTACGCATTCGGCGGGCCGGTGAATACCGTCGCTCAGGGCAACCCTATACCGATTGGGTACGGTAAACGCCGGATCGGAGGTGCAATCATTTCAGCGGGCATCTACGCCGAAGACCAGATGTAATCACTACTGGGGCTGAAAGGCCCCTATTCCACGACAATGCACTCGCCTTCAATGTAATCAGCTTTCCCACCTTCTTCACGCATAACCTGGCATTGCCCGGGTAGACCATAGCGATTAACCATACACCAGACCCCGGCCGAGTCCCCAGAACCCTGCGTTCTATCTTGCCGTCGCTCGTAGACGGAAACGCGCTCCAGTAGTCCGCTGGCGGTCATGGTCTCCAGTGTGCGCCTGGTTGACTCGATGAGGCTTTTCTTATTGAAGGACGCCATGCCATTGAGCAGGTAGGCAATACCCTGAACGTCAAGCGGCGGCGGCCCGACTTCACGGGAAACCCAATCGGCATTTTCGGGGGAGTAGAAGCTGAGAATGTGTCTTTTGCGGGTAGTCATGCGCATAGCGGGTGGCCGTTCTTATTGTAGGTGGGATCTATCCTACATTAAGGAATGAGCGGAATCCAAGGCGCTAATGGCGGTTCGTTGTTCATCTTCGTTCACAGTAATGTGTAGTCTGTGGTGTAGTCATTTTAAAAGAAATGGCGCTTAATCTTTCGATAAAAGCGCCATTTATCAATACATTACGAACGGTTATTAGTTCATGCCGTATTTTTTCAATTTCTTACGCAGCGTACCACGGTTGATGCCCATCATCAGGGCGGCACGGGTCTGGTTGCCACGGGTGTATTGCATCACCATGTCCAACAGTGGCTGTTCAACTTCAGCCAATACCAGCTCATACAGATCGTTAACGTCTTGACCATTCAGTTGAGCAAAATAGTTCTTCAGTGCTTGTTTCACCGAATCACGCAGAGGCTTTTGAGTCACTTGGTCCTGTGAGTTCACGGTAGAAACGGTCAGTACGTCAGAATTTACGCGTTGTTCGAACATAGTTCTGTCAGCTCTTTTTTGTTACGCAAGATTTTCGAAATATGCCTCCAACGCCTCCAGCTGTTCGCTGGCATCCTCTATGGCGTTGAATGTGCGCCGAAACTGGTCATTCGGGGCGTGCTCCTGGAGATACCAGGATACGTGCTTACGAGCAATCCGGAATCCCTTGCCTTGGCCGTAAAAGCCGTGCAATTCCCGAATATGCCCTATCAACAAACGCTTAACCTCGCCAAGCGGCGGAGGGGGCAGCAGTTCCCCAGTGTCCAGATAATGCTGGATTTCCCGGAAGATCCAGGGTCTCCCCTGAGCAGCGCGGCCTATCATCAGGGCATCAGCCCCAGTGTAGTCGAGCACTGCTCTGGCTTTATGCGGGTCAGTAATGTCGCCATTCGCGATAATCGGAATGGAAACACTCTGCTTAACTGCCCGAATGCTGTCGTACTCCGCGTTGCCGTTGAACAGGCAGGCACGGGTTCGGCCATGAATCGTCAGGGCCTGTATACCACAGTCTTCGGCCAGTTGGGCAATCTCTACACAGTTACGGTGTTCTGGTTCCCAGCCGGTGCGAATCTTAAGTGTTACCGGCACATCCACAGCGTTAACTACCGCGTGGAGGATCTGTTTAACCAGATCCGGGTACTGCAACAATGCAGACCCTGCAAGCTTCCGGTTCACTTTCTTGGCCGGGCAACCCATATTGATGTCAATGATTTGTGCGCCACTGGCCACGTTAATACGCGCTGCGGCGGCCATATCATCTGGATCACATCCGGCAATCTGCACGGAACGGATCCCTGGTTCATCGCTATGGACCATACGCAGACGCGACTTATCCGTCCGCCACACCTCCGGATTGGAGGAGAGCATTTCGGATACAGCCATCCCAGCACCCATTGCATGACATAGGGCTCTAAATGGGCGATCTGTAATGCCGGCCATCGGGGCCGCAATCAAGCAATTTGTAAGCTGGTGGTGTCCAATGCGCATAGACAAAGAGTAACCATACTGTGTCCGCAAGGGCGCGTATATTACGCATTTTTGCGTTCAGATGAAAGGCCAAACTTTGACCAATCAGGCGCTATTTGGCAATAAAAATGCACCTCGTCAGGATCTATAAAAATATTATATATATTTAACAATGAGTTGACGAAATATGGTTAATTTACGTGCAATAAAATATTCCCCATACAACAGAATTTTATCTGTAATGAGTATCGATTCAGCTGGATATAGGCAGTATTTCAGGGCATTTATCAGGGTATTCCGTTGAGAATAGGCACAATTACGCTGAAATTGCGTGGTGAGGTTTTCGGTTAGCAACGGCTTTGTTCACCATCGACCATCAGACCGACGGTGAAGTTATCCCGATAGCCTTACTTGATGATGGCATGAGCGCTTCGCAATAACTCCAAATCAAAAAAACCACCGCAACCTGTTAAGTTATCGGTGGTTTTTATCAAAGCAAAAATGGAATTAGTTACGTTGGCCGGTAATACGGCACCATTCTTCGCGTTCTGCGACCGGATCGAGCGTGAATTTATCTTCATAGGCTTGCGCCACGCTCGCGGCCTGGGTCGCCAGCACGCCGGACAGGCCCAGATAGCCGCCGGACTTCGGCAGGCAACCGATCAGCGGTGCCAGCTCACGCAATGGGCCGGCCAGGATGTTGGCGACCACCACGTCGGCCAGCAGATCGTCAGGCTGGTCTTTTGGCAGATACAGCTCCAGACGTTCTGAAACGCCGTTACGCTGCGCGTTGTCGCGGCTGGCCTGAATGGCCTGGGGATCGATATCGATGCCGATAGCGCGTGCTGCACCGAGCTTCAGTGCGGCAATTGCCAGGATGCCGGAACCGCAGCCGAAGTCGATAATGGTTTTACCGGCCAGATCGAGGCCGTCCAGCCACTGCAGACACAGCGCCGTCGTCGGGTGGGTGCCGGTACCAAACGCCAGGCCCGGGTCGAGCATCACGTTGACTGCGGTTGGGTCGGGCACGTCACGCCAGCTTGGGCAGATCCACAGACGCTCGCCGAAACGCATCGGGTGGAAGTTATCCATCCACTCACGTTCCCAGTCTTTGTCTTCCAGCTGTTCGATCTTGTGGCGGAAACCGGCGCCCAGCAGCGGATGCTGTTCCAGCATGGCCACTACTTCAGCCATATCGGTTTCGGCGTCGTACAGGCCGATCACATCGGTATCGCCCCATAGCAGGGTTTCGCCTGGCAGCGGTTCGAACACCGGATTGTCGTGGGTGTCCTGAAAGGTCACCGAGACCGCGCCGCTTTCAACCAGTGCGTCGCTCAGGTCTTCTGCCTGGCTGCCGGTGGTGTTCAGTTTGAGTTGGATCCAAGGCATAGCAATTCTCTTTTAAGAGGGTAATGATGACGCCGTCCGACGTTTTTCGCCGACGACGTTACCGATATAAAATGCCAACAGGCCAAACAGCAGTGAAGGCACGATAGGGTGCAACCCCGCCAACTGCAGCTTGAAGCTGGCCAATAGCGTATAGCATACCGCACCCGTCACCATTGAGCTAAGTGCTCCCTGCGCGTTGGCGCGTTCCCAGTACAGGCCCAGCACCAGTGGCCACAGGAACACCGCTTCCAGGCCGCCGAACGCCAGCAGATTCAGCCAGATGATCATTTCCGGCGGTCGCCAGGCCGCCAGTAACACCAGCAAGCCAAGGATCAGCGTGGTCAGGCTGGAGAAGCGTTTGATCAGGCGTTCGTTCTGCATTTGCTGCGGCCGCACGCCAAGGTAGAGATCTTTAATAATAGTGGCGGATGATTGCAGCAGTTGGGCGTTAATGGTCGACATGATTGCCGCCATCGGCGCAGCCAGGAAGATACCGGCGGCATATGGCGGCAGCACGGTGATCATCAGCGTTGGGATCACCTGATCGGGGATCTTCAGATCCGGCAGCACCGCACGGCCCAGCGCGCCGGCCAAATGCATACCGAACATCAGCACCGCCACCACCATGGTGCCGAGGATGATGCCGCGATGTACCGCCTTGCTGTCTTTGTAGGAGATGCAGCGCACCGCCGTATGCGGCAGGCCAATCACGCCAAAGCACACCAGGATCCAAAACGATGCCATAAACGGCAGGCTGAGGATCTGTTCGCCACCCTGTGGTGACACCAGCGCTGGGTCAATCTGCTGGAGTTTGTCCACTGCGCTGTGCAGGCCACCGGCGGCGTGGATCACCGCAATTAGTAACAGCACGGTGCCGATCAACATTACCAGGCCCTGCATGGCGTCGTTCAGCACGCTGGCACGGAAGCCGCCAAAGGCGGTATACAGCGCAATGCTGATGCCAAAGATCAGCAGGCCGGTGTCGTAAGGGATACCGGCGGCGGTTTCCAGCAGGCGTGCGCCGCCGATAAACTGCACCGTCATGGCCCCCAGGAACGCCACCAGCAGGCTAAGACTCGCCAGCCAGACCAACAGACGGCTTTGGTAACGGCCGTACAGCATGTCGTTCAGGGTGATGGCGTTGTAGCGCCGCGCCAGAATAGCGAATTTCTTGCCCAGTACACCGAGCGACAACCATACCGCCGGCAGTTGGATCATCGCCAACAGCACCCAACCCAGGCCGTATTTATAGGCGGCACCGGGGCCCCCGATAAACGAACTGGCACTGATATAAGTGGCGGTTAGCGTCATGGCCAGCACGAAGCCACCCATCGAGCGGCTGCCGAGGAAGTATTCGCTGAGGAAGTTTCCAGTCTGGCGTCGGCTGTAGGCGTAAATCGACAGCCCGAACACCAGCACCAGATAGCCAACCAGTGGCAGAATGACTTCAGTTTGCATCGCCGTCCTCCAGCGAAATATCACGGAATACGCCGCGTACCATCAGCCAGCACAGGCCGATAAACACCAGCGGGACCAGCAAACAGGCCATTTCAAACCAGTGTGGCAGGCCGGTAATACCGGATTCACTGTCCGGCAGATAGGCCGCCAGCGACCAGGCCAGCAGGTACAGCAGCGTCAGACCGAGCGCCCATCGTGCTTCGCGGTGGGCTTGAATAAAGCGTGTTTCCATCAGTGTTCCCCATAGGTTTACGGTGATGGTTTTGCCAAAGGTAAGGAATTCTACGGCAAGGCCGGCTTTTGCCAAGCCGTTACAAAAGAAAAAGGCCGGTGATTAACCGGCCTTCTGTCAGGCGATGCGAATAGCCTGCCTTAGGTTTCCTGCAGACCGAGCTTCTTCTCCAGATAGTGGATGTTGGTGCCACCGTGCTGGAAGTTTTCGTCGCTCATGATCCGCTGCTGCAGTTCAACGTTGGTTTTGATGCCATCGATGATCAGTTCAGCCAGGGCGTTCTTCATGCGGGCAATCGCCACATCACGGTTTTCACCGTAAGTGATCAGTTTGCCGATCATGGAATCATAGTACGGCGGTACGGTATAACCGGCGTAAATATGAGATTCCCAACGCACGCCGAAACCGCCTGGTGCATGGAAACGGGTGATCTTGCCTGGGCTTGGCAGGAAGGTGTTTGGGTCTTCGGCGTTGATACGGCATTCCACCGCGTGGCCGTGAACCTTCACTTCATCCTGTTTGATCGACAGCGGTTGACCGGCAGCGATACGCAGCTGCTCTTTGATCAGATCCACGCCGGTGATCATTTCGGTAACCGGGTGTTCAACCTGAATACGGGTGTTCATTTCGATGAAATAGAACTCGCCGTTTTCGTACAGGAACTCGAAAGTCCCCGCGCCGCGGTAACCGATCTCAACACAGGCTTTCGAGCAGCGCTCGCCGATGTAACGGCGCATTTCGCTGGTGATGCCTGGTGCTGGTGCCTCTTCAACCACTTTCTGGTGGCGGCGCTGCATGGAGCAGTCACGTTCGGCCAGATAGATGGCGTTACCCTGACCGTCGGCCAAAATCTGAATTTCGATATGGCGTGGGTTTTCCAGGTATTTTTCCATGTAAACCATGTCATTGTTGAAAGCCGCTTTGGCTTCCGCTTTGGTCATGGAAATGGATTGCTCGAGGTCTTTGTCGCTGCGCACAACGCGCATGCCACGGCCGCCGCCGCCGCCAGATGCCTTGATGATCACCGGGTAGCCGATGCGCTTGGCGAAGGCACGGTTTTTATCCATGTCGTCGGTCAGCGGGCCGTCGGAACCAGGTACGCAAGGCACGCCAGCTTTCTTCATTGCGTTGATGGCAGAAACCTTGTCGCCCATCAGGCGGATGGTTTCGGCTTTCGGGCCAATGAAGATAAAGCCGGAGCGTTCGATCTGCTCGGCGAAGTCAGCATTCTCAGACAAGAAGCCGTAGCCCGGGTGGATCGCCACTGCGCCGGTGATTTCCGCCGCAGAGATGATAGCCGGGATATTCAGATAGCTTTTTACCGATGGCGCAGGACCGATACACACGGTCTCGTCAGCCAGCAGTACGTGTTTCAGATCGCGATCGGCTGTGGAGTGCACGGCAACGGTTTTGATGCCCAGCTCTTTACAAGCACGCAGGATACGAAGCGCGATCTCGCCACGGTTGGCGATAACAATTTTATCAAGCATGTTCGCCTCGTTATTCGATGACGACCAGTGGCTCGTCAAATTCTACCGGTTGGCCGTTCTCTACCAGGATGGCTTTCACCACGCCGGATTTATCCGCTTCGATCTGGTTCATCATTTTCATGGCTTCAACGATGCACAGCGTGTCGCCGGCATTCACTTTCTGGCCAATTTCGATGAAGGATTTCGCATCCGGGCTTGGCGTGCGGTAGAAAGTCCCGACCATTGGAGAACGGACGATGTGGCCACTCATGGCCGCTGGTGCTGCAGGGGCTTCAGCTGGCGCGGCAGCCACGGCGGTAGCCAGAGCTGGCTGCGGCTGTGCCGGCATTGCGTATGCCTGCGGCATCATTGGGTAAGCCTGTACCGGAGCGGCACGGCTGATGCGAACCGACTCTTCGCCTTCAGAGATTTCCAGTTCAGAAATACCTGATTCTTCAACCAGTTCGATCAGTTTCTTGATTTTACGAATATCCATGAGTGTGATTCCGTACTCTTTTTGCGTAGCAATTAGTGGGTTTTCGACAGACGGTTAACCGCTGCCTGTAAAGCAAATGTGTAGCCATCCGCGCCGAGGCCGCAAATCACACCCACCGCAATATCGGAAAGGTAGGAGTGATGGCGGAAAGGCTCGCGGGCATGCACGTTGGACAGGTGGATCTCGATAAACGGGATCTGCACCGCCAGCAATGCATCGCGCAGCGCCACGCTGGTATGCGTGAACGCGGCAGGGTTGATCAGAATAAAATCTGTATTGCCGCGCGCCTGGTGTATGCGGTCGATGAGCGCATGCTCGGCGTTAGACTGCAGATGGCTCAGGGTAATATCCAGTGCGGATGCCTGGTTTTCCAATCCGTTAACAATCTCTGTTAGCGTCGTGCTACCGTATTTCTCCGGTTCACGCGTCCCCAGCAGATTCAGATTGGGGCCGTTCAGAAGCAAAATGTGAAACTTATCCGCCATTGTGCTGGTATCTCCGGCAATAAAACCATCATCGTAGAAAATAACCCGATGTCACCGATTTGTCACCTGTTAAGGGGAAAATTCACCCTGAGAACAGGAACAAGGTCGGGCATTATAACGATATCGTAGCAATTCGCAGCTAAATACTGGTCTTATCAGCGAAGATATTCAACCCTAAACCCGCAAACTGGCCAGGCTGTTATCGCATTATGAGGGGTAGAACACAGAAAAGTTCCGCCTGTTAACGCCACCAATTGCGGAATTTCTTGTATCTCAGTGCCAGCAGCACGACGGCCAGCAGGGCATAAATGAAGGGCTGTGGCGAAAAGGTTTTGACCGACCACAGGTAATGAATCGGTGCCAGGATCGCCACCAGATACACCAAATTATGCAGCGTTTGCCATTTGGCGCCCAGTTTGCGCATCGCCCACAGCGTCGAGGTCGCGGCCAGCGCCAGCAGGATTAGCCAACTGATAATGCCGAGCGTCAGGTAAGGGCGGGTAACCAGTTCGCGCCCCAGCAGGCCGATATTGCTCAGCCCCAATTCCAGCGTCGAATAGCTTATCAGATGCAGCGTGGCCCAGGCAAAACACCAGAGCCCCACCAGGCGACGGCAACGAATCAGCAGTGGTTGGCGGGTATAGCGTGCCAGCGGGGCGAACATTAAGGTTGCCAGCAACAGCTTCAGCGTCATTCTGCCGGTAAAGTGCTGAATATCCTTGGCCGGATCGGCGCTAAACCAACCCTGATCCACCGACAGTACCAGCCAGAGAAAAGGCAAAAATGCCGCCAGATAAATGGCGACCTTGATCCATTTGATATGGGTTGGAGTCAAACGCACTTAGAAATTCTCCCGCAGATCCAGGCCGCGATACAGTGAGGCCACCTGTTCGGCATAGCCGTTAAACAGCAGTGTTGGCTGGCGTTTAACATCCAGAATGCCGCCGGAGCCGATAAAGCGCTCGGTGGCCTGCGACCAGCGTGGATGATCGACGTGCGGGTTCACATTGGCATAGAAACCGTATTCATTAGGCGCAGACTGATTCCAGGTGGTCGGCGGCTGATCGCGCACCAGAGTGATATGGACGATCGACTTGATGCCTTTAAAACCGTATTTCCATGGGGTGATCAAGCGCAGCGGCGCACCATTCTGCGGCGGCAGCGTTTTGCCGTACACGCCGACAGTCAGCAGCGCCAGCGGGTTCATCGCCTCATCGAGACGCAGCCCTTCGACATAGGGATACTTCAGCCCGCCGCCGATAAAACGGTCTTTCTGGCCCGGCATCTGTTCTGGATCGTACAGCGTCTGGAAGGCGACGTAGCGCGCGTTGCTGTTCGGCTCCGCCAGCTTGATCAGCTTACCCAATTCAAAGCCAATCCACGGTACCACCATCGACCAGGCTTCGACGCAACGCATGCGGTAAATGCGCTGTTCCAGCGGGAAGCGCTTGATTAAGTCATCGATATCCAGCGTGATCGGTTTGGCTACTTCGCCGTCGATCCGCACCTGCCAGCCTTCGGTTTTCAAACCGCCGGCATTGGCCGCCGGATCGGCCTTATCCAGACCGAATTCGTAGAAGTTGTTGTAGCCGGTGACCTTATCTTCCGGCGTCAAAGCCAGTTGGGCCTGCCAGGCGGCCGGCTTGCTGAATTCCAGCGGTTTGCCCGGCGGTGCCTTGGGCCGATCGTGGCCTTTAAACCATGACAGCAAATCGGCCTGTGCGTTAAGCGGCAGGGCCAGTGACGCGGCGGTGATGCCTAATGCCTGCAACACTTTTCGCCGTTGATAAAACACGCTCTCTGGCGTGACATCGGCCTCAGTTAATTTAGGTTGTTTGCTCATGCTGTTTTTCTCCGCGTATATGGAATAAGCATGGCGTGAAACCAGGCCTTATGCGAGAGACAACGGGAAAATATGAAATTTCGCAGACGGGACATGCCCCCCGTTGTTGGGGGGCGTTCAGGCTTAGCGGACTTTCACCAAAGTGCGGCCGGTGACTTTGTTATCCAGCAGCGCGGCAGCGGTGGCCGGTGCCTGTTCCAGCGTGATTTCCTGGGTGGCTTGCTGGTAGAAGCTGTCTGGCAGGATACCGGCCAGGCGTTCCCAGGCGGTTTGACGGCGATGCAGCGGGGTGTGCACCGAGTCCACGCCCTGCAGGCGTACATTGCGCAGAATAAATGGCATCACCGTGGTCGGCAGGTGATAACCGCCGGCCAGGCCGCAGGCAGCGACGGTACCGTTATAGTTCATTTGCGCCAACACTCGCGCCAACATAGTGTCGCCGACGGTGTCGACTGCACCGGCCCACAGTTGTTTTTCCAGCGGGCGCGGGGCTTCGAGATAACCGCTGCGCGACAGCACTTCTTTGGCGCCGAGCGCTTTCAGATAATCGGTATTGCTTTCGCGGCCGCTGATTGCCGTCACGTGATAGCCCAGCGCAGCCAGAATAGCGATCGCCGTGCTGCCCACGCCACCGCTGGAGCCGGTAACCAAAATGTCGCCGTCATCCGGGTGTACGCCGCCTTCTTCCAGCGCCATCACGCACAGCATGGCGGTAAAACCGGCGGTGCCGAGGATCATCGCCTTGCGTTCATCCAATCCGTTTGGCAGCGGCACCAGCCATTCACCGGAGACCCGGGCCTGTTCCGCCAGGCCGCCCCAATGGTTTTCACCCACGCCCCAGCCGGTAAGCACCACGCTCTGGCCTTCTTTAAAGCGATCGTCGCGGCTCTGGCGCACAGTGCCGGCGAAGTCGATGCCTGGCACCATCGGGAAGTTGCGTACGATTTTGCCTTTACCGGTGATCGCCAACGCGTCTTTATAATTGAGGCTGGACCAGTTGACGTCTACCGTGACGTCGCCGTCGGGCAACAGATCGCTGCTGATATCTTTGACTTGAGCCAGAGTTTGATCGTCTTGTTGTTCCAATAACAGTGCACGCATGTCACTCTTCCTCTCATTAGCCTGTATTCTGAATTTGTCTTTGATTGACTATATGCATATAAGAATTGTATGTCCTGATAAAAGACAAAAAAGGGTGATTGAAGGTTTTCTTCGTTGGCGATGCTTGGTAGCTTGAGCGGCATGAATGACCTGCGAGTCTCGTCAGGGCAAAGCCAGTGACTCATTAAAAAATCAGGGTATTGTGTTGGATTCTTTTGAGCGAATTCGGGGCCTTTATACGACCAAAGGTGAAAATCCACGTAACGATAACGGACAAGGCACAGGGATGCGATTCACCACCAAACTCTCTGCATTGATCACCCTGCTGGTGGCTCTGGCAATGTTTTTGATGCTGATGGGCTGCTCATACAGCTTTTTTTATGTCACTCAGGAACGGCTGGATCGCCGCTTCGATTCGCTGATGACTTCGCTCGATCAGGCGATGCTGCATGAACCACCACAGGAGCAGGAAAAATGGCTCCCTCTGGTGATGCGCCCGCTCGGGATCGTGGCCGTCAGCGTGGATACCAGCCACAGCAATCTCCTCTCTTATAATCTGCCGACGCTAAAACAGCCCTGGGAGTCACTCAATGGCTACCGGCAAGTTTCACGGCCGCTGATGCAGCATCCCGGCGCTGCACTACGTATTACCTATATTGACCCTTTCGCCAGCGACGTACGTTCTTTGCAATCCACCGCGGCCGTCACGCTGTCGATCGTCATCATGGTGGTGATCCTGCTGTTCAGCCTGCGCTGGCTGCGAGAACAGGCCGATGGGGAAGATAGGCTGGAGCGCCGCGCGCGCCGCATTCTTAATGGAGAACGAGAGAGCGTGATGCAGGGCGACGTACGTGAATGGCCGGCGAACGTCAGCGGTGCGCTCGATCGTCTGTTGGCGGATCTGGCGGAAGCACGCGAGGAGCGCAGCCGGGTTGATACGTTGATCCGCGCCTTTGCCGCGCAGGATGCCAAAACCGGGCTGAACAACCGATTGTTCTTTGATAACCAACTGACTACCCAACTGGAAGAGGAAGGTTCGCACGGCATCGTCATGATGGTGCGATTACCCGACTTCGACACGCTGCGGGAAATCCACGGTAACAGTGCGGTACAGGAACTGATGTATTCACTGGTCAATCTGTTGTCGACCTTCGTGATGCGCTATCCGGCGGCGCTGTTGGCGCGCTATTTCCACAGTGATTTCACCGTCCTGTTACCGCACCGCACGTTGAAAGAGGCTGACGGTATCGCCTCACAGTTGGTTCACGCGATTGATGCTCTGCCTTCAACCGCGCTTATTGATCGCGAAGCATTTTTGCATATTGGTATCGTGGCGTACCGCAGCGGGCAAACCACCGAGCAGGTGATTGATTACGCAGAACAGGCCACGCGCCATGCCACGCTGCAGGGGGAAAATGGCTGGTATGTTTACGACAGCCAGGTGCCGGAAAAAGGGCGTGGCAGCGTCAAATGGCGCACCCTGTTGGAGCAGGTGCTGGCGCGGGGTGGCCCGCGGTTGTACCAGAAACCGGCGGTGACGGTAGACGGAGAAGTCCATCACCGTGAGATCATGAGCCGGATTTATGACGGGACCCAGGAACTGCTGCCATCTGAATATATGCCACTGGTACAGCAGTTGGGGTTGGCGGAAAGCTACGATCGTCAGCATCTGAGTCGCATCCTTCCTTTATTAGCACTGTGGCCTGAAGAAACGCTGGCATTTACGTTGTGCGTAGACTCTTTATTGCAGCGTTCTTTCCAGCGCTGGCTGCGGGATAGCCTGCTTCAGTGTGAAAAAAGTCATCGTCGGCGAATTCTGATTGAACTTGCAGAGGCAGACGTGTGTCAACATATCGACCGTTTACGTCCGGTGCTGAGATTACTCTCAGGATTGGGCTGTCGTCTGGTGGTGTCCCAGGCGGGGTTAACCGTGGTGAGTACCTCCTATATCAAGTCCTTACCGGTGGAGCTGGTTAAGCTCCATCCTGGGTTGGTGCGGAGTATTGACCGGCGTGATGAAAATCAGCTGTTCGTTCAGAGCCTGACGGGCGCCTGTGAAGGCACCAGCACTCAGGTTTTTGCCGCCAGCGTGCGGACGCGCAACGAATGGCAGACGCTGAAAGATCGCGGGATCCTCGGTGGGCAGGGCGACTTTTTCGCGTCGCCGGAACCGATAGACGTAGGGCGTAAAAAATATTCGCGTCGTTATCGCGTTTAACCTGAATGCCGGGCAAAAATTGACGTAGAATGAGTGCCAATTCATCTGGGCTATTTTATCTGTCTTTTTGGGATAACCCCCAAACTGCCTGCGACAATGACGCCTATTTGATATAGGCTCTTGTCAGTCCTTTTCTGTTGAGCGTTGGTAGGTACTTACCACCAACGGCAATCAGGGAATATGTTAGATTTTATGAGCTGTGTTACGCCGTTTCGTGCGCTGACAGGGTGGTAAACTGAGCCTTTGTTCAGGGAATTCAGGCCTCATCCAATTTCCGTGCATTCGAGCAGAAACAATACAGACTATTTTTCACCGAAGTAGAACGTTTTTGCGCCTTGTCGCTGCTTCGTGTGGTTGGTAAAGTAGGCGGATTTTATTTTTCGCCCCCAGCTTGCAGGATTATCCTTTAGTTATGTTTAAGAAATTTCGTGGCATGTTTTCCAATGACTTGTCCATCGACTTGGGTACCGCCAATACCCTGATTTATGTTAAAGGGCAAGGCATTGTACTGAACGAACCTTCGGTGGTTGCCATTCGCCAGGATCGTGCCGGTTCACCCAAGAGCGTTGCGGCCGTGGGTCATGAGGCTAAACAAATGCTGGGGCGTACCCCCGGCAATATCGCGGCTATTCGTCCGATGAAAGACGGCGTTATCGCCGACTTCTTCGTGACTGAAAAAATGCTGCAGCACTTTATCAAACAGGTTCACAGCAACAGCTTCATGCGGCCAAGCCCGCGCGTGCTGGTGTGTGTGCCGGTCGGCGCAACTCAGGTTGAACGTCGTGCCATCCGCGAATCCGCCCAAGGGGCCGGTGCGCGTGAAGTGTTTCTGATCGAAGAACCTATGGCTGCGGCAATCGGTGCAGGTCTGCCGGTTTCTGAAGCGACCGGTTCAATGGTGGTGGATATCGGTGGTGGTACTACTGAAGTGGCGGTGATCTCGCTGAACGGTGTGGTCTACTCTTCTTCCGTGCGTATCGGCGGTGACCGTTTCGACGAAGCCATCATTAATTATGTGCGTCGTAACTATGGCTCACTGATTGGTGAAGCGACGGCCGAACGTATCAAACACGGCATCGGTTCCGCTTATCCGGGCGATGAAGTGCATGAAATCGAAGTCCGTGGCCGTAACCTGGCTGAGGGCGTGCCGCGCGGCTTTACCCTGAATTCCAATGAAATCCTCGAAGCGCTGCAGGAGCCGTTGACCGGCATCGTCAGTGCGGTGATGGTGGCGCTGGAACAGTGTCCGCCGGAACTGGCTTCCGACATTTCCGAACGCGGTATGGTGTTGACCGGCGGTGGCGCATTGCTGCGTAACCTGGATCGCCTGCTGATGGAAGAAACCGGTATTCCGGTCGTCGTGGCAGAAGATCCGCTGACCTGCGTAGCTCGCGGCGGTGGCAAGGCGTTGGAAATGATCGACATGCATGGCGGCGATTTGTTCAGCGAAGAATAGTCAGCCCCAGGAAGGAGGAACCGTATCGGATGAATGCGCAAAGCGAAAATCAGGTACGGTTCCTCTTTCTGTTGTCGAGGAACACGCATAATTTATGAAGCCGATTTTTAGCAGGGGGCCTTCCCTGCAACTACGACTTTTTTTGGCAGTGATTGTGGCCATTGGCCTGATCGTTGCCGATAGCCGTCTCGGTACGTTCGTGAAAATACGAAACTACATGGACACGGCCGTCAGCCCTTTCTATTTCCTGGCCAATGGGCCACGCAAAGTTTTGGACAGCGTTTCAGAAACGCTGGCTACCCGCCAACAGCTGGAGCTGGAAAACCGGGCTCTGCGACAGGAACTGCTGCTGAAAAACAGCGATGTTCTTCTTCTTGGCCAATTCAAGCAGGAAAATGCCCGTTTGCGTGAGCTGTTAGGCTCGCCGCTGCGCCAGGACGAACACAAAATGGTCACCCAGGTGATCTCGACCGGTTCCGATCCTTACAGCGATCAGGTGGTGATCGACAAAGGGTCAGACAACGGCGTTTATGAAGGCCAGCCGGTCATCAGTGACAAAGGCGTGGTCGGCCAGGTGGTCGCCGTAGCAAAAGTCACCAGCCGCGTGTTGTTGATCTGCGATGCGTCACACGCACTGCCGATCCAGGTGCTGCGTAACGATATCCGGGTGATCGCCGCAGGCAGCGGTTGTGCTGACGATTTACAGCTTGAGCATCTGCCGAACAATACCGATATTCGCGTGGGCGATGTGCTGGTCACTTCCGGCCTGGGTGGTCGCTTCCCGGAAGGTTATCCGGTGGCGGTAGTGTCCTCGGTCAAAGTGGATAACCAGCGCGCCTACACGGTGATCCAGGCACGCCCGACGGCAGGGTTGCAGCGCTTGCGTTACCTGCTGTTGCTGTGGGGTGCCGACCGTAATGGCGATATGCCGTTGCCGCCGGACGAAGTACATCGTGTTGCCAACGAGCGTCTGATGCAGATGATGCCGCAGGTGCTGCCGCCGGCCGATGCCATGGGGCCGCCGTTGCCTCTGCCGGCACCGGGCGCTGCTGTGCCGCCAACCGCCGCACCGGCCGCTGGAGTCACCCAATGAATCGCTACCGCAGTAATGGGCGCTGGATAATCTGGCTGTCATTCCTGGTGGCGCTGGTGCTGCAAATTATGCCGTGGCCGGAACAGATCTACATGTTCCGACCTTCCTGGCTGGCATTGATCCTGATCTACTGGGTGATGGCGCTGCCACACCGGGTTAACGTTGGCACCGGCTTCGTGCTGGGGCTGATTATGGATCTGATCCTCGGTTCGACGCTGGGTGTGCGAGCGCTGGCGCTGGGGATCATTGCCTATCTGGTCGCGTTCAAATTCCAACTGTTCCGCAACATGGCCCTCTGGCAACAGGCGCTGATCGTGGTGCTCTTGTCACTGGCGATGGACGTTGTGGTGTTCTGGGCTGAGTTTTTAGTGATCAACGTCTCTTTCCGCCCAGAGGTGTTCTGGAGTAGTGTGGTAAACGGCATTTTGTGGCCGTGGTTATTCCTGCTGATGCGCAAAATCCGCCGTCAGTTCGCCGTACAGTAAGGGTATATCAATGACTTCGCTTTATCTGGCCTCCGGCTCTCCCCGTCGACGTGAATTACTGACCCTGTTGGGCGTGGCGTTTGAAATCATCCTGACGGATACCGAAGAACAGCGGCAGGAAGGGGAAGCTGCCGAAGCCTATGTGCGCCGTTTGGCGCAGGATAAGGCCAGAGCAGGCGTGGCACTGGCACCGCAGGATTGTCCGGTGCTGGGTGCCGACACCATTGTAGTACTCAATGGTCGGGTGTTGGAAAAACCTCAAAACGAGGCGCATGCGGCCCAAATGTTGGCGGCGCTGTCGGGTAAACAGCATCAGGTCATGACCGCGGTGGCGATCGCCGATCGCCATGACGTTCTGTGCCAGCTAGTGGTGACAGACGTGACATTCCGCAACCTGTCACAGCAGGATATCTGCGACTATATTGCAACGGGCGAACCGATGGATAAAGCGGGCGCCTACGGAATTCAAGGAAAGGGTGGTTGTTTCGTCAGAACGATAACCGGGAGTTATCACGCGGTGATGGGCTTGCCGTTAGTCGAAACACATGAGCTGCTCAGTCATTTTGTCGCATTACGTGATGTAAGAACCGGTTGATGGGCGCTGCCATTATCGACCGGCTCTGAGGAGAAGGCATGACAGCTGAGCTACTGGTTAATATCACACCGTCTGAAACGCGGGTTGCCTATATTGATGGCGGCATCCTGCAAGAGATCCATATCGAGCGCGAATCCAAGCGCGGCATCGTCGGCAATATTTATAAAGGGCGTGTCAGTCGCGTGTTGCCGGGTATGCAGGCGGCATTCGTCGATATCGGCCTGGACAAAGCGGCCTTCCTGCACGCCTCCGATATCATGCCGCACACCGAATGTGTTGCCGGTGATGAGCAGAAAAATTTCCACGTGCGCGATATTGCCGAACTGGTGCGCCAGGGGCAGGATCTGATGGTGCAGGTGGTGAAAGATCCGCTGGGCACCAAAGGCGCACGTCTGACTACCGACATCACTTTACCTTCGCGTTACCTGGTGTTCATGCCGGGGGCAGCGCACGTTGGCGTTTCGCAGCGTATAGAAAGTGAAGCCGAGCGCGATCGCCTGAAAAAAGCCGTCGCCGGTTACTGCGATGAACTGGGTGGATTTATCATCCGCACCGCGGCAGAAGGCATTGGTGAAGAAGAGCTGTCGCAAGACGCCGCCTTCCTCAAACGCCTGTGGATCAAGGTGATGGAGCGTAAAAAACGCAACCAGACCAAATACAAACTGTACGGCGAGCTGGCACTGGCGCAGCGCATTCTGCGCGATTTTGCTGGGGCGGCGCTGGACAGGATCCGCGTGGACTCGCGCCTGACCCACGATCTGCTGGTGGAGTTTACCGGTGAGTACATCCCGGATATTACCGCCAAGCTGGAGCTGTATACCGGCAGCCAGCCGATCTTCGACCTGTACGACGTTGAAAACGAGATCCAGCGGGCGCTGGAGCGCAAGGTTGAGCTGAAATCCGGCGGGTACCTGATCATCGACCAGACTGAGGCGATGACCACCGTGGATATCAATACCGGTGCCTTTGTCGGCCATCGCAATCTCGACGAAACCATCTTCAATACCAATATTGAAGCGACCCAGGCGATTGCCCGCCAACTGCGGCTGCGCAACCTGGGCGGCATTATCATCATTGACTTCATTGACATGAACAATGACGAGCATCGTCGTCGGGTGTTGCATTCACTGGAGCTGGCGCTGAGTAAAGATCGGGTAAAAACCACGATTAACGGCTTCTCTCAGCTAGGCTTAGTTGAAATGACCCGTAAACGCACACGCGAAAGCATTGAACATGTGCTGTGTCATGATTGTCCTACCTGTCATGGACGCGGCACTCTGAAAACTGTGGAAACCGTGTGCTACGAAATTTTGCGTGAAATTGTGCGCGTGCATCATGCTTATGATTCAGATCGTTTCCTGGTTTATGCCTCTGCGGCGGTGGGCGAGGCGCTGAAAAGCGAAGAGTCCCATGCGTTGGCCGAAGTGGAAATCTTTGTTGGCAAACAGGTGAAGGTGCAGATCGAACCTTTGTACAGCCAGGAACAGTTTGACGTTGTCATGATGTAGTTCGCCTGTTGGCGACCAAAGTCCGGTATGGGTGGGGCTCAGCGTGCTGGGCTCCCCATGCATAGATATTCCCGTTGCCAGGCAGCGGAAGCAAGGAGAACTGCGTGAGGCGACTGCCTGGGATTTTGTTAGCTACAGGCGCCAGTCTGATTGTCATCGTGGCGTTGTTGATCAGCGGGCTGCGCTTGGCGCTGCCCGAACTGAACAACTATCGCCCGCAACTGTTGGCCAAGGTCGAAAGCCTCTCCGGCGTACCGGTCCAGGTCGACTTTATGCAGGGAAGTTGGGAAACCTTCGGTCCGCAGCTGGAAATGCGCAACGTGCGCGCCACGCTGCCTAAAAGCAACCTGCGTATTGAACGCGTCACGCTGGCGCTGGATGTGTGGCAGTCGCTGCTGCATTGGCGCTGGCAATTCCGCGATCTCACCTTCTACCAACTCCAGTTTGATCTCAATACTACCCTGGGTGGCGACGAGCACCAGGGCAGCACCATCGAGCCGGGTAAAGTCAGCGATTTACTGTTGCATCAGTTGGATCACTTCAACCTGCGCGACAGCCGTATTTCATTCCTTACGCCCGCCGGTGCGCGCGCCGAATTTGAGATCCCACAGCTTACCTGGCTTAACGGCCGCGATCGCCACCGTGCCGAAGGCCAGATTAGCCTGTCGACGCTGAATGGCCAACATGGCGTGGTACAGCTGCGTATGGATCTGCGTGATAACCAGGGCTTATTGAATGTGGGTACGGTCTATATGCAGGCCGATAATATCGACATGAAACCCTGGTTCACCCGTTGGCTGCGGATTAATACCGGTCTGGAAAGCGCCGATTTTAGCCTGGCGGCCTGGCTGCAGATCAAAAACGGTGAGATCGCCGGTGGCAATGCATTGCTGAAGCAGGGCGCGGCTAACTGGAACGTGGGGAAACAGCCACACCGGCTGGACGTGGACAATCTGGCGCTGACGCTCAGCCGCCAGGGGACCGGCTGGCAGGTTGAAGTGCCGCAGCTAAACCTGGCCACCGACGGTCAGGCCTGGCCGCAGGGAAAGCTTTCTGCATTGTGGTTGCCGGAAAACACCGAGTTTATGGGGCCGGGGCAGACGGAAGAGCTGCGCGTGCGCGCCACTAACATTCAGCTTGAACGCCTGGCTGCGCTGTTGCCGACCTTCTCGTTCCTCAGCCCGGACGTACTGGATCGCTGGAACGATTTACAGCCGCAAGGCAGGCTCAACGCGCTGGCATTAGATATCCCGCTGAAACAGCCGGAAAAAACCCGCTTCCAGGCCCGTTGGCAGGACGTCAGCTGGCAGCCGTGGAAACTGCTGCCGGGGATTAACCACTTCTCTGGCGCGCTGAGCGGTGGCGTAGAGAATGGCCGCCTGCAGCTTGATCTCAACGACAGCACCTTGCCGTACGGCGATATGTTCCGTGCTCCGCTGGAAGTCAGCAGCGCGCGTGGTGCGCTGACCTGGTTGAACAACGATCAGGGCTGGGAACTGGCGAGCAAGAATCTGGATGTGAAGGCAAAATCGCTGTGGGTTAACGGTGATTTCCGCTACCAGCAGCCAGCCAAAGGCGACCCCTGGCTGAGCATTCTGGCCGGTATCCGCCTGTATGACGCGGCGGACGCCTGGCGTTACTTCCCGGAACCGCTGATGGGCAAGCACCTGGTGGATTACCTCAGCGGTGCCATTCAGGGTGGACAGGTGGATAACGCCACGTTGCTCTACAACGGTGACCCACAGCATTTCCCTTACCGCAAACACGAAGGCCAGTTTGAGGTGTTTGTCCCGCTGCGCCACTCCACCTTCCAGTTCCAGCCGGAGTGGCCGGCGCTAACCGATCTGGCTATCGATCTCGACTTTGCCAACGAAGGGCTGTGGATGAATGCCCCGCAGACCAAGCTGGGCAAAGTGGATGGCAAGAATGTCACCGCCATTATTCCGGACTATCTGAAAGAACGCTTGCTGGTTGATGCCGACGTGTCGGGCCAGGGTGCGGAAATCCATAACTATTTCGAACAAACCCCGCTGCATGATTCGCTGGGTGCTGCCCTGGATGAGCTACAGATTGGTGGTAATGTCAGTGGGCGCTTACATCTCGATATCCCCTTGAACGGCGAGCTGGTTCGCGCTACGGGCGAGGTGGCGCTGAACAACAATTCACTGTTGGTGAAGCCGATTGAAAGTGAGCTGCAAAAGGTCAGCGGCAAGTTCCGCTTCGATAACGGCAACCTGAGCAGTGATACGCTGTCGGCCAACTGGTTCGGGCAACCGGTCGCGGTAAATTTCACCACCCTGGAAGGCAAAAGCGACTACAAGGTCAACGTTGGCCTGAAGGCCGACTGGCAGCCGGGCAAATTCCCGGGTATCCCGCAGGAAGTGGCCGATGCGTTGAGCGGCAGTGCTCCCTGGCAGGGTCAGGTTGCCATTGTCTTACCGCATAAGGGCGCGGCCAGCTATGACATTGGCGTGGATGCGGACCTCAGAAAAGTAAGCAGTCACTTACCTTCCCCGTTAGATAAATCGGTGGGTGAGCCCTTGCCGTTGAGCGTAAAAGTGAAGGGTGGCCTGAATGGGTTCATGCTGACTGGCAACGCCGGTAAGCAGAATCATTTCAACAGCGAGTGGACCTTCGCCAAACAGCAGGTGACGCTGGCGCGCGCGGCATGGCAAACCGCAGGCAGCGGGACCCCGCCGTTACCGGCCGGAAAATCACTGACCCTCAATCTGCCGGCGCTGGACGGCGAGAAGTGGCTGGGCCTGATGGCACCGGCGATGAAACAAAGTGGCGGTTCGGGCCAGGTGGGCGGTTTTAACTTCCCGACCACCGTAGCCCTGAAAACGCCGCAGTTACTGCTGGGCGGCCAGGCCTGGCACAATCTGACACTGTCGGCGGAGCAACAGCTCGGTGGCACCCTGGTCAGCGCCAAGGGCGAGGAAGTCGACGGCAGCTTGCGGGTGACCGAACGTGGGCCGTGGCGGGCCGATATCAATTATCTTTATTACAATCCGCAGTTTAGCGACAGCAAGGGGACTCCGACGGCGGCAACCAACCCGCTGGCGACGGCTGAAAAGGTTTCCTTCCGTGACTGGCCGTCGTTGATGCTGCGCTGCAAGTCGTGCTGGGTGATGGGGCAAAACCTCGGCAAGGTGGAGGCGGATCTGGCCAATCAGGGCGATACCCTGACCCTGGAGCATGGCTTGATCGATACCGGCAAGGGGCGCATGACCGCCAGCGGCCTGTGGAAGCAGAACGCTCAGGAAGAGCGCAGCTCGCTGAAAGGCAAACTGCTGGGCGGCAAAATCGATGAAACCGCCGCTTTCTTCGGCATCACCATACCGTTGAAAGGTGCGCCTTATGACATTGATTTCGATCTGTACTGGCATGGCACGCCGTGGAAACCGCAGATGAATACTCTCAGCGGTGCGCTGAAGGTCAATATGGGCAAGGGTGAGATCGACAGCATGGGTGGCGGTCGCGCCGGCCAGCTGTTGCGTTTGGTCAGCGTCGACTCCCTGTTACGTAAGCTGCAGTTCGATTTCAGCGATACCTTTGGTAAAGGTTTCTACTTTGACTCCATCCGCAGCACCGCGTGGCTGAAAGATGGCATAATGCATACAGATAATCTATTGGTTGACGGACTGGCGGCGGATATCGCCATGAGTGGTCAGGTCGATTTTGCACGCCGACGGATTGATATGGAAGCGGTCGTCGCACCGGCCATTTCGACCACGGTCGGTGTCGCTACCGCCTTCGTGATCAACCCTATCGTCGGCGCGGCGGTGTTTGCTGCCACGCAGGTGCTGGGGCCGCTGTGGAGCAAAATCTCGTTGATTCGCTACCATATCAGCGGTGATCTGGACCAGCCGAAGGTCAATGAGGTGTTGCGTAAGCCAAAGGAGAATAAGGCGCCATGAGAAATGCTAACGTTGCGTTGTTACAGTTGTGCAGTGGTGATCGGGTGCGTGACAACCTGGCCCAGATTGAGCAGCAGATTAAGCAGCTCAATGCCGGGGTAAAACTGGTGATGACGCCGGAGAACGCGTTGCTGTTCGCCAATTCCGCGGCTTATCGTGAACATGCGGAACACCAGGGCGACGGACCGCTGCAGAATGCGGTGCGCGAGATGGCTCGGCGTTATGGCGTCTGGCTGCTGATTGGCTCAATGCCGTTGGTCAGTCGTGAAAACCCTGCGCTGATCACCACCAGCAGCCTGCTGTTTGACGACCAGGGCGAGATCCGTGGGCGTTACGACAAGCTGCACATGTTTGACGTGGACATAAACGACTCCCACGGCCATTATCGGGAGTCAGACACTTATCAGCATGGCCAACAGCTCACGGTGGTGGATACCCCGGTCGGGCGGCTTGGCATGACCATCTGCTACGATCTGCGCTTCCCGGCGCTGTTCCAGGCGTTGCGAGCGCAGGGTGCTGAACTGATTTCCGTACCGGCGGCCTTTACCCGCGTGACCGGCGAAGCGCACTGGGAAATCCTGCTGCGCGCCAGGGCGATTGAAAACCAGTGTGTGATCCTGGCACCGGCGCAGGTTGGTAGCCATGGCCCGACTCGTCGCACCTGGGGCCATTCGCTGGCGGTGGATGCCTGGGGCAAGGTGCTGGCTGAAAACCCGGATGCGGTCTCGGCATTGAAAGTCCGGGTCGATATTGCCGGGCTTAAAACGATTCGCGAACAGATGCCGGTATTGCAACACAACCGATTCCAGACGTCGCTGACGGCGCCGTTTGACAAAAAATCCTCCATAAAAGAGTGAAAAAATTATGAGTCTGACGTTTGTCAGTGAGCAGTTACTTGCTGCCAATAAGCTGAGCCACCAGGACCTGTTTTCCGTCCTGGGGCAACTGGCCGAACGCCGCCTCGATTACGCCGATCTCTATTTCCAGTCGAGCTACCACGAAGCCTGGGTGATTGAAGACGGCATCATCAAGGATGGCTCCTACAATATCGATCAAGGGGTCGGGGTGCGTGCCGTTAGTGGCGAAAAAACTGGCTTCGCTTATGCCGATCAGATCACCCTGAACGCCTTGCAGCAAAGCGCTCATGCGGCGCGCAGCATTGTGCGTGACATCGGCAATGGTCAGGTGCATACCCTGGGTGAAATCAGCCATAAGGCGCTGTATCCCCTGCTTGATCCGCTGCAAAGTCTGCCGCGTGAAGAGAAAATCGCCCTGTTACACCGTGTCGACAAGGTCGCTCGTGCGGCCGACAAGCGGGTGCAGGAAGTCAGCGCCAGCATCACCGGCGTGTACGAGCAGATCCTGGTGGCGGCTACCGACGGCACTCTGGCGGCGGACGTTCGCCCACTGGTTCGTTTGTCAGTCAGCGTGCTGGTGGAACAAGACGGCAAGCGTGAACGTGGTTCCAGTGGTGGCGGCGGCCGTTTCGGCTATGACTATTTCCTGGAAATTGCTGATGGCGAAGTCCGCGCCGATGCCTACGCCAAAGAAGCGGTGCGCATGGCATTGATTAACCTTTCCGCCGTGGCGGCCCCGGCCGGCAATATGCCGGTGGTGCTGGGCGCGGGCTGGCCTGGCGTTCTGCTGCATGAAGCGGTGGGCCACGGTCTGGAAGGTGACTTCAACCGTCGCGGTACTTCGGTATTCAGCGGCCAGATGGGTCAGTTGGTGGCCTCCGAGCTTTGTACGGTGGTAGATGACGGCACCCTGCAGGGGCGTCGTGGTTCACTGGCTATCGATGACGAAGGCGTGCCGGGCCAATACAACATGCTGATTGAGAACGGTATTCTGAAAGGCTACATGCAGGACAAACTCAATGCGCGTTTGATGGGCGTTGCACCGACCGGCAACGGCCGCCGCGAGTCTTATGCGCACCTGCCGATGCCGCGCATGACCAACACTTACATGCTGGCGGGCAAGTCGACGCCGGAAGAGATCATTGCCAGCGTCGAATACGGCCTGTATGCGCCAAACTTTGGCGGCGGGCAGGTAGACATTACCTCCGGCAAGTTTGTGTTCTCCACCACCGAAGCCTATCTGATCGAAAATGGCCGCATCACCAAGCCGGTGAAGGGCGCTACGCTGATTGGCTCCGGCATTGAGGCGATGCAGCAGATTTCGATGGTCGGCAACGATCTGGCGCTGGATAAAGGCGTCGGCGTGTGTGGCAAAGAGGGGCAAAGTCTGCCGGTGGGCGTCGGCCAGCCGACCCTGAAGCTGGACACCCTGACCGTTGGCGGTACCGCGTAAGTCATTCTCTCCAGGGGCCGGTTCTCGGCCCCTGTTAGCTTTCGTTTTGCGGCGTTCGTCGCATTAGTGGCAATTTTTTGGTTTCGTTCAAATAAAGAGCGATTCACTGTTTTTTCCTTTCAGTGCAAATCAATAAATTACATTTAACTATTTCAAATTATTTTATGCGGTTTAGTTTAGGATCTTTCCTTATCGGTCGGCCTGATTCAGTCAGCGACTAATGGTTCACGTCTTGTTACATTCCTTTTGTCGCCGTTAAAATACTGAAAAAACACACGGATGGTCTTCTGAATGGATTCAGTTACTCAACGGCTCTCGGCTACTTTGCTGTGCATTTTGTTTTCTTCCACCACTGGCGCTAACCTGCTTAGCCCGGCGGATCGTGACACCATTCAACAGCAGCAACGTGAATTGCTGGAGCAAAACCAGCAGCAGCGACAGGAACTGCAACGCAGCCTGACGCCGACCTTGCCCGTAGCCCCCGCCCCCAATGCCAGAGCTGGCGGCCCTTGCTTCACCATCAACCATATTCGGCTGGAAGGCGCGGATCATCTGCCCGCCAGCGCACAACGTAAACTCACTCAAGATTATCTGCAGCAATGCCTGAATCTGGGGCAAATCCAAACGCTGGTGCAGCAGGTCTCCGACTGGTACATCGGTCGTGGCTATATCACCAGTCGCGCATTTCTGACCGAACAGGATCTGTCGCGTGGTGAGCTGCGATTACTGGTGCTGGAAGGCAAACTGGAGAAAATCCTGCTGGAGCAGCAGGACGATCGCATGCTGAAAATGACCTTCCCGGGCCTGCAGGGCAAAATCCTCAACCTGCGTGATATCGAACAGGGCATGGAGCAGATTAACCGCCTGCGCCAGCAACCGGTGCAGATTGAAATCTTGCCCGGCAGCCAACCGGGCTTCTCGGTGGTCAATCTGAGTGCCAAACCCGAGTTTCCGCTGATGCTCGGGTTGGGGTTCGACAACAGCGGGCAAAAAAGCACCGGGACCGGGCAGATCAACGGATCGCTGACCGGCAATAACCTGCTGGGGCTGGCGGATCAATGGTTTGTTGCCGGGGCGCGCAGCAGTGATTTTGCCAACGACCACAATGCACGTAGCGTACAGACCGGCGTCAGCCTGCCCTACGGTTACTGGACGTTGGATTACAACTATTCCTACAGCGACTACCTGACCACCATCAACAATCAGGGATTCGACTGGCGCTCCAGCGGTGACAGCCAGACCCATCGCCTGGGCGTTTCGCGGGTGCTGTTCCGTGACGGCGAAATGAAAACCGGCCTGTCGCTGGGGCTGACGCACCGCATCAATCGCAATTATCTTAACGATACCCGGCTGGAAAGCAGCAGCCGCAAGCTGACCAGCGTTACGCTGGGCGTCAGTCACAGCCAAAAACTGCTGGGCGGTTTCGCCACCCTGAACCCGGCCTACAGCCGTGGCGTGCCCTGGCTGGGCGCGGAAAATGACAGCGGTAAAGTCAAAGAAGCCCCTCGGGCCGAGTTTCACAAGCTTTCACTTTCCGGCAGCTATTACCTGCCGCTGGGGCAGGAGTGGACCTATCTCACCAGTTTATACAGTCAGTGGAGCAACCACCGTTTGTACGGTAGCGAACGCCTGACGATTGGCGGCGAGAGCTCGGTGCGCGGCTTCAAAGAGCAATACCTTTCCGGCGACAAGGGCGGCTACTGGCGTAACGAGGTGAACCGCACGCTGGTGACATTGCCCTACCTCGGCAGCATTAACGCCCTGGCGGCGGTGGACGGCGGCTATCTGCATCACGATGCGCTGGATGCCAACGCCTCCGGCACGCTGTGGGGCGGTGCCGTAGGGCTGGGCAGCCGTAACCGCTATTTCAGCAGCCAACTGACCCTCGGTTGGCCACTGGCTTATCCCGACTGGCTGAAACCGGATCGGGTCTCGGTTTATTACCGGGTCAATATCGTACTTTAACGCTAATGCACAGGAAGGTTTCAAGGATGAAGCGCCAAAATAATCAACCGCT
>OPGP01000013.1_pt1 | contig 179247 bp, 207 predicted proteins | sample 1691661 | NCBI WGS metagenome assembly OPGP01 (sample SAMN05831936, study PRJEB22555) | human gut metagenome | isolation source: Material from the ethmoid | host: Homo sapiens | reverse complement strand
GTGACGGCCAGCATTCAAAACACCATAGATCGCTATAAACAACAATTCGTTCAACTGGATACCATGATGTCCAAGTTGGGCAGTACAGGTAATTATTTAACCCAACAGTTCAAATAGAACTTTTTAACCAGGTAATAAATCGCATGTATAACCGAAGCGGAACTCAAGCCTACGCCCAGGTCAGTCTGGAAAGCGGCGTAATGAGCGCCAGCCCGCATCAGTTAATCGTGATGCTTTTCGACGGGGCGCTTAGCGCCCTGTTACGCGCACGCATTCTGATGAAACAGGGAGATATCGCCGGCAAGGGGCTGGCACTGTCAAAGGCTATCAATATTATTGATAACGGCCTGAAAAGCGGTCTCGATCCTCAGCAGGGCGGCGAAATGGCCGATAATCTGGCGGCGCTGTATGACTATATGAAGCGCCGCCTGATGCAGGCCAACCTGCATAATGACGAAGCGGCGATCGACGAAGTGGTCAAACTGCTGGAAAATATTGCCGATGCCTGGCGCCAGATTGGCCCCAATTATCACCCCTCTCAGGACGCCGTATAATGGAACGTCAACAGCAACTGCTAGCCGCGTATCAACAAATATATAGTCTGAGCAGCCAGATGATCGCCCTGGCGCAAACCGAAAGATGGGAAGATCTGATCGAATTGGAGCTGGCTTACGTGACGGCGGTGGAAAACACCGCCGCCTTCACCGGTCAGGCCGGCCCGTCCATGGCGCTGCAGGAGTTGTTGCGCAATAAGCTGCAACAGATCCTGGACAATGAAACCGAGCTCAAACGCCTGCTGCAACAACGCATGGACCAATTGAAAGAATTGATCGGCCAGTCAACGCGACAGAACGTGGTTAACAATACCTATGGCCAGTTTCACGACCGCGCCCTGCTGTTGGGAGAGCCGCAAATCAGATAAACGCTTAACAATAATGGTAATGGCGGAATAAATAGCAGCATGCACTATTATTCTCCGGTTAAGTCAGGATATTAATCCATGGCATTTGAATTATATACATTAAACATATTGATCACTCTGGGCCCGTAGGGCGAATATATTGCCCCGACTAACACGGGCGCAGCATGCAACGCCCCTACGAGACGGATAAATATTACGCCGACACGGACGTTTTCTGTTCAGCAGGAAATTGATTTTTGATAGATAAAACACGTCGTTGTGTTTCACAACGCATGGAAAAATGTTGCTCCAACGCCAATCAAAGCGTAAAGATATTCTCAGATAATGGCTGCGAAATGAATATCGATGGAACGTACAATTAATCTTTGTCCTGGAATTGGTGCCTCGGCGCACATCATTCAGCATACTGAATTATTATTCCCTTCAGTCTATTTTGAACACCCCCATCTGTATTTGGTACAGCAAGGCCACAAACGCGTGCGTTGGCAACAGCGTGAAGTCGTGGCTCAGAGCGGGGAGTTGTTGATTATCGACGGAGGGCAAACCGTGGACATTATTAACGAGCCCTCAGAGGAAGGGGTATTCAGTTGCCAGTTGCTGACCTGCGATCCGTTACTGTTTGCGGCACAACCGACCCAGGTGGAAGCTCTGGCCCCTACGGCCTTCGACCCGGTATTGGCACTACGTAACCTGCCCTGTGCTCTGATGCACAGTTTTGAAACCACCAGCCTGGCGCTGGCGCTTAAACACCGTTTCCCTACTGTCATTATTCGCCACAAAATGCTGGAAATCTTGCTGTGGTTGAAGCAGTTCAATATCAACTTCGTGCATAACGAGGTTAGAAATTTAACCCAACGGGTGCGACGTTGTCTGGCAACCGATCCGCACAATATCTGGACGGCGGCCGAGGTCGCGGACACCTTGTCGATGAGCGAAGTCATGTTGCGGCGCAAGCTGTCGGCGGAAAATACCTCATTGCGTAATCTGATGATCGACGTGCGCATGAACAGTGCACTGACCTTGTTACAGTCCACTGACTGGCCAATATCCGCCATCGCTCAGCACGTCGGTTATGAAAGCTCTTCGCGGTTCGCCGAACGTTTTCGCAAACGCTTTGGCTTTGCCCCCACCGCCATTCGCGGGCATCAACGAGCGATGGAACCCAGCACCATTCGCCCCGATCATTTCAGCATGATGGAAGCGCAGGACTGATGACCACGAGCGTAAGTTAAATCATTGAACAATGGAATCGTGGTTTATGCAGGCCGGATTAGCGGAAAACCGCGGGGTGAGATAGCATCGGCGATGCGTTAACGCTATCAGGAGGGATAAGCCATGCTCAACGAAAAACTGCTGTTTTCCCTGGCCGTCTTGCTGCTTGGCATCTGGCTGCTGGGCCTGACGTACGAAGAAGACGCCATGCGGATACTGGCGGGAAAATAAATCAGCAAGGCCACAACCGTGGCCCGTTTTTTTAACTTTGTTTAATTAAAACGCTTATGAGTACGACCAACACCACCAAAATTAAAATACTCAATAGCCGCCATCTGCTTTCACTTTTGCTACTCATCATCTTGTCCGGTAATTAACACATCCTGTATCCCGGCAATTATAACCCCGTAACCCGTACGGCAATGTGAATTGGAGCAGGGTTTCTGCCCACGTGCTCTGGCGATTGGTGCAATTCGCCAGGGTAATACGTCCAATGTGCCGGGTCAGTGTTCAAAACCGCACTGATAAAACTCCAGCCACCATAAGTTAAGGCCCAATCAGCGCCAATCTGGCGGGCAGTTGTGTCAGCAATTGATCGACCGCCAGCCGCACTTTTAACGGCTGGTACGCCGCATGGGGCCAGACAGCGTTAACCGGGAAATCTACGCTGTCGTAGTCGCGCATCACTGCCACCAACCGACCTTCGGCAAGGTGTTCACGAGCCAGCCAATAAGGTAGCCAAACCACGCCGGCGCCACTCACGGCAGCATTCGTAATCGCCTGCATATCGTCCATCACTATTCTTGCCTGCGGTTTTATTTCCTGCAGGCCGCCACCGGCGTCTTTGAGCTGCCATTGCTGCAGCGTACCGGCGTGCAAATAGCCCACCGCCTGATGCTGGCCGAGCTCTGATAGAGTTTGTGGCTCACCACAGCGCTGCAAATAGGCCGGGGACGCGCAGAATGTCATGCCGTGCTGACCTAACTGTCGGCCAACCAGGCTGCTGCTATCCGGCAAGGCACCAATGCGAATGGCCAGATCGAAACCCTCATCAATCAAATCGACCCTGCGATCGCTAAATGACAGTTCCAATGTCAGTTGTGGATGCTGCTGCGCCAGCTCCGTCAGCAATGGCGCGATGCACAAATGGCCGAACAGCACCGGCATCGACACCCGCAGTCGCCCGCTGGCCTGCACCTTGCCGCTCTCCAGTAGGGCTTCGGCGCTGTGGATGGTGGCCAATGCCTGTCGGCAGTGCTCGTAGAACAACACGCCTTCATCCGTCAGGCTCTGGCTGCGCGTGGTACGCAGAAACAACATCACCCCAAGCCGTTCTTCCAGCCGGGAAATGATTTTACTGATAGCGGAACGCGTCAGATGCAGTTTCTCTGCAGCGTTGGCAAAGCTACCGGCCTCCGCCACGGCGACAAATACCGGGATCCCACTCAGTTCAGTTCTCACCTTATTGCGTCCATTTAGGCATCAATGGTGTGAAACACTATCACCACTGGTGAATATTCAGCAATGCTAACATGCGTTATCTCGAATACCCCGGCAGCAAAGTTAACGCCATGGGATTTAACCTTGTCCTCTATCAGGAAAATATTATGAGCAATATTCTGGTACTCAAATCCAGCTTCAAGGGTGACCAATCCCACACCAATATGCTGATCGACAGCTTCCTGAACGAGCGTAGCGTCAGAGGGATGAAGGACAATATCGTGGTGCGTGATTTGGTTGAGCTCAACCTGCCGGTGCTGGACGCCGAGCTGTTCAGCGCGCTACGCGGCGGTGAAATCTCAAGCCAACGGCTCAAAGAGGGGGTGGCGCTTTCTGACCAATTAATCGCCGAACTCAAAGCCAGCGATCTGGTTGTCATAGGTGCACCGATGTACAACCACAACGTGCCGACCCATTTGAAGAACTGGTTTGATTTGGTGGCGCGTGCGCGGGTGACATTCAACTACACCGCGACTTATCCAGTCGGTCTGGTGGAAGCTGTGCAAGCCCTGGTGATCAGTTCTCGCGGTGGGGTGCATGTCGGTCACGAAACCGATGCAGTCACTCCCTACCTGAAGTCTGTTTTGGGTTTGATGGGCATCCGCGAGGTGCAATTCGTCTATGCCGAAGGCCTGGATATGAAACCGCATGGCCGGGACAGCGGCCTGGCAGCGGCCCGTCACCAACTGGTTGAACTGCTCTCCTGAAACCCGTCATGGCCTCACCTCTGAGGCCAGCTTTATCACACCGCCATATTCATCACTTCCTGGTAAGCAGAAACCAGCTTGTTACGCACCTGCACGCCCATCTGCAGAGAGATTGATGATTTTTGCAGATCGACCATCACGTCATTCAGGCTGATGCCAGGAACGCCGACCTCAAAATCCTGCGCCTGCTTGCGTGCGGTCTGCTGGGTATCGCTGATCTTACCGATCGCCGCTTTCAGTTCGCTGGCAAAACTGACGCCTGGCGCACCCGCGCCTTGCCCGATCTGCCCTGCCTGAATCGCCGTGGCTTGCAGTTGCTGCAATACCCCTTCAATACCCTGAATTGCCATGGTAACCCCAATAAAAATGCTGCGGCCGGACGTTGTTGCATCAGGCACTACTTTGATGCTGCACACCCTAACACAGCATTTTTATCCTAAAGCGGCTAATTAACTGCAAAAAACCCGGCTTATCGGGCCATCGAAATAGTGAGTAAGGGGAAATAATGGCATGCCCAGAAATGGGAGCGCCGCTATTTAGAAGAAATGTGTATCAGGGAGTCTGTTTTGTCACACAACGCTAACCACATCGTTCATCAGCCTGGCAGGGAGCTACGCCGTGGCCCGCACCGGATCCTGAGCGTCATTGAAGGACACTGGCTAAAATGAGTGCTTCAATCTCCGCCACCGAAAACCGCGATAATGGTCTGCAAGCCCTGTGGGACCGTCTGCGCGCCAACCCGAAAATCCCACTGCTGATCGCCGCTTCCGCCGCCATCGCCATTGTGGTTGCGCTGCTGTTATGGGCAAAGAGCCCAGATTACCGCGTACTGTACAGCAACATTAACGATCGCGACGGGGGTGCCATCGTCACCCAACTGACGCAGATGAACATCCCCTACCGCTTTGCCGAAAACGGCGCGGCGCTGCTGATCCCGGCCGATAAAGTACATGAAACCCGCCTGCGACTGGCGCAGCTAGGTCTGCCGAAAGGCGGCGCCGTGGGTTTCGAACTGCTGGATCAGGAAAAATTCGGCATCAGCCAGTTCAGTGAGCAAATCAACTATCAGCGCGCGCTGGAAGGCGAACTGTCACGCACCATCGAATCCCTGGGGCCGGTACAAAATGCCCGCGTGCATCTGGCGCTGCCAAAACCCTCGCTGTTTGTCCGCGAACAAAAATCCCCTTCCGCCTCCGTGACCCTGACGCTGCAAGCTGGCCGCGCACTGGATGACGGCCAGATCAACGCCATCGTTTATATGGTTTCGAGCAGCGTTGCCGGTTTGCCGCCGGGCAACGTCACGGTGGTCGATCAATCCGGTCGTCTGTTGACCCAGTCTGACGGCACCGGGCGTGACCTGAACGCGGCACAGTTAAAGTACGCCGGTGAAGTGGAAAACCGTTATCAGCGTCGCATCGAAGCGATCCTGGCGCCGATGGTCGGTAACGGCAACGTCCGTGCTCAGGTCACCGCACAGATCGACTTCGCCACCCGCGAGCAAACTGACGAAGAATACCAGCCGAACCAACAGCCCAATAAAGCCGCCGTACGCTCCAGACAGCTGAGCCAAAGCGATCAAATTGGCGGGCCGCTGGTCGGCGGCGTGCCGGGTGCACTGTCCAACCAGCCTAGCGCACCGGCTGCCGCGCCGATTGAAACCGCCAAACCGGCTGCCGGCACCAACGCCGATGCCACCAAACCGAATGCCGCGGCAACCCGCAGTGCGGCGTCAGGGCCACAGAATACGCGCAGCGATGAAACCACCAACTATGAGGTCGATCGCACCATTCGCCATACCCAGCAGAAGGCCGGGACGGTACAGCGGCTGTCGGTGGCGGTGGTGGTCAACTATCGCGGCACCGATAAAGAAGGCAAACCGCTGCCGATGAGCAAAGAGCAGTTGGCGCAGATCGAATCGCTGGTGCGTGAGTCAATGGGCTTCTCCAGCAGCCGTGGCGATACCTTAAACGTGGTCAACACGCCGTTTACCGATAACGAAATCACCGGCGGTGAACTGCCGTTCTGGCAAAGCCAAAGCTTTATCGATCGCCTGTTGGATGCCGGTCGCTATCTGCTGGTACTGCTGGTGGCCTGGTTGCTGTGGCGCAAACTGGTGCGGCCGCAGTTGCAAAACCGTCAGGCGGTACAGAAAGCCGCCCTCGCCGCCGCCAATACGCCAATGGCCAAACCGGCAGACAGCAATAAACAGAGTAATGAGGAGCTGGCGCAGCACCGCAAATCGCAGCAACGCGTCAGTGCAGAAGTCCAGAGCCAGCGGATCCGCGAACTGGCTGAAAAAGACCCACGCGTGGTCGCTCTGGTAATCCGCCAATGGATGAGTAACGAATTATGAGTCTGACCGGTACCGAAAAAAGCGCCATCCTGCTGATGACGTTGGGTGAAGATCGCGCCGCCGAGGTGTTCAAACACCTATCCTCGCGCGAGGTTCAGCAGTTGAGCGGCACCATGGCCAGCATGAGCCAGGTCTCGCACAAGCAGCTGCAAGAAATACTGCGCGAGTTTGAAGACGACGCCGAACAGTATGCGGCACTGAGCGTCAACGCCAGCGACTACCTGCGTTCGGTGTTGGTTAAAGCGTTGGGCGAAGAGCGTGCCGCCAGCCTGCTGGAGGACATTCTCGAATCTCGCGAGACTACCACCGGCATGGAAACGCTGAACTTTATGGAGCCGATGAGCGCCGCGGATCTGATCCGCGACGAACATCCGCAGATCATCGCCACCATTCTGGTCCACCTGAAGCGTGGCCAGGCGGCGGATATTCTGGCGCTGTTCGACGAACGCCTGCGCAACGACGTCATGCTGCGTATTGCCACCTTCGGTGGTGTGCAACCGGCGGCATTGGCGGAACTGACCGAAGTGCTGAACAACCTGCTCGACGGCCAGAACCTCAAGCGCAGCAAAATGGGCGGAGTACGCACCGCGGCCGAGATCATCAACCTGATGAAAACTCAGCAGGAAGAGGCGGTTATCGATGCCATGCGCGAATACGACGGCGAGCTGGCGCAGAAGATCATCGACGAAATGTTCCTGTTCGAAAACCTGGTGGAAGTCGACGACCGCAGCATCCAGCGCCTGTTGCAGGAAGTGGAAGGCGAATCCTTGCTGGTGGCGCTCAAAGGCGCGGAACAGCCGCTGCGCGAGAAGTTCCTCAAGAACATGTCGCAACGCGCCGCCGATATTCTGCGCGACGATCTGGCCAACCGTGGCCCGGTGCGTATGTCTCAGGTAGAGAACGAGCAGAAAGCCATCCTGCTGGTGGTGCGTCGTTTGGCAGAGAGCGGCGAAATGATTATCGGCGGTGGCGAGGACACCTATGTCTGATCGCATTAACACCCTGCCCTGGCAGCCCTGGTCGCTCAATGACCTGAACGAGCCCAAACCGGATCTCGACCCCCTGCCGTTACCGGTAGTGGAAACTTACGGCGTTCCCCTGGACGACAGCGTCGTTCAGGAACAGCAACTGGCCCAGTTACGCCTGCAGGCAGAGCAGCAAGGCCAGCAGTTGGGCTACGCCGACGGCCAGCAAAAAGGCTACGACGCCGGGTTCCAGGCCGGAATGGAGGAAGGCCGCCAACAGGGTTTGCTGGAGGCGCAGCAACAGCAGCAACCGCTGACCGCCCACTGGCAGCAACTGGTGACTGAATTCCAACACACGCTGGACGCTCTCGACAGCGTGATCGCCTCGCGCCTGATGCAGTTGGCGTTGACCGCCGCCAAACAGGTGCTCGGTCAACCGTCGGTGTGTGATGGCACCGCGCTGCTGGCGCAGATCCAACAGTTGATCCAACAGGAACCGATGTTCAGCGGCAAGCCGCAGTTGCGCGTGCACCCGGATGATTATCATCGGATAGAGCAGCAGTTGGGTGCCACGCTAAGCCTGCACGGCTGGCGGCTGCTGGCGGACGGCCAGTTGCACCCTGGCGGCTGTAAGGTCAGCGCCGATGAGGGCGATCTCGACGCCAGTCTGGCGACCCGCTGGCACGAACTCTGCCGTCTGGCAGCGCCGGGAGAGGTGTAATGACTCAGCGCCTCGGCCGCTGGCTGACCTCACTGGATACGCTGGAAAAACGCATTACTCTGGCCCCGACGGTTCGTCGCTACGGCCGCCTGACGCGTGCTACCGGGTTGGTGCTGGAAGCCACCGGGCTGCAACTGCCTATCGGTGCCACCTGCCTGATCGAGCGTCACGACGGCGGTGAAGTGCAGGAAGTCGAGAGCGAAGTGGTCGGTTTTAACGGCCAGCGGCTGTTCCTGATGCCGCTGGAAGAAGTGGAAGGCATTGTGCCCGGCGCCCGGGTTTATGCCCGCGTCTCGCCGGAAGGACAAAGCGCCAGCAAACAGCTGCCGCTTGGCCCGGCATTACTGGGACGAGTGCTGGACGGCAGTGCCAAGCCGCTCGACGGCCTGCCTGCACCGGAAACCGGCTACCGTGCGCCGCTGATCACCGCCCCGTTCAACCCGCTGCAACGTACGCCGATCGAACAGGTATTGGACGTCGGGGTGCGCACCATCAATGGCCTGCTGACCGTCGGTCGTGGCCAGCGCATGGGGCTGTTCGCCGGTTCCGGCGTCGGTAAAAGCGTGCTGTTGGGCATGATGGCACGTTACACCCAGGCCGACGTGATCGTCGTCGGGCTGATCGGTGAACGCGGCCGCGAGGTTAAAGACTTTATCGAAAACATCCTCGGGCCTGAAGGCCGGGCACGCTCGGTAGTGATCGCCGCACCGGCGGACGTCTCACCGCTGCTGCGGATGCAGGGAGCGGCCTATGCCACCCGTATCGCCGAGGACTTCCGCGATCGCGGCCAGCATGTGCTGTTGATTATGGATTCACTGACCCGCTACGCGATGGCCCAGCGTGAGATCGCCCTGGCCATCGGCGAGCCACCGGCCACCAAAGGCTACCCGCCTTCGGTGTTCGCCAAACTGCCGGCGTTGGTGGAACGCGCGGGCAACGGTATCAGCGGTGGCGGTTCGATTACCGCCTTTTATACCGTGCTGACCGAGGGTGATGACCAGCAGGATCCGATTGCCGATTCGGCGCGCGCCATTCTCGACGGTCATGTGGTGCTGTCGCGGCGATTGGCGGAAGCCGGTCACTACCCGGCCATCGATATTGAAGCTTCGATCAGCCGCGCCATGACGTCGTTGATCGACGAAGAGCACTACCGCCGGGTACGCAATTTCAAACAGATGCTGGCTAGCTATCAACGCAACCGCGATTTGATCAGCGTCGGTGCCTACGTCTCAGGCAGCGATCCGCTGCTGGACAAGGCGATGGCGCTGTACCCGCAGATGGAAGCCTATCTGCAACAGGGCATCTTCGAGCGCAGCGGTTATGACGACGCCTGCCAACAGTTACAGCAATTGATCGTTTAACGTCACCAAAGGCGCAAATCCGATGAAACCACAGTCACCCCTGATTACCCTGCGCGATTTGGCGCAGGATGCGGTGGAACAGGCGACGCAGCAGTTGGGCCAGGTGCGCAAAGCGCAGCAGGCGGCTGAGCAGCAGCTTTCCATGCTGCTCAATTATCAGGATGAGTACCGCCAGAAGCTGAATAATCAACTGAGTGGCGGTATGGAGTCATCCAACTGGCAGAACTACCAGCAGTTTATCGGCACGCTGGAGCAGGCCATCACCCAGCACCGTCAGCAACTGACGCAGTGGGGACAAAAGGTCGACCACGCGATGAAGCACTGGCAGGACAAACAGCAACGGTTGAACGCCTTCGAAACCCTGCATACCCGTGCCCAGAGCGCGGAGCTGCAGTTGGAGAATAAACGGGATCAAAAACTGATGGATGAGTTCGCTCAACGCAGTGCACAAAGGAATAGCCACCAATGAACCTCAACGTTTTGCCCGCTATGTCGCCCGCGGGCGATAGCGGATTACTGCCGGATGCATCATTGCCGCTGGATGAGTCGTCCCTTTCGTCCGCCTTTGCTCAACTGCTCGGTGCCCGCGTGCTGCCTGCCGATAAGGCTGCGGGCAAGCTGTCACCGATGACCTTGAGCGCAGACCAGGAGTCAGCGCCGCTGAGCCGCAATCAGTTAACTCAGCTACTGGCCGCCTTCGGCGAACGCGATGGGCTTTTAGCGCCGTCGCTGTTAAGTAACGGTCAGCCCGCCGCCGTCGTTCCCGGCGAAGAACCGCAGAAAAATCAACCGCCAGAGGAGACGGCTCTGCGCCCTGCCGGTGAGATCGACGCCGCCACGTTGCAGGCGCTGTTCGCCATGCTGCCCATTGCCGTCACACCGGTGATAACGGGCTCTTCAGGAGCCACTGAACTGACCGTTGAAGGCGAGCAAGATGCCACGCAACCGACGGCTGTGCTGAGCGCCGCTCTGGGCCGCTCTTCGGATGCCTCCGGCAGCCCGCTGGCGGACACACAGAAGACCCCAACAGCAGTGAGCAAAGATCCGCTCAACATGGAAAGCCGCGCCGACACGCCACAACAGACCGCAGTAACCCATGACAAGCCGGATGCCGCTGCATTGAAATTCGGCACCGATACGCAACCGCAAACGCCGGTCAATCACCTGGTGGCCCCGCCGGTGTCCAGCCCGACCCTGGCCGCAGTCCCGACCGCTTCGCTGGTCACCGCCCCACCCACGCCACAGTTGAATGCCCAGCTTGGCAGCCCCGAGTGGCAGCAGGCGCTGAATCAGCAGGTATTGATGTTCCATCGCAATGGCCAGCAAAGTGCCGAACTGCGTTTGCATCCGCAGGAGCTGGGCGCGTTGCAGATCACCCTCAAGCTGGATGACAACCAGGCACAGCTGCACATTGCCTCGGCCCACGGCCAGGTGCGATCCGCCGTGGAAGCCGCCATGCCGCAGCTGCGCCATGCGTTGGCGGAGAGCGGTATCAACCTGGGGCACAGCAGCGTGGGCAGTGAGTCGATGCCGCAGGGGCAACAGGCACAACAGCAGAGTGGCGAGCAACAGGGCCGGTCGAATTATCGCGAGAGCCACGGTGGCAGCGAACCCGCCGCCGAGGCGCTCAGTGCCCCACAGGCATTGCAGGCCATGGCTCGCGGCGTCAGCGGCGTTGATATTTTCGCCTGAGTGGCCGCAAACGCCCAAGCTGGCACGTTTTTCCCCGTCTATTCTGGCTATTGTGAGCCGGAATAGACGCGATAATACCGTTACATGTCATGCGTGTGGCTTTTGCGCGCGCTATATACCCACCGGGTTTCGGGCTGGCTTGAAAGACGTCGGGTATAACAACAGGAATTTGATTTAGCTATGTCTCAAAATACCCTACCGGCAGCACCAAAACGCTCCCTTCTGGTCATCCTGCTGGTGTTGATAGCCGTGCTCGCCTGCGGCGTCGCCGGCTACAGCTGGTGGCAGCTCAAGCAACATCAGAGCGGCGCGCAACCCGCAGAAAAACCTCAGCCACCGGCCGCGCCGGTGTTTATGCCGCTGGACACCTTTACCGTCAATCTGATGACGCCGGATAACAACCCCGATCGCGTATTGTATATCGGCCTGACGTTACGCTTGCCGGACGAAAATACCCGCCGCCAACTGAACGATTTCCTGCCGGAAGTGCGCAGCCGTTTGCTGATGCTGCTGTCCCGTCAGGAAGCGGGTCAGTTGAGCAGTGAACAAGGGAAACAGCAACTGGTGGCGCAGATTAAGGACGTGCTTAGCCCGCCGCTGGTTAAGGGACAACCGAAGCAGGTGGTCAGCGACGTGCTGTTCACCGCCTTCATATTGCGGTAATCACTATGGGCGACAGCATTCTTTCACAGGCAGAGATCGACGCCTTGCTCAACGGCGACAGCGCGGGGGATGAACCCGTAGCGGTCGCCAGTAACGAGAGCGAGGTCAAGCCGTACGATCCGACCACCCAGCGCCGCGTGGTGCGCGAACGACTGCACGCGCTGGAAATCATCAATGAGCGTTTTGCCCGGCAGTTCCGCATGGGGTTGTTCAACCTGTTGCGCCGCAGTCCGGACATTACCGTTGGCCCGATCAAGATCCAGCCGTATCACGAATTTGCGCGCAACCTGCCAGTGCCCACCAACCTCAACCTGGTGCACCTGAACCCGCTGCGCGGTACCGCGCTGTTCGTGTTCGCACCGAGCCTGGTGTTTATCGCCGTCGATAACCTGTTTGGCGGCGACGGCCGCTTTCCGACCAAAGTGGAAGGCCGCGAATTCACGCCTACTGAGCAACGGGTGATCAAGCGCATGCTGCGCCTGGCGCTGGACGCCTATGGCGACGCCTGGAGCGCGATTTACAAGATCAACGTGGAATACGTGCGCGCCGAAATGCAGGTGAAGTTCACCAATATCACCACCTCGCCGAACGACATTGTGGTCACCACCCCGTTCCAGGTAGAGATCGGCGCGTTGAGCGGTGAATTCAACATCTGTATCCCGTTCGCCATGATCGAACCGCTGCGTGAACTGCTGACCAACCCGCCGCTGGAAAACTCACGGCAGGAGGACAGCCACTGGCGCGAAACGCTGGTGAAGCAGGTGCAGCATTCCGAACTGGAGCTGATTGCCAACTTCGTCGATATCCCGATGCGACTGTCAAAAATCCTGAAGCTGCAGCCGGGTGATGTATTACCAATTGATAAACCGGATCGCCTGATCGCCCACGTGGACGGCGTACCGGTTCTGACCAGCCAATACGGCACGTTAAACGGGCAGTACGCCCTGCGTGTTGAACATTTGATTAACCCTATTTTGAATGCTCTGAGTGAGGAACAGCCCAAATGAGTGATCCTAAGCAACCGTCTGGCGAAGGAAAGGAATCCGTGGACGACCTGTGGGCTGATGCGTTTAACGAGCAGCAATCTACCGAAAAAACATCTGCCAGCGACGCGGTGTTCAAATCGCTGGAACCGCAGGATGCCAGCGGCAGCCTGCAGGACATCGATCTGATCCTGGACATCCCGGTCAAACTGACCGTCGAACTGGGCCGCACCAAAATGACCATCAAGGAGCTGCTGCGCCTGTCGCAGGGATCTGTCGTGGCACTGGACGGGCTGGCGGGTGAACCCCTGGATATCATGATCAACGGTTATCTGATTGCCCAGGGCGAAGTGGTGGTGGTAGCCGACAAGTTCGGCGTGCGCATTACCGACATCATTACCCCTTCCGAACGCATGCGTCGCCTGAGCCGCTGATGAACCCAAGCACCGCCGCGCCCAGCCAGGGCACCTTACAACCTGCCGCGCCGGCACTGCCGGCCGGTTCGGTTCTGACGCAGGTTAGCACTGCGCTCGGTGGCATCCTGCTGCTGATCCTGCTGGCCGGCTGGCTGTTCCGCCGACTGGGGTTTGCTCCTCAGGCGCGCAACAACAAACTGTTAAACCTGCGTGCCAGCTGCCAGGTCGGGCAACGCGAGCGCGTGGTGGTGATCGAGGTGGATAACACCTTGCTGGTGCTGGGTGTCACCGCCCAGCAAATCACTCCACTGCATACCCTGCCCGCCCCTGCGTCGGACAGCACTGCAGCCGAGAACACCGCGCCGGCGGATTTTCGCCAACTGATGCAAAAAGTTCTGAAACGTCCGGAAAAATCGGCATGACTCACACTCAACAATCGGCATCCCCAACGATGACTCCCCTCGGCTCGGATTGGCAGAAAACCGCCGTCTTCCCCCTATCCTGTTGGGAGTGGGCCGGGGTGAGAGGAAAACAACTTTTGGCCGCTGCGCTGCTGCTGATCAGCCCGGCGGCTTTCGCGCAACTGCCCGGCCTGATCAGCCAGCCGTTAGCCAACGGCGGCCAAAGCTGGACGCTGCCGGTACAAACGCTGGTGCTGCTGACCTCGCTCAGCTTCCTGCCTGCCATGCTGCTGATGATGACCAGTTTCACCCGCATCATCATCGTGCTCGGGCTGCTGCGCAATGCACTCGGCACCCCGTCCGCGCCGCCGAATCAGGTGATGCTGGGGCTGGCGCTGTTCCTGACCTTTTTCATCATGTCGCCGGTGTTCGACAAGGTTTATCAGGACGCCTATCTGCCGTTCAGCCAGGATAAAATCAGCCTGGAGGTGGCAATGGATAAAGGTTCGCAGCCGCTGCGCGAGTTTATGCTGCGCCAAACGCGGGAAACCGATCTGGCCCTGTATGCCAAGCTCGCCAACCTGCCGCCGCTGGAAGGACCGGAGGCGGTGCCGATGCGCATTCTGCTGCCGGCTTACGTCACCAGCGAGCTGAAAACCGCATTCCAAATCGGCTTCACGGTGTTTATTCCGTTCCTGATTATCGATCTGGTGGTGGCCAGCGTCCTGATGGCGCTGGGGATGATGATGGTGCCACCGGCGACCATCTCATTGCCGTTCAAACTGATGCTGTTTGTGTTGGTGGATGGCTGGCAGTTACTGCTCGGCTCGCTGGCACAGAGTTTCTATTCCTAGTTTTTATTGGTAATTCGCGGCGGGCCCCCCGCCACTGAGGGATTCACGATGACACCCGAATCGGTCATGGCGCTGGGCACCGAAGCGATGAAAGTGGCGCTGGCGCTGGCGGCCCCGATGTTGCTCGCCGCACTGGTCAGCGGTCTGGTGGTCAGCCTGCTGCAGGCCGCCACCCAGATCAACGAAATGACCCTGTCGTTCATCCCCAAAATTCTGGCGGTGGTGGCCACCATCGTGATTGCCGGGCCGTGGATGCTGAACCTGCTGCTGGACTATATGCGCACGCTGTTCACTAACCTGCCAAATCTGATTGGTTAACCATGCTCACATTTGACAGCGCCCAGTTCGGCGTCTGGCTCAGCCAATATTTCTGGCCGCTGTTGCGCATTCTGGCGTTGATCAGCACCGCGCCGGTATTCAGCGAAAAGCAGATCAGCAAGAAGGTGAAGATTGGCCTGGGCGGACTGATCGTTGTCCTGGTGGCCCCCGGTCTGCCCATCAGCACTGTGCCTATTTTCTCCGCCGCCGGCCTGTGGCTGGCGGCTCAGCAAATCCTGATCGGCGTGGCACTGGGCCTGACCATGCAGTTTGCCTTCGCGGCAATCCGGCTGGCCGGCGAAGTGATTGGCATGCAGATGGGCCTGTCGTTCGCCACCTTCTTTGACCCCAGCGGTGGGCCAAACACCCCGGTGCTGGCACGGTTGCTCAACCTGCTGGCGATGCTGCTGTTCCTCAGCTTTAACGGCCACCTGTGGCTGATTTCGCTGCTGGTAGACAGCTTTCATACCCTGCCTATCCAGGCCGAACCGCTGAACGGTAACGGTTTTCTGGCATTGACCCAGGCTGGCTCGCTGATCTTTATCAACGGCATGATGCTGGCGCTGCCGCTGATTTGCCTGTTACTGACGCTGAACATGGCGCTCGGTCTGCTCAACCGCATGACGCCGCAACTGTCGGTATTCGTCATCGGCTTCCCGGTCACCATGACCATCGGCATTATGACCATCGGCATGATGATGCCAATGCTGGCGCCGTTTTGTGAGCACCTGTTCGGCGAGTTCTTCGACAGGCTGGCCGATGTGATTGGCAGCATGACCCCCTAGCCTTACCCTCATTCGTGCGGCTTAGCGGCCGCACCTCGCCGGACAAACGGGCAGTAAAATCCCTTTCTCGCTATAAAAAGTTGAAAAAAGCTTATTAACACTATTTGGCTTCGATTAATTTTATCGACTTGAATAATAAAATACCCCCCTTAGAATGACCTTGTTAAATAAAAATCCATCAGTAAATAACTGCCAACATTGAGTCGTCGCAAAATTAAATAAAGGAGAATATTTAAATATAAAATAATACACAGGGAAGTGAAATTTAGATTCTATCCATTTGTCATCTGCAAGGATAAACGTATTTGCTCACCGGGGTCAGCCGGCGGCGCAGACACAGTTATTATTTGCAGTGTTTTTACCTCTACTCTCAGGAGCACAGAAATGAAAGCCAAAACCAACCGCAGAGCACGCAGAGCCTTAGGTATGGCACACTGGGCAACCAACCGAATTCAAATTGCATTATCCCCTTCGCCGAACGGTGAGAAATGGGCCATGGTGAAAAAGAAGAAATAACGACGATGTTATAAATAAATCCCGAAATATAATTTCCGGAATTATTCACCCCGTCACCCCTGAATATTCAGACGTTTCCCTACGTTGAATCAGGCGGATATCGGCAGGTTTCACTTTGCCTCAGCCGAAAAAAAAGGCACGTCACTCAAACCTTCGTGGGGGAAAGAGTGACGTGCCAAACAAGTGCGCCCGGTTTCAAGAATTCCCTACCCCTGTTTACAGCGATAAAGTCCTCTAAGCACACCCAAAGAGCGACCCGCCATAACTTCACAGCGGATATGGGTTATTGCCATTCCCACCCTGCACTGTAGGGGCGCTGCATGTGAACTACAGCCCAGATATTGGATAATAATCTGACATTTGGTGGAGTAGGCCCTGACCAACGGAGATTGATCATTGCCATACCCTATGGATTTTAAGTTGCAGCTAGGCGCCAAGCTTGCTGATCCCCAGGAGCTTACTTAAGTAAGTGACTGGGGATCAGCAAGTGCAGGTAACAACGCTGCAGCTTGAAAGACGACGGGTATCAGCGGTTCATTTGGAACAGCGACATACCCTGCATATCACCGAAGGTTTTATATGACGCCTGCAGCGCGGCCTGTTGCATAAAGTAAGCAGAGATCGACTCGGCCAAATCCGCATCTGTCAGCGCGCTCATCTGCACTTGATTGGTCATGTCACGCTCTTTGCCGATGCTGTCCAGCTGGTCCATTTCCTGCAATTGGCTGCCCAATTCAGCACGCACACTGAGCACCTTGTTGTAGGAGTTGTCCATGCCGCGGTTAGCCTTGGCCAATGCATCTGTCACCTGTTGTTTGGTGGCGTCGTCCGCGTCCTGCTGCGGGGTTTTCAGCGCTTTCAATGCAATGTCGATGCTCTCAAACACGTTAGCAACCGGCGCACTGCCGTCCGGCTCGGGTTTCGGGTTGCTGGTCAACGACATGAATACCCCTTTGCCGGTATGACCGATGGTCATGGTCCGGTTGGCGTCCACCTTCTGTTCGACGACCTTGTCACCGCCTTTATAGCTCACGGTTCCACCTTCATCGACAAACGGTGGCTTGTCGTTCACATAGCCGCCGAACATGTAGCGGCCGTTACCGTCAGTGCTGTTAGCCAGATTGAGCAGCTGATCTTTCAGTCCCTGCAGTTGGGTCGCCAGCGAGTCGCGGTCATTATCGCTTTTGGTGCCACCCGCGTTGACGATCAGCGCCTTAATATCGGAGATGGTCGATGTGGCCCCGTTCAACACGGTTTCCTCCATCGAGACGCTCTGCCGGGCAAAGGTACGCGCGAGCGTATACTGATTGTTCTCAGCCTGCGACTGCGACAACATCACTGCCTGCGATGCCGCCAGCGGATCGTCGGAAGGATTGATCACTCGCTTGCCCGTCGACAACTGCTCAGCGGCCTTCATAAACAGTGACTGGTTGCCGGTGATGCCGGACATGTTTTGTTGGTACATCATGCTGGTGCTCATACGCATGCTGTAGGTTCCTTACGGTGAGCGACCGACGCCCACAGGGCGCCGGTCAGCAATTAAATCAACGGATATTCAACAAGGTATCAAACAGCGAGCTGGCGGTTTCAACCACCTTCGCGTTAGCCATGTAATATTGCTGGAAACGCAACAGCTCACCGTACTCTTCGTCCAGGTTGACGCCAGAGATCGACTGCTGCTGGTTGGTCAGCTGTGTGACGATATTGCTCTGCGAAGTGGTGGCCACTTTGGCAGCAGCGGTCTGATTGCCGATGCTACTGACCATACCGGCGTAGGCACCGCTGAAGGTGGCTTTGCCGTCCACCAGCTTCTGGGTTTGCAGATCGATCAACTTTTTGGCATTTTCGTTATCACCACGGCCGCTGTCATCTTTACCGGCTGCGGCGATATGTGACGTGTCGGTGATAGCCACCTTCAGGCTGCCCGCCACATCGCTGAGCGGTTTCACGGTAAAGCTGTCTTTGGCCTTGGCGTTACCGTCGATGCTGACCTGCAGACCGTCGAAGCTCAACGTCTGCTTGCCGTCAGCATCGGTACCCGCAGTGGCGTTAACCTTAACGTTGTCCGGCAGGCGGCTCACCTGCCAGTTGCTGCCGTCAAACTCGACGCGGTAGTCGTTGGCCTTCACCTTGCTGGTATCGGTGTAAGAGACCGACAGCGAGGCATCACCGGTATTACGGGTGTTATCCACCACGCGACCGCCGCCGAAACCGAAGAAGTCTGTCCCTGCGTCACCGTTCAGATCGAAACCTGCGCGGTGCTGCTGGTTAAAGTTGTCCGCCAACGCCAGCGCAATTTGTCCCAGTTGGTTACGAGCGCCGTCCAGCGTCTCACTGCGGAACTTGAACACACCACTCAGGCTGCCGCTGTTGATCTGGCTCTCAGGGACTTCGTTGGCACCGTTGCCGCGATCGTAACCCAGGGTCGAGCGGGAAGGATCGCTGCTGGAAGGTACCGCCGACACCTGGTAGGTCGTACTGCCCTGTACCAAGGTCAGGCCGTTGGCGAATGAGACCGTATAGGCGTCGCCATCCTGCTGGGTCACCTGCACACCCACCACTTTATTCAGGTCAGTCACCAGTTGATCGCGCTGATCCAACAAAGCATTCGGCTCGCCGCCGCTGCCGCGCAGACGGGTGATCTCGTCATTCAGACGAGCAATTTGCTGGCTGTAGCTGTTGATCTGCTGCGCGCTGTCACCGATCTGCTGGTTAACACCACTGTCCATATCACGCAGATATTTGTCAGTGTTGTTGAACTGGTTAACCAGGCCGTTGGCCTTGCCTAACACCGTCTGACGCGCCGAATCGTCGCCAGAGTTACTTACCAGATTCTGCAGGTTGGTGAAGAAGTCTTGCATGTTGGTCGACAAGGTATTGGTTTTGCTCGCCAACAGATTATCGATCTGAGAGATTTTCTCGTAATAGGCACCCTGCGCTTCGGCGTTGCCCTGTGCACTGCGCAATTGGTTGGTAATGAACTGGTTATACTCGCGGTTGACGCTGGTGACGGTGACACCGTTACCGATAAAGCCGTTCATGGTACTCAAGCCACCGTTTTGCGCCAGGATCGCCGTCTGGCGGTTATAGCCGGTCACGTTGTAGTTAGAGATGTTGTTACTGACAGTGCTGAGCGCCACCTGAGCCGCATTCAGCCCGCTCATCGCGGTATTGATTAAGCTATTGGACATAAACGTTCCTTTTGCTGCGGCGCCGCTGGCCCACAGAAGTCAATTAATCTGCTGAGAGGGTTCACTCAGCCTGTCTTGGTTATCGGCAAAAAGCGGGGAAACTTGAGGGAAAAAATCGTCTTACAGCTCTAATGAAAAGTTGCCTTTGCCTCTGAGATACCCGGGCCTAGCGCACCGAGGGGCACTCCGGCAGCTAAAGCTGCTACGACCCCTTCGGCACGCTCTCCCTAATAACGGGCTTTGTCAGTTGCCTGCTTTTCATACCCAAATCAAGAATGAAGGGGATTTAGAACAGATCCTTGAGGTCATGGGTATAGGCTTTAACCACCTGCTCGCCGGCGTTTTTCATCTGCTGGATCACATTCACCAGTTTATTGGCATATTGCGGATCGGTGGCGTAACCGGCCTGCTGCAGTGCATGCGCCGCCTGCTCCGGACTGCGGGCATTGGCCACCTCGGCGTAGCGCGGATTATTGGTCAACAGCTTGACGTAGTCGGCCATCGCCTCGACGTAAGAGCCATACACCCGGAACTGTGCCTTGATCTTCTTCGCCGCCCCCTGCTCAAACTCGGTGGTGGTGATCTCGGTGACCGGCCCCTTCCAACTGCCGCCGGCCTTGATACCGAACAGGTTGTAGCTCGGCGTGCCGTCGGCGGTCGGGATCTCGCGCTGACCCCAACCGGACTCCAGCGCCGCCTGCGCCACAATCAACTGATGGGGAATGCCGCTCTGTTGACTGGCAACCCGCGCCGGGATAGACAAGCGGGCGACAAAGTTGCCGTTATTGAGCGACAGCGGCGGCGTGGCCGGTGCTTTCGGTACCGCGCGACGGATCATTTGTTCCAGCGCCTGATTCGGTAGCGTTTGCAGCACCTCGTTGTCCAGCGCCATCGGCGACATGCCCGCGGTCTCACTCGGCACCGCGTTGGCGTTGCTCATCTGCTTGACCATCATGTCGGCCAGCCCCAACCCCTTCTGCGACATTTGCTGGGCGATCTGCTGGTCATACATCGAGGTATAAAGCCGCGACTGATCGCTGCTCAACACCCCGTCCTTCGGTAACGCAGCACGCATGCTTTTCAGCATCATCTGCACGAACATGCCTTCAACCTGCTGGGCCACCTGTTTCAGGTTACCCTGCGGATCGCTCGCCGCGTCGCGCTTCAGCCCGTTTAGCGCCTGCGCATCATATGCCGCACCCGACATCGCCATCAGATCGCCAGCCATCAGATGATTTCCAGCTTGGCACGCAGACAGCCGGCGCTTTGCATCGCCTGCAGGATCGACATCAGATCAATCGGCGTAGCCCCCAACGCGTTAAGCGCGCGGATCACATTGTTCAGATTGGCGCTGGCATTAACCTTCTGCAACGAACCGCCCTGCTGCTGCACCGAAATCTGGGTATTCGGCGTCACCACGGTCTGCCCGCCGCCAAACGGCGTCGTCGGCTGGCTGACGGTATTTTGCCGATCGACCACCACCGACAGGTTGCCTTGTGCCACCGCACAAGAATCCAGGATCACGTCACGGTTCATCACCACCGAGCCGGTACGGGAGTTGATGATCACCTTGGCGTCAATCGCCCCGACGCTGACGTTAATGTTCTGGATCTCCGCCAGGAAGCGCACCTGCGAACTGTTGCCCTGCGGCACCAATACCTGAATGGTACGGGCGTCCAGCGGTGAAGCGGTGCCACCACCGCGCTGGCGGTTGATGGCGTCGCTGATCTGCTGCGCCAGCGTGAAGTCTTCATCGTTCAACTGCAGGTTAATCACCCCACCGGCACCGAAGGTGGTTGGCAATTCGCGTTCAATGGTGGCCCCGTTACTGATGCGCCCCCCCGCCAGTTGGTTGACCTGCACGCTACTGCCACCGGCCGACGCCCCCGCACCGCCCACCAGCACGTTGCCCTGTGCCAGCGCGTAAACCTGGTTATCCACCCCTTTCAGCGGCGTCATCAGCAAGGTGCCGCCACGCAGACTTTTCGCGTTCCCCATTGAGGACACCACCACGTCAATATTTTGCCCGGTGCGCGAAAACGGCGGCAACTTGGCGGTGACCATGACCGCAGCCACGTTTTTCAACTGCATATTGGTGCCTGGCGGTACGGTGATACCCAGTTGTGACAGCATATTGCTCAGGCTTTGAGTGGTGAACGGCGTCTGCATGGTCTGGTCACCGGAACCATCCAGCCCCACCACCAGCCCGTAACCGATCAACGCGTTATCACGCACGCCCTGTATCGTGACCAGATCGCGAATGCGCTCCGCCGTTGCCGGTAAACACACCAGCCCAATCCACAGCGCAAGCAGTAATTTTTTCAGCATCGGTCAATCCTTAGAACGGTGAAACATTTAAGAAGAAGCGTTGCAGCCAACCCATGGTCTGCGCCTCGTTGATATAGCCGTTGCCGACATATTCAATACGCGCGTCCGCCACCTGGGTGGAAGTGACCGAGTTACTGCCGCTGATGGTGCGCGGGTTGACCACCCCAGAGAAACGAATGAATTCGGTGCCCTGATTGATGGCGATCTGTTTTTCGCCCACCACGTGCAGGTTGCCGTTAACCAGCACCTGATTGACCGTGACGGTAATAGTCCCGTTGAAGGTATTGTTGGCGTTGGCTCCGCCTTTGCCGCCGAAGGTGCTGTCGCCGGACATCTCCATATCCGCACGCGCATTGCCTAACAGGCCATCGAGATAGCGCGGCGCGGTGGCAACGCCAAACTTGCTGGCACCGTTGCGGCTGGCATTGGCCGAGGAGCTTTTGCTGGCGCTGACGTTTTCCTGCAACGCGATGGTCAGGGTATCGCCGACATTGCGTGGACGACGGTCTTCAAACAGAGGCTGATAGCCGTAGTTCATCGGCTGTACCGTCTGGAAAATCGAGCCGTTCGGCACCGGTGCGCCCGCCGGAGCCGGTTGCGCCGTGGTCGTGCCGTCCACCAGAGGTTTATGCGGAATATATGCACAGCCGCCCAGCGTCAGCATCACCATCGCCGTCAACCAGCGTTTGCCTTGCAGCGGCACGTTTGCCATCAGAGTTGTGGTTACCACGGGTATCGCCTTTGTTGCACAAAATAGGGTTACGGGCGCAGGCGCGCCCGTCAATTACAGTTGCGTCAATTTTTGCAGCATCTGATCGGAAGTCGATACCGCTTTGCTGTTGATCTCATAAGCCCGTTGGGTCTGGATCATATTCACCAGCTCTTCCGCCACGTTGACGTTAGAGGTTTCCACGTAGCCCTGATACAGCAGGCCAGCGCCGTTTAAGCCCGGCGTACTCTCGTTCGGCGCGCCCGAACTCTCGGTTTCCTGATACAGATTCTCGCCCATGCTTTCCAGGCCGCTGTCATTGATAAAGGTGGTCAGCGTCAGTTGCCCCACCTGCTGGGCGGCGGTTTGCCCCTGTAAGGTGGCGCTGACGATACCGTCACGCCCTACGGTGATGCTCAGGGCATTGGCCGGAATGGTGATCGCCGGTTGCACCTGGAAGCCGCTGGCGGTCACCAGTTGGCCGTTCTGATCTCGCTGGAACGAGCCGTCGCGGGTATAAGCCAGGGTGCCGTCCGGCATCATCACCTGGAAAAAGCCCTGCCCCTTGATGGCAATGTCTTTGCTGTTGTTGGTCTGCGACAGATTGCCCTGGCTGTGCAGGCGCTCGGTCGCCACCGGACGAACACCGGTACCGATCTGCAGACCGGAGGGTAACGTGGTCTGTTCAGAGGACTGTGCCCCCGGCTGACGCATGGTCTGGTACAGCAGGTCTTCAAACACCGCGCGCTGACGTTTGAAACCGTTGGTGCTGACGTTGGCCAGGTTGTTGGCAATCACGTCCATGTTGGTCTGCTGCGCATCCAGACCGGTTTTAGCAATCCATAAAGATGGGATCATGGGTTATTTCCTTGCGGCTTAACTCATTGATAACAACGAGTTGGCGCGTTGTTCATTTTCATCCACGCTGTGGATGACCTTCATCTGCATTTCAAAACGACGGGCGTTGGCGATCATGTCGACCATGGTTTCCATCGGCTTGACGTTGCTGCCTTCCAGCACCCCCGGCATCACCCGTACCAGCGGATCGTTGGGCAACTGATTGCCGCGCTGTTGTTGGGTTTCCGGCGTCAAACGGAACAGGCCATCGTCACCGCGCATTACTTCGCGCGCGTCAGCCTTCACCAGTTTCAACCGGCCGATCTGCGCGATGCTGTTTGGCGGATCGCCCGCATTCAGCGCCGAGATGGTGCCGTCGGCAGCGATAGTGATCTCCGCCGACGGCGGGACTTCAATCGGACCACCGTCGCCCATCAACGGCCTGCCCTGCACCGTCAGTTGCCCGTTGGGTGAGATCTGAATGTTGCCGTTGCGGGTGTAACCTTCGCTGCCGTCCGGCAGGCTGAGCGCCAGAAAACCGTCCTGTTGCAGCGCCACGTCCAGCGGACGCGCGGTGTAGTTCAACGCCCCTTGGCTCATGTCAGCCCCCGGCGTTGAGGCGGTAACCAGCGTGCGCGTCGGCAGGCTTGGTCCGTCTACCGGCACGGCACGCAACGCCGACAGCTGGGCGCGAAAGCCCGGCGTCGAGGCGTTAGCCAGATTGTTGGCGGTGACCGACTGCTGTTCCAGCGTCTGTCTCGCCGCGCCCATCGCGGTATAAATCGCGTGATCCATAAATCAATCCTATTAGCGCAGGCTGACCAGCGTCTGCAGAATGGAGTCCTGGGTTTTGATGGTCTGGGCGTTTGACTGGTAGTTACGCTGGGCGACGATCATATTCACCAGTTCCTGGCTCAGATCGACGTTGGACGCTTCCAGCGCGCCGCTGTTCAACTTGCCCAGGCCGCCGCCGCCCGCAATACCCACACGTGGCTGACCCGATGCGCCGGTTTCCTGCCAGACGTTATCGCCCTGCGAGGACAAACCTTCAGGGTTGGAGAAGTTAGCCATGACGATCTGGCCCAGCACCTGAGTCTGTTGGTTGGAGTAGATGCCCACCACCGTACCGTCGTTGTTAATCTGGAAATTGGTGTACTCACCGGCGCCATAGCCATCCTGGGATACCTTGCTGACCGAGTCGGCACTGACGCTCTGCTGCATGCTCTTGGCAAAGCTCAGAGTCAGGTTTTGCGCCGGAGCCCCATCTTTGGCGGACATCGGGATCAGCATGCTGAACTCAGCGGTGGCACCTTGTTTACTGGTGGTGCTGGTCAGGTTGCCGCTGGTATCGAAGGTCATGGTGCCCGCATCGACCGGCGCAGCAGGATTATCCTGGGTATAGACCTGCCACTTGTTGTCGTCGGTCTTCACAAAATAGGCATTGATGTTGTGCGAATTGCCTAACGAGTCGTATGCGGTGATGGTGTTGACGTAGTTATAGGAATCCTGCTTGGCCGGATCGAAGGTCTTGTTGTCCGGCACCTTATGGGTGGATTTCAGGTTAGCGACCATGGTACCGGAGGTCGACGCCTTGGCGTTCATCATGCCTTCAGGAATGCTCAGCGGCACCGGGTTAGCGCCCTGCTGAATGGTCGGTGGCGTACCGGCCGCCGGGTAGCCGGTCAGCTGCAGACCCTGCATGTTGGTCAGGTTGCGGTTCTCATCCAGTTTGAACTGGCCGTTACGGCTGTAGAAAATGCCGCCGTCCTGATCCTGCATACGGAAGAAACCGTTGCCAGAAATCGCCACGTCCAACGCACGGCTGGTACCGGTGGTGGTACCGCCCTTAAAGTTCTGGGTGATGCCGGCCACCTTGACACCCAACCCCACCTGCGAGCCGGCAAACATGTCGGCAAAAGAAACGCTGCCAGATTTAAAACCGGAAGTGGCGGAGTTGGCGATGTTGTTACCGATCACGTCCAGGTTGGTTGCTGCCGCGTTCAAGCCGCTTACTGCCTGAGAAAAGGCCATGTCATTCTCCGAATATTGTTTAGGCTATCGTCCGATAACGCCCAATGAATGAGTGAAAAAAATCGAATTAAAGTATCTGCCGGACTTCATCCAGCGTGGTGCTGCCCGCCAGACCCAGATCCAGCTTCGCGCCATTCGCTTCGCGGATAACGCCATTGACCATGCCAAAATGCAGGCTGCGCGCCACCAGTTGCTCACCGTTGCCCTTGGCACTGATGGTAAAGCTGTAGGCACCGTCGGGTGCAGCGGTGCCGTCCGTCATCGTGCCGTCCCAGCTAAACGAATGCACACCGGCGGTCAGGCCGTCGAGTTCGATAGTGCGCACCGCTTTGCCGGTCTCGTCAGTAATGGTGACGGTCACCGAGTCGGCCGCACGCTCCAGTTCCAGACCAAACGGCGTGGTGCTGACCTTGCCGTCTTTGCTGCCGGCCAGAATGTTGCTGCCGGGTACCATCACACCGTGGCCGATCAGCGCACTGGCTTGCAGTGACTGATTGCTGTTGATCTGGCCGGAAATCGAGCCCAGCGTGGTATTGAGTTTTTCGATGCCCTGAACGGTGTTGATTTGCGCCAACTGAGAGGTCAGTTCATTGTTCTGCATCGGGTTGGTCGGATCCTGATTCTTCAACTGCGCCACCAGCAGCGTCAGGAAGCTGTTGTTCAGATCCTGGCTGTTGGTGGTTTTGTTGTTGGCACCGATGACGGTGTTATCCAGCGATTCATTGGTAGTAGGGGCAATGGCCATGGCAAACTCCGGTTATTGACCCAGCGTCAGGGTTTTCATCATCATCGACTTGGTGGTGTTGAGCACCTCAACGTTGGCCTGATAGCTGCGGGAAGCGGAAATGGTATTGACCATTTCACCCACCACATCCACGTTCGGCATGCGCACATAGCCTTTGCCGTCCGCCAGCGGGTTGCCCGGTTGATAAACCAGACGCTCCGGTGCCGGATCGTCTACCACCTGCGCCACACGAACACCCCCGGTGGGTTGCCCGGCGGCGGCGGCAACTTCAAACACCACCTGTTTGGCCCGATAAGGCTGACCATCCGGGCCGGTGACGCTGTCGGCGTTGGCCATGTTGCTGGCGCTGACGTTCATACGTTGCGACTGGGCAGACAGCGCCGAGCCGGAAATATCAAAAATATTCAGTAGCGACATGCGCCTTATCCTTGTTGTAACACTGACATCATTCCTTTGATCTGACCGTTGATCAGCGTCAGATCGGTCTGATACTTCAGGCTGTTATCGGCGAAGTTGGTACGTTCGCGATCCATGTCCACCGTGTTGCCGTCCATTGAGGGTTGATCCGGTACGCGGAACAGCAAGTCGAGCTGTGGCGGCTGCATGTTCTGCGCCGGAATGTGGCGCGCCGACGTCATGTTCAGCGCAATGCCACTGCCGCTGACGCGGCCCTGTTCCAGCACCTTATTCAGTTGGCCGGCGAAATCGATGTCCCGTGCCTGATAGCCCGGGGTGTCTGCGTTGGCGATGTTGGCGGCCAAAATTTCCTGCCGCTGGGCGCGCAGGTTCAGCGCCTCTTGACCAAAGCGCAGAGCAGCGTCCAGTTTGTCGATCATGCTCCCTCCGCGAGGTTAGAATTTGGAGCCGACAGCATAAACGCCCCTTCCGCCAGCCGATCGCGGGAATAAGGGCAAAATGCGTCGCTATTTATCTGCTTAGCCTGAGCGCAGTCCGGGTACACTTACGCGCACCCTGATGGTTCCTGAGGAAGCGAAGATGAAAGGTAAAATACTGCTGTTGGTCACCCTGCTGTGCAGCCTGAACGCACGGGCCGAGGATCTGACGGCGCAGATCGATCGCTTCATCAACAGCCAATTCAGTGGCAGCCCGGTACAGGTTAAAGTGCTGGTGCGCACGCCCGCGGCCCAGTGGCCACAGTGCGAATTTCCGCAGCTGTCACTCGCACCGAATGCCCGCCGTTGGGGCAATATCAGCGTCTCGGCACGCTGCGGTCAGGAGCGGCGTTTTATCCAGACGCAGGTTCAGGTGATCGGCAAATACCTGGTGTCGGCACGCGGTATCAGTGCAGGCAGTAAGTTGACAGAGGCGGACATCAGGCTGAAAACCGGTCGACTCGACACCCTGGCCCCCCGCACGCTGACCGAAACCGGCAAGGCGCTGGGGGCCGTCAGTCTGCGCAATATCAGCCCCGGCCAGCCGCTGACCTTCGCCATGCTGCGCCGTGCCTGGGTGATCAAGGCCGGTCAGGCGGTACAGGTCAGCGCGCAGGGGGACGGATTTAACATCAGCGGTTCAGGCAAGGCGATGAACAACGCCGCTACCGAAGATAGCGTCAGAGTACGCATGGCCTCCGGGCAAATTGTTAGCGGCATTGTCGGTGACGACGGTGCAATTCGCATCATGCTACATACCCTATAGCTTTCAAGTTGCAGTTAGGCGACCAGCTCGCTCATCCCCAGGCGCTTACTCGAGTAAGTAACTGGGGTGAGCGAGTGCAGGTAACAACGCTGCGGCTTGAAAGATGACGGGTATAAAAAGGTAAAGGTTTATCAAACCTTGCCGATAATAAAGTCATAAGCAGTATTTTATTGGCCGCCAGGGCCACAAAAAGTATCCGCCACTGCCCCCGCGGCGACGGCATCGATGGAGATTGACCATGAGTATCGATCGCACCCAGCGGCTGCAACCCGTTCCAACGGTGCAACCGCGTGAGACGCCGGCTGAAAATCAACTTCAGCCACGCAAGGCCGCCCAGACGGAAAGCACCGTCAGCGGTACCCAGGTAAAGTTGAGCGATGCGCAAGCACGCCTGATGCAGCCAGGGACGCAGGATATTGATATGAACCGGGTGGACGCCATCAAGCAGGCGATCCGCAACGGCGAACTGAAAATGGATGCCGGTAAAATTGCCGATGCCCTGCTGCAGGACGCGCAAAGCGACGCCCAGTGGATGTCAAACGACAACCCGACGCCAAAGGTTTAACCGCCGGGTTAAACACCAGGGAACTCTTTGAAAGGTGATTTATCGTAATGGAAAATCTGGCGCAACTGATCAATAAGCTGCTGGAAACGCTGCAAGCGCTGGATACGGTGCTGGCGGAAGAACATCATTTGCTGTGCTCCGGTCAATTACCGGGCGTGGCGCTGCAACGTGCCACCGACGCCAAAAGCCAGCTGCTGGCCACGGTAAACTATCTGGAGCAGCAGCGGCTGAAGCAGGAAAGCGCACAAGGGCAACAAGCGCCCTATTCCGCACATCCGCGTCTGGCGGAAGCCTGGCAACGGGTGCAGTCGCTCAGCCAACGGCTGCGGGAAAAAAACCAGCATAACGGCATGCTGCTCAATCAGCAGATCGATCACAACGCCCAGGCGCTGGCGATCCTGAGCAAGCAAAACAAATCGCTGTACGGCCCCGATGGCCAGTCGCGCAACGCCAGTGTGCTCGGGCGAAAAATCGGCGTTTAATTAATGGCACTCACCCGGTCAGCTCTGCGTTCAACCGGGTGCATTGCTTCCCAATGCGAGATAACTCGCACTTCCGTTGCCATTCTATCTAACCCTCTGATTTTATTTTCGTAACACTACACATACCTGGTATTTCCATCTGTTCTGTTCCATCCCATTCCCCCACCCTGTGTTGTTTTTTAAACCACTTGATCTATACCCGTAAAGGGGATAGTTTCACAGGGAGTGTGAATGACCGATATTTACCTCACCAAAACATTTCAGGCATTCGCTGCCCACGAACGCATTAGCGATACCACGGTAATCAAAGCTGCACGAGAAATACAAAACCAACTGTACGATGCCAATTTGGGCAGTTGCGTTTATAAGAAACGAGTCGCCCGGGCGGGTGGCGGTAAACGCGGTGGCTACCGGGTACTTATTGCCTTTCGAGATGAGGACCGATTTTTTTCATGCGGGGATTTGCCAAAAATGAAATGGACAACATTTCCAGTGATGAATTGGTCGGGTTAAAGCGCCTTGCTGCGCTCTATCTGGACTATTCCCCTTTCAGGCTTTATCAGTTGGTTAATGACAAAAGGTTGAGGAGACTGACCTATGAGCAAGATCCTTGCTGAGATCCACCAGGAAGTGCAGGAGCTGTATCAGGCCGGATTTGTCGATGCCGGCACCATGCGCACCTTCGATATGCTGTGTTTACGCCCGGTCAAACAATATACCCCAGCGGACATCCGCGCCCTGCGCGAGCGCGAGAACGTCAGCCAGCCAGTGTTTGCCTTGCATCTGAACGTCAGCAAAAAGGCGGTGCAAAAATGGGAACGCGGCGAAGCCGTTCCCAACTCCGCCGCGATGAAGCTACTGTCGCTGGTCGACCGCAACGGTCTGGCGATCCTGGCTTAACCATTACTGGTAATTCACAATCACCTGATTGCTGATCACCCGCAGCGGCGGATTCAAACTGCCGCGCGCCTGCACGTAATAAACAAAACGCAGTTCGGCATTTGCCGGTTCACCCTGCAGCCCGGTGCTGCTGCCACTGCCGCCCCCCAGAACAATACAGCGGCTCAGGGTACAGAGTTGCACCTGCATGCCGGCCGGTTCGGCGGCCAGTAATCGGTAACGCCAACTTACGCTGGTGATACGCGCATTCACATCCGGTAATTCATTTGGCGCATGCAGCCGGGGTGACTCACCCCGTTCACCACCGTATTCCAGCGTAGCACCGACGCTGTCGGCCACCCAGGAACCGGACGCAGCCTGTAAGCTCAGCGGCGCCAACAGGCAGATTAACGCCATGCGGTATTTCATTATGCGGCCCCAATGGTTGAGGTCATGCGGATTTGACGGTCGTCGTTGATTTCCAGATTCGACAACACCACCAGCTGCGGCAGGCTGCGGCGCAAGAAACGCGCCAATAACGCCCGTAGCGCGTGGTTCACCAGCAATACCGGTGGCGCACTGAGCATTTCCTGTCGCTGCAACGCCTGCTTGGCCTGATCCAGCAAGCGATCCGCCAGTCCCGGCTCCAGACCGCCACCGCCCTGCAGGGCTTGCAACAGCAAGCGTTCCAGCGGGGTATCCAGACCTATCACCTGGATCTCGCCGTTGCCCGGGAACCACTGTTGGGTGATGGCCCGCCCCAGCGCCACCCGCACCACGGTAGTCAACTCATAGGGATCGGTCTGGGACGGCGCATGCTCCGCCAATGTCTCGATAATGGTGCGCATATCGCGGATCGAAACCCGCTCCGTCAACAGGTTCTGCAATACCTTATGCAGCGTGGTCAGCGTCACCACACCCGGCACGAAATCTTCGGTCAGTTTTGGTATGTCTTGTGCGACACGATCCAATAACTGCTGTGTTTCCTGTCGGCCAAACAGCTCACTGGCAAACTGGCCAATCAGGTGATTAAGGTGGGTCGCCACTACGGTGCTGGCTTCTACCACGGTAAAGCCCTGGATCTGCGCCTGCTCACGCAGTGCGCTGTCGATCCATACCGCTTCCAGCCCAAAGGCCGGATCGGTGGTTTTATCCCCTGCCAATTCACCCACTGCGTTGCCCGGATTGATCGCCAGCCAACGTCCCGGTTGCGCTTCACCACTGCCGATCTCTACCCCTTTCATCAGGATACGGTAGCTGGCCGGCGGCAGTTCCAGGTTGTCGCGGATATGCACCACCGGCGGCAGGTAACCCATCTCCTGCGCAAACTTTTTACGAATGCCGCGAATACGGCCGAGCAGTTCACCGTTCTGCTGGAAATCCACCATCGGGATCAGCCGGTAACCGACCTCCATCCCCAGCGGATCTTCCAACTGCACGTCAGACCAACTGGCTTCCACCGCCTGCGGATTATCCTGCACTATTGGCGCTTCCTGTTCTTTTGGCGCTTGCTGTTCCCGCCCGCGCAGCCACCAGGCCAGGGCCAGCAGACCGGCGGTAAACAGCAGGAAGACCAGGTTCGGCATCCCCGGTACCATGCCCAGCAGGCCGAGGACCGCGGCACTGAGCAGCATGACTCGCGGATTCTTGAACAGTTGGCTAACCATCTGCTCGCCAACGTCCTGATCGGTCGCCACGCGGGTCACAATAACACCGGCGGCGGTCGAAATGACCAGCGCCGGGATCTGCGCCACCAGGCCATCACCGATAGTCAGCAAGGTATAGGTTTCAGCCGCTGCGCCCAGTTCCATGCCGTGCTGGATCACCCCAACCAACAGGCCACCGACCACGTTCAGCATCATGATCATCAGGCCGGCCACCGCGTCACCACGGACGAACTTGCTGGCACCGTCCATCGAACCGTAGAAGTCCGCTTCCTGCGTCACTTCGGAACGGCGTTTTTTCGCCTCTTCTTCACCGATCAGACCGGCGTTGAGATCGGCGTCGATCGCCATCTGCTTGCCCGGCATGCCGTCGAGTACAAAGCGTGCGCCCACTTCCGCGATACGCCCGGCCCCCTTGGTGATAACCATAAAGTTGATCAGCACCAGAATGATAAACACCACAATACCGATGGCGAAGTTACCGCCCACCAGGAAGTGACCAAAGGCCTCCACCACGCGACCGGCAGCGGCGGAGCCAGTGTGTCCTTCCATCAGGATGATGCGCGTCGAAGCTACGTTGAGCGACAGGCGCAACAAGGTCGAGAACAGCAAGATGGTAGGGAATGCCGCGAATTCCAGCGTGCGCTGGGTAAACATGGCTACCAGCAGCACCATGATCGACAAGGCAATATTGAAGGTGAACAACAGATCGAGGATAAATGCCGGCAAGGGCAACACCATCATCGACAGGATCATCAGGATCAGTATCGGCCCGGCCAATACCTGCCACTGCGTATCTTTAAAACTGCCCGGCAAACGAAGCAAGGCGGCCAAATTAGCCATTAGTGTCACTTTCTCCAGCAAAATCCAGTGCTTCCGGCACCGGTAAACGTTCAGGTTTTTTCGGGATCAGCCCCCCTTCGCGCCGCCAGCGTCTTAGCTGGTAAACCCAGGCCAGAACTTCGGCCACGGCGGCATACAGGGTGGCAGGAATATGTTGTCCAATCTCGCTGTGTCGGTACAGCGCACGCGCCAGCGGCGGCGCTTCCAGCATCGGAATGCGGTGTTCCATACCCAGCTCACGGATACGCAGCGCAATTTCACCGGCCCCCTTGGCCAGGACCTTAGGTGCGCTCATTTTTTTGTCGTTGTACTGCAGTGCGACGGCGTAGTGCGTCGGGTTGGTCACGATAACGTCGGCCTTAGGCACGTCGGCCATCATCCGCCGTCGGGACATGGCGCGCTGCTGCTGACGGATGCGCCCTTTGACGTGCGGGTCGCCCTCCTGATCCTTAAACTCGTCACGGATGTCCTGCTTGGTCATCTTCAGTTTTTTGAAGTGGCTCCACAGTTGATAAAACACGTCAAACGCCACCATCGGCGTCAGTGCCAGTACCACCAGCAAGCCACAGAAGATGATCACCTGCAGTGCATTGCCGAGCGCATCGAGCGGCTGTTGCGTCACCAGGTGCAGCATCGCCGCCCAGTTGTGCCACAGGTATAAACCGGTAACCCAGCCCACCAGCGTCGCCTTCAAGACGCCCTTCAGCAGTTCCGCCAGCACCTGACTGGAAAATATCCGTTTCAACCCGGACAGCGGATTCATACGCTTTAAATCAAACTTGAGCGATTTGCCGCTCAACAGCAGGCCACCGAGCAGCATCGGCGCGGTGATCGCCACCAGCGTCAACCCCGCCATCACCGGCAACAGCGCCCATACCGCCTGCTGCAATAAGGTCGCCAGTTGGCGCAGCATCTGTTTGTCGTTGCTGACCATGCTGTGATCGAAGTTCAGGCCCTGCGTTAGCATCATGGCCAAGCGTTGCGCCATATTGTCGCCGGCCAGCCAGATGATCGACAGCCCGGCCACCAGCATCAACACCGACGTCAACTCGCGCGAACGCGGGATCTGGCCATCTTCACGCGCCTTTTCCACCCGATGGGGTGTGGGGGCCTCGCTTTTTTCCAGATCGCTGTCTTCAGCCACGGACGAGTTTCCTGTGCCGGGAGGGAATAAAATTGCCGTCAGCATGCCAAAAAAATGCTGATTTCATTGATGGAACAGCGGGGGAAAAGGCGGGTTATTTGCGGGATGAAGAAATGTTAAGTCGCCATGACGGTATCGAACAGCTGGGACGCAGCAAGGCTACGCCCCAGAGGACATCAGAAACCCAGGCTGTCGAGCAGGTCGTCGACCTGCGCCTGATTGGCGATCACACCGGCACCGTTCTGGTCGAGCTGCGGGCCGTTGAGCAGGCTGTCGTTCGGCTTTTTCTCTTTTGCCGGCTGTTCAGGAATATTTTCCATCAGCACCATCAGCAGCTGCTTTTCAATCTCCTGCACCACGTCCATCATGCGTTTGATCACCTGACCGGTCAGATCCTGGAAATCCTGCGCCATCATGATTTCCAGCAACTGGGCGTTGGTAAATGCCGTATGTTCCGGCACCTGCTCCAGGTACTGACGGGTATCGGTCACCAGTTCGCGCGCGTCGTCCAGTTCGATCGGATCGGCGAACCAGTCGTCCCAGCGGCCTTTTAACGCCTTGGCTTCTGACTCCAGCTCCGCCTGGCGCGGTTGCGCGGCTTCCACACAGTTCAACGCCCGTTCCGCCGCCTGCGCCGTCATGGTGACCACGTAATCCAGACGATCGCGTGCATCCGGGATTGCCTCTGCCGCCTGGGCGATCGCCTGATCAAGCCCCAGTTCACGCATGCTGTCACGCAACATGCGCGTCAGTTGGCCAATGCGAGAGATAATCTCCCCCGCGGTTGCCGCATCGCTGGCAGGCATTGGAATGTCTCTCATCGCCCTCTCCTTACATGCCCAGTTTTTCAAAGATCTTATTGAGCTTTTCTTCCAGCGTTGCCGCCGTAAAAGGTTTCACCACGTAACCGCTGGCACCGGCCTGCGCCGCCGCGATAATATTTTCTTTCTTGGCTTCCGCCGTCACCATCAGCACCGGCATGCTCGCCAGAGCGCCATCGGCGCGGATGGTTTGCAACAGCTCCAGACCGTCCATGTTCGGCATGTTCCAGTCGGAGACCACGAAATCGAAGTCACCAGCACGCAGTTTGTTCAACGCATCCGCGCCGTCTTCGGCTTCTTCTACGTTGTTAAATCCCAACTCTTTCAGCAAGTTTCTGACGATGCGACGCATAGTGGAAAAATCATCCACCACCAGAAACTTAAGGCTCTTGTCTGCCATTTTTACTCCCAAGGTTTAACCGTTAAAGATGCAAAACAACTGCCGCCGTCGGCGGCAACATAAAATTAAATACGTAATGCCTGGCCGCCGGCAATTTGCGACAGCATGCGTTGGCTCATGCGTTCCAGCTCCACCACTTCATTGACACCACCGGTGGCGATCGCCTCGCGCGGCATACCGAACACCACACAGCTGGCTTCGTTCTGCGCCAGGGTATAGGCACCGGCGCGGTGCATTTCCAGCATGCCCGCGGCACCGTCATTGCCCATGCCGGTCAGGATCACCCCCACGGCATTGCGCCCGGCGTATTGCGCGACCGAGCGGAACAGCACGTCCACCGACGGCCGATGGCGGTTAACCGGCGGACCGTCGTGCAGTTTCACCTGATAGTTAGCCCCACTGCGTGACAGTTCCAGGTGACGATCGCCCGGTGCGATATAGGCATGACCCGGCAGCACGCGTTCGCCGTCTTCGGCCTCTTTCACCGTGATCTGGCACAGCTTGTTCAGCCGTTCGGCAAACGAGCGGGTAAAGCCCGGTGGCATATGTTGGGTAATCAACAGCGCCGGGCTGGTGGCCGGCAACGGTTGCAACACCTGACGGATCGCTTCGGTACCGCCGGTAGAGGCACCAATGGCAATCAGCTTTTCACTGCTCAGCAGCGGCGTATGGCTGAGGATCGCCGGGGCCGGGCTGTTGGAGCGTTGGGGTAACCGCGCCTTGGCCGCCGTACGGATTTTCTCGGCGATCAGTTCGCTGTAGGCCAGCATGCCTTCGCGAATGCCCAACTGCGGTTTGGTGACAAAATCCACCGCCCCCAGTTCCAGCGCACGCAGCGTAATTTCCGAGCCCTTACCGGTTAACGACGACACCATCACTACCGGCATTGGCCGCAAACGCATCAGTTTTTCCAGGAAGTCGAGGCCGTCCATACGCGGCATTTCGACGTCCAACGTCAGTACCTGCGGGTTAAACTTTTTGATCAGATCGCGTGCCACCAGCGGATCCGGTGCGCTCGCCACCATCTCCATATCAGGATGGCTGTTCACAATTTCGGTCATCAACTGGCGCATCAGGGCCGAATCGTCGACGCACAATACTCTGATTTTATTCATTACCTCTCCTTGGTCAGGCCATACACGGTCTGCCCACGCAAGTAGAAATCCCGGCTGATCTGGCTGAAGTTCTCGGAGTGACCGGCAAACATCAGCCCCCCCGGTTTAAGCAAGGGCACGAAGCGCCGCAGGATGCGCTCCTGTGTCGCCTTATCGAAATAGATCATCACGTTGCGACAGAAAATGGCGTCAAATTGCCCCGGCAGCGCCCATTCCGGGGCCAACAGGTTAAGCGACTGAAAATTCACCCGCCCCGCCAGTTCCGGCCGCACCCGCACCAACCCCTGATGCGGCCCGGTGCCGCGCAGGAAATAGCGTTGCATCTGCGTCGGCGTCAGGGTGCGCAGATCTTCCTGGCGATACACCCCCGCTTCGGCTTTTTCCAGCACCTGGGTATCGATGTCACTGGCCCACACCTGACAGCCGGTGGCGCGTTGCCCCAACACTTCACTCAGGGTGATAGCGATCGAGTAAGGTTCTTCCCCGGTCGATGCTGCCGTGCTCCACACGCAATAGCCGTTTGGTCGTGAGCGTGCATGCTCCGCCAGGATCGGAAAGTGATGCGCTTCACGGAAAAAGGCCGTCAGGTTGGTGGTCAATGCGTTAATAAACGCCTGCCATTCGGCGCTGTTCGGATCGCTTTCCAACAGCGCCAGATAATCGCCAAAGTCGTTCAGGCCCAGCAGCCGCAGGCGTCGTACCAGGCGGTTGTAAACCATCTCGCGCTTGTGCTCCGCCAGCACGATGCCGGCGCGCTGGTAAATCAGTTGGCTGATACGGCGAAAATGCACGTCCAGCAACGGCAGGCGTTGCACCATCTGCGTCAGCAATGTCGCAGGGTCTCGGTTTGGGGTCGAGGGTGCCGGCTTCATACCATGTCACTCAGAAAAAACGGGCTGCTTATGCGGTTTGACAATCTGGGGCTTCCTTTACCACGGGTGAAACTGCGTCTTGAGAGTGAGTCGGTGCGGTGAAGTTATCGTCCGCCAGGCGGAATACCGACACCGCATCGGCCAGGGTGATCGCCTGTTCCTCCAGTGCGGTGGCCGCCGAGGCGGCTTCCTCCACCAGTGCGGCGTTCTGTTGGGTGACCTGATCCATCTGGGTCACGGCCTGCGTCACCTGTTCGATGCCGCGGCTCTGTTCATCCGACGCCGAGGCGATTTCGCCCATGATGTCAGTCACCCGGGTGACCGAACGCACGATGTCCTGCATGGTGGCACCGGAGTTTTCTACCAGCACCGAGCCTTGCTTGACGCGACTGACCGACTCGTCGATCAACCCTTTGATTTCTTTCGCCGCCTGCGCGCTGCGTTGCGCCAGGTTGCGTACTTCTCCGGCCACCACCGCAAAGCCTCTGCCCTGTTCACCGGCACGCGCCGCTTCAACCGCTGCGTTCAACGCCAGGATATTGGTCTGGAAGGCAATGCCGTCGATCACGCTGGTAATGGCACCAATCTTCTGCGAACTATTGGCAATGTCGTGCATGGTAGTGACCACGTCACCCGCCAGTTCACCGCCCTTCGCTGCGGTGGTCGAGGCGTCACGCGCCAGTTGTGAAGCCTGGCGTGCGTTATCGGCATTCTGTTTCACCGTGGCAGTCAGTTGCTCCATGCTGGCGGCGGTTTCTTCCAATGAGGCCGCCTGCTGTTCGGTACGGGAAGAGAGATCGTTGTTGCCTTCGGATATTTCCTGCAGGCCGATCAGGATCGATTCCGCGCCATCGCGCACGGCACCCACGGTGCCGATCAGCGATTGCTGCATGCGCTGCAGGCTGGCGAACAATAGGCTGATTTCATTACGGCCATACACCTGGATCGGTGTGGCCAGATCGCCAGCGGCAATGCGGTCAAAGTGGCTGCGCATGATATTCAGCGGCCGTACCAACATGTTACGTAACCACCACATGGCACTGCCGGTGACCACGATCAGCATCAGTACCGCACCGGCCACCAACCAGCCGGACAGGGTGAAGGAGCGCTGATTCGCCGCATTGGCTTCGCTGACGTTGGCGCTCACCAGTTGCAGGTACTGGACAAAATCGGCTTCAAACAGGTCTTGGGTTTTCTGCGTCGGCTGGTCCATAAACGCCTGCAGGTTGTCGTTTTCCAGGAAACCAATCAACTCTCTCAGGGTATTTCGCAGCCGGTCATAGCTGGCCTTGGTGGTTGCGGTCAGCTGTTGTTCTTGTTCGCTGTTACGCGGTACCGCCAGGAACTGGTTGAAATAGAGGTCGGATTTTTGCAGTGAACTGCGCGCATTGCCCATCAGCGCATTGACCTGATCCTGCGGCAGTTTGAGCGCTGCACGGGTACCGGCACGATTGAGCGTATTACGCGCCTGTAGCAGCGATACCCAGCTCAGGCTGAGGGCATCGCGCTGCTGGCTGCCGAGGGTGATCAGATTCAGATTGTGGTTATCAGAACGGAAAGCGGTGTACGACAAGCCGCTGGTGGCCAACTGCATAACACAAAAAGTCATCAACAACAGAAACAGACTGGTAGAGACGCGGATTCGGTTAAACACTGTGAACCTCCTTGCAGCCGGCCGATGGCCAGCTCACGACGGGGAATTGGCCTCCCCCCGAACAGGAAGGAGGCCTAATGCCGGTTAGAACGTTTCCCAGTTATCCTGCGGATCGCTGGCGTTCATTTTTTTATGATTGAGTACCGGTGTTACTGTTGCCTTGCTGCTGGCAGGCATTTTGAACTCATCCTGGCCTGCCGCTTTTAAACGGAATACCGCCACCGACTGGGTCAGCATGCTGGCCTGCTCTTCCAGTGCCGCCGCCGCAGAAGCAGACTCTTCCACCAGTGAGGCGTTCTGCTGGGTAACGCGGTCCATTTCTGCTACCGCCTGACCAACCTGATCGATGCCACGGCTCTGTTCGTCGGACGCCGAGGCGATTTCCCCCATGATGTCGGTGACACGGGTAACCGCATTGACGATATCGCCCATGGTTTCACCGGCGCTTTCCACCAGTACCGAGCCCATATCAACCCGGTTGACGGAATCTTCGATCAGCCCTTTGATTTCCTTCGCCGCCTGCGCACTGCGCTGTGCCAGATTGCGCACTTCTCCGGCCACCACCGCAAAACCACGGCCCTGTTCACCGGCGCGTGCCGCTTCTACCGCTGCGTTCAATGCCAGGATGTTGGTCTGGAAAGCAATGCCGTCGATCACGCCGGTAATGTCGGCAATTTTCTGTGAACTACCGGCAATGTCGTGCATGGTTTGCACCACATTGGCCACCACCTTGCCGCCTTTCTGCGCGGTTTCGGAGGCGCTCAACGCTAACTGGCTGGCCTGACGTGCATTTTCGGCGTTCTGTTTCACCGTGGCGGTCAACTGCTCCATGCTGGCAGCGGTTTCCTCCAGTGAGGCGGCCTGCTGTTCGGTACGAGAAGAGAGATCGTTGTTGCCGGCGGCAATTTCAGAGGCACCGCTATAGATAGCATCGGCACCCTGACGGACCCCACTGACGGTGTCGATCAGTTCGTTCTGCATATGTTTGAGGCTGGCGGCCAATACGCCCATTTCATTGCGGCTGTTCACTGCAATCTGCTGGGTCAGATCGCCGGCGGCAATCATTTTGATGTGCTCGATCATGCGGTTCAGCGGACGCACCAGGATGTGGTGAATGCCGCTCCACACCAGCACGATCACTGCCAGAACCACCAGTAACACTACCGCCAGCGTCCAGAGTGCGAAGTTGAAGGAGTTGTTGCTGTCTTCTACTGCGCTCTGATAAAGCTTGTCGTTTTGCGCCAGGTAGGTGTTGTAGATATCTTCGAACGCGTCCTGATAGCTTTGCGTCGGCTGGTCAAAGAAGGCGTTGATCTTGCCTTCACCCAGCAATACGGTCAGTTCGGTTAACGCGCCGTGCAGGATGCCGTATTGCTGCTTGAGCTTTTCGGCCGACTGCGCGTCCTGGCGGGCATTGAGAGGGATTTTGTCATAGGCGGCGTAGTGTTGCTCCGCCACCACCAGGTTGCTTTTGGCTCGCGCCAGCAGTTCGGCCACAGTGGCACCGCTGCCAATGTTATTGGTGTCCATCATGTGACGAATACCGGCACGGTTGAGCGTGTTGCGGGCCTGCAGCAGGTTGACCCAGCTTTCGTTCAGCTCGGACTGTTGCTGGCGAATGGTCTGCAATACGGTGAAGTTTTCTTTGTCATTCTTCAGTGAGGAGAAGAACAGCCCGCCTGATACCAACTGCAAGGCGCCAAATAACACCAGCACCAGTAACAGGCTGGTGACCACCTTCATACGATTAAACATGTTTTCCCTTGTTAAACGCCCGCGCGGACAGGCCCTGATTACGTTGATTGACAGAGTTATCGGCGCGGCGGGGAAGAACTTTATGCGGGGAGGTAACTATTTTTATGTAGGGTTGGCACCTGTCCGGTTGCCAGATCAGGGCGCGGCATGCAGCGCCCCTACGGAGAACGGATCAGGCGCTTTTGGCCACGCTGTCGACCAGTGACATTTCTTCGCTGCTCAGCAGCTTTTCGATATCCACCAGGATCAACATGCGGTCACCCAGCGAGCCGAGGCCGGTCAGGTATTCGGTCGCCAGCGTCACGGCAAATTCCGGCGCCGGGCGGATCTGCTCGGTAGTCAGCGACAGCACGTCGGACACGCCGTCAACCACGATACCCACCACCCGTTGGCCAAAGTTCAGCACGATCACCACGGTATTTTCATCGTAGGACACGTCCTGCTGAGCGAACTTCACCCGCAGATCGATAATCGGCACAATCACGCCGCGCAGGTTGGTGACGCCCTTGATAAAGGCCGGAGTATTGGCGATGCGCGTAACCTGATCGTAGCCGCGGATCTCCTGCACCTTGAGGATATCAATGCCATATTCCTCATTGCCCAAGGTAAAAATCAGGAATTCTTGCCCTACCGTTTCGCCAGCCAGTTTGCTGACGGTTGCCAGTCCTGCCATGTCATTCACCCTTCAAATCAATAGATTAATTGTTATGCGGCTGCGTCGGTCTGACGCTGTTCACGGTTCAGCGTTTGCAGCGCCGAGACATCGACAATCAGCGCCACGCTGCCGTCACCGAGAATAGTGGCCGCGGAAATGCCCGGCACTTTGCGATAGTTGCTTTCCAGATTCTTCACCACCACCTGATGCTGGCCGATCAGCTGATCCACCAGCAACGCATAGCGACGACCGGCGCTTTGCAGGATCACCACAATGCCCTGGGTGGCGTCGGTTTTGGCACCTGCAACCTCGAACACCCGGAACAGTTCCACCAGCGGCAGATATTCACCGCGCACCTGCAATACCCGCTCGCCACCGGCTAACGGATGCAGGTCTTCGGCCTGCGGCTGCAGGGATTCCATCACGGCGTTGAGCGGCAGGATAAACACTTCGTCGTTTACCTTGACCGACATGCCGTCGAGGATCGCCAGCGTCAACGGCAGCAGGATGCGGATCGCGGTGCCCTTACCAGCCTGAGAGTGGATTTCTACATGCCCCCCCATCTCCTGAATATTGCGCTTCACCACGTCCATGCCAACACCGCGACCGGATACGTCGGTCACCTGCTCGGCGGTAGAAAAACCTGGGGCGAAGATCAGCATACCGACATCTTCATCGCTCATGCTGTCACTGACTGCCAGTCCCTGCGAGGCCGCCTTGGCGAGAATTTTCTCGCGGTTCAGGCCGGCACCGTCGTCGGTCACTTCGATACAGATATTGCCGCCCTGATGCTCCGCCGACAGGATCAGATTACCCACCGCCGATTTACCGGCGGCGATGCGCGTGTCGGGATCTTCAATACCGTGGTCCAGACTGTTGCGCACCAGGTGGGTCAAGGGATCGATAATGCGTTCGATCAGGCTCTTGTCCAGTTCGGTAGAACTGCCCTGCAACTGCAGCTCTACCTGTTTATTCAGCTTGCCGGCCAGATCGCGCACCAACCGCGGGAAGCGGCTGAACACGTACTCCATCGGCATCATACGGATCGACATTACCGACTCTTGCAGATCGCGCGCGTTGCGCTCCAACTGGCTCATGCTGTTCAGCAGGTCGCCGTGATTGACCGGATCCAGGTCGCCCGAACGCTGCGCCAGCATCGACTGGGTGATCACCAGTTCGCCGACCAGGTTGATCAATTGGTCCACTTTCTCTACCGCTACGCGGATGCTGGTGGATTCACTGGCCTTGGCCCGCGGCTTTGGCGCTTCGGCCATCGCAGAGGCCGCTTTGGCGACCGGCAATGCTGCAACAACCGGCGTGGCCGGCTCAGGGGCAACCACTGACGTCTCGGCCTGCGGCGGCGTGGCAAAGCTGATTTGCTCCGGCTCCAGCACAAAACAGAGTACCGCACTGATGTCATCTTCACTGGCGGAGGTCAGCAGCGTCACTTCCAGGCTGCTTTCGGTCTGATGCGGGTTTTTCACCTCGCCCAAATTCCCCAGTTCTTCCAGCATCAGCGGCACTTCGTTCGGCTTCAGGCCGCACAGGCAAACCCGCATCCCGCCTTCAATCGCCGCGGGCGTGGCGGCGGCATGTTCCGTGGCCGAATGCGCTACAGAGGCATCCTGCTGCTGTGCGTCCAACGCAAGCTGCCGCAGCGCCTGACAGATGTATTCAAAGCTGTCGGCGTCAGGCTTTTGCGACGTTTTATAGGCGTCCAGTTGCTCCTGCATAATGTCTTTGGTTTCCAGAAACAGGTTGATAATCTCGGTGCTGAGGCTCATTTCCTGACGCCGTGCACCGTCCAGCAAGTTCTCCAACAGGTGGGTAGTTTCCTGCAGCACCGAAAAGCCAAAGGTGCCCGCCCCGCCCTTGATTGAGTGTGCTGCGCGGAAAATGGCGTTCAGCGGCTCAATGTCCGGAGCCAACGGATCCAGCTCCAGCAGGTGTTGCTCCATGTCGGCCAGCAACTCGTCTGCTTCATCAAAAAAGGTCTGATAAAACGCACTAATATCCATGCTCACGGGATCACCTCTGCTGTGAGTCGCTGTTAATCGGTGTAGGGACAGCCGCCGGCTGCTCCGGTGCAATGAGGGTGGCCGGTGCCGTCGCCGACGGGGCCAGCGACTTCAATTCGACCGGCTGGGCGACATCCATCGCGTTGCTTTCGCCATTTTCGTGTTCAATGCCCTGCTGGGTTTGTTTGTTCAGCACCAGAACCGTGATGCGGCGGTTGATGGCATCGTCGGCGCCGTGCTGTTTCAGACTCATAGTGGCGGCCATGCCCACCACCCGCAGCACTTTGCCTTCCGACAACCCACCGGCGATCAGTTCGCGCCGTGAAGCATTGGCACGATCGGCCGAAAGTTCCCAGTTGCTGTAACCGCGCTCGCCGCTGGCGTAAGGAATATCGTCGGTATGACCAGACAGGCTGATTTTATTCGGCAGGTCATTGAGGATCGGAGCAATCGCCCGCAGGATATCTCGCATATAGCTTTCAACCTGCGCGCTGCCGGTTTTAAACATCGGGCGGTTTTGACTGTCGATGATCTGGATGCGTAAACCTTCATCCATCATGTTGATCAGCAGATGCGGGCGCAGCGCTTTCAGACGCGGATCGGACTCAATCAGCTCATCCAGTTTTTCTCGCAGCTTGTTTAGCCGCAGCTCCTCGTCACGCTTCTCCAGCGTATCGATCTGCCTTTTCACCAGTCCGTCCTGCTGGGTAGGGTCATCCCCACCGCCGGGGATCGGGCTGCTTTCCGAACTGCTTTTGTCGCCGGTCGTCAGCGCCACTTTCAGCGGCGTTCGGAAGTATTCGGCGATTTGTGTCAGTTCCTGTGGACTGGCGATCGCCAGCAGCCACATCACCAGGAAGAATGCCATCATCGCCGTCATAAAGTCGGCATAGGCAATCTTCCAGGAGCCGCCGTGGTGACTGGCCTGATGCGACTTGCGTTTTCTGACCAGAATAACCGGGTGATTCTGCTTCATGCCTGTTCTTCTTCCGTCGCCTGCTGTGCCGGCGCTTTCACCCGACGCACATGTTCTTCCAGCTCGACGAAGGACGGACGCTCGGTGGTGTACAGCGTTTTACGGCCGAATTCGACCGCAATCTGCGGCGCATAGCCGTTCAGACTGGAGAGCAAAGTGACCTTGATGCACTGCATCATTTTGACGTTTTCGGCGCTTTTCTGCCGTAACAGGGTCGCCAGCGGCGAGATAAAACCGTAGGCCAGCAAAATACCAAGGAAGGTACCGACCATCGCGTTGGCGATCAGCGCCCCCAGTTCGGCCGCCGGGCGATCGGCTGAGGCCAGCGCATGCACCACCCCCATTACCGCCGCAACAATACCGAAGGCCGGCAACGAATCACCGACCATCGCCAGGCTGCCTGCCGGCACCTCGCTTTCCTGTTCAAAGGTTTCGATCTCTTCGTCCATCAACGCTTCGATCTCAAACGCATTCATGTTGCCGCTCACCATCAGCCGTAAGTAATCGGTAATAAACTCTACGAGGGTGTTATCGGCAAGAATGCGCGGATAATTAGAGAAAATTTCACTTTCCTGCGGATTATCAATATCGAACTCGAGAGACAGCATGCCCTGCTGGCGCGACTTGGCCAGCAGCCGGTACAGCAGCGCCATCAAATCCATGTATAAATCTTTGCTGTATTTTGAACGGCGCATCAGCTTGGGAATGGCGCGCAGGGTGGATTTTATCGCCTTACCGTTGTTGCCCACGATAAAAGCGCCGATACCTGCGCCGCCGATAATTAAAAATTCGGCCGGCTGATAAAGTGCGCCCAGATGGCCCCCTACAATCAGGTAGCCCCCAAAGACCGCACCCAATACCACGAGATAACCCAAAATAACTAACACACGCATTCCTTAAATTAACAATGTGGATGGAAGGTGGGCTAAGCGCGCGTTTGAGACACACCGACGCAGCAGGCTGGGCTGCGCCGATGGGTTCGGTATGCCGAACCCTGCATTTCACAAATCGGTTTAGGTCTGGATAAACCGGCGCTGTCGCCGGCTCAAATCGCGCGTTTAACCTGCTCGTCCAGCAGTTGAGGAATAATATCGGCCAGTTGCGGCGAAAGTTTACGTCTTTTTACTGCGCGGGATGGGGGTTGGCATAAACTGCAAACAAAACTGTTCAACGGCTGGTGCGCGTGGGTGATAAAAGTCCCGCCGCAGCAGTTGCAGGCAGAAAGCTGCAGCATACCGCTATCGACGAAACGCACCAGCGTCCAGGCTCGGGTTAACGCCAGCAACGGCGGTTCTCCCGGCGCGTGAGGACACTGTTCCAGATACAGGCGATAGGCTTTAATTACCGCTTCAACGCCAGTACAGTGCCCACTTTTCATCAGGAAGCTATAGGCGTTATAAAACATCGATGAATGAATGTTCTGTTCCCAGGTCATAAACCAGTCGGTCGAGAACGGTAACATCCCTTTAGGCGGCGGGCTGCCGCGCAACTCCTTATACAACTTGATCAAACGCCCACGACTGAGCTGAGTTTCACTTTCCAGCATCTGCAAACGGGCACCTAACGTGATCAGCTCCATGGCCAGCTGAATATCCTTGGCTTCCTGAACAATACTTTTCTCTGCCATCATCAAGCTCTTTTCTTCGTCGCACTACCGTCTTTAGCCGACAGCTCTTGCAGTAAATGGCTTGATAGCAAAATGCCGGTATGAATTTGCTGCAGATCGTCCACGCGCGACTCTTTCGTCAGGCGCTCAATCGTATGGTGATCGTTAAAACGGAATTGACACACCAGCTGGTTGGTCTCAGCCAGTTTAACCATTTGCGGTAACGTGAGTTGAGCGAGCGCATCAGCCATGGTTTCGTCGATACCCAGACGGAACATTGCCGATGCTTTTTCATCATTAATCAGACGCTGTGCTAAAAGTAAATATGACAAATTAATGTCATAAATATGCTTAAGTAATTCAGACGTACCCATATTCCCCATCCCGACAGACTATGTTTAAAAACATACGCTGGGTGATAATTTTTATCGCCCGTGACCTGGGTTTGTTCCCTAAGTTGGCAAATGAATCCCTGAATAACGACCGTTATAAATTTTCAACATCACTAAATTCGGACCGTCATTCAGTATTTGATACGTGCGCAAACCAACGTGTATGGATGTACAGCATTTTGCTCCAGCAGTGTTTAATCACCGTGAAACTATTTTTACAAAATTAATAAGATTATTCCTAATGCAGCGCAACTCTACCCCCGAACCATTAGCACACACAATGTAAGTGAGAGGCAATTTTAAATACAATGTGATCTGCATCACAAAAATAAAAAATATTTAAGCCAAATATTCGCTTTGCGGTGTGTTTTTTAACCTTGTTTTGGGACAAAAAATGACCATAAGTAAAAAAACGTCTTAAAAACAATGTATATAAGCCAAAAAAATATCTTTTTTAGATCAATTCGAACAAAAGCATTACCAAACTAAAATAACAGAACAAAAATCTGCTCGTAGCCGATAAAGACAGTATAAATAACCGTTTAATAACTCATAAACTATCCGCATTGAAAAATAACGCATGTAAACTATAAGGCTATTGGGTTTCGGATTTGACTTAAAATTCGAGTGTTCGGTTGTTTTATTTTTCAGCTAATGATCGCATCTGGTTAACAAAGTCTCGCTTAGGTTGTGAACAAGACAGTAGTCGTAACCATATGTTTCACGATAAAGGGAATGAAAGCGGCAGGTTTCGGATTTTTTTAGGTGAATTACCCCAAGACGATTTATCGGCAATATTAGTTAAAACTTTAATAATTTTTTATCGGCTGGCAGAAAACCTTTTAAATCGCACCTGATGTTTATTAGCCAATAAAAACCGGTGTCATTTCCTGTCACTCTTATAAAATAAAACGTAGTTTTGTTTTATTTTATACGCTGGTTTCATATCTCCCCAATCAAATTCAAGTTACCCCCTGACAGCCAGCTCACGCATCCTGTGAACGAATAGGGACATCACATCCCCGCTTTGCACTCATTCACCCGTGGCAACTTCATCCTCGCGGAACACCTGGCAGGGCATGTTGCCTGTACATTCATCGCAAGAAATGCCCTGCCGATCTGCTCTTCTGGACTTTTGCAGCCTGAGGCTTTCCCTATTTGCGAGCCAATCAGCAGGTTGGCATTGCCGACAACGCACGGGCATATTATTATTCTCGACGCAGAATCAACTTGCTCGCAGCCATTTATTACCGTATCGAAATTTATTTATTTGAAATTAATTTTTCAGGTCGCACATCACACTTTTGCTGCTGTCATGATGACAGGGTGATGTTTCTTCGTCCGGCTACAACTCTTAACAGGCTATATTTTAATCATGACTGATACCCTGGATTACCTGATGACATTCCGTAAATGCACCAGTTTGGACAGCGTGGAAAAAGTGTACGACAAGCTTAACTACTCCATTGATAATGATATTGAAATCAGCAACATGTACCGTGCTGCCGATCATCGTCGCGCCGAACTGGTTGCCGGTAAATTGTTCGATTTGGGCAAGGTGCCAAAAACGCTGTGGGCACAGGTGCTATAATTTTTTATTACACGCGCGTATCGGTTTATCTTTTATTGCTAAATAACGGCAATAGCCTGGGATTTATTGACGCGCGTGATACAAAACACATTTATTAGCGTCGCCAGGCTCTACCCTTTCCCCAAAGAACAGGAAACAGGAGTGGAAGATGGGATATCAAAACGTTCTGGTTACCGTCGCCGTGGCGGCCGACAGCCACCGCCTGGTTGAAAAAGCCGTTTCCATCGTGCGTCCCTACAACGGCAAAATCACCCTGCTGAGCATGATCGCCAATCCCGAAATGTACAATAACTTCGCCGGGCCGATGTTGGGCGATCTGCGCGCGTTGATGGAAGAGGAAACGCTGCTGTTTATGGAAGAGCTGCGCCTGCGGGCCGACTACCCGATAGCCGATACGCTGATCGTCCACGGCGAACTGGGCGACAGCCTCAACTACGCCAGCCATCAGCAAACCTTTGATTTGGTGATCTGTGGCAATCACAGTGACAGCATGATGAACAAGGTTTCCTGCTCTGCGGCGCGCTTTATCAATACCAGCCATATCGACGTGCTGATCATTCCTCTTTGAGGCTGAGCACATTAGGCCATTTCCCCTTGCCAAGGATTGTCTAGACTTAGGGCCCGTGTCCGCTTAAGGAGTCTACGATGTCCCAGTCTACGCAACAAAACCGCCGTTTTCTGTTAGCCTCACGTCCGCACGGTGAACCTACCGCAGACAATTTCCGTCTGGAAACAACGACGATACCGCAACCCACTGCCGGCCAACTGCTGTTACGCACCGTTTACCTGTCACTTGATCCTTACATGCGCGGCCGAATGAGCGATGCTCCTTCTTATGCCCCACCGGTAGAGATCGGTGAAGTGATGGTTGGCGGCACGGTATCTCGCGTGGTTACATCACAGCATCCTGACTTCAAACCCGGTGACTGGGTGTTGGGTTACGACGGCTGGCAAGATTATGCGCTGTCTGACGGCAGCGGCTTGCGTAACCTCGGTCCGGATCAAAAACACCCTTCCCGTCTGCTCGGAGTCTTGGGCATGCCGGGCTTCACCGCTTATATGGGCCTGCTGGATATCGGTCAGCCGAAACCCGGTGAAACCCTGGTGGTGGCTGCTGCCAGTGGTGCTGTCGGTTCCGTTGTCGGACAAGTCGCCAAGCTTAAAGGTTGCCGCGTGGTCGGCGTAGCCGGCGGTAAAGAGAAATGCCGCTATGTGGTAGAAGAGCTGGGCTTCGATGCCTGTGTCGATCACCGGGCGCCTGATTTTGCCGAACAACTGGCCGCCGCCTGCCCCCAGGGTATCGACATTTATTATGAAAACGTCGGCGGTGCGGTATTTGATGCTGTGATCCCGCTGCTCAATACCCAGGCGCGTATTCCAGTGTGCGGCATTATCGCCCACTATAACGCCACCGACTTGCCTGCCGGTCCGGATCGCCTGCCGATGCTGCAAGGGCTGATCTTGCGCAAGCGCATCCGCATGCAGGGCTTTATTATTTTCGATGACTATGCAGAAGGTTTTGGCGAATTCCTGCAGCAGATGGGCGAATGGATTGAGCAGGGAAAAATCAAATTCCGCGAAGATCTGGTCGACGGACTGGAAAATGCGCCACAGGCGTTTATCGGCCTGCTGCAAGGCAAGAACTTCGGCAAGCTGGTGATCCGCGTTAGCGACGAGTAATGTTTAAGGGCGCAGTCATTGTGAACTGCGCCCTGTTATTGACTCAATGCAGCGCCCCGCCGGAAATCGTTAAGTCCTCCCCGACCGTCAAAGTGGTATGCACAATACTGCGCACTGCCTCAATCATCGTCGCTAACGCCATGCTCGGTTTGCCCGGATGATTGACCGCCAGCTCATGGCTGTACGGAATGTGAATAAACCCGCCTTTGATTGCCAGATTATGGCTGGCGATATGATGACTCAGCCCATAAAACAGCTGGTTGCAGTTGTAGGTTCCCGCCGTATGCGATACCGCGGCCGGAATGCCTGACTGACGCAAATGATGCACGATCGCCTTCACCGGCAGCGTGGAGAAGTAACCCACCGGCCCCCCCGCCACCACAGGTACGTCTATAGGTTGTTTACCGGCATTATCCGGAATACGGGCGTCGATCAGGTTGACGGCCACACGCTCAATAGAGATTTCCACGCGCCCGCCAGCTAACCCCAAACAGATCACTGCCCGCGGCCGCAACTCTTCGATCGCCGCGATAAGTTGCTGGTTGGATAAACCCAGTACACAGGCCAATTCGCGCACCACAACTTCCGCACCGGCTATCTGTTCCCCGGCCAGCGCCTGCGCAATCTGCCATGAGGGGTTGATCGCGTCGCCGTCAAACGGCTCAATGCCGGTCACCAATACCCTGTCCATCGTCACACCTTATGTTGTTATTGAATCAGCGTGCTCCCAGCCTAAACAACGCGGTATGATTCTGGAAATGGATTATCTGTATATAGAGTATTCATAAAATGAATTTATCCAGTGTCGATCTCAATCTCCTGGTGGTGTTTGAGGCGTTATACCAAACGCGTAATGTCACCGTCGCAGGTCAGCGTCTGAATCGTGCCCAACCCTCGGTCAGCAATGCTCTGGCCCGACTGCGCACGCTGTTTGACGATCCGCTGTTCGTTCGCAGCGGCGGCAGCATGATGCCGACGGCACGCGCTCACCAACTGATGCTGCAGATACAACCGGTGCTGGAACAGATCCATCAGACGCTAACGCCGCCAACCCGCTTCGATCCGGCGACCGCCAGTCAGCGCCGCTTTCGGCTGGCGGCCGGTGACTATGTCGATATTACGTTGTTACCTTCCATCATCAGTCGGTTGCGTCGGGATGCGCCCGGTATGGATATCCGCGTCTCCCGGCTGGATCGGCGCACGCTGGCGCAACAACTTGAGCGAGGAGAGATCGACGTAGCACTGGGTGGACACCTTGAGGTCTCAGACGGCATGCTGGTGCAGCCGTTGTTTAACGAGAGTTTTACCTGTATCGCCAGCCGACACCACCCGCAGGTGGCGGCCGAAAGCTGGGGTTTACAGCAATACATTAGCCTGCCACACGCGCTTTATGCACCGTCGGACGACGGTTCGGCACGGGGGATCATAGATCGGCGGTTAACTGAAATGGGGCTGGAACGGCGGGTTGCGGCAACCTTCTCACATATTATCGCGCTGCCTGCGGTCGTGGCCGACAGCGATCTGATCGCCACCCTGGCCACCAGCGTCGCCCAGCAATTTGCCGACCCGGCAAAGATTCGCTTCCTGCCGCTGCCGACAGAGCTGGCGGTAACTGAGTTTTCTATCGATCTGGTCGCCGGACGACAGGCCAGACGAGACCCGGCGCTGGCCTGGTTGTGTGACACCATCGCCCGTCTGAGCTTTGGCGAAAAAATGGCTTAACCCCGGCGCACCGGGGTTATCGTTTAGGCACCAATCTCGGTGCGCACATCCAGCAGTTCCGGGAAGAAGGTCAACTCGAGCGCTTTTTTCAGAAAACTGACGCCGCTGGAGCCGCCGGTACCGGTTTTAAAACCGATAATCCGCTCCACCGTCTTCATATGGCGGAAACGCCACAGATGGAAACTCTCTTCTATATCCACCAACTTCTCGGCCATTTCATAGGCTTCCCAATACTTTTGCGGATGATCGTAGATCTCTTTAAATGCCGGCAACAGGTTCGGGTTACGCTGGTAAGGCTGCGTCCAGTCACGCTCAATACACTCCTGCGGAATAGGCAGGCCGTGGCGTGACAGGTAAAGCAGATATTCATCGTACAGGCTCGGTGCTTCAAGGATCGCCTTCAGCGCAGCGTGTTTTTCCGCATCGTTGCTGAACACCGCCAGCATGGCGGCATTCTTGTTGCCCAGCAAAAATTCGATTGAGCGGTACTGATGAGATTGGAAACCCGATGAATTACCCAGCACATCGCGGAATTCGACGTACTCCGACGGCGTCAGGGTTTCCAACACGGCCCATTGCTCAAACAGCAGCCGCTGGATCTGTTTGACCCGGGCCAGGATTTTGAAGCAGTGGCTGAGTTTGTCCTGCTGTACCAGCGCCCGCGCCGCCTGCAGCTCGTGCAACATTAACTTCATCCACAGTTCGGAGGTCTGGTGCTGCACCACAAACAGCATCTCATCATGATGCTGTGGGTTCGACAACGGATGTTGGCAGTCCAGCAGTTGATCCAGGCACAGGTAGTCACCGTAGCTCATGCGTTTGGAAAAATCGGTGACAATCGCGCTTTCTAATTCCCGTTTGTTCATCTGTTCTCTCCGCTGCGCCCACGACCGGAAGCGGTGTGTAGCGTGCTGCAAACAGAAAACATAGTACAGAACCCCCTGGCCTGAAGGACTATCAACCAGAGTTGCCACGCAGATCTCAGGTTGGGTGGCAGCACATTCAATTCAATGGTTTTTTCTGCTCATCCCCGCTGCGGTTATCAACGGGAATGAGTCGCCCTGTCTAATCCCGCGCAGATGAAGATTGGCCGGCAATATACTCCCGGCGCAGAACCATAAAGGATCTTTCGAAGGTGATTACCGTTTCGCCGGTGGATTTGATACCCAGGGTTTCTACCGTGATAATGCCTTTATTCGGTTGGGATTTTGAAGGGCGTTTTGCCAGGATTTTGCTGGTGGCATAGAGCGTGTCACCGACAAAAAGCGGATCTTTCAAACGCACTTTTTCCCACCCCAGATTAGCGACGGCCCGGGCAGACAGGGCTTGTACGGTCATTCCGCTGACCAACGCCAGGGTAATGCTGCTGTTCACCAATACGCGGCCATATTCAACCTGGGCGCCATAGGCCTGATCGAAATGCAAAGGATGCTGGTTCATCGTCAGCAAGGTTAGCCAGGTGTTGTCAGCCTCGGATAGCGTGCGCCCCGGCCAGTGTTTGATGGTCATGCCGGGTTCGAAGTCCTCGTAGTCGCCACCGTGTTCTTCAACGTATTCATTTTCGCCAACTCGTCTTAGCATGACCTTTTCTCCCTGGATGGATACAGTGCAACCGCTGCGGCCGTGTCTTCAATCGCCAGCCCCACGCTGCGAAACAACGTTGTCTGCCCTTCTCTTGCCGCAGACTCACCAAGAATGACAGCGCCGAGTTCATTAAGATCTTCCGGCTGAATATAGCCCTGCGTGAGAGCGGTGCGCACTTCTCCTGCCTCTTCCTGAGCGACAGCGGCGGTTTCCACCACCACAAACGCCGTTTTCAGCAGGGTGGGCTCAACCTCTATAGCCTCTTCGTGGGTCCCGCCAATAATGTTCAGATGCGCCCCCGGCGCAACCCAATCGGCCTCGATCAGCGGCTCACAAGCGCTGGTGGATGTGGTAGTACAAATAATTTCAGCCCCCTGCACCGCCTCGAATGCGCTATTACACAGAGTGACTCTGGCCTGCGTCACCGAGCGTGCCCAGCGTGCAAATTCTTCGGTTCTGGTCGGCGTGCGGGAAAAGATCCGCACCCTGCGGATCGGGCGGACGGCAAGCATCGCCAACAGCACGGCCCGGGCCTGCACTCCTGCGCCCAAAATAGCCAGATCCCCGGCATTTGCATTGGCACACCGCTGGGTCGCCAAGCCGGCAACCGCACCGGTTCGTACGGCGGTTAAACTTGCGCCATCAAGTAATGCCAGCATCTGACCGGTATTGATGTCGGTTAGCACCACCACCCCGTGGATCAGCGGAAGGCCGTGTTCGGCGTTCCCCGGCGTAAGGGTGGTAATTTTGACACTGGCGATACCGCGTTTCAGCCAACTGGCCGGGCTGACCAGCATCTCTGAATGGCCATGATCCAGTAAGGTCCGCGGCGGGGATTGTTCTTTACCGCTGCGTAAGTCCTGGAATACTTCACTCAGGGTTGCCATCACCTGCCGAAGTCGGTCCTCACCCACCATTTCGGCGGCGTCAATGATTTGCATTGTCATGAGGCCGCCCTCTTCAACTCGGCAACAACCTCAACGATCAGGTCTTCTTGCCCGGCAATAATTTGTCGTCTTCCCAGTTCGAAGAACACGTCGCGCGCATCCACCCCGGCACTGCCTGCATGGTTCAATACCGGGTTTTTGAAACCGGAAAATACGCCGGCCAGCCCACTGACGATGCCCAGAGAGTCAATCATCGGCGGAACCACCATTAACTCCCGAGCGGCAAGATCGGCGGCATCCAGAAAATGATAGAGATCGATGCCGGTGTTATACCCCAGGCGCTCCAATACCGGGATCAGCACTTCCAGTTGGGTATTGCCCGCCCCCGCACCAAACCCACGAGCACAGCCATCAATAATGCTGGCTCCTGCCTGAGCGGCCGCCACCGAGTTCGCCACCGCCATACCCAAATTGTTATGCGCGTGGAAAATCAGCGGCACCTCTACCTGCATGCGCATCGCAGCAATACGTGCAGTGACATCCTGCGGCAAAAGACTGCCGGCCGAATCCATGATGCCGACCGCCTGGGCCCCATAGCCCACCAATAACTCAGCCTGTTCGGCTAACTCGGCCGGGGTGGCCATATGGCTCATCATCAGCACCGCATGAGCCTCCGCGCCCTGTTCACGCAGCCAGCCCAAATGGCGTTCAGCCAGCGTAGCCTCGGTGCAATGGGTACCAATGCGCACGACATCGGTGCCACAGGCCAGAGCTTTGGACAAGTCAGCGATGGTGCCCCAGCCGGGCAACATAAACACCCCCATCTTGCTGTTTTGCAAAGACTCTCGCACCGTAGTCAGCATGGCTTCGTCACTCAATGCCGCGCGGCCCACCTGATACGAGGAAGCCCCCAGCCCGTTACCGTGGCCGACTTCAACAATCGCCACGCCGGTTTTGTCTGCCGCGGTGGCGTAGTCTCGCAGTTGTGCGGCCGTGAGTTGGTGTTTTACTGCATGCTGACCATCGCGCAGGGTTGAGTCGTTAATGAGAATAGTCATTGGCCGCCTCCGCTTTATTTCGAGAGTGCGCATACTGTTCGGCAACCAGAATGGCAGCGGAATTAATCAGGTCCAGATTACCCGCGTATTCAGGCATCACCTTGCTGCTGGCCGTCACCTCCAGAGAGACAGACACTCGCCCTTCGGTGACCTTGAGCGCCGTCAACCTGTAACCCGCCGAAAATTCCCGCACCGCCGCCGCCGCCGCGCTGACCACCGGAGTTATCTGTTCGATCGTCGCCCCTGGGATATCGGCAAAAATAGTCACCCTGAACATGGCGGGAGGCGCTGCCGGGCTGATATTGAGGATCGCCTTGGTACTTGCCACGCCAGTGAAAGCGCTGAGTGCAATCTGCGTAGTTTCTACGTATTCATCGATGTTGATACGCGTAGCTCGCCCCAAAATATTGCTGGCTACGGTCGCCACCACCTCGATGTCGTTAATTTGAAAATGCCGACTCAGGGCATGCAGGATGGGGATCGACGCCTGCCCACCGCAACTGATTAAACTGACATTGCGATCGGTCAGGGCTTCGGTGCCGGTCACCGTAGGGACTATCATTTTGCCCAGGTGGCTGGGGGTCAAGTCGATCAGCAAGCTACCCAGCGGGCGTAACAGCTCCCAGTGCCTGACGTGAGACATCGCATTAGTGGCGTCGAACACCACATCGAACGGCTTGGGTGCGGCCAGAATAGCGTCAATCCCTCCGGCACTGGTCGGGCAGCCCAGCCTGGCCGCGATTTCAAGACCGGCGGAATCCTTGTTACGCCCCGCCAGTAGCCCACAATGCAGCCAGGGTGAACGATGAATTTTATTGACCAAATCCATGCCGATGGCTCCGGTCCCGATGACGGCAACAGAGAGAGTCATGAGTTCCCCCGGTTGAAACGTTCAGCCCAGGCTTTGCCAAGTTGCAACGTGGTGTGGGCCATACGTGCAAAAGGTGGCCCCACCATATGCCCGTCCAGTAAGGCAATGCCTCCGGCGGCGGCCTTGACCGCGTCGGTGATGCGGGAAGCGGCCAATAGCGCACCCTCATTGGGTCGCAATGCTGAATTGATCGGCTCCAGCTCGCTGGGATGGACGGTAGCTTTACCGTGGAAACCCAGATCCCTGATGTTCTGAATTTCGCTGGCCAGCACCTCCGGCTCGGAAAGCCGGTAATTGGCGGTATCAATACAGCCAATACCGTGTCTGGCACTGGCCAAAACCATCGTCTGCCGCGCCGCCAGCATCCCGGACCAGGTGATTGGCACGCCGAGCGTGGCTGCTAAATCCGCAGAGCCAAAAACCAGGCCATCGGCTACGGCCGCGACGTCATCCAGATCGGTAATGGCTTCAACCGTCTCTATCGTCAGGTAAATTTCCGGATACTTGCCCGCTGAGGCAAAAGTCTCACGCAGAAAAATCACCTCGGCAGGCGACCTGACCATCGACATAACGATAAAACCGGGCGTGGCGACGCCGGTGCAAAGCATCACCAAATCATGCAAAGCATCAATCGTACCCAGCGCGTTAATTCGCACAGCAATATTCGCCGACGGAGGGGCACTATCAAGGGCGGTGCGGCAGATGATCCGCCCTTCCGCTTTCAATGGACCGGGGACCGAGTCTTCCAAATCGATCAGATGGACATCGGCGTCATAAGACAGCGCCTTGACTACCCGGTTGAGTGATAAGGCCGGGGTATACAGAATGCTGCGTGGAATAGCGCGTGTGATATCCGTCATTGAGGTGCCCTTACTTCAGCGAGTATCTTGCACAAACGGCGAATTTGATCTTCTGTTTGCCCGGCACGCATCATCACCCGCAGGCCTGCGGTGCCTTTTGCAACGATCGGGAAGAATACCGGCGAGACATAAAAACCAGCCTCTATCACCTTGCGACCTTCGCTGATCACCGTTTCATCGCTCATCGGCACCAGGCGGATCGGGTAACTGTTGCCGCTCTGCTCTGTCGGAACCAGTGAATCGAACAGGGCAATGTTGTCGTACAGCTTTTTCTGCAACATCGGCAATTCGGCCGTGCGGTGAATATCGGCTGAGGCCAGGCTGGCACCGATAGCCGCCGTATTCAAATTTTGTGAATAGTTGAGCCCACCCCCGAAGCGTTCTACCAGACGCAGCATGGGCTGCGAATAACCATTGAGCAGTATGGCCGCACCGCTGGTGCCGAAAGCCTTGTTAAGGGTGACCACCATAACGGTGTTCTCATTCAGTGCCGGGCTGTGCGAGCGAACATAGCCGATCCCGCGTTCGCCATAGGCGGAAATAGAATGTGAATCATCGTAAAACACCATCAGGCCGTACTTGTCCTGCAGTTCGGCCAACTCTTTGACCGGCGCATAGCCGCCCAGGCTATCGCTGCCGTCAACCACGTAGCAGACCCGTTCATATTTCTTACAGCAGTCCTTGATGAACTCCAGATCGTGGTAATTGCAGGTGACAACCTCGGTTTCATCGGCACAAGCGGGTTTTGCTGCGGCCAACGACACATGTGCATGCTTATCGAAGATCATTAACGGGCGAACACCGTTCCCCAAATGCCCGGAGGCGATCAGCGGCAGCAGCCCGCCGCTGATGCTGCTCGCCGACACGCCACTGAGAACATCGGCCTGGAACAGTTCGCCAAGTGACTCCTCCAACTCCTTCAGTACCGGCAGTTGAACCCGGCTGCGGGCAATACAGTGATCCAGCACGCCATAGCGGCGTACCGCGTCGATAGCCCCTTCTACTACCTTGGGATGGGAGTCCAGGTTCAGGTAAGAGCAGCAGCTAAAATTGACAAATTGATGACCACTCGGGGTGGACAGGAGATCGTTTTCAAGTCCGGCGACGAGCCCTGCGAGTCCGTTCTGCTCTGACATATCCCAAAACGGATTACCAATGCCGATAGCTTTGTCGTTGTTGCGATATTGGTTGGTTGGCGTGATCTTCTTACGGCTGGTCATCAAATTCCTTCCTTCTTGGCAGGTTCGGGTTGATAGTTATAAATACCTTTAAACTTACGGTAGGCGGCCGTGTAGAGCGCGGAATACAAAACATAAGGCCTGCGCAGGATTTTCAGATCCCACAGCCAAAAATTAACGTTGATATTCAGGTCGTCTAACGACTCGGCCTGGTGCCACCAGCCCAGCGGCAGATACAGCATTTCACCGGGTTCTAAAATAAAGTCACGACGCTGCGGAATTTTTGCTGCCAGCCGTGGAAAACGCTGCGGGTCAATATTGTTAAAATCGAAGGCCTGCGATTTGTCGCCAAACCCCTTCAGGATTGAGCGCGGGTAGTAATCTCGTCGGCCGGGCGGGAAAAGAATGAATCGTTTTCTGCCCTGCAGAGCGATATTAAAGTTCTCAAGTTCATCGAAGTGGCTTTGGGTAAATACGCCGTGGTAACTGATCCATAAATTGGCCGCGTTCAAGCCACGGCGAGAGGCCAACAGAGAAAACGCATCGAAGCCGAGAACAGTATTGATATCCTCGGGTCGGTGCATGATATTGGAAACCACTCGATACCAGGTGCTGTTGTCTTGCTGGTATTCTTTATTTTCCAGAAAGCCACGCAGTTGAATTTTCATCGTCTGCCATCGTTCGGTATTCTCCTTATTACTGGCTTCCCGGAACAAGGTGACATTGTCATCACCTAACCGTTGAGCAATAAGGTCATTAGCGCTACGGCTGGTATCAAGCGGTAGATCGGTAATAATCACAGGAACGTCGGCCCGGAAAATAGCTTCAACCCCCAGTGCAACAAATTCATTAAAGGTAATACGTGGAACGGGAATACCCGTGGTTAACTGATTCACGATGGCCGTTTTCCTGTCTCGGTAATAATAGTGAGAGAACCCGCTTAAATCGGGCTGGGTATTGATTTCTTACTGAGTAGTGACTGGCTGAACAAACTGGCTAATAAGGCGAGCATGCCAGCGGCCAAAGTGATCCAGGCGACCTGAGCAGCCCCGGTTTGATCTGAAAGTTGCCCGCCGACCGACACTCCCAGGGAAAACCCTAACCAACCCGCACTGGAAAGCCAGGAGAAGCCCTCTGACAGGCAGCCTTTGGGCGTTAACGATTCCAGCAGGTTACTGCAGGTGATTAATAACGGCGCCACCGATAAACCGGCAATAAAAGCGGAGAAACCCATGACGATTGGGGAACTGGTGAACACCAGGGGAACAGTGCCGGCGCACAGCGTGGCGGAGGTGAGCAACAGCAGTCGTGGCTGCGGTATAGACCAGTTCATGGCGCCATAGCAGAGCCCACCCACCAGGCTGCCCGCGGCACAAATAGACAGTAACACGCCAGCCAGAGTGGGATTGCCTGACTCTTTGGCAAAGGCGATCATCATCACATCGATCGAGCCAAGAAATATCCCTACCGCCGCATAGGAGATCATCAGGCTACGGACCCAGGCCATGCTAATGGCTCTGCGGTTTTTTTCATCGACCCTTTGCACAATAACCGGCTCTGAACGTCGATGCAGCACCAGCGCCATCGAACCGCTGAAAGTGAATACGGCGCATAAAACCAACCCCGCAGCGGGGTGTAATACCGTGGCCAGAACAATGGCCACCAGCGGCCCTAATAAGAAAATAATCTCATCGAGTACGGTTTCTAAAGCATAAGCGGTTCGCAGAGCCTCATCGGTGACCATTGCCGCCCAACGGGTGCGAATAAAGCCATCTACCGGCACCGACGAGCAGCCGATACCTATAGCGGCGGCCATGATTACCCATAAGTGGGTATTAAGAAACACTAAGACAATCAGTAACGCTATGGCCATAACGTGACAGCAACAGGTAACAATAAGCACTTTTCGTTGGCTGAATCGGTCGGCAAAGCCCCCGAGTATCGGGCTGGCCAAAGCCTGGGTAATCATTAAGGTTCCGGCCACGGTACCGGCGATCCACAGCGAATTGGTGGTAGCCGATAACAACATAATGCAACTTATAGAACGCATCGCCACCGGAAAGCGAACTAATAGACCAAACAGTGAAAGCGCGGCATGCCCAGGACCAGACAGTAATCGGGTATAGGAACCAAAACTGAATTTAGACTCAACGGCATTTATTTCCATAAAGTACTCTCAATAATAAAATCGCTTATACCCAAGCAACTGAATATATCAACAACAATATATCCATTCACTTATCAGGTTAGGTTTTCGCAATAGATAAAATAATCTCAAATTTTATTTATGCGTGACTACGCGAGGGTGTAATGACACGCCCATAAATTCAAACCCTCCGTTTAAAATTTAGATACCCCTGCATTGTTAGCATTGAAATTATCGTAATAAACAATGATTCATTCACCACTTTGTAAAATTAAGAAATTCCTATAAATTTATCTAATACGATGGGCATTAACAATTAGCAACGCTAATCACTATTTACAAGAGCGTTTTTGCATCACATCAATGCGTTATTGCATTATCAAGTAAATATAATCAGTTACGGATAGATTAAGGGGTAAATGTAATTTTTGGTTCGTCCGTAGCGCCTTTTGCAGCAGAATCCGCCGGGTAAAACGAGGGCCGAACATTGCCGCAGGCAAAACTGTGCTGTAATCGACATGTTTGTTATCTATTGGAGCCAAGTATTGTTGCTGCGGTTTATTTATGATGAAGGTTTAGCGCGCTGGGACATTGACCCTGCATTGAATATTACGCGAGGAGAAAAACATGGCTACAGGCATTGGCGGTTGCACGGCGCAACAGGCCCTGGAACAACTGCGACCGTTAACGGATAATCCGCCTGCAATCGCCGCCGGAGAATACCGGCAGCGTATTCAGCACGCACAGCGCCTGATGCGCGAAAACGGCATCGATGCCTGCTATGTCAACGCCGGTAGCAATCTGCTGTATTTTACCGGTACTCAGTGGTCACCGAGCGAACGCATGGTCGGTGCGGTGATCCCGGCCGAAGGTGAAATCGCCTATATTGCGCCCTGGTTCGAGATCGGCACCTTCAAAGACGCACAGGTGATTGAGGCCGAAATTTTTAGCTGGCATGAGGAAGAAGATCCCTATCGATTGTTCTTCACCGTGCTGGCTTCTCGTGGGCTGTCGGGTACGGGCCAGGTGGCGATTTGCGAAACCGCTTCGGTCACGCTGTTCCTCGGCCTGCAGCAATATGCTGGCGATATTAAGCTAATCAGTGCCCTGCCGATCACCGGTCATTGCCGTAGCCGAAAATCGGCAACGGAAATCGCGCTGATGCAAACCGCCAATAACATCACCTTGCGGGTACAACAGGCTGCGGCCAGCATCTTGCACCCTGGGATCACCGCCGACCAATTGATTGACTTCGTCGATAAAGCCCACCGTAAAATGGGCACCAGCGGCTCCTATTTCTGTATTGCACTGTTCGGCTCCGACAGCGCGTTTCCGCATGGTGTGAAGCAGCCCAAGCCGCTGCAAAACAACGATATCGTGCTGCTGGATACCGGCTGCCGCTACAAGGGTTATCTGTCCGATATCACCCGTACCTATGTGTATGGCGAACCCAACCAACGGCAACGCTTCGCCTGGCAGGCGGAACATGACGCACAGGCGGCTGCCTTTGCCGTTATCGCACCGGGTGTGCCCTGCCATAAAGTGGATGACGCGGCGCGCGATGTGCTGGTTGCTCATGGCTTCGGACCGGACTATCAGTTACCGGGCCTGCCACATCGCACCGGACACGGTATCGGGTTGGACATTCACGAAGCGCCGTATCTGATCCGCAAACAGCAGCAACAGCTCGATGTTGGTATGTGCGCCAGCATCGAACCTATGTTGTGTCTGCCGGGCGAGTTTGGTATCCGCCTTGAAGACCATTTTTATGTCACTGAAAACGGCGCGCGCTGGTTTACCCCGCCAGCAAAATCCATTGATGATCCATTTGATTTAGCTGGCTGATCATCCCCCGGGCGGCGATGCCGCTCGGATTTAAATATAATATTAATATCGACCATGTTTAATAAAACCATTTAATTATACAATTTAATGCAATCACTAATTAATTAAATATTTTTCATCTGCCAGATGAAATAACTCTTGATATAAAAATAGTTGTGAGTTAAAAATTAACCGTCCCATTCAAAGATGAATATAACAATAAATTATACATTCAAATGGAGTTGATGATGAAAACAATTGATATAGCTTTGTTAGACTCAATCGCCGGCGGCCGTGGTAATAATGGCGGCGACCGTGTAGATAATGGCGGAAGGAATAGAAACAGCAACAACACATCCGGTGGGCGACGTGATGGCGGAAATTATTACAACAAACAAAGTCAGGATGTGAAAAATTGCAATAATGGTATTATCGGCGGCATGCTTGCTGGCTCCGCCGGCGGGTTACTCGGTTTGGGTCTGGGCCTTGTTGGCGGCGCAATCGCTGGCGGGTGCTTCAATAACAAAGGTTCTAATGGCGATAACAACAGCAGTGCAGGAAATAAAAGCTCTAACTGTAATGGTTCAATTGGTGGTTCGTGTCGCATTTAGCATAAAATCATAGACGGTAGTTTACCCCTACCGTCATTCATTATATTAGAGTGGCGTTATACATGGAAAAAATAATTAGGCCGGCACTTGTTTTTTTAGCTATAATTTGCAGCTCGCCTTTTCTTAGTGGTGCTGGAGTGCTTAATCCTGACTCTGGTTTCGCCGCACCTACAGGCTTATCACAGCCGGTTATCACTATTGCTACCTTCTATTTTTTTATTTCATTTTTTTTGAAAATATTTGATTTTTTCAAAAAAAATAAACAATAAATATAATATGCCAGGCAGTGTCGACTTTAATAGATACGCCTGCATTTTCACTTTTCCATCAGGTGCCTATGCTGGTGTTGATTAGCTTTATTCTGGCCGCATGGCCTGCGTACGATTACTTAATATTCAACCGTTTAGCCAAGCGGTGAAGATTGCCGCTGTCCAGGTTCAATTTACGCGCGGTAGCCGCCCAGTTCATCTCGCATTGCGCCAAGGTTTTCTGAATCACGCTGCGTTGGAAATGTTGCGTCATCGTCGCGAGGTCCGCCTCAATAGCCGTCTCTGGCAGTGCCTCATCGCTGCTCCCGATCGGCAAAGATCCTGATTTTATACTGAAATGCGCCGGTAACAGTTGCAGCTCGCTACTGTTTTGCTCCGCACGGGCTAAAATCGCCGCGCGATAGATCGCGTGTTCCAGTTCGCGAATATTCCCTGGCCACGGATAGTGCTCAAGCACAAATAATGCCTCTGCGGAGAGCATTAACTGCATCAAACCCAGTTTGATACGGCAGCGTTCGCAAAAGTAGCCCGCCAGCAGGGCAATGTCGCTGACTCGCTCGCTCAACGGCGGCACAAAGAGCGGAAACACGCTCAGCCGATGGTATAAATCCAGTCGGAATACCCCATCAATCGCCGCCTGTTTAAGGTTGCGATTGGTGGCCGCTAAAATACGCACATTAACACGCTTGACCCGATCATCCCCCACCCGCTGGAGATCGCCGTATTGGATCACCCGCAACAGCTTGGCCTGTAACGATAGCGACAGCTCGCCAATCTCATCGAGGAACAGAGTGCCATTGTCCGCCATTTCAAATTTGCCGGCACGATGCTGAATGGCTCCGGTAAATGCGCCTTTGACGTGACCGAACAGCTCGCTTTCCGCCACGCTCTCCGGCAGAGCGGCACAGTTAAGGTAGACCAGCGGGTTGGCAGCACGCGCCGAGCCCTGATGAATCGCCCGCACCACCAACTCTTTACCGACGCCGGTATCCCCGGTGATCAATACATTGAGCTCAGAGCCAGCCACAATGCTGATTTCTTGCTTGAGTTGCTGCATAACCGGCGAAAGCCCGATGATCTCATCATTTTCTCTTGGGGAACTGCCCCCCGGGGATACCAACGGCGACAGTGCCTGCCCCTCTAATGCCTCGACCAGTAACGCCGTGGTTAACGCTCCCGCCGCCAGAGCACTGATTAGCCGCAGCTCTTCATCGCTGAAACGATCAAATTGCAGTGGGTCCAGACTGTCAAAAGTCAGCGCACCGATTAAATCCTGTTCGGCAAACAGGGGCAGTCCAATACAGGCATGAACCTTAAGTTGGTCATAGCCTGGGATCAGACCATCGTAGGGATCCGGTAAATCGCTGTCCGCGGGGAAACGCACCACGTCACCGGCGCGGGCAATCGCCTCCAGGCGGGGATGGGCATCCAGCGCGAAGCGCCGTCCCAGAACGTCCTGAGCCAAACCGTCAATGGCCAGGGGACGAAACTGTTGTCCTTCAAAGCGCAGTAAAGCCGAAGCATCGCAGCGCAGCAAGCGGCGCAGACTGTTGATCAGGCGTTGAAAACGGTCGCCTTGCGTCAGGCCGCTTTGCAACTCGATAGCGATGGCGGCGAGGGATTGTATGGAGAGCGTCATAGTTGTCATTCCGACACTTAATTGTCATATGGACAATGCTACGCCCATGTCAGAATGACATCAATAAATAATTATCACTTAAAAAACAATAATATAAAAACTGGCACGCCGTTTGCTCATTACAAGTATCGAAACCCAGTAAACGACAATAAGGTAATGAGCATGGCAATTCAGGTAAAAAACAATATCCAATGGGTCGGTCAACGTGACTGGGAAGTGCGTAATTTTCATGGGACAGAATACAAAACCTTAAAGGGCAGCAGCTATAACAGCTATCTGATCCGTGAAGAGAAAACCGTGTTGATCGACACGGTGGACCATAAGTTTAGCCGTGAATTTGTACAAAATCTGTCAGCGGAAATTGATCTTAAAACGCTGGACTACATCATCATCAATCACGCAGAAGAAGATCACGCCGGGGCGCTGACCGAACTGATGGCGCAGATCCCGGGAACGCCTATCTACTGTACCGAAAATGGCATTGATTCAATCAACGGTCACCATCATCACCCAGAGTGGAACTTCCACGTTGTTCACACCGGTGACAGCCTGGATATCGGCAATGGCAAACAGCTGATCTTCGTTGAAACGCCGATGCTGCACTGGCCGGACAGCATGATGACCTACATGACTGGCGATGCCGTGCTGTTCAGTAATGACGCCTTTGGCCAACATTACTGCGATGAGCATCTGTTTAATGATGAGGTTGATCAGAATGAGTTGTTTGAACAATGTCAGCGTTACTACGCCAATATCCTGACCCCATTTAGCCGACTGGTGACACCAAAAATCAACGAGATCCTCGGTTTCAACCTGCCGGTAGACATGATCGCCACCTCACACGGCGTGGTATGGCGCGATAATCCGACGCAAATTGTGCAGCGCTATTTAGAGTGGGCGGCGGATTATCAGGAAGATCGCATCACCATTTTTTACGACACCATGTCCAACAACACCCGCATGATGGCGGACGCTATTGCACAGGGCATCACCGAGGTCGATCCCCGCGTGGCGGTGAAGATTTTTAACGTGGCGCGTCATGACAAGAACGAAATCCTGACTAACGTGTTCCGTTCCAAAGGCGTATTGGTGGGCTCGTCGACCATGAATAATGTGATGATGCCAAAAGTTGCCGGGCTGTTGGAAGAGATCACCGGGCTGCGTTTTCGCAATAAGAAAGCCTCGGCCTTCGGCAGCTACGGCTGGAACGGCGGCGCGGTAGACCGTATTCAAACCCGTTTGATGGACTGTGGTTTTGAAACCACGCTGGCATTGAAAGCCAAATGGCGTCCCGATAGCGATATGCTGGCAATCTGTCGTCAACATGGCCGGGATATTGCTCGTCAATGGGCCTTAACCTCCTTGCCTTTGACGACGTCAGCTCCTGCTCCTGCTCCTGCGGTTGCAACTGTTGTCACACAGGCACAGCCACAGCCACAGCCACAGCCACAGGCTGAAGTATCCTGCGCCAATGTCGATACCAATGTTGACGCCGATGCCGATCTCGGGCCGCGTATGCAATGCAGCGTCTGCCTGTGGATCTACGATCCAAAGTTGGGCGAACCTATGCAAGATGTGGCTCCCGGAACCCGCTGGCAGGACGTACCGGATGACTTCCTGTGCCCGGAATGCTCCATGGGCAAAGATGTGTTCGACCCTCTCGCTTCGGAGGCAAAATGAACCCTGGCATTCTGATCATTGGCTCCGGCTTTGCCGCCCGACAGCTGGTAAAAAATCTGCGCAGGCTCAATAGCGAGGTTCCGATCCGCCTGATTGCTGCCGACAGCTGCGACGAATATAACAAACCTGAGCTGAGCCATGTGATCAGCCAGAATCAAACCGCAGATGCCTTAACGCGGCAAACCTCCGGCAGCTTTGCCGAACAGTTCCAACTGACGTTACACCCCAATACGCGGATTACAGAGATTGATACCCAGCATAAAAGGGTGTGCAGCGCCGGGCAAAGCTGGCAGTACGACAAACTGGTTCTGGCAGTCGGCGCTTCAGCAATTGTACCGCCGGTGACCGGTCATGAACTGATGCTGACGCTCAACAGCCAACAGGAATATCGCGACGGCGAATTGACACTGCTTCAGGCACAGCGGGTACTGATCCTGGGGGGCGGCCTGATCGGTTGTGAACTGGCGATGGACATGTGCCGGGCCGGTAAACAGGTCACTCTGGTGGACAGATCCGGCAGCCTGCTGTCGGCATTGATGCCGATTGAAGCCAGCAGTCGCCTGCAGCATTGCCTGCAACAGATGGGCGTCGAGTTGCTGCTCAACCAGCAACTGAGCGCACTGACACAGCAAGACGACGCCATACAGGCAACGCTGGATAATGGACGTCAACTGTGCGTTGACGCCGCCATCGCGTCGGTCGGACTGCGTCCGAACGTTGGGTTGGCGCGTCAGGCCAATCTGCAGGTTAATCGCGGCATCCAGGTGAGTAACCGCCTACAGACCTCGCAGATCGATGTGTATGCCCTCGGCGATTGCGCAGAGATTGATGGTCAACTGCTGCCGTTCCTCCAGCCGATACAGTTCAGCGCCATGGCCCTGGCGAAAAACCTGCTGGGCGCTGAGGAAGGCGTGCAACTGCCTGCCATGCTGGTCAAGGTGAAAACCCCCAGCCTGCCGCTGCACCTGGCGGGGGAAACCCATCGGCAGGATTTGAGCTGGAACATTGTCGCCGAACAACAGGGCATGGTTGCCAAAGGTTTTGATCAGCAACAGCAGCTGCGCGCGTTTATTGTTAGCGAAGACCATATGAAACTGGCCTTCGGTTTACTGAAGGAATTAAACGCCCTGACAGCAGAAAGTTAATGATGACCCATCTGTACACTCTGAGCATTTAACGATGCCCTACGCCAACTGGGGTTAATCAGTTGGCGTAACCCCTAAAATAGATTAGTTTTAAGCTCTGACTCACTCCGGCACTGGATGCTATGACTATCAATTCCCCCCAACCTCAGGCTGTTTCCAGCCCTGTTACGCGCCACGCTATTTTCCTGGTTGCTACCTTGTCGCCCGACCCTGCGCAGCTCGCAACGGTGCGTGGCTGGTGCGCCGATATCAGCGGCGTGATCCGTTCCGTCGGCAAAAGAGCCCCGGCAGGAAACTTGTCCTGCGTCTGTGCGTTTGGCTCGGCGGCCTGGGATCGGTTGTTCGGCCAACCCCGCCCATCACAACTTCATCCCTTTGGGGCAATAGGCTCCGGCGACCGCGTAGCGGTATCAACCCCTGGTGATATCCTGTTGCATATCCGCGCCGACGAGATGGATCTGTGCTTCGAGCTGGCTACCCAGTTAATGAACAAACTCGGCGACGCCGTGACGGTGATTGAGGAAGTACACGGCTTCCGTTACTTCGACCAGCGGGCGATGATTGGCTTTGTCGACGGCACCGAAAACCCGGAGGGAAATGACGCGGTAAACTACACGGTGATTGGTGATGAAGATGCCTCGTTTTCTGGCGGCAGTTACGTGCTGGTGCAGAAATATCTGCATGATATGAAAGGCTGGAACTCGCTGCCCGTTGAAACGCAAGAGGGCATTATTGGCCGCCACAAACAATCCAATATTGAGCTGGATGAGGACGTCAAACCTTCGTCATCCCACAGTTCATTGACGACGCTGGTGGATGAACATGGTGATGAAGTCAAAATCCTGCGCGACAACATGCCGTTTGGTAAACCCGGCATGGGCGAGTTTGGCACCTACTTTATTGGCTACGCGCGGACTCCCCAGCCGATCGAGCAAATGCTGGAAAACATGTTCATTGGTCGACCGGCCGGCAATTACGATCGCCTGCTGGATTTCAGCCGTGCGGTTACCGGTAGCCTGTTCTTTGCCCCTTCGGCGACCTTACTGGAAGAGCTGGCCGATCGTAATACCTGAGGCTTGCACGATAACTCTTGCACGATAACTACAGCAGCAGCGCCAACTCCATCGCCGTGCGCTGCAGCTGTGGCAGCACCCGTTCACGCAGCTCCGCTGACGATATCTGCGACGCATTGACCCCCACGTTCATCGCCGCTACTACGCCGCCCTTGCGTGAATGCATCGGCACCGCGATCGACCGCAGGCCAATTTCCAACTGCTGATCGTTGATGGCGTACCCTTGCCGCCGCACTTTGGCCAGCTGTTCACGTAACTGATCGGCACTGGTCACGGTGAACTCGGTCAGCGGTGCGAAACTCACCCGCGACAGATAGTCGTCCAACTGTTCTTCATCCAGCGCACTGAGCAATACCAGCCCCATAGAGGTGGCGTAGGCCGGCAGCCGACTGCCGCGCCCCAGATCAATCGTCATGATGCGCTTCACTGAGGCGCGGGCGATATACAGGATGTTGTCACCGTCCAGTGTCGCCACCGAGCAGGATTCGTTCAGCAGCTTGCTGAGGTAATCCAGTGAGTTCTGCGCCGCTTTCGCCAGCTCGGAAGAAGAAAGATAGGCGTGTCCAATAGTCAGCACTCGCGGCAGCAGCCGGTAATGGCGGCCGTCAGGGCAATGCACAAACCCCAGCGCACGCAGGGTGTACAGGCAGCGACGCACTGCCGCACGCGGAATGCCGGTAATTTGGCTGATTTCAGAAACCGACATTTGTGAATACTGGGGCTGAAAAGCCTGTAGCACCTCCAGTCCCCTGGCCAACGACGCCATAAAATTAGGGTCCCCTTTATACTGATCGTTGCTTAACTCCCCGATCTCCTGCAGCCGACGCAACTCCCCAGCACCAAACTCAGATACATCACCCATCCTGACCTCCAACTCACATAGAGTTATCTGCATCACAGAATTAACTGCCAAATGATTAATGTTTCGATAATCGCACAATGAACTGATATTCGCACTTGCTGCTTAATTTTTCATCCCATAAATTGATTTGAGACCCATTAATGCAACGCTGACAGCTTCGCAGCGTACCGAGGAGAACAAATGATCGATAAAAGTGTGGCATCCGCAGAGGCCGCTGTCGCGGATATCCCTGACGGCGCGGCCATTATGGTCGGGGGTTTTGGCCCAGCCGGTCAGCCTTATGCCCTGCTGGACGCCCTGATCCGCCATCGGCCACGCGGGCTTACGCTGATCAGCAACAACGCGGGCAACGGAGATTTTGGGTTGGCGGCGCTGCTGAAGGCCGGTTGTGTGAGCAAAGTCGTCTGTTCATTCCCGCGCCAGTCGGACTCCTGGGTATTTGATGAGTTGTACCGCCGTGGCGAACTAGAACTGGAGCTGATCCCGCAGGGTAATCTGGCGGCACGGATCCAGGCCGCCGGTTCCGGCCTCGGCGGTTTTTACACCCCGACCGGCTACGGCACCGAACTGGCGCAAGGCAAAGAGACTCGCGAGATCGACGGCAGACACTATGTGTTCGAGCTGCCGCTAAAAGCTGACTTCGCGCTGATCAAGGCCGACAGAGCCGATCGCTGGGGCAACCTGTTGTACAACAAAACCGGGCGTAACTTCGGGCCGATCATGGCCATGGCGGCCGCCTGCACCATTGCCGAGGTCAATCGGATGGTGCCGTTGGGGGAGCTGGATCCTGAAAATATCATTACGCCGGGGATCTTCGTGCAACGCCTGGTGACCACGCCCGATCACTCTGCGCCACTGTCGGCTTAAGGAACGCACCTATGACCAAACTCACTCATCAGCAGTTGGCCGAGCGTATTGCGCGCGACATTCCGGAAGGTGCCTACGTCAATCTGGGCATCGGTATTCCCACCCAAATTGCCAACTACCTACCGGCGGATAAAGAGATCTTCCTGCACAGTGAGAACGGCATTCTCGGCATGGGCCCGGCACCGGCGGCCGGCCAGGAAGACCCCGAACTGATCAACGCCGGTAAACAGCCGGTGACCCTGCTGAAAGGCGGCTGCTTTTTCCACCACGGCGACTCCTTTGCCATGATGCGCGGCGGCCACCTGGATATCTGCGTGCTCGGCGCTTATCAGGTCTCCGAACGCGGTGATCTTGCCAACTGGAGCACTGGCGCACCGGGGGCGATCCCGGCGGTTGGCGGCGCGATGGATTTAGCGATCGGTGCCCGTCAGGTGTTTGTGATGACCGAACACCTGACCAAAAAAGGCGAATGCAAAATTGTCCGCCACTGCACTTACCCCCTGACCGGCATCGGCTGTATTGATCGCATCTACAGCGATTTGGCGGTGATGGACGTCACCCCACAGGGCCTGGTGGTGCGCGAAATATTCGGCGGGTTGACCCCACAGCAACTACAGGAAGTCACCCCGGTCGAACTGACCTTTGTCCTTCAACACGGAGAACAGCCGCATGAATCCCGCCTACCTTTGTGATGCCGTCCGCACGCCTTTTGGCCGACTGAACGGCAGCCTGGCCGGTGTCCGCGCCGACGATCTGGCCGCCCTGCCGCTGAAAGCGCTGCAGGCGCGACATCCGCGACTTGACTGGGCGGCGGTGGATGACGTGCTGTTCGGCTGCGCCAACCAGGCCGGAGAAGACAACCGCAACGTGGCACGCATGGCGCTGCTGCTGGCCGGTCTGCCGGTGCAGATCCCCGGTTGCACCCTCAACCGCCTGTGCGGCTCCAGTCTGGATGCGGTAGCGATGGCAGCCCGGGCAATCAAAACCGGCGAAAGCGAGCTGATGATCGCCGGCGGTGTCGAGAGTATGTCCCGGGCCCCCTTCGTGATGGGCAAGGCGGAAAGCGCCTTCAGCCGGGCAATGAAACTGGAAGATACCACCATGGGTTGGCGGTTTATCAATCCACAGATGAAAACGCTGTATGGCGTGGAGTCGATGCCACAAACCGCCGAAAACGTCGCTCTAAAGTTCGGTATTAACCGTCAGGATCAGGACGCCTTTGCCCTGCGTAGCCAGCAGCGCACCGCCGCCGCGCAAGAAAGCGGCTTTTTCGCCGACCAGTTAATTGAGGTCAGCATTGCCCAGAAGAAAGGCGATGCGCTGCGGTTCTGTCAGGACGAACACCCGCGCGCCACCACGCTGGAGGCCCTGGCGAAGCTGAAACCGGTGGTAGATCCGCAGGGCACGGTGACGGCCGGTAATGCCTCCGGGTTGAACGACGGGGCCTGCGCACTGCTGCTGGCCGGCGAACTCGGGGTGACTCGCCACGGGCTGCAACCGATGGCACGCATTGTCGCCAGCGCCGTTACCGGGATCGAACCCTCAATTATGGGCTTTGCACCGGCGGATGCGGTACGCAAGGTGTTGAAGATTGCCGGATTGAGCCTCGACCAAATGGACGTTATCGAGCTTAACGAAGCCTTTGCAGCACAGGCGCTGGCGGTGACCCGTGAACTGGGGTTACGTGACGACGCCGCTCAGGTGAATCCCAATGGCGGTGCCATTGCCCTCGGTCATCCACTGGGCGCATCCGGTGGCAGGCTGGTGATGAATGCCGCCTGGCAATTGCAGAAAACGCGTGGCCGCTACGGCTTGTGCACCATGTGTATCGGCGTCGGCCAGGGTATTGCGTTGATTATCGAACGGGTATGAAACGGGGAAAGAACATGGATATTGACTATCGCCTTGATGGCCGCACCGGGGCACCCTTGTTGGTGCTATCCAACTCGCTCGGTACCACCTTCGACATGTGGCTGGCACAGCTGCCGGTGCTGAGCGAACACTTTCACCTATTGCGCTATAACCAGCGCGGACACGGTGCTACGCCGCTGCCAGCGACCCCGCTGCGGCTTGAAGATCTGGGACAGGATGTGATTGCCCTGCTCGACCATCTGGACGCGCCAAGCGCTCATTTTTGCGGTATTTCGATGGGCGGCCTGACCGGGTTGTGGCTCAACCGCTACCATCCGCAGCGCATCAAGCGGTTGGTGGTCGCCAATACCGCCGCGCGCATCGGCAGTGCCGAAGGCTGGCAACAGCGCGCCCAACAGGTGCGCAACTCAGGGCTGACGCCGATCGCCGCAGCGTCCCCCGCTCGCTGGTTTAGCGAAGCCTTTTTGCGGCAATACCCTGAACAGGTTGCCCCACTGGTCGCCGGGCTGGCAGCGGGCAGCGCCGAGGGTTACGCCGCCTGCTGCGATGCGCTGGCATTGGCCGATCTCCGCGCCGAAGTAGCGTCCATGACGCGGCCAATGCGAGTGATTGCCGGAGAGCAAGATCCGGTGACGACGGTGGCGGACGCCGAATTTCTTGTCGCCAACGCGCCGCGAGCCGAACTGCAGCGGCTACCGGCTTCGCACATTTCCAATATTGCCTGCCCGGAGCTCTTCAACCGCAGCGTTGTCGAGTTCCTCACTGAGAAGGAATAACGTATGGAACTCCATATTGAGCGCATCGACAGTTGGCTGGTGGATATCCCAACCATCCGTCCGCACAAGTTGTCGATGGCCACCATGGGCTGCCAGACCCTGACGCTGGTGCGCCTCACCTGCGCTGACGGCCTGACCGGTTGGGGAGAAGCCACCACTATCGGCGGGCTGAGCTATGGGCCGGAAAGCCCGGAAGGGATCAGGTCAGCGATTGATGACTACCTGACGCCGTTGCTGAGCGGCAAGAGTTTTAATGGGCTGGCACCGCTGGTGGCGCTGATGAATGCTCACGTCAAAGGCAATACCTTTGCCAAGTCAGCGCTGGAAACCGCGTTCCTGGATGCTCAGGGCAAACGCCTCGGCCTGCCGGTCAGCACCCTGCTCGGCGGCGCGCTGAGCGACAGTTTGCCGGTGTTATGGACGCTGGCCAGCGGCGATACGCAAAAAGACATCGCCGAGGGGCAGCGTCTGCTGGCGGAAGGTCGTCACCGTGCTTTCAAACTGAAGATCGGCGCACGGCCATTGGCAGAGGATTTACGCCACACCCAGGCGATTAAACAGGCGCTGGGACCGGAAGTCAGCATCCGCGTTGACGTCAATCAGGCATGGGACGCCGGCACCGCCGTACGAGGAATGGCAGCGCTGCAAGAGATCGGTATCGATCTGGTGGAACAGCCGGTGGCGCTGTGGGATCGGTCTGCACTGATCCAGCTCAGCCAACGCTTTACCTTGCCGATCCTGGCGGATGAGGCAGTGGCCGATGCCCACGACGGCTATGCGCTGGCGGCGGGCGGCTTTACCGGTGCCTACGCACTGAAAATCGCCAAGGCGGGCGGACCGGCGCAGGCGCTGAAACTGGCACAGGTGGCACAGGCCGCAGGCGTGGCGCTGTACGGCGGCACCATGCTGGAAGGTACGCTGGGCACGGTGGCCTCACTGCATGCCTGGTCAACGTTGATGCTGGACTGGGGCACCGAGATGTTTGGTCCGCTGCTGCTGAAAGACGACGTCGTTTCCACGCCGCTGACCTTCGCCAACGGTCAGGTCAATCTACCGTCCGGCCCGGGGCTGGGGATAGAAATTGATGAAGACAAACTGCAATTTTATCTGCGTACATAAACGGAGATCACCGCCATGCTATTTAAAGTAGAAATGATCGTGAAACTGCCTGTCGATATGCCCAAAGACGTTGCAGACGAAATTAAACTGCATGAGAAAAAATACTCACAGGCATTGCAATCAGCCGGTAAATGGCGACATATCTGGCGCGTGGTGGGCAGTTACGCCAATGTCAGCATTTTCGATGTGGAAAGTAATACCGAACTGCATGATATTTTATCCGGCCTGCCGCTTTACCCTTATATGGAAATTCGTGTTGATGCATTGTGCAGGCATCCATCATCTATTCACGAAAACGATAATTAAAAAACCGGGATAACAACCCGCCCCCATTAGCCGTTAATGGCGGCTAAACTCATACCCTACAAAATAAGCAATGAGGAATTCGCAATGTCTATTTCCTTCGATCAGCATCAAGACGTAATTAAATTACTGAAAATAAGCAGCGGTTTTACCAGTGAAAATGGCGATCCGCGTTTTAAGAAAATCATCCATCAATTGCTGGGAGATATTTGCCGGTTGGTTGAACAATACGACATCAGCGCGGAAGAGTTCTGGCAGGCAATTAATTATCTGCATACGCTGGGTGGCCGCCAGGAAGCGGCGCTGCTGGCCGCTGGCCTGGGATTAGAGCACTTCCTCGACCTGCGTGATGATCAACGCGAACAGGCTCAGGGGCTGACAGGCGGTACACCGCGCACTATCGAAGGGCCATTGTACGTGGCCAATGCACCGCTGAGTGAAGGCTTTGCCCGCATGGACGACGGTGAGGATGCCGGTGAATTGATGTGGCTGCAGGGGCAGGTCAATGACGCCGACGGTCGGCCACTGGCGGGCGCGGTAGTGGATATCTGGCATGCCAATACGCTGGGGAATTATTCATTCTTCGACAAATCTCAGAGCGACTTCAATCTGCGCCGTCGGGTAAAAACCGACGCCAACGGACGCTACAGAGTGCGCAGCATTGTACCTTCCGGCTACGGCTGCCCGCCGGACGGGCCGACTCAGGCGTTGCTCAACCGCCTGGGGCGCCACGGTAACCGCCCGGCGCATATTCACTTTTTCATCTCTGCGCCAGGGCATAAACACCTGACCACCCAAATTAATCTTAACGGCGATCGTTATTTATGGGACGACTTTGCTTTCGCCACCCGCGATGGGCTGATTGCCGACCCGGTGAAAATTACCGATCCGGCTATTGTGGCGCAACGCGATCTGCCCGGTGCGCATACCGAAGTGAGTTTCAACTTCAGCCTGTACCCCACTACCGCTGATGAAGAACAGCAACGAATAAAGCGAACCCGCGCTTTACAGGATTAAGTTATACGCCGGGTAAAATAATGAAACATATCAATAGCGGGTGATGAAATAGACATCACCCACTCATTAACCCTGTTCAGCCGATACGAGGTCATTATTATGAACTCACCAACCGCCCCATTATTTACCGATCTGAAAACGAAAATAAATAATGCCCTGGTGATAGATAAAGAAAAAGGTATCTATCAATGCAATCGCGCTATTTTTACCGATGAGTCGCTGTTTGAACTGGAAATGAAAGCCATATTCGAAGGCAATTGGGTTTATCTGGCCCATGAAAGCCAGATCGCGGAACCGGGCGATTATTACACGCTGACCGTCGGCCGCCAGCCGATTATGATAACCCGTGATAAGGACAAGCAACTGCACGCCATGATCAACAGTTGCTCACACCGCGGTGCAATGTTGGCCAGCCGCAAGTCAGGTAACAAAACCTCCTTTACTTGCCCCTTTCACGGCTGGACCTTCAACAATGCCGGCAATCTTCTGAAGGCCAAAGATGAAAAGACCGGCGCTTACCCGCCCTGTTTCAACCAGGCGGGTTCACACGATCTCAAGCAGATGCCGCGCTTTGAGTCCTACCGCGGCTTTCTGTTCGGTAGCCTGAGCAATGAGGTGCTGCCGCTGACGGATTACCTGGGTGATACCCGTCAGGTCATTGACCTGATTGTCGATCAGGCGGAAAACGGCCTGGAAGTGCTGAAAGGCGCGTCATCCTATACCTACGACGGCAACTGGAAACTGCAAATGGAAAACGGCGCTGACGGCTATCACGTCAGCGTGGTGCACTGGAACTACGCCTCCACCATGGCACGCCGTAACTATGGGGCCAATTGCACCCAAACCGTTGACGCCAACGGTTGGTCAAAAAGCACCGGCGGCGTGTACGGCTTCGACAATGGGCACATGCTGCTGTGGACCCGGGCGCTCAACCCCGAAGTGCGGCCGGTGTTTAAGCACTTCAACCGTCTGAATGAGCGTTTTGGCACTGTCCGCGCCGATCTGATGGTTAATGAGACCCGCAACCTGTGCCTGTACCCCAACGTCTATCTGATGGATCAGTTCTCCACCCAAATCCGCGTGGTACGACCTATTGCGGTGGATAAAACCGAGGTCACCATCTTTTGCTTCGCCCCCAAGGGGGAAAGTACCCAGGACCGGGCGCTACGCATCCGTCAGTATGAAGATTTCTTCAACGTCAGCGGTATGGGCACCCCGGACGATCTGGAAGAGTTCCGCGCCTGCCAGCAGGGCTACAACGCAGGCAACCTGCCGTGGAGTGATATGAGCCGCGGTGCGACCCATTGGCTGGAGGGGGCCGATGAGAATGCCCAGGCGATGTCGATCAATCCGCTGCTTAGCGGCCCACGCTCCGAAGACGAAGCGCTGTACATCAGCCATCACCATCATTGGCAACAAACGCTGCTACGCACCCTGCAAGACAGTGAGCAGGCGGAGGTTATGCCATGAACAGCCTGCAACAGCGTATCGAGCAATTCCTGTATCGCGAGGCGCGGCTGCTGGACGATCGCCAATGGGAAGACTGGCTGAACTGTTACAGCCCGACGGTGGAGTACTGGATGCCAGCCTGGGGGGATGACGACCGCCTGACACAGGATCCGCAGAGTGAGATCTCACTGATTTACTACCCTAACCGCGAAGGTTTGGAAGACCGGGTATATCGAATAAAAACCGAGCGTTCGGCCGCCAGTACCCCGGAGCCCCGCACTACCCATCAGATCAGCAACGTCGAACTGCTGGACGAAACGCCACAGAGTGTCGAGGTGCGCTACAACTGGGTGACCTTCAGCCACCGCTATCAGAAAACCGATCTGTTTTTTGGCACCAGCCGCTGCCTGATCGCGTTGGACGGCGAACAGCCGAAAATCCAGCGAAAAACTATCCGGCTCAACAACGACTATATCAGTCAGGTCATTGATATTTACCATATTTAGCTGCACTGTGAGGTGAGTATGTCTTTTACCCTAGCCCTTAATTTTGAAGACGGTGTCAGTCGCTTTATTCAATGTAATCCCAATGAAAAGGTGCTCGACGCCGCCTACCGACAAAAAATCAACCTGCCGATGGACTGCTCGGACGGCGTGTGCGGCACCTGCAAATGCCACTGTGAACAGGGGGAATACAGTCTGGGCGATGACTATCTGGATGAGGCGCTATCCGAACAGGAGGCCGCACAGCGGCTGGTGCTAACCTGCCAGATGGTGCCGACCTCGGATTGTGTGATCGATGTGCCCATGGCATCGACGCTGTGCAAAACCGGCAGCGAAGCGTTCAGCGCCACGCTGACCTCCGCCAGCGCATTGTCCGACAGCGCCATCGAATTTTGCCTGACGCTGGACGACGAGCGCGGGATCGCCTTCCTGCCCGGCCAATACGTCAATATCGAAGTGCCCGGCAGCGATGCCAGCCGCGCTTACTCTTTCAGTTCGCGGCCCGGCAGTCGGCAGATTTCGTTTCTGCTGCGCAACGTTCCCGGCGGCATGATGAGCCGTTACCTGACCGACCAAGCGCTGCCAGGCGATCCAATCCGTCTGTGTGGCCCGCAAGGCAGCTTTTATCTGCGGACGCCGACACGGCCGATACTGTTTCTGGCCGGCGGCACCGGGCTGGCCCCTTTCCTGTCGATGCTGGAACAGTTAGTGACCGAAGGGAGCACGCAGCCGGTACATCTGATTTATGGCGTCACTCACGATCATGATCTGGTGAAACTGGAACAGCTGGAGCGCTACCGTCAGCATTTGCCGAACTTCAGTTTTCTGAGCTGCGTTGCCAGCGCGGCCTCGCAGTGGCCGCACAAGGGGTATGTCACCCAGCACCTTGATGAGAACCTACTCAATGGCGGCGATCTGGACGTTTACCTGTGCGGCCCACCGCCAATGGTGGAAGCCGTACTCAGTGATTTCCAGCGTCGTGCCTTCACCCCGGCCAGCTTCCACTATGAGAAGTTCGCCCCCAGCCAGGCCAGCTAAAGGAGCCGAATATGCATCAATCTCGTTTTCACCGGCAGGTGATGGTGATCACCGGGGCCGCCCAAGGCATTGGCAAGGCCGTTGCCGAACGAGCGGCGCAAGAAGGGGCCAGGCTGGCGCTGATCGATCGTGCGCCCTACCTTACAGAGATCGCCGCGGCGCTGAGCGAACGCGGCGTCGAGGTCATCGCTCTGCAGGCCGATCTGGAGCGCTGGGAAGAAACCCGGGACGCACTGGATCGGGTTAAACAACACTTCGGCAGCGTGGATATTCTGGTGAATAACGTCGGCGGTACCATCTGGGCTCGGCCATTTGCCGAATATGAGCCACAGCAGATTGAAGCGGAAATCCAGCGCTCGCTGTTCCCGACGCTGTGGGGTTGCCGCGCGGCCCTGCCGCATATGCTGGAGCAGGGGCACGGCGTCATTGTCAACGTTTCCTCTGTCGCCACCCGGGGCGTTAATCGCGTGCCTTATTCAGCGGCCAAGGGTGGCGTCAACGCCTTGACCCAATCGCTGGCGTTTGAGTATGCCGGCTCCGGCATCCGCATCAACGCCACCGCGCCAGGGGGCACCGAAGCACCACCACGCCTGACGCCGCGTAACAATGAATCACCGACACCACAGGAAAAAGCCTGGTATCAGCAGGTGGTTGATCAGACGCTCGACAGCAGCCTGATGCACCGCTACGGCAGCGTCAACGAACAGGCCGCCGCCATTTTGTTCCTCGCCAGCGACGAGGCCGGTTACATCAATGGCACAGTGCTGCCGGTGGCAGGTGGCGATTTGGGTTAAGTCTCTTCAGAAGCGGCGGAGATTAATCCGCCGTAATCCGCCGCCCCTGCGCATCAATCACCGCTTCGCCATCCTCTTTGCTGAACGGGCCCTGCTGCGCATTCGGCAGAATATCCAGCACCACTTCTGACGGGCGACACAGCCGGGTTCCCAGCGGTGTCACCACGATCGGCCGGTTAATCAAAATCGGTTGCTGCAGCATAAAGTCGAGCAGCCGATCGTCGCTCCAGCCTGTATCCGCCAGACCCAGCGTTTCGTAAGGCTCGACGTTTTTGCGTAGCAACGCACGAACAGAGATCCCCATGTCGGCAATCAGTCTGACCAATTGTTCGCGACTGGGCGGTGTCTCCAGATATAAAATCACCTCTGGCTCCACCCCGCTGTTGCGGATCAGCGCCAACGTATTGCGCGATGTACCGCAAGCCGGGTTGTGGTAAATCTTGATGTTGCTCATGACGGTTCTCTCTTGAGTTAAGCCTAAAGCGACAGGCGCAGCGCCAGGGCGCTCAGCGCGACCAGCAGCACCGGGATCGTCATCACGATGCCCACGCGGAAATAATATCCCCAGGTGATGACAATGTTTTTCTGTGACAGCACGTGCAGCCATAACAATGTGGCCAGACTGCCGATTGGGGTAATTTTCGGCCCCAGATCGCTGCCTATCACATTGGCATAAATCATCGCCTGCTTGATCACGCCCTCGGCGTTGCTGCCGTCAATTGACAAGGCCCCTACCAGCACCGTCGGCATGTTGTTCATAATAGAAGACAGAAATGCACTCAGGAAACCGGTGCCCAGCGTGGCCGCCCATATTCCCCGCTCGGCCAGGGCATTGAGCATGCCGGCCAGCATAGCGGTTAACCCCGCGTTACGCAGACCATAGACCACCAGATACATCCCCAGTGAGAAAATCACGATCTGCCAGGGGGCACCTCGTAATACTTTACCGGTGTCGATGCCCTGACCCCTTTTCGCCACCACCAACAGGATCAACGCGCCAACGGCTGCGACCAGGCTGACCGGTACGCCGAGCGGCTCCAGGCCAAAGAACCCCACCAGCAGCAATATCAACACGCCCCAACCGGCTTTAAAGGTCGGTAAGTCACGGATTGCCTCACGCGGCGGCCGCAACAACGTCAGGTCATAACTCTGCGGAATATCTTTACGGAAGAACAGGTGCAGCACCCCCAGCGTGGCGACGATGGCGGCCATGTTCACCGGCACCATCACCGCCGCATACTCGGTGAACCCCAGTTGGAAGAAATCCGCAGAGACGATATTCACCAGGTTGGACACCACCAGCGGCAGGCTGGCGGTATCGGCAATAAACCCCGCCGCCATCACGAATGCCAGGGTGGCCCCCGGGCTGAATCCCAGCGCCAACAGCATCGCAATCACAATCGGCGTCAGGATCAGCGCCGCGCCGTCATTGGCAAACAACGCCGCCACCGTAGCCCCTAACAGCACGATGTAAGTGAACAGCCAGCGCCCTTTACCCTTGCCCCAGCGCGCAATATGCAACGCCGCCCACTCAAAGAAACCGGATTCATCCAGCAGCAGGCTAATCACAATCACGGCAATAAAGGTGGCTGTGGCATTCCAGACTATCTGCCAGACCAGTGGAATATCACTGATGTGTACGACCCCAGTCAGCAGCGCCAGCACCGCCCCGAGGGATGCACTCCAGCCAATGCCCAAGCCTTTAGGCTGCCAGATCACCAAAATAAGCGTCAGGATAAAAATCGCCCCGGCCAACACCATCACAACTCCTTAGCGGCTCACGCCAAACACATATGAAATTTCGAATATATAAGATTAAATTTTTTATCGTTAGCGACAGATAATCCCATTACCGGCAGCTCGTTGCGCCAGTTCGGTCACCTGTTGTTGTTGGCTAAGGTAAGCCTGCTCAATAATTGCCGCCACCCAGGCCGGCATATGTGGCGACAACCGGTAGTAGATCCACTTGCCGTCACGGCGATCGAGCAGCAAACCGCTTTCACGTAACATGGCAAGATGGCGGGAAATTTTAGGCTGTGACTCGGCCAATGCCCCGGACAACTCACAAACACACAGCTCCCCCGCCTGGCGCAACAAAAGCACCAGCGTCAGGCGAGTCTCTTCCGACAGGTTTTTAAACAGTTGTAACGGTGTCAGTGATGTCATCAATTTCGTTCTCCAGTGCGTTGCTGCCATCATAATCCGCAGGCAACGGATGTCAACAATACATATGAATAATCAAATATGAATGAGCGGTAGGGATCCCGAATATCCTTTGGAAAAAACGCCAGGTTAAGTTTTAGCTATCGATTCCATACGCCAAAGCGTCTGTTCATTATGTGCTCTTTGGTTACAATCGTTAGCACTGAAATCCACCGTATCGAGGGCTACTATGTACAACTTCTCACGTTATCAGGCAAAAGAACTGGCGCTGGCTTATATGAGCGGCAAAAAACACGACCTGTCGCCGCAGGAATTTCTGCAGCAGCTGAAAAGCAGCGAAAAATCGTTCGACTATTTGTTGAAGCACGGCAGTGAACAGCCGCGCGAAGTGTTGGTACAAAGTTTCTGAAAACAAGATGTTAACCGTAATATCGCCCGCTTTGCCGGTGGCGAGCCATCTGGCCCGCGTATTCCCGGCTGAACGGCGAGGGGGGTTCATCACCGACGCGGTGCATCCCAATAAGGTCGCTCCCCACCAAGCTGGGCCAGCAGGAAATCGACAAAGGCCAATACCTTAGCTGGCAGGTATTTTCGCTGTGGATACACCGCATAAATGGCATGCTCCGGCAGCTTATAAGCCGGCAACACCTCGACCAGGCGCCCCTGCGCAATATCATCCCCGACGATAAAAGTCGGCATCTGGCAAATGCCCAGGCCGCCAAGCAGTGCTTCGCGCAGAGCCTCACTGTTATTCACCTGGTAGTTCCCCCGCGGCTGAAAACGCACCGCGCCCGCAGGCCCCTCAAACTGCCATTCACTGCCACCACGGAAATAGCTGTAAAACAAACAGTTATGCTGCGCCAGTTGTTCTAAATCTGTCGGTGTTCCACAGCGTGCCAAATAAGACGGTGCCGCGCACAATAGGCTGTGGCAGGGCGCGATACGCCGGGCGATCAAGCTTGAGTCGGCAAGCCGCCCGATGCGGATCGCCAGATCATAGCCCCCTTCGACCAGATCGACCAATTGATCATCCATCATCATATTGATCTCTATTTCTGGATAAGTCGCCAGGAAATGGGCGATCCACGGGGCTACATGCAAGCGACCAAACACCATAGGTACGCTGATCCGCAGGCTGCCTTGTGGTTGTCCCTGCAAACGGGTGACCGCATCCTCCCCCTCTTGCGCCACCAGGCAGGCATTACGGGCGTAGCCGAAATACTGTTCACCCGCTTCGGTCAGGCTCAGGCTGCGGGTCGTGCGCTGTAACAACTGCACGCCAAGCGAGCTTTCCAACTGGGAAATACGTTTGCTTACCGCTGATTTTGTAATGCCCAAGCGTCGGGCGGCAGCTGAAAAACTTTCGCATTCCACTACGGCCACAAATACTGGGATCGCTGCAAAGTTATCATTCATCTATAGTCAACTTTTACTCAACAATGAGTTTCTATTCTAATGGATTATGTTTAAAACAAAAACAATATAGCCTATTCGCCCATCGAAGCATAAATCGGACACCAAGATGCGCGAACATTTCTCCCATCCCCTGCTGGCACTGGCCGCCGGCGCCTTGCTGGCCCTGATGATCAGCATCAACAGCGTGCTGGCCAGCTATAACTCCCCGCTGCTTGCTTCATGGGTGGCCCATGGCATAGGCGCAATCACCGCCTGGCTACTCTTGCTGTTGCTGAACCGCCGTCCTCCGAAGTCTTCCCCGTCATCGGTCGCGGTTCCCCGTTGGGCCTATTTTGGCGGCATTCCCGGGGCCCTGACGGTGGTGTTGGCGGCAATCACCGTTAACAGCTCACTGGCGCTTTCCGGCAGCCTGGCACTGATGCTCACCGGCCAGGTTTTATTTGGCATGTTATCCGACAGCTGCGGCTGGTTTGGCGTGATGAAACGCCGTCTGAATGCCAACGACATTATTGCTACGCTGCTGATCCTCTCCGGCTGCGCCCTGCTCATCTTCCTGAGATAATCCCCATGATCACTTTGGTACTCCTCGCATTGTTCAACGGCGTTTGCATCAGCATCAGCCGCGCAGTCAACGGCCGTCTGGCGTTGGATCGCGGCGCTTTCTCGGCCTCACTCTGCAATCACATCGTCGGTTTTCTGTTCCTCAGCCTGCTGCTGGCGGGAATCGGTGGACTCAAGGGTGCCTCCCTTGGCCACGCCCCCTGGACAGCCTATCTTGGCGGGATCATCGGCGCGCTGTTTGTCGCCTTGAACAGCTATGTGCTGCCGCGTCTCGGTACCCTGCGCGCCGCACTGTTGATTATCAGTGGCCAGATGCTGGCAGGGGTCGTTATCGACCGCCTGCACGACAGCAATGGCTCAGCCGGGTTGCAGATACTCGGCATTGGCCTGATCCTGTTGGGAGTCTATTTGGCCCGGATGGAAAAACCCCTGATGACGCTGATACATGAACGCATTAAATTATCCGGTTAATTTCGTACCCAGAGACGAATAATCATTAAATTCGTATCTAGATGCGAATAATTGACATATTCGTCTTTAGATGCGAACTTCATAGGTAACTCATCGCGTCAGAGCAGAAAAAGGCATGCCAGCACAAGTCAGCGTAATCACCGGCGATTTGGTTAATTCCCGCCGGTTAGACACCACTCACTACATCAGCGAGTTAAATGCCCTACTTGGCCAACTGCAACAGGCTAAGCTTATTCAGCAATTCGAGATTTTCCGCGGCGATGCCTTTCAGGCAGTGGCGGAACCGCAATCCGGTTTGCTGCTGGCGGTGTATATCCGCATCGCGCTCAAAGCCATGGACTCGCCACACTGGGATGCCCGCATCGCCGTAGGCCTGGGCACTGCGCAGGCAGATACCGCCGGCTATGGCAGCGCCTTTGTGAATTCGGGTCAGGCGCTGGACGGCCTGATGAAAAATTGCCGACTGGCTCTGAAAAATGATAATGACCAGACAAATGCCATTGTCAGCGATCTGTTGCCAATGTTAGATCATGTGGTTAGCCGTCTCTCGCAGACCGAAGCGCAAATTGTTCAGGCACGCATCTTCGCCACCACCAGCCAGGAAGTGGCGGAAAAACTGCAGAAGGCTGCTTCCACAGTCTCCGCAACGCTAAAACGCGCGGCCTACGAGGAAATCATGCGATTTATTAACGCGATTAACAGGATTACCTGATATGGATTTGAGCTACACACCGTTGCTGGTCTGGTTGCTGATCGCCCACTTGCTTGCCGACTTTCCGCTGCAGCCGCCTCGTTGGGTCGAGGATAAAATCTGTCGCCGCGCACGATCCCGCTTCCTGTTCGTACACGCCCTGCTGCACGGCATACTGGCTGCCTGCGCCGTGGCCGGTTTTGCTCTGCTGCATGGCGGTCTGTCCGTGCCCCAGGTGTTAACCGCCCTGCTGGTTATCGCGACCAGTCACTGGCTGATCGACCTGCTAAAAGTCACCCTATTGACGCGCCTCAGCCAGGCGAGTGGTTTCCTGCTCGATCAAGGTCTGCATCTGACGGTGATTGTTCTGCTATGGCTGTCTATCACGCCGAACGCTCACGGCCTGCTTGCCGCACTGGCTTCCGCCGCAAGCGGCTGGCAATTTGGGTTGGTGCTGTTAGCCTATTTATTGATTTATATGCCGATGGGTATTCTGATTGGTCAATTGCTGGCGCACTGGACGCCACAGATGCCGCCCTCGGCCAAAGCGGATAACGATTCACTGTTACGTGCGGGCAAGCAAATCGGCTATCTGGAAAGGACGCTGATCCTGACTTTCGTACTGACAGGCCAGACACCGGCAGTGGGATTTTTGCTGGCGGCCAAGTCGATCTTTCGCTTTGGCGACTTGCGGCAGAGTGATGACAAAATGCGTACCGAGTATGTGCTGCTCGGTACGCTATTTTCATTTACGCTGACCATCATGCTCGGTCTGCTGGTGAAAAAATCACTCTAGGGGCGAAGTTATTCGCCCTTTTTCGCAATAATTACAACCACTCGCCGAAACGACGGATATAGAAGCGTTTCATCAACTGAGCCACTACGCAGTAGCTGACCAAAGTACCGGCCAGCCATGGGAAGTATTCCCAAGGTAGCGGCTGCAGCCCAACCAATGCACCAAGCGGTGAGAACGGCAGATAGATACCCAGCGCCATCACCAATATTGTGGTCAGCAGAACCGGCAATGCGGCGGTGCTCTGAATGAACGGGATCTTCTGGGTACGCAACATATGTACTACCAGCGTTTGCGACAGTAAACCTTCAATAAACCACCCGGACTGGAACAAGGCCTGATGCTCTACGCTGTTGGCGGCAAACACGAACCACATCAGCGCATAGGTGGTGATATCGAAGATGGACGATGTCGGCCCAATCCACAGCATAAAGCGGCCAATGTTTTTCGCATCCCACTTGCGCGGTTTACGCAGGAACTCTTTGTCCATCTTGTCCCATGGCAGCGACAGCTGGGAAATATCGTACATCAGGTTCTGGATCAACAGGTGGATCGCCAGCATCGGCAGGAACGGAATAAATGCGCTGGCGACCAACACCGAAAACACGTTGCCGAAGTTGGAGCTGGCAGTCATGTTCAGGTACTTGATGATATTGCCGAAGGTCTCGCGGCCCTTGATCACCCCCTCTTCCAGCACCATCAGATTCTTTTCCAGCAAAATGATGTCCGCCGACTCCTTGGCGATATCGGTACCGGTATCCACTGAAATCCCCACGTCGGCATCGCGCAGCGCCGGCGCATCGTTAATACCGTCGCCGAGGAAACCAACGGTATGGCCATTTGCCTGCAACATCTTCAACACGCGCGACTTTTGCAACGGCGTCAGTTTGGTAAACACCGTGCGCTGTTCCACTTCGCGCGCCAGCGTAACGTCGTCCATCTCGGCAATTTGCGGACCGGAAAGCGGCTCGCCGGGCTCCAGCCCAACATCGCGGCAAATTTTGCAGGTGATCACCGGGTTATCGCCGGTCAACACCTTCACTGCCACGCCGTTTTCCTGCAAAGCGGCAATCGCTTCTTGCGCGCTCTCTTTCGGTGGATCCAGGAACGTCAGTACGCCCTGGATCACCATATCGCGCTCATCGGCTACGCTCAGCGGCAAAGCGTTTTTCTGTTCCCTCAGCTCACGGGTGGCTAGCACCAACACGCGGAAACCATCCTCATTGTACTGGCCAGCAAGCGCTTGCAGCGCCTCACGCCGCGCCGGATCCAGCGGGACAATCTGCTGCCCTTCACGCACATGGGTAGCGATTTCCAGCATTTCTTCCACCGCCCCTTTGCAAATCAGGCGCTGCTGGTTGTTTTCATCTGCCACCACGATTGACAGACGGCGACGTACAAAATCGAAGGGTAATTCATCAACCTTACTGAAGCGGCCCAAAGCTTCAATACCCGGTTTGCCGCGGCCAAAGCGGATCACCGCCTGATCCATCAGGTTTTTCATCCCGCTCTGGTGGAAGCTGTTCAGCCAGGCCAGATGCAACACCTCATTATCTCTGACACCGCTGACGTCCAGATGGTGTTCAAGGATGATGCGATCCTGGGTCAAGGTGCCGGTTTTATCGGTACACAACACGTCCATTGCGCCAAAGTTCTGAATGGCATTCAGGCGTTTGACCACCACTTTGCGCCGTGACATGGCAATAGCGCCCTTCGCCAGGTTAGAACTGACGATCATCGGCAGCATCTCTGGCGTCAGCCCGACCGCTACCGCCAGGGCGAACAACGCCGCTTCGCTCCAGTCGCCTTTGGTAAACCCGTTGATCAGCAAGACAATGGGTACCATCACCAACATAAAGCGGATCAGCAGCCAACTGACGCTGTTCACCCCGCGATCAAACGCAGTTTGCGAACGGGAACCGACAATCGACTTCGCCAACGAACCAAAATAGGTGCGCCCGCCGGTCGCAACCACCACCGCGGTGGCGGTCCCGCTGGCAACGTTGGTACCCATCAGGCAGATATTCGACAGTTCCAACAGCGCATGTTCACTGGAGACCTCATCCTCGCTCGATTTTTGGCTGACGTTACCCATCGCGTCATATTTCTCGATCGGGATCGCCTCCCCGGTGAGGATTGCCTGGCTGATAAACAAATCGCGTGAGGCCAGCAAACGCACGTCCGCCGGTATCATATCGCCGGCAGAGAGCTTAATAATATCGCCCGGCACCAGCTCACGGATCGGCACTTCCAGCGTCAACGGCTGCGCGCTGTAGCTGCTGCGACGCAGAACCGTGGCGGTAGTGCGCACCATCGACTTCAGCGTTTCTGCCGCCTTGTTGGTTCGGTATTCCTGCCAAAAACGCAGTAATCCACTGAGTGACACCATCACCAGTATGATGATCACGCCGGTAAGTTCAGTTTCTTCACCACGCTGAGCAGGCAACCAGTAGTCGGTAAAGAAACTGATCGCAGCCAGCACCATCAGCACAAAGATAAACGGGTTATTAAAAGCAGCGATTAACTGCACCAGCGCATGTGGCGCTTTCTCGTGGGCAACCTGATTAACACCAAACTGCTCCAGACGTTCGACCGCATCGTCCTGAGTTAAACCATTGCGGTTACATTTTAAATTGGCCAACGTCTGATCAACGCTGTTTTTCGCCTCTTGGGCGATGGCATAAGGCGTCGCTTTTTTATCACGACGACGTACGGTTTCGTTAATATAAGTCATAACGCTATTCTCTTATTTTACTCTGCGCACAGGGTTACCCCGCCCGATTAACAGGTGAATAAGCACAGAGTGGAATTTATTTTATTGGCGTAATTAACGCGCTTTATTTACGCGCCAGATACGCTGAGTCATTAAGCTTTCGGGGTCACCGTCCATGACGCCTCCTTATCACTGAATACAGTGAATATTAATCAATACTTAAACGGGTAATTCAGAAGCGATACGCCAGCGTACCGCGCTAACGCTCTTTTCCAGACTGACACGGCAGACAATGCCCTCTATTTCCTTTTGGACTGAGGGGTTTGCCGTTATTTCTGCACAAACCTCGAGTTGGCCCGGAATGGAAATATCTGCACTGCGCAGGGATTGTAATCTTAATGCCACGCCATTCAGCGCCTGCAATATCAGGGTGCGCACCAGTATTTCATCCTGTTCGCCACAGGTAACCTGAATGCGGTAGCAGACCTCCAGATCGGTTGCCTGTTGCTGAGGTTGCAGATTGATGCGCTGCGCCGCTTCACGCAGCAGGATATTCGCACACAGGATCACCAGCGTCGCCAGCAGGGCGTTCCAATACTGCCCCAGGCCGCACAGCACGCCAATTGCCGCCGAACACCACAACGTGGCGGCGGTATTTAAACCGCGGATATTCAGCCCTTCACGCATGATGACCCCGGCCCCCAAAAAGCCGATACCGGAGACAATCTGTGCGGCAACCCGCCCGGCGCTGGAAGGATCGGTAGACATGGAACTGAGAATAAACACCGCCGCACCGGTCGCCACCAACGCATTGGTGCGCAGGCCGGCCATACGCTGACGCCACTGCCGCTCAGCGCCAATAACCGCGCCCAGGCTCATCGCCAGTAATAAATTTAAAACAAAAGGAGTCATAGCCATGACTTTCCCCTTTAATAACTGCAGGAGATAAAATCATGTGCTTTTTAGCACACGCGAAATCACGCCGATAATAGATCAGCGGTTGAGCGTATCAGTGCCTGGAGGGAAAAGGCTGTGGCTGAAAGTGGCCATAATAGCGTCCAAATCAATTCACCCGATGCCATTAGGCAGCAGGGACAACAATAAGATTCGGGTTTGCACAGCTCGGAATAACTTGAGAGGGGTGCTGCCCGCCGTTTTCGGCAAGCAACAAATCAGTAGAGGATTGGTCAGCTTGCCTTGTTTATATCACTGCAACTAAAACTGTCCAATTGTGTTTCCTCACTGAAATTTTGGCTGAGTATAGTGACGTGGAGTGATGATGTAAAGGCGAATTTATTAAACAGAAATTAAACTCAGTAATTCCGTATATTTGAAGCGGCACACGATTATAGCTATTTGGCGTTGGGCAGTCCGTTAATTACCGATAAACTGAAATCTCAGCAGGACAATCATCCCTAAGGACAACCCATTCGATGAACACGATTCGCCTCTCCATCAGTCTCGCCCTGCTTGTCGTTTTCCCCGCCCAGGCCCTGCTTTTACAACAGGGTGAAGCCCGTTTCGACATCGATCCTGCCACGTTGCAGGTCACCGCAAATAACATCCTGGTCAACCAGGCGCAGCACCAGCAAGCCGTGACCGGCCTGCAAAGCACGCCCACCCACACCAGTTGGCAATGGCCCAAGAGTGACATGCAGATCACCGCGAGGCTGGAAGACGGCGATCTACGCCTGAGTTTCAGCAGCCGCCGGGCGCAAACGCTGGACTGGTTCACCCTGCCGTCACAGACGGCCACTCTGCTGTTACCAATTGGCGAAGGCAGCCGCATTCCACTGGATAACGCCGTCTGGCAGCACTATCTGGTAAAAGAGATGACGCCGCTGGACACCAACTGGGATCTGAAACTGCCGCTGTGGAGCCAACAACAACAGGGCAAGGTGTACAGCTGGTTATTGCTCAGCCCATTCAATAATCAGGTCAGCTTCGCCAGTGCTAAAGATCGCCTCACTATGCGCAGCAGCCATCAGTTCAACCGTTTTAATCAACAGCAGGCCTTCGAGGTATTGCTGCACGTGGGGGATACCCCGCTGTCTGGGGCACGCCGCTATCGCGAGTATTTGCAGCAAAGCGGTCAGTTCAGCAGCCTGCGCGATAAAATCCGTATCGCACCAGAGGGCGAGAAACTGATTGGTGCCACGCATATTTATCTATGGGGCGACAAGCTGTTGGCGGCGGCTGACGTAAAGAATTGGCCGGGGCTGCTTGCCTGGCTGGTATCGCCAACCGGTGAAGTCCTGTGGCAAAAAATGGACGGCGATATCCAGAAAACCGTGCAAAAACTGGCAGGGAAAACGCCAGAAGCCTGGCAGCAACAAGCACTCGTTGACGCGGTTAATCAGGCATTGGTCGCGCTGACGCCGCTCAAGGCGACGCCAGATGATGCCGGTTTTCTGCAGGCACAACACCAGCAAGCCACGCAGATCCGGGAATTGGCGCAACGGCAGCTTGGAAGCTATCTCGCGCCGGCAGATAGCTGGGGTCAGGGTTTGGCAAAACCGCTGGTCGAAGCACTGCACCAGGCCGGCCTGCCCCGTCTGTGGCTGGGTACCGACAACTGGACCGCCGAGTTCCTGCACCCGCAGGCCGTAGAAAGTGCCAAAAAATCGGGGTATCTGATCGCCAGCTACGACTCCTATGACACCGCTATTCCACGTGGGGTCAATGACAGCTGGCTGACGGCCCAACTGCCGACGGCGCTGCGTGAGGAATGCGCCATAGTGCGTGCCGACGGCAGTAAAAAACCCGGTTTCGGCAAGCAGGGTTACTACCTGAATCCGGGTTGCGTACTGCCTTACTCTCAGCAACGCATGCGCGAACTGGTGCAGTTAGCCGGGCTAAACAGTCTGTTTCTTGACGTTGATGGCACCGGGATGGTCTCCGACGACTATCAACCCGGGCACCCGACCGGTGCCGCGCAGATGGCACAGGCCCGCAATGCACGCCTGGCCTGGTTCAGCAATACGCTTAAGCTGCCACTCGGTTCTGAGGACGGCAATGCGGTGACCGCTCGCCACATCATGTTTGCCCACGGCATGGAAACCTGGGGCTTTGGCTGGGGTGATAAGCAGATGAATCAGGATAAATCCTCGCCTTATTATCTGGGTGCCTGGTGGCCCAATGCTCAGCCGGCTTTCTTCTTCAGCCCGGCCAAGGTAAAAGAACCCTACCGCACCGTGGAGTTCGATCCGCGTTATCGTCTGCCCATGTATCAGGCAGTGTTTCACGACGCGGTGATCAGCAGCCACCACTGGAATTACGATAATTTGAAATTCAGCGACGTTGAAACCACCCGCAGCCTGTTAAGCCAATTGTACAACACCGCGCCGATGTTCCATCTCAGCCGCGCTACCCTGCAAGCTCGTTTGCCGCACATTAAGCAGGCCGATGCCGCCTTCCGTCCTTTGCATCAGGCGCTATGGGATAAGGCGCTGACCGATTTTCGTTGGCGCGATCAGGCAGGTTGGGTGCAGCAAACCACGTTCAGCGACGGTTCAATCCTGACGGCCAACTTTGGCCAACAACCGCTTGACGGTATAGCAGCCCAAAGCCTGCGCGCCAACCTGGCGGACGGTCGCATCCTCAACATCACGCCATAGCAACTCCAGTCGGGGTGAACTAGGCTAGACACAGTCCCCCGACTGGCAACCTGGAGTTGATGATGGATACCCTTACTCAAACGCTGCTGGCAGAGATCGGGCAAGGCCTGGGCCACAGCGCAAGACCTGCGATCCCGTTGACCATCAGCGGTGAAGGCGCTCTGAACAGCGCATTCCCGGTCACCGAACTGGCAACCGCCTGCTGGGGTGCCGCCGGGCTGGCCTGTGCCCAACTGCTGCAACAAAATCAGGGCGGTGCGCCGCAGGTGTTTGTCGATCGTCGACTGGCATCGCTGTGGTTTGGCTGGACAGTGCGTCCACTGGGATGGCCATTACCGGCCGCCTGGGACGCGCTGGCGGGTGACTACGCTACCCGTGACGGCTGGATCCGTCTGCATACCAATGCCCCCCATCATCGCAAAGCCGTAGAGCGAGTGCTGGGCCCGCATCAGGATAAAAACCTACTGGCACAAAAGGTGCAGACGTGGAAAAAAGGTGAACTGGAGCAGGCAGTCATAGAGGCCGGCGGCTGTGCGGCAGAAATGCGTTCAGTCGAAGCATGGCGGCAACATATTCAGGGCAAGAGCGTTGCGCTGGAACCTTTGATCCATCAGCGACAGCAAGCGGAAGCTCCGCCTCCCGGCTGGACCCTGCCCCCTGCCAGACCGCTGCACGGCATCCGCGTGCTGGATCTGACGCGAATTATCGCCGGCCCGGTAGCCACCCGTTTTCTTGCCGGGCTGGGTGCCGACATATTACGTATCGATCCCTACGGCTGGGATGAACCCGGCGTTGAACATGAAGTGATCCTCGGCAAGCGCTGCGCGCGGTTGAATCTGACGAATGCCCACGACCGCCATACCTTTGAACATTTGCTGAAAAACTCCGACGTTATCGTTCACGGCTATCGCGCCGGAGCGCTGGAAAAGTTGGGTTATGGTGCGGAGCAGCGACGCGCCCTGTCGCCGGGATTGATCGACGTTTGTCTGAACGCCTATGGCTGGAGCGGCCCATGGCGAGGACGACGCGGTTTCGACAGTCTGGTGCAAATGAGCTGCGGCCTGGCAGAATCGGGCATGGCATGGAAAAATGCCGCCATTCCGGTGCCCCTGCCGGTACAGGCATTGGATCATGCCACCGGCTATCTGATGGCAACTGCGGTGTTGCACGGCATGCGTCAACGCCTGCAACAGGGTACCGGCTACAGCGCCCGGCTGTCTCTGGCACGAACGGCGCAACTGTTGGCCGATCATCCTTACCCACCGCAATATCCGTTGACCCCGCTGGCAGCGGTCAATGCCACGGATGAAAACCCGGAAACCGAACTGACTCACTGGGGCGCAGCGCAGCGCCTGCTGCCACCGCTGCAGTTAAACGGCACCGCACTGCTCTGGGCACTGCCCGCCACCTGCCTTGGCAGCTCGCTGCCCGAATGGCTACGCCGCTGATCTCAGGTCAATTGCTGCTGCAACCAGTGTAATAACGCCTCGACCGCCGGCGTCAACCCGGCGGTCTGCGGCCAAACCAGATAAAAATCCACCTGATCCAGATGCCGTGGCTGCGCCAGTGCCACCAATCGACCATCTGCCAACGCATCGCTCACCAACAGCTTTTTCACCAACGCGATGCCAAACCCCTGTTCTGCTGCGCGGATCAACAATCCCGCATCATTGAACAGTGCCAGTGGTCGAGCCTTATCCCGTTGCTGATGCGCCGAGAACCAACTGCGCCACGGCGTAACATCGTGTTCCAGCAGCGGCACATCTGACGCCCCACGGTCAAATGCCGCCTGCCACTGATGGGCCAACGCCGGAGTCGCCACCGGCACCACCTCCCCGGAGGCAATACGCTGTGCCTGCATATCTGCCCATTGGCCATTGCCGAGGCGAATAGCCGCGTCGAACCCCTTACGGAGCAGATCCTGCACCGCCAGCGATGCATCAATCTCCAGCGCAATATCGGCGCAGGTCGCATGAAAAGACGGCAGGCGCGGTATTAACCAGTGATGCGCGAAAGAGGGCAGCACGCTGATACGCAGTGCCTGGCTTTGCGCAATCCGCCTTATTCGGTTAACCCCCTGCTGCAACGCCTGCAGAGCAGGTTCGGCAACCGCCAACAGCTCACGGCCGGCAGTATTCAGACGCAATCCACGGCCCTGTCGTTCAAACAGTGGACAACCGATCGCCTGTTCCAACTGCTGGATCTGCTGGCTGACGGCGCCATGGGTAAGATGCACCTGCAGGGCAGTAGCGCGCAGATTTTCCAACCGGGCGGCAATTACGAAGGTCGGCAGAATGTGCAGTGGAATACGTTCATTGAACATTGGTTAGCCCTGCTATCCAAAAAGGGTATTTTTCATCGATTTTCGTTGCAAAGCAAATGATCTAGGCTGTCACTCTTGCCCCTTAATATCCGGAGTCCTCAATGCACCCACGTTTACAGCAGGATCTTGCCCAGTATCCACAGATACTCGAACGTACCCGCGAGTTGGCCGAAGGTTTCCTTATCGATTTACAACAGCGTCCGGTTTGCCCTCCTCTGGCAGCACAACAGTTACAGCCGGGGGACGAGCGATTGGCCGACGGGGGTGACGGTGCGCTGGCAGCACTGGACGATTTCTGGCTGCGCTATGCCGATGGCCTTTCTGCCAGCGCCGGACCGCGTTATTTTGGCTTTGTCACCGGCGGCTCGACCCCGGCCGCATTGGCGGCAGACTGGCTGGTTAGCGCTATCGACCAAAATAGTCAGTTGAGTCACGACACAGTTGCCGCTGCAATCGAACTGGCGACCATTACGCAGCTAAAAAATTTGTTGGGGCTGCCGGAGGCGTTCAACGGCAGCTTTGTCAGCGGGGCAACCATGGCCAACTTTGTCGGCATGGCCATCGGCCGCCAGTGGTTGGGCCAGCAACGCGGTATTGATGTCGCTGAACAGGGAATGACAGCATTGGGCCCGGTACAGGTGTTGTCAGCGAACGCGCACTCCAGCTGCATAAAGGCGCTCAGCATGCTCGGCATTGGCCGTGACGCTTTGAAAGTTATCGACAGCCTGCCGAATTGTGAAGCTATTGACCCTGTCGCGTTGGAACGACACCTGGCCGCCAACGTCGGCGTACCGACCCTGGTACTGGCCAGCGCCGGAACGGTGAATACCGTGACCTTCGACGACCTGCCGCGCCTGCTGGCGCTGCGCGAACGCTACCCGTTCTGGTTGCACGTTGATGCGGCCTTTGGTGGCGTGGCGGCCTGCTCACCGCGCTATGCTCCACGGTTAGCCGGCTGGCAGCAAGCGGACTCGATTACCGTCGATGCGCATAAATGGCTGAATGTGCCTTACGACAGCGCGATCCAATTCAGCCGTCATCTGGCGTTGCAGATGCAGGTCTTTCAAAACCATTCGGCTTATCTGGAAGCACCGACCCTGCGGCCAGACAACTATCTCCACCTGACGCCGGAAAACTCACGGCGTTTCCGTGCCCTGCCGTTGTGGATGGCGCTGAAAGCCTATGGCCGTAGTGGTATGCGGGAGATGGTTGAACGCAATGTGCAGTTGGCACAGCTACTGGGCACGGCGCTGACCGCCAGCGAGGGTTTCCGCCTGCTGGCACCGGTCAATCTGAACGTGGTGTGCTTTGCACTCAAAAACATCGAGGGGGATGCCGTTGCTGCACGCGATCGCTTTATCGCCCGTCTCGATCGGCATGGCGTGGTGCGCTGTACTCCTACCCGTTATAACGGGCAGCCGGGGATCCGCGCAGCACTGGTCAACTGGATGACGCAAGAAAGCGATATCCATCTGGCGTTAGATTCGATGCAACACTGCCTTGCAGAACCACGCTGATCGGAAAAGTTAAGGACACCTTTAGACACGACTCTCTATATTTAGGTTGCTGCCGGGGTCCGGCAGCCGCAAACCTTTTCACCACACCAATAATTGACAACTCTTGAGTGGCGACCAAATAGTTCAGAAAAACCAATTAATCACTCGCTGACATTTTTCACATTTGTTGGTACCGCACGATTAGTTACATCAACTCTTTGTTATATCGCCAGTTTTAATAACAAAAAAATGAATTAATGTTAACTCAATGTGATTATTGATTATCACAAGTGATAAGGAATGAAAGAATTATCATTATCAAAAACAAAAGAATAACTCATAACTTTATGATAATATTATTAAAAATAAAATCATTCAAACTATATGGCACTCATACTGGTGAGTAAACAGACTAAAAATTGTTAAAAAAACAACACATGAATTTTTTTTAAGAATTTTCCTAGCAATCTAAAATTTTGTTTCGTGACATGATGGGCAGATTCAACGATAAAGATACCAGCAGGCGCGCGGCTCAAGCACAAATTGACGTTACAGCCCCGCCGCCCGTACGCCAGTAGATTATTCTGACTTAAGCTAAACTTATAGGTTCATATTGTTAATTAGTTTAGAAAGAAAATATCGTTGAGTGCCGCCGTATTTATTGATAGAACACTGCCTATACGTGATTTTTTTGTTCCTTTTTTGCCTTTCTTTTAGGCTTCAGGCTTTTTCTTTTTGTTACCGCGGTAAAACGGATTTAAGTGGGGGTGAGATATGCCAACGATCATTATGGATTCATGCAGCTATACCAGATTAGGTTTAACAGACTACCTGACAACACATGGAGTAAAAAAACGCCAGATTAATGCTATTAATGATATCGACGATCTGCATGAAAAATGCAGTAAGTTGAAACCTAGCCTGGTATTTATTAATGAAGACTGCTTTATACACGAAGCGAACGCGACGGAACGTATAAAAGGGGTGATTTCACTGCACCCTGACACCTTATTCTTCATCTTTATGGCTATCACTAACGTACATTTTGACGATTATTTATATGTTCGTAAAAATGTCATCATCTCGTCAAAATCAATCAAACCAGAGACTATGAATCAACTACTTAGTCACTATCTGGAGAGAAAAGCCCCTCGCACTGAAAAAACCTCTTTTGATCAAACTCCGGTTACGCTGAGCCAAACTGAGTCCAACATGTTGCGTATGTGGATGTCGGGTCAGGGCACCATTCAGATATCTGACCAGATGCAAATTAAAGCGAAAACCGTCTCTTCCCATAAGGGGAATATCAAAAGAAAAATTAAAACGCACAACAAGCAGATTATTTACCATGTTGTTCGTTTAACCGACACGCTGACCAGTGGGATATTTGTCAATAGCCGCTAGGTTAAAAGCTTTGTCGTGCACTCTGCTAAACGTTGGTTTTAAATGTCGTTCAGCGCATCGAACTGGATATCACGCATTTAAATAACCTCAATACCTGCTCGCGACTAAACTCTCGGCCGCGACGGGTATTCCCGCAGTAAAAAATGGATTATTCCTAGCTCTACGGAATAATTACCTACCGTAAATCTTGCGAATTAAATTAATGTACTGGAGAGGTATTGCCTTTTTACCCCAAGGCTACCTGGGTAGTGCCTGTCGCAGCTCAACAAAGGTGCCGTCACGGCTGTCTATCTCGTTAAAGAACCAGACACCGGCAGGATAATCCGGCAAGGACACCAGGTACATAATCCCTTCATTAAACTCTTCAACCGCCAGGATCACCCCTTCGCGTCGCTGCTCACCGTCAGTTTTTACCGTTACCAAATCGTTAGCTTTCATACCTTGCCCCATCATTTATCATTGATGTCAGTGTATTACACAATGAGGTGCGAAAAATACCGTGCACCGCCGGTTAATTCACTGCTCACCTGCATAGCGCTATCCTACAAGCGTAGCAGGCCGCCCGGCTTGCGGCTTTTTCACTTTCTTAACGTTTTGTCCGCAGAATCTTGAGCGCGCAGCGGGTAGTCTGTTGCCTGGTGCTTCCCCCCAGAGGAGTACCTGCAAATGAAGAAGTAACAAGGAACTTTTGCCCGCAGACTTGCGGGCTTTTTTTTGCCTGTGGCGAATGACAGACACAAAAAAACCCGCCTTGGCGGGTTTTTATTAATCAGCGAGAGGCCGATTAGATAGCGGTAACGTTAGCCGCTGACGGACCTTTAGCACCGTTCTCGATAGAGAACTGTACGTTCTGGCCTTCAGCCAGGGTCTTGAAGCCTTGATCCTGGATAGCAGAGAAGTGTACGAACACATCTTTGCTGCCGTCTGCTGGAGTGATGAAACCGAAACCTTTAGACTCGTTGAACCACTTCACTTGACCTTTGATCATGTTAGACATGTTTAATTCCTACAATATTAAATTTACGCCACCATGGGCAAGAAATAGCCGGTCATCAGTTACTTATGGAGGCACTAGAAAGGAAATTCGTCAGTGAAGAGCTATCTAGGATAACGCTTTAAATTTGAACTACTTTACTCAAAATGTCGTGCATAAATAGGTCTGTACCACAGGCCGAGAAGCATTAACTCATGATGGGACTTTAATAGCAACTCTTTTTATAAGCCCCTCCGTGGAAACGAGACCAAACGCGCAGGATTTAAACCCATTAGCTCGATTTTTAGTCATTTCTGGCTGTGTTTTCCCGATAGTGGCGGTAATGCGTTGCCGCAAAATTTACAAAATGCAGAATCCGTCTCGTGGCCACCTCGTTGACATTGCTCACAATTTCGCCTTTCGCGGTTGCGTTGCAACTCCTGTGACATATAAGCCGTCAGAATGCCGGTCGGCACCGCGATGATAGAGTAGCCCAGCAGGATCAGTACCGAGGTCAATAAGCGCCCCAACGGGGTATGGGGAACGATATCACCGTATCCTACGGTGGTCAGCGTCACTACCGCCCAATAGACGGAGGCCGCGAGGCTGGTAAAGCCGCCACTCCCCCCCTCAATCGCATACATCAGGCCGCCAAAGACGCACAGCACCACGGCGACAAAACCAAAAAACATCGCCAGCTTGTGACGAGCCAGCTTGATGCTGCGCCAGATCATGCCCATCTCACTCATGTAACGCAGCAACTTCAGCACCCGTAACACCCGCAGTATCCGCACGACGCGCAGCAGCATCACGAACTCTACCGTCATATGCGGGTACAGCCAGATGATGTACATCGGTAACACCGTCAATAAGTCGACAACGCCGAAAAAACTGCTGGCATAATGCTGATCGGATGGGGTGCTCCACAGTCGGAGCAAATATTCGCAGGTAAAAATAACGGTAAAAATAATCTCGGCGCAAAAGAAGAGATAAATGGCTTGCTGGCCCGGAGCGTACAAGGCGCTGCCACCTGGCTCGAGAAACAGCAGCACCACGCTGAGCAACGCAGTGCCGACCCAAAAAGCTTCCATCCTGCGGCCGCTGCGGGAGTGGTTGTCGAACAGCAGTCGATAACTGCGTTGGCGTAGGCTCAACGCCGCAGTGTCAGGGGTCATAGTTCAATGTCTTATAAAGAGAAGTTACTCATAGAGTAGACCTGAACGTTAGCGCCGCCAACTCCCCAGTCGGCGTTAAACGGTCACAAATGATAGTAATTCTCGTCTGGCTGTTTTATAGTTGCGCTGCGTAACTATAAAGGGAGATTGACCATGCTGAGATGGCATACGCTGGCAGCGTCCTGCTGCACCGCTCTGTTGATACTGAGCGCCCCAGCCCAGGCGCTGGACTTGTCCTACACCGCACCGGAGCCCAGCATCAAACCGGTACCCGCACCGCAAACCGCCCTTGGCCCAGAAAAAAAAGCCGCCAAGCCGCCGGTGGTGTGGTCAGAAACCGAAGACAAAACCGGCTTTCGCGTTGATATGGAATGTGATCACCCCGGCTGCAGCCGCCCGCGCGCCAAGCCGTATTCGTCCCTTAATTACGGCCCGAATCTTGGCCCGGTGAAAAAAACCGATCGCCGCCGTCAGTCAGATCCCTATTCCACCGATCAGGATCCTGATTACAAGGTGAGCATGGGTTATCAGTGGTAGCCGCGCTTTAAGAGTTAGCCCTATATCTGCCATGGCGAGCCATACATACAATGGCGTTCTGTTCACCACGCCTCCTGGTGCTGAACACAACAAGCTGTGTTGCAATATTTTATGCGCCTCCCTATAGGCGCTTTTTTTTATTTTTGAATATCAGTCACCTGACGTCTTACAGAATGGTCTCATTGCGGCATAACGTGATAACTGTCACAAATAGCCGTTCCTTGGCCATGCTTTATTGGAGGGTTGTCAGATGGCGACTGAATATTTGTCTTTGCTGGTCGTATTAGCCGGCATCGCAGGGTTCGCACTGTATAAGCACTTTAAATCACAGAAGAAAAGCACTCTGCTGCGGCCGCACGATCGTTAACGCAAGCGTTACAGGGGCATAGCATCAAGGCTATGCCCCAGACCACAGATCTACACTCTGTCATTTTTTTATCACAAAATTGTCACAATATAGCCATATCATGGTCGGCGATTATCCGCTCTGGCTCAATACCAAGGATTTCGTTATGACCACTATTAGAGCAACAAACCACCAGGAAGCAGAAAAGCTGATCCGTTACGGCACGGCAAAAAAAATCGAACTGGCCTATGACATCGACAGTGATGACTTTTTTCAGCTTGCCAGCCTGTGGTGTGATCGAGGCGCTAAAATATCCAAAGGGAAAGAACATTTTATCGTCTCGCTAAAAGGTTTTCGCATCCCACCCAACGATTAATCCCATGCCGCCCCTGCGGCGGCGCCCCACCTCCCCCCGTGTTGAAACCGCCCTATGATCCACATTCTCCCCTCAGCATTTCTGTAAGATAAATTATGAATTACAGCAGGCGGTTACCTACACTGGTTACTGCGCCTGAACGCCAACTGAGGAGAATCACCATGTCAGCCAACCCAGCGCTGCCCAACACCATGAAAGTCATCGAAATCAGCCAGCCTGGCGAACCAGAGGTTCTGGTCAGTAGCCAAAGGCCACTGCCAACCCTGCAACAGGGCGAAATTCTGGTGAAGGTTGCCGCCGCCGGGGTTAACCGTCCTGACGTGCTGCAACGCCGCGGTCAATATGCGCCACCGCCCGGCGCATCGGATATTCCTGGTTTGGAGATCGCCGGTGAGGTAGTCGCCATTGGCGTGGGCGTACAAAATTATGCTATCGGCGACAAGGTGTGTGCCCTGATTGCCGGCGGCGGTTATGCAGAATACTGCAAGGTCCATGAGAGCAACGCGCTACCGGTCCCCGAAGGCTTTAGCCTGATTGAAGCGGCGGCGATCCCGGAAACCTTCTTTACCGTTTGGGTCAATGTGTTCCAACGCGGCCATCTGAAAGCCGGTGAAACCGTGCTGATCCACGGCGGCACTTCCGGCATTGGCACCGTGGCGACCCTGCTGGCGAAAGCCTTCTGTGCCCGGGTGATCACCACCGTCGGTTCCGAAGAAAAACGCCAGGCCAGCCTGGCATTGGGCGCCGATGTGTCGATTAACTACCGCAACGAAGATTTTGTTGAGCAAACCCAACGCGCCACGAACGGCAAGGGCGCCGACGTGATTGTCGATCTGATTGCCGGTGACTACGTGGCGAAAAACTATCAGGCTGCAGCGATGGACGGCCGCATTGTGCAAATCGGCACCCAGAACGGGGTGGTGAAGGAATTGAACCTGATGCCGCTGCTGATCAAACGCCTGACCCACACCGGCTCCACCCTGCGCGCACGTAGCGTGGAAGATAAGGCGCAAATTGCCGCCGACTTACTGCAGAAGGTATGGCCACTGCTGGAACGCGGGGCGTTAAAACCCCAGATCTTCAAAACCTTCCCGCTGGAACAGGCGGCCGAAGCCCATGCATTGATGGAGTCCAGCCAGCATATTGGCAAAATCATGCTGACTGTCTAAACCAGAATGCCCCGCAGCCTGCACTGCGGGGCATTGTTTCAGGCACCTGGCGTGTGCACGTCTTCCGCAGAGGAGTCGGTATTGGCTAACTTCTCCTGCGCCAACGCTTCGTCTTCGCTGTCTTTCTCCAGACTTTCCTGCTGTGCCCCCTGCTTCGGCGAATAGACCAACTCCACCATTATCGGGAAGTGATCCGAGCCAACATGGGTCAAACGACGCAGCGAACCGAGAACAAAGTCATCGCTGTGAAACACGTGATCCAGTGGCCAACGCAGGAACGGATAGCCGGCATGAAAAGTGCTGAACATGCCGCGCCCGCGACGCGGATCCAACAGGCCGCTGACTTTCAAAAACAGCCGGGTGGTCGTCGACCAGGCCACATCATTCAGATCGCCGGTCACAATCACCGGAACCTTCGATTTGGCCACGCTTTTCCCCACCATCACCAGTTCGGCGTCGCGGTCTTCCGATTCTTCATTCTCGGTCGGGCTCGGCGGCATCGGATGTACACAGTGCAGACGTACCTGTGGCCCTTGCGGCAAATGCACCATCATGTGCATCGACGGGATCTGCTCATCCACCAGATACTGTATTTGCGCATCACTGAGTTCCAGCCGCGAATAGACATGCATGCCGTACAGGTTATCCAGCGGACATTTCAAGCTATGAGGATAATCCTGCTCCAGCACCGACAGTTGCTGCTGCCACCAGTCGTCGGTTTCTACCGCCACCAACACGTCCGGTCGTTCGGTCGCCACCAGCGCCAGTAGTTTATCCGCCTGGCGATTGGGCGTTAACACGTTGGATACCAGAATGCGGATACGCGGCTTCTTCTGATAGCCGGTAAAATCCAGTACCTGGGGCTTGCTCAGCCGGGTATAGGGGTAAATCCACGCAGCCTGATAAACCGCGCAGGCCAGGTTTATCGCCATCATGCCCCACACCCAGGGTGACGACGGTACAAACAGCAGGTTAAGCAACAACACCAATAACGAAAGCGCCAGTATTTGCAGGCGAGGAAAATCCCACACCCGGATCCACCAGGCTGCATGCTTTGAAAGTGGCGCAATGGTCACCAGCGCCAGCAAAAGCGTCAGTATGGCGGTAATCCCTGTCACGGTTAATTCCTCATCATCGATCCGGGCCTGTCGGGGTGACGGCCTCCTGACTGCCGCGTTTGGCGGCAGCCAAAGATTGCCATAAAAAACGCCCGTCCCGCCAGCCGACTTAAGGAATAATCTTGCGCCGGCGGAATTCGTCAAACAGCGCGAACAGCATCGCCTCGGTTTCGACAAATTGATGGAAGCCAAAGCGGCGCGCCTTGCTGCCATCGGCAAACATGTCGTAATCCCATGAGAAAACAAAGTCGGCAAAGCGCCAGCTCGCCACTGCGCGGTAATCCGCTTCGACCAAATCATGCTGTTGCGCCAGAGCCTGCCACAGCTCACCTTTATCCTCCATCACCGACGCCAGCGGCATTGGCAACGGCGGCGCGACCGCCAGATCAAAATAGTCGGCAATTTTCGGCCACAGCTCGCTCCAGCGGAACAGGTCACCGTTATTGATATTAAACGCCTGATTGGCGGCAGCCGGCTCCGTCGCCGCCCACAGCGTAGCGCGCGCCAGCAGCCCGGCATCGGTCATTTCCAGCAGGCTGTGGTAAGCCCCGGGTTTGCCGGGAAAACGCAGCGGCAATCCCAGCGCCTTGCTGATAGAGGCATAAACCGCCAGGGTCAGCGCCAGGTTCATCGGGTTGCCCAGCGAGAAGCCGCCGACCACGCTGGGACGGATTGCGCTCCAGTGCCAATTTTTCCCCTGCTGGCGCTGTTCAAGATAGCTTTGCTGCGCCAGGTTGAACTCCGGCGGCATGTGCCCGGCATCACTCTCCCGCGCCGGGGTTTTGAACGGCCCCAAATGGGCGCCATACACTTTGTAGCCCTGCATCAGGCTGAGATGCTCACCAATTTTTCACCCAACCACTCAAACCCTCGCTGCAAGCCGCTTCCCGTCTTATTTCACAAAATTTCAAAAGCCTCCGTTTTCCTATTATCCAGCTGGATTAAGCTGCAAAATGCCCCAAAAACGCCCCAAAAAGAAAAACGGCCAAAATACAATGACCGGTCATCATTAAATGCCGGGATTTCTCCCGGCTTAAAATTCAACTTTCCACCTCTATCTTTTCAATCTCAATTTCTGGACCAGGCTCTTCCGACGCCGGCATTTCAAGTCGCAGGTCAATCCAGCGCCCATCTGGAATGTCCATTGGGTCACCAGCCACTATCGCAGCTGTATCGACATCAAAGCGGCGTTTGCTGACCTTCACTATGATTGTTCCATCTTTAGCAGTGCTGGTTTCGACAAAGCACAGGCGGTTGCCGTTCACGTCCTGTGGCACTTCGATGTTCCAGCCTTCCTCAGCGAAGCCAAGGGAGCCAGACACTTTATACACGCCCACGGAAATTCGCTCAGCTGTTACCCCTTCAGCTTCACCATTCACCGCCACGCAACCCGCCAGCGCGAACCCATCCAGGTAGTCATCTGGCATATTTTCAGGCGGGCCGGATAGCCTGGCAATTGGGGATGCCGATTTCAGGAACCCATTTCCGTCTACTGTGACGTTATAACCAGAGTAAATTTTATCTTCTGCGACGAGGGTAAGGCCATCAGGCTTGACTTTTTGCCATGTGTTATCTTTCAGCAATTCAATTCCTGACATGGCATTTGAACTGCTGCTGGCCAGTATTGTTACTGATGGCATGCTATATGCTGGCCCTAACATCCATAGTTCCCATCGCGCTGTTTGGGCGTTGTATATTGCACCAAACTTAACGTCTTGCCCCACCGGCCCCAGGGATACAACTTTTAGCCCTCGGCTATCGAGTGCGGTTGTCGTTGCGTTGCGTGCAGAGAACTGAACAAACTTTATATCCATGCCAGGGGTTCCGTACGTTCTCCCCGCTGCAACAATAAAGTGCACACCATTCACGCCGGTGCTGGTTATCGGCAACGTAGCCAACTTCAAATATCCCTGAAAGTTACTCGTCGCACTTACTACAGCAGGAATTATGACAGCACGCGAACTGTCTTTAACTGCACTGGCTAATGTAGCTGCCGAGTTATCTTCGCTTTGTTTTGCCGCAGCGGCTGATATTGCTGATTTATCCGCTGACGCTGCTGCTTCAGCACGCATACGGTCAACAGTTTGAACAATCTCAGGTGTGATATCACTTTCACCAGGGCGGCGCAGGAAATCATTCAAAGTGCCTGGTTGTGAATCAGCGTATACCTGTATCGTTCCTACAGAGAAATCAGCTTGCCCCCTCACAGAAATAATTACTTCAAATGCTCCTGGCTCTACGGTCAAAGAATAGCGGCCACTTTCATCCGTTGTTGACTTTGAGCTGAGCAACCCCAATACCGTCGCAGATGTTTTCACCGAGCGCATTGTGATTGTCACGCCAGAACGCGGATCGCCGTAAGGTCCCTTTAATACACCGCTGATTAAAACCATCTTATTTCTCCATAAAAAAACCGCCGAAGCGGAGTTGGTGGTTGTTTTGTTGTGTTTAAATTAACGATTAATTGGCTCTTTTAATTTTTTAATTTCTTCATCCTGACGGCTGATTTTTAACGATAACTCTTTAATGGCCTCTACGAGTAACCCTGCTAGTTCACCGTAGCTAACACCTAGTACGTCCTCGACAATCTCACCATTTTGTAATTTCAAGTCACCAGTTACGGAAACAGCCTGAGGCAATATATCTTGAACGTCCTGAGCTATTAACCCTGTAAACGGAAGCCCATCTTTAAGGCCTGTATATCCTGTTAGCTTTTCAAGCTTTGAAAGCGCACCATCGATAACTTCAAGATTTGTTTTTATCCTCCGGTCTGAGTTTCCAATCCATGAGCCGGGTGCTACTCCATTGCCAGAAATATTAAATCGCCAGGCAAAATTCTTTCCAAACCCATCAAATTCAAGTATTCCATTAGCAGTATTATCAACCTGCTCTTGCAACAATAATGAAAATTTAGCACCGCGTGGATCTGTAGTCGGCCCCCTACCTCTGATAATTGTCTCGAATCGTGGTGTTGTGTTGTATGTTCCTGATGAATTAGAACCATTTACAGAAATGCCAAGACCGGCATTCCGTATAAGCTCCCCACCATAATTCCCATCAATTGAGTTAAACCGGCCATCATTTCCTGCGGCAACGTCTCCTGAGCCAGTTCCCACATCACGGGTCGCAGAATTACCGATTGATGTTTTATCGACCTTCTTATCCAGCTCTGTTTTATCTGCTTTTAAATTCAGTGCTGCATTGAAACTATTCCAGGCAGGACCGGTGAATTCACTCCCGTCAGGCAACTGAACCGTAATATTTCCGGTACCGCTGAATACCTGTTGCCAGTTGGCTTTGTCGTAATTCATGCCGCGCATTGCTTTGGCCGTCTCAGCCGCCAGTTGAGCAGTGATGGCGTTCATCGTGTCACGCGGTACGGCATACCACGCTGCGCCGGCTTGCGTCGGTCCGTCGTACGCTTTAATTAGCGTGACCTGTGTTGCGCTATCAACGGTTTTCACCGGCAACGTATAGGTATCACCGCCAACGATGCTTACGATAAAATCACCGGCTTTCAGCTCGGTATTGAACGCCGTTCCTGTACCTTTCACTATGGCAGAGTTGTTCGTTAGGGTTAGAGTGCCTGCTGGCATAATGCTCTCCTGAATTTTGGCATTAAAAAACCGGCTCAATGGCCGGTTGTTAGAAGTAGTGATCAGCGTTTATAACCATTAGTGGCATCTGGGACGAATACCATCGTGTTGATACATTCCATTTCGTCTGTATTTTATGCCCTGAATCAGCGCGCCAAAACTGCACCGCTGATCCATTAAATCTATAACCACAACTGTAATAGTTATAATATCCTCCGCTCATTTCCGAGTTACCTCGCATGAATGCATTTACGGCAAGTGGTATCATGGGCCTCGTAATGCCCGTATTGACCAAATCATCCGGATTTGAACCCACATTTACCGAGCGACCATCCCACAACAACGGTTCGCAATCACTCGTAAATGTGTTATTCCCGGCAACGTTTCTAATCACCATACCGTAGCCACTTGGCGTTGGCGGGTAATATCCACTGTTCATAATCACAACTTGCACGTTGGCGGTAGTTCGGAAAGGCTCACCACTCCCGTTATCACGTGATACCGTTAATTCATTATTATCAACCGAATGATATACAGATACGCCCGGGTCATCGCAACGTACATAAACAATTTTCGTATTGTCATTTTGAACAATTGGCAAAGTCCATTGTCCATTAATTGTAACCATCCCTTTCCATGCAACAAAGCCAAGCCGCTGAGAACTGTTAATGCTCATCCAGTCAACTGAGTTTTGAATCATTATTCCATACGTACCGGATACTGATTGCGGGGGCTGAACTTGATATATGCTGAACTCGGTAAAAAACGCCTGATTATTTTGTTGGGTAAAATTTACGATGATTCTATTCCCATCCGTTCGCCATCCCGTTACCCCACCGTAAAACGGCGGATTGGTCGCGCTGCCAAAGATAAAGCCAGTCTGCCCAACGATAAAAACCGGATTCCCCGGGATATAATCCGTGGGAGTATATATCTTCTGTCTATTACCATCAGCCCAGGGTTCTTTATCGTTGGCTAACAGAGAGGGACTATTCACTGCTGCCAACACTTTGCCATTCATTATTAGCCCATAGGCCATCATAACCTCCCCATACGCACGCGCAGATTTCCGCCAGCGTCATAAACGTTAATCTGATCGCCGCGTATCTCCATGCGTCCGTTGCCGTCACCACCATTTACCTGAAACTGTCCAGCGCCGGAGCCGCTTTTATCCAAGTGCCACCCGTTGGTAGCATTGAAATTATCGGACTGAATAAACCCGCTGATTTTGGCGTTGGTAATAGCCGCATCCTTGATTTTCGCCGATGTGATCGAGGCATCCTGAATGAATGCGGAGTTAATGAAGACTTGCCCGTTATAAACCAAGAACGCAGCTTCATAGTTCCCCGGATCACTCCCCGTATAAATCCCGAACTGGTCAGCAGCAAACACTGCCGTTGACTTGTAGCCGCCACTGCCGTTTGGCTCGATACTCATGCCAAAGCCGGTGTTGTACATGACGCCATTGCGTTCAATGCCAAGGTTCAGCGTGTAAGACGCTTTGGCTGTGCCATCGTCCTTAACCTCAGCGGTAAGCTTCTGGTTTACTGCCGCGGTGAGTTCGCCGTATTGCGCCTGCACAATGTCGGTCAGGTCGGCCAGTGATCCCTCGACAGTCGCAACGGTCGTGCGAATGGTGATGACGTCTGCCCGAACCTCACCGTACTGTTTCCACTGGTGATCAACGGTCGCATCGTTTGCCAGCGCATTCTGCAAAATGCCTTCAATGTTGGTATCAACACCGTTTTTGACGTTTTCGAACGCCTCCGAATCCCTGATGGCATTATCGATATAATCAATCATGCCAGGGATTTCGGATGACGCCTGCCCGGACGCCTCAATGAATGGAGACATACCGAAAGCATTCTTTGTGCGAACGTACATGTAGTACGTCGTATTACCTTTAAGATTGTGCAACGTCCACTGGCTGGAACGACCGAGGAACTGGCTGTTATCTTCAATCTGGTTGGGGTTGATGATTTGCGTAGTACCGGAATACCAAAACTCGAACGTCGTGTCTGTCGTGGACGTAACGCGCATGACCGGCACGATGTCAGCCGAGAATATGCCCGGAGTCCAGATAACGCTTGAGGGTGCCGCCGGAGCGCCAATAACCAGGCTAACCTGCGTTTCTGCCCCTTTCATACCGTTCTCGTTGCGTCCACGCACACCAAGCGTGTAAGACCCTGCATCCAGCCCGTAAAACTCATACCGGAACTGGTCTGTTTCGTACTGCGAAACCAGCTTGCCTGACTCGGTATAGACATACAGCTCAAACATCAGCTTTTTGGTGGCTGTAGCGGTTTCCCACGTTGCCGTAACCTGCACTGTCTCGTTGTTGGTATTGATGATTTTCAGGTTTTCTACGTTGGGGACCCGATAGCCGTTCATTGTATCGTCAGGAATGTCGAACACAGCACCATCGTCAACAATGGCCTGCTTGTTCGGGTCATGCAACGTCGCGGAAATTGAGTAGGTGGAGTTGTTCTCATCCTCTTTCACGCCCATAACACGGTAAAGGCGAGCGACCACCTTACTGGTCGAGATAACAAAAATAGTGCCGTCTTTCACCCATGCAGGTGCGGTTTTGAGCGTAATAACCGAGCCTGCCACTCTGGCGATGTCGTAGTGAACCAGCCTGGCATCAGTCCCCATGATAGCCATGGTATCGCTGCTGCCGGCCAATTCAGACACATCGGCATCCACAGTGATAACGTCACCGTTGTGGCTGATGATCCTACCGCCCAAACGGGTCGCTGCGCGGCGATTGTCCATCAGCTCAATAATGTCACCCGGCATAAAGCCGATAGCATCACGGGCCATCTGGAACGTTACTTTACGGGCCTCGCGTTTGCAGCTTTCCAGCAGCCATTTCCCCGTGCGCCACGCCTGCCCGCGTGATGTGCAGCCAAATGCCTCAACGGTGGTTTCGTTATAGGCGCCACTGCTACTTATCATCGCATCGTCAGACACATACTCTTTTATCTGCTCCCAACCGTTATTAGGATCGGTCCATGATACGACCACAGCATTGTAGCGTTCGGAACGCTTCATTGAGCTGTAAGCAAAGTGGCCATCAACCACATTGGCGTTGGTCACCGGCATTACTGGGTCTTGCGGGTGGTCGAGCATGATGGAAAAGCGCATGCCGTCCCATAACGCGATCCCGCGAAACATGCTGGCGATACTGTCCAGGATATCGCGAGCGTTTTTTTGCTCGGTGATATAGGCATTCAGGGTGAAGCGGGGTTCTTTACCGCCGTAGCCATCGTTAACGAGCTGGTCACAGAATTGGGAAAGTACGTACAGGCTGCCATCATCAATGTCGACATAGCCGGCACGTTTTGCCAGGCCATAACGGTTGTTCTTCACCAGCGCCCGGAATAACCATGCTGGATTGTTCGTCCAGGCTGATTTAAATCCACCTTGCCATAACCCGGTGTAGGTGCGGTTGATGGGGTCGTAGTTATCCGGAACGTCAACAATCAGGCCGCGAAGGTGGTAATTTCTCGCTGGCGTATCGGTGTATTGGTCGCGGTCAATCACTGCGCCGGCGATCGCCGCATAGGGGTAAGACAGGTTGTAATCTGAAATTTCCGTGAAACTATTCCAGATTGTACCGTTGCTTAGCAGGTCGCCGCTGCTGTCTGGCGTGATCCGGCGGACACGGATATCAAAGGGCTTACGTTCAGGCGCATCGATCACATGCGCTTCCAGGTACTGACCGGATATTTTCCCGGTGATCGTGACAGTTTTGATTACCTGGAAGGCATTATTGTCAGAGCGTGCCTCGATCACCATGGTGACGGATGTATTAGGTTTCTGATTGCCCTTGTCGTCCTGCTCTACCAGGCTGGTTACGCCGAGGTTGACGCGCACACGGTCTACATCAGTATCCGTAATCGTGCGGACCAACGGGGTATCAAATTTCACTTCGTTGTTAACAATGGTTGTTGCTTCAATGGCGTCAAAACCATTAATTGGTTGCTGGCCTTCAGAACCAGGACGCCAGGCTACGCTAACACCGTTGATGGTCGCATTACCCTGCGTATCTGTAACCGGCGTTTTGTTCAACATGAATGATGAGAGGTGCTCTTGATCTACCGGACCATAGATCGGCCCCTCACTGATGAGGTCAAGAACGCGGTAAAACTGCTTTGAAGTGAGGTTATCGTTGATTAGTGTAGGGGTGCTGCCCCCACCGCCGCCAGAGCTCATGTGTTCACCTTAACTGATGGATTCAGTCCAATCTTTATTATTCGATGTGTCGATACCGAGACTAATCACGTTGCTCCCCACCACCATTTCACCCAGTAAAATCGGCACAGGCCTACCCTGCCCCACTCTATTTTCTGCGCTGGTGAATGAGTTGTTGGTGATGGAGTTGTCCTGCGCTGACTCTGCCGAGGTTTTGGTTTTCATTGTCGAGGTCAGATACAGTGAATAAGCCGTGGCGGCCACCGTTAAACCGATTACCACCCACGCGGCCACCGTAAGACCGAGAGCCCCCTCAACTACCGGCACGAATAACACCGTTGAGCCTTCCTGCAGCCTTCTGTTCAGGTGAAAATCCACTTCGTCAGCCTGAATATCAGTGCCAGCAACACGCATGCGTAACCGCGATTTGTAGAAGTCACGTTTGAATGCCGGATTCTGAGAGAGAAGTAAGCGCAGGCCTTGGGAGGGGGTTTCAACGTTCAGAGCGATCTGGCGGAAATGTCGCCGTAGAGCGCCTGCAAATTTAAAGACGAGCATTGCGCATGCCTCCAGATGGAATGTGTCAGCCGTACATAAGCCTGCCGGTATGGCTCGCGGCGGCTGTATAAACCGGCATTTTCGTGGTGCAAAACGGTATTGTCGCCGAGGTAAATCATGGCGTGGCAGGGATCTGACTCAGGGAATGCACGACGGATAATCACATCGCCGGGGATAATGTCTGCTGGCGTGACTTCGTGGAATCCGTTTCGCGCCATGTTTTTGATATAGAGGTTTTCCCCTCTAATCCACCAGCCATTGATACGCTCAAAATCGGGCAGATCGATACCACACAGGTGATAAGCGTCACGAAACAGCGTGTAGCAATCCATCACACCATGCTCAAATTTCCGACCAAGCAGATACGGCACGGGCCGATATTTCCGCAGCATTCCTGCACTGACCAACCACCAGGGTAAATCAGTGGCAATTTGTGCAGTTCGATCTGCACCCGACAGCGCTAAATTGTTCCCAGGGTGAGAATGAAAAACGGCGGTGATTTCTCCCACCGCCTCAGCGGCCAGCCAGTCTCTGTCATCTATCCTAAAATGCTTATCGGGCTCAGGGTGCGCGTTTGGGCAGCGCCATAGCCGGCGGTTGTCGATAATGAGCCCACAGACCTCTTGTGACTCGCTGGCCGCATACGCGATGCATTCCTGCTTTATCATCATGACACCTTAGCAGAGCCGGGATATCCGCCAAATTTCAACGGAGTGGGTTTCGGATATCGGAATCGACAGCCACGCAGACACTTCGAGCACTTATCTTTGGCGGGATCGGTTGTGGGGTTATCCTTTTCATCAGCAACGGGCGGGCCGTTATATCCGCACCCATCACCTCGATAGATCCATTGGCAAACGTCAGCCAGAATAGTGCGCGCCGGAATGATGGCGTTATCGCAGTCCACCGGGGTCGCTAGGTTGTACGTCACCTCTTCAAAGGTTTCTTCCGCCATCTCTTCGATAACGTACCTGGATACCGCTTCCATCGTGCTATCGGCATCAGGGTTACCGTCCGGAAAGTTAACTGCATCAAGGTGCTTAACCAGAACCTGCCGGCGTGTAACCGTCGCTCCAAGCGCGTCGTCAAAATCACTGTTAATGCCAGTGATTAACCCGGTAATGTTGGCGACTGACATGGTGGGGCGCGAATAGACGCCCTCTGACTTGGTCTCAAACCCTTCAACCTTTATCGGATAGGCCGAGTATCGTCGCCCCTGCCAGATAACGTCACTGTAGTTGGCATTGACGCCAGAATGAAAGCGCACCACGTCACCGCCGAAAGGCTGTAAATCGACCTCAAACAGGTCAATCATCGCCCCAACGCCTGCGTCCACGCTTTCTATGATGAGTTCTGCTGGAATGTCTCGCATTTCGCACCTGTAAAAAAGCCGCCTCGCGGGCGGCACTGATCAAACATCAGGGTTTACTGATTGATTTCAGGCTATATCTTGTAAGGACTCAGCCCGCCCATGTAGAGGCATGGGCGTTTGAAATCAGAGGGATGGCTGATTAACTCTGGATTAGGAAATAAATATGGGATCAATGCTTGAACTCGAAAAGGAAGTTGCAGAGCTAAAAGAAACGGTACAAGACCTGCGACAACGAATGTTAACCAGTGAACTTCATGCTGGCATAATGTTTACTAACATCATCCGTGTCTTGCATAAAATATCACCCAATAACAATGCAGCCGATGTTCTTCTGGAAGCATTTAAACGAGGCGAGTCGGCTATATTGGAGTCTGATGCTCGCAATGATCCTCACACTAAAGATGCGTACACTCAAGCAATCAAAACTGTAGAACGGGCATTAAAGAAATAATGTAGTCGAGCTTTTTATTTAGCTCGTCATAATAGCTGTCGGCATTATTGTTTCTGTTGTTGCCGGCAGCATCTTTTTTATTTGCAGAAAATATCGCATTTTGAACGGTGGCATTCTTGATAAAAACATAGCCAGGCTCTACCGACAGAGGACCCAATGCACAACGCAAGTTACCATCACCATCAGTAATGGTAATGCGGCGGGGCTTATTGATGCGTTTCAATAAATCAACGATGCGTTTTAACTGCGCCTCTGTTTTATCAAGCTCTGATGCATCAACGTTTACGCCAATACGCATACTACAATCATATTTTTCCATAACTCACTCCTGCCTTTCGGCTTATCGTATTACTTGTTCAAAATCGGCTGTTAACTCGTAATAGCCGCGACTCTTTGTCATTGACCAACTGCGGCAAACAAACAAAGCTCGCCGCTCGGTATCGGGTGGCGTCCAATAAAATGACTCCACCGCCATCCGGGCCTTTAAAAATAACTCCGCATCGACGGCGGGGTTTGGCTTGCCACATGCGCCGTTAGTGCCTTTGAATGTCAGGGAGTATTTATCCAGCAGTGGATTGATACCCTTGACCTGTCGCTGTTCATAGCCGTCGCCAAGTTTCACCACAGCCACATTTGGCGCACGCGAAACCTGGAATCCGGCTTGCGGAACCCATGTAAATGTTTCTGGCATGATTATCCTACTTGCGAGGCTGGAGCATCCCACTTGGGCGAGTGCTCTGGTCTTTGATTATCAGAAGTGTGTCGTTTTTCCACACACTCCTCAGTTGTTTGATGGTTGCTTCATCTAGCCCATTAGTAGTATTTACTGTCAGGTTCATCACTTGGTTTAGCGACACTCCGCCGCCACCAGCACCCTGCATGTCCTTGTTGCTGATCACCCTGCCATTGTCGCCGGGGATCATGAACTGATTGCCGTTGCTGGCCTGGTATATTTCTGGCTTGCCCTTCTCACCAACACGGTACATGGAGTCAGCAGATACAGGGCCGCCGTTATAACGAGCGCCAGCCAACGCAAGCCCCTTCGCTGCCGCCAAGGATGTCGCATAAGCCGTAGAGCCAACTGACGAAGCTGTACCCATGGTGGCTATGGAGGCACTTACTGCCGCTGGGGCCCACGCTGATGCCGCTGCTGTAGCCTGTGCCAGCGTTGCGGCTAAACCAGCCGTTGCTGCTGCTTGCCCCATTACTTGGCTTTTCACCCATTCGAGGCCCATCTGGACAAGGCTGCTAACAACGCTATTCAGAATTGTTGAGCCAATATTTGCGAAGGCCTCTTGAAGACTCTGGGTGCCATTGAGCAGGCCAGTAATGGCGCTTGATGCACTGCTTTGAACACCATCAAGGGATGATGCCAAAAGCTCATTAGCGGTGTTCTGGTTGCGGAATATTTCCCATTGAGCCTCGATTCTTTGCCGTTCGTACTCAGTATCAGAGGCGTTACGTATCGCCAGCGCCTGGTCGTGCGTTAGCGTCTCATCAGCTTCAAACTGTTTGATGAGTTCGAGCTTTCTTGCATGCTCATTGGCGAGAGCCTGGACGGGGTCAACCTTGGCTGCCGCCTCCTGTTTAGAGCTTACAACCGCATTTGACCTGGCCTCTGCCATTCCTTCGTCAAACTTAGCCTTAGCCTTGGCCCCAAGCTCCTTAAATGCATCCTCATCAATAAACCCTTCTGAAAATAAGCGTTGCAGCTCTTTAGCTTCATCAGCAAAGGCCTTCGATATTTTCAGCTCAGGGGTAATCTCAGCGGCCTTACGGAAATCATCGACCTTTTGCTTTAGGTCAAATACCGTTGCAGCCTCAGCGGCCGCTTCTTCTTTTTGCTTGGCTGTGGCCTTCGCACCCAAACTCTGAACGGCGTTGAATATCGCCATTGAGCGTGCAACATCGGAGGTTCCTGCTGTCAGTAGTTCATACTCGCGACGCAGTGATGCGGCCTGATTTTGCTGCTTCTCCAGACGACCATCTGCCTTGCTGGTTTTTGATTTGCCGCTCGATTTTCGAGACTCTGAAGCCTGCTTTTGTGCTTTGGCTTGCTCACGAATGGCATCGGTGTATGCCTTTATCTTCTCCGGGTCAGTAATCCCTGCGTTTTTCAACGAAAGCTCCGCACGATATGCCGCAGCGGCCTCGGCCCCCTCGGTCATCTCAATTTTTAACGCTTTAACATTGTCCTGAATGCTCTTTAGAGACTGTTCAAATGTTAACTCACGTTTTTTTGCGAAAGCAGCTTGGAGTTTTTCTACCTGGGTCGTTGCCTCTTCGCCGGTTATCCCAACATCCTCCAGTGCTTTTTTCAGGTTTTTCTCAGCAGCCATCGCCTCGGCCGCAGCTAAACTGCCATGTATCGCCTGCTCAAGCACTTCATTGGACTCTATGACGCTCTTCATCGATTTGTCATAGGTTTCATTGGCAATAGCGATCGCCGTGGAAGCATCGCCGGCTTTTATCGCCTGCTGAGTAAATTGAGCGATTCGCTCTTGACCAACTCGCACATCTTCGCTGAGTTTACTGACCTCCCCAGCAGCTACACTCACCTGGCTTGATAGTGACTGAATCTCCTTTGGATCGGCTTTAAATTGTGTCGCTGAGTAAAGCCTATTTTTCAATTCTGCCAGTTCATTTTGCGCGTCTTTTAATGACTTAGTGTCTACCTCTAGCTGAATCTTCGCCTTGCCGGCAACGGCCTCAGCCTGAACCCTGGTTAAATATTCCGTGCGTTTCGCTGCATCGTCAATTTCTTGCTTATATTTATCAATCCCTGACGTATCGTTCATTGCCTGATAAAGCGAATACACACCGGCAGCCGCCAGCAACAGAATACCTGACGGACCACCAAGCAGAGATAGCGCACTGTATGCACTAGACACAGCAACGGCCTGAACTTTTGAGGCTACTGTTAGCCGTTCAGTAGCAATAGTGGCAGCATCATTGGCTTTCGCCACAGTAGCAACCGCAGCAGCCTCCAGCGACATGGACTGTGTTAACTTTTCGCTCGCGGCGGCTGATGCAATTTTGGCAGCCTTTACTCTGTCCTCAGCAGCTGTTACTTCTTTCACCGCCTGGTTTGACTGTTTGAGTATTTTGTTCTGCGTAGCCTCAACCGCATTCCTGTCGCGTAGAGCTTGAGCAACGGCTTTCTCTGAATTGGTGACCTGCAAATTTGCTTCTGACTGACGCAGAGATTCCTTCTGGCGCAAAAGCAATGCTTCAAGAGAAGCTATATCAGCCTCTTTTCTCGCAAAAACAGCCTCAGCAACTTGCAGCTCCGCTGCTGCTGCCTGTGCGGCTGCTTCGGCCTGCTTCTTTTCGCCAGCAGCATTTACCACAAGCTGAGATGCTGACGCCTGTAATGCAGTTGCTTCTTTCTGCGCCGCAACAGCGTTTTCAAGCTGTGCATTGGTGGCGGCTACCGCCTCCTTGGCGTGCTTGATTAATGCGTTTGTTGCTGACCCAACGTTCGATACATAGCCCGCCCCTAAAGCGCCAGCGGCAGTACTCAGCGCACCAGAAAACTTATTCTGAGAAATAGCAGCGTCGGTAGCGGCATCGGTAGATACCCCAATTTTCCCGGATAGTTGCGCCAGCTTGGCTGACAGCTTATTAACCTCGGGCATGGCCAGCGCTGACGACACACCTTTTGCGCCTTTACTGAGCTTTTCGAATCCTGGTGTAACCTCTTGCGCGGCGTCACCCAGCGATCCCAATTCAGCCTTTGCTTTGCTGCTGCCGGTTAGAAGAGGCGCAACATCAATATCTACCTCGTAAACAAGCTTACCGCCGTTCTGCTCTGCCATTTCTTTTCTCCTGGCAATAAAAAAGCCCGCCAAAGCGAGCTTGTTATGTTTTATCTTCTTTATTAGGGATGAAGTTCTTTGAGAAGATCACTCAGTGAATAGATAATTTTGTCGAAATTTTTTTGATGCTTATGAGCGCCAGTGACATTGGCACCAAATTTAAGCGATGAATCCATTGCAACTACACAAGACTCATCGTCAATTTTATTTACAGAAATTGATACAGTCTCACCCCAAGAAAATAATGACATGCCAACGCTTACAGTGGCTCTTCTCAGGTTTCTATCGCTTTTTTTAATCGACATATCGGCATTTTCAACAGCCTTTTCCAATACATCAAAAACCAGATCGGCGCTGTAAGGAAACTGCTGCTGAGTAGATTGGCTTGCAAAACTCATATCCATATTCCCATCAGTAAAAGATGGTTAGATGTTATCAGAGGGTGCGGCTGTGACAACGAAAAACCGGTAATTAAACAGCCTTAGCCAGCCGCCGTTTTCTGCGCTCAAAGAAATCATCAGCGGCCTGGTCGTATTCTTCCCGGGTGTATCCCTTCTGATCCGGGTACTTGTTCGCGATCAGCATGGCGAATTCGGTCATGGTCAACTGCTCGGCCTCTGTGCGACTCATGGCGAAGTGATTTCTGGCCGAGCTGATATACTCAATGGCTTTAAATTCGCTCGTCGCCTCGCCTGCCTCATGGCGTTGCAGTTGCCTTATTTTGGCCTTACCGATAACGCCATGGGTCAACAGGGATTGTGCAACCAGGATCATGTCCAGCAGTTCCATCTTCCCCTTACGATAGACAAACGCCCACTTTCCAGACTTGCCCGGCACTATTTCGCCAATCAGCGGTGCGGGATCTCGGTCGCAGCAGGCCACCAGCACTTTCATGGCCGCCATAATGGCTTGCCTGGAAAACTGCGGCTTGCCAATGAATTTTATCAACCATTCGGGAACGTAACCGTAGGCTTGCAATGCCCTGGTGAGCAGTGGTGTCGCCTCATCGTTATGCAGGTCATAAAACGCCTGTACGATTTCTTGTGGCTCACCGACTTTGGTCATAGCGGCAAAGCTTGGACGAAAGAAATAATCGTTATCACCGTCGCTGATAACGCTCTCGCCGATCTCTTTAAATGGCGTCATAGTTTTCTCCATAAACAAAAGCAAGGGCAGCACTGCTACCCTTTGGTTTGATTACGCAGTGATGGTAATGGCGGAGGTGCCAACCTTTGCGCCGTCATTGGTGGTAAAGGTAATATCGGCACTGCCCACGGCCTTGCGGGTTACCAGCCCCGTATTGCTTACCGTTGCTTTGGCTACGTCCGAGCTTTTCCATACGCCTGACGTATCAGTCGCATCAGTCGGTTGAACGTTTGCTGTGAGCTGAACGGTGCTATTGACAGCCCCGCTTGATGTGGCCGGCGTTACCGTTACTCCAGTTACAGCAATGTTTTCGCCATCCTGGATGATTTGGAAAGTTGTGCCTTCGTTCAGTTTTAACTCCAGGCTGTAGGTGACAATTTCTTTAACGCCGCCACCATCGCTGAACCCGGTAACAACCATATAGCCAATATGGTAGTAATTCCCCCAGTGGAATCGCATCCAGACGGTTGGCTGGCGTCGTGCTTTAACTTCATTGACGAAATATTGCAGGAACTGCTGAATGCCAAACTCATCAGTGCGGTCGTTAACCCGAACCTCACCATCGATTGAGTACGTTGGATCGAGGCTGGCGATCATGGTTGATGTGAAACCACCATCGTCGGCATCAGAGTTTAGCGCCTCAGGGTTCATGTCCCATGTTGCTGACGTTGGCAGGCCAAGAAGTTTCCAATCGGCATCCGCTGGGACGAGTCCCGGGCAGCCATATGCCAACTCAAGCGTCTTCGCTCGGCCAATTAAACGGTCAAAGCTGGATGAGCAACCTTGCATTTGTATACCTCATAAATTAAAAAAGCCGCCGGTTGGCAGCTTGTTGGATGATTTGGCAGTTACTCGCCGTAGGTGCATACGAATTGCAGGCGATACACCAGCCGCTTTTCTGTCGTTGTCACTGGCGATGGGATGCCGCCGAGATTGTCAATTTTTCCAACACACGGACTCACGGGGTTTTTCTGCACGAACTCAATAATTCGCTGTACGGTTGCGTCGGCTTTTTTGTATTCCGTTAATCCCTTGGCTGAGATCACGTCAACCAACACGTAGTAATCAGATGAGAGCGTGGGATCGATATTGCTACCGCCCGAAGGCCGAACAACGATAAAACGGTCAGTGAGCTTCCCGCTGTCCTCCCATAGGAGGCTTTGCACAGAGAACCCCTCGGTAAGCCCGGCGCTCTCCAGCAGGTCTTTTACCCGAAAATGCATCGCGGGCGTCATATGCTCAACTCCCGGTAAATAGCAGCGTCAATCTGTGTCTTTGTTTCCTCAAACCCTTTCTTCAGAAATTCCTTCTGTGCTGTAGCCCTGCGGAATTTCTGATGAATGTTCGGATCGTGGACAAAAACAGCATAGTTTGCTGAGTAACCCACTCTGCCGGTTAGACGAGTGCCTTTAATTTCTATTTCACGGTACTGAGAATTGATAAGCGTGGATGTGTCGATCGGGGTATACAACGCCGCTTGCACCCCGCCAATCAACAGGGCTGACTGCATAGCCCTGACCGCCTTGCGTCCCTGCACATCACCCACCAGCGCGTCCAGCTTACGCTGTGCCTGTTCAATGCCTTTAACCTTCACCCCCATATCAGACTCCGGTAATTATCGCGAAATCATCTGCAATGCGATCGAAAGTGTCGGCATATCGAATGACGTGCCGAACCTCGTCCGCATTCGCCTCCAATGGATTAACCACGGATGACTCTCCAATGAGAATGTAATCCCCCTGCTGCGCCTCGGCGCATTCGGTCCAGAACGTGTTTTTAATCACGATCTCCAGACCGATATCACCCAGCCGGCCTGACGCATCGCCGCCATAGTCGCACCAAATTTTGATGGGCTCTGACCAGATTTCACCCTCATCATTACTGCCCAGCTTGCGCCATAGGGTAGCAATGGCGGTGTAGCTCCAGTTGGCTGCGGCGCTCAAGATAGATATTCCTCATATTGGTCAGGACAGCCGGGACAGCCCGGGCATTTCTCGCAATCTGGTTTTTCGTCGTCGTCTTTTGGATCAGACATTAACAACCTCCAGCAACCATGAAAAAACCAACGCTCGCACCCGCGCTAATCGGCAGGCTGGCTGTACATCCCGCGGTGTCCAGCTCCGAAAGTGACTGACGCAGCCAAACCGTGCTGTCCTCGCCATAATCGAACGAACGAGACGCGCCTGATGGAGCACCTTGCGACTTAATCCGCCTCGCGCCGGACGAGGCCGACATTAGCGCCGCGGCGTACAGTTTGATCAGCGTCTTCGTGCAGTCGTCGTAACCGGCACCGTCCAAACACTCATCGATTTTACCGACACTGCACAGGATCGGCGTCAGCAGTGCGTCAGGGATGGTGTAGCCCAGCTCAGTGAGCAGTGACTTAACCTCCGCTGGGGTGATCTGGGCTGCCATCGTTATTTCACCTTCTTGATTGCTTCAGCCAGGGCCGCGACAGCGTCATCGGCGCGCTTGGCCTCTACCGCCAGCTCAGCGGCGTGATCTGCATTAGCCTTGGTCAAGGATGCCTCTGCGTCATCGGCGCGCTGGATTTGCGCTGCCAGCTCAGCTTTTAGCTTTTCCAGTTCAGCACCGCCAGGCGTGGCCACTTCGAATGAATCTGCCGATAGCGGGGTAACCTTGCCATTTAACCAGGCTGGCAGGGTAACGCCTTCAAACACTTCACCCTTTTTCAGCTCATGGCTGTCATGGGTAAGGAGCCACTTTTGTTTTTTGTCGGTCATGGGTCAATCTCCAGAAAGAAAAAAGGGGCCGAAACCCCTTATGCTTTGGTCAGCTGAACGTAACCGGCGTTACCTTCATCATCGTGTTTGAACTGTGGCGCCACGGCGGCCAGAACGGTGTAGATATAATCATCTTCAGGGTTCAGTCGCGCTTTAGGGCGGATGGTGAGCGGCATGCCATTCAGGATCTGCACCACGTCAGAACGTTTAACAACGCCCAGAACCTCATTGGCCGGCACCTTCGATGCAGGAACAATTCCAGCCAGACCGGGGATTTCCATCAGGCGCGTCAGAATTGTTTTCGGGTAGTTGGCAGCATAATCAGTGACCGAGGCGTAGAACCAGTCCTTGTAGTTCACGTAAAGCGTAACTGGCGCAAAGAAATTGTTATCTTGCAGTGCGGCAATCGCCGCCGTGACGACGCTCACCCAGTTTGCGCCAGTAGCCGACGCCAAAGTAAAGCCATGGGTACCCGTAGCACGTTGCGGCGCGGTGCGCAGGCCGTAGATGGTGGATTCACCGACGCGAATGGAAGGATCACCATTCAGCACCATGTCTTCCATTTTCTCGGCCACTTTGCGTTGATGGTTACCGATGGCATCGCTATCCAGCGAGTACCCCTCAGTCTGGGCCGACAACATTTGGCGCCAGCCGAAACCCAGCTCTGAATCAATGATCGGCAGCGGTGTGCCTTCATAGTTCATCACGGGTGAATCGACCTTGGCCTTGCCGCGTCCATCCAGGCTGATATTCACATCGCCGGAATCTGACAGTGTCATGAAGTAGTGGATAATTTTACCCAGGCGCATCGGGCGTGAAACTGATGCGGCCAGGTCGTTAAACACCGACAGCACATCGCGCTGAACGGTAATAGCAGAACGGTCCCACTCGCCCCAAACGTCTTTTGGCAGCGTTGAGGCATTACCCATCATCTCGTTATGAGCGATAAGAGCACCATTCGCGCTGTTCACTTCAAAACCGTTTTGGGCGGCCATGATGCGATGGGACTGCTCCCAACGGCGGCGAGCGTTGAGGATCAGCATTTGCTGCTCTTTAGTGAACTTCAGCATTCTGTGTTTCCTTAGGCCGAAGCCGGTTTAGCGTAAGAGTTGACGATCACCACATCAGCGAATCCGGCCACAGCCAGAGTGCGCCCTGTTTTTTCGTCAAAGGTGGCCACAACAATGTCGTCAGCGGACGCGGCCTTGAGCACGCCACCAGCACCAACTGTCAATTCCTGACCAATGGTGTAAGCAGCGGCAGCAAGGCGCATGTTGTATTCCTGGTCGACTTCGACGCGGTACTGGACACCCGTTTCGTTAGCAACGTAGGCCGTGTTGATGTCTTGCCCAATGAAGCGGCGGTTACCCAGGATAAGCAGCCGGCCAGTGGCATCGGTGGCGACAGTCACACCACCGGCGGTATTTTTCTTCACAACCACGCCCGGCAGGTAATCACCCGCGACTGGCAGGTTGATGGTTTCCGGTTCGCGCTCGGCGGGACCACGATAAATGACATGAGCAACCATTATTTCGCCTCCATTTCAGCGTTGAGGTCGTAGTCTTTCCACTGGTCGTCTGCGGTCTGACTGTTGAGTTGGAAGCCGCCATGCAGCCCCTGAGACTTCTGGCAGTTGGCATAAAGGCGGTCGAGCGCCTTACCCTGCAAATCAGCGACTTCTTCATCGCTCATGTTCATTGCCAATTTCACTGCAGCTCGCTTCTGGCTCAGCTCGTTTTCCGAGTTGGCTGTCAGTTGAGTTTCCAGTGCGGTGAGTTTTTGAGTCAGCGGAGCGATTGCAGCATTAACGGCTGCGGTAATAGCTTCGGCATTGGTCTGCGGTGCGCCAGCTGGATCACCGCTACCTTCTTTCTTCACCGCCTGCTGGTTGTAGGCATCCCAGACCTGATCGTCGGTTAGCCCTTCGGTTTTAACGCCTGCGGCATTGAGCGCGGCGATCATCTTCTCTTTCATCGGGTTAATATCTCCGTTGGTTTTGATTTCGTATTCAGTGGGTTTGCGAACAACTTCTACTGGGCCACCCACGAAAACAGCCTTGCCGTCTTCGTCGATCACATACTTCTGTTTGAAATAACTGCTGCTGTCGCGATAGATAAAACTGTCCGGCCAGACGCTTTCCGGCCACAGCCAAGAATCATCGGTACGGCCTTCGCGTAGTTTGTCGCTGATGGCTCGTTGGATGTCGTCAAATGAGAAATTGGAAGCGTTGGTGAAAAAGAACTTCGCCTTATTCCAAAGGCCGTCTTTCATGTTGTTGGCAGTCTCTGTCAGGCTTACTGCCTCCACTTCACCCTCCTGCCCGTCAGCATTCACAAAAATGCCGACGCCTTCGGCCGGTGTGGCGGCACCGGGTTCATCCAGCAGGATCGCCACGTGGTCAAAACGCAAATTTCTGGCAATCCAGTTGTATTTTTTTCCCTTAGACTCGCCTTTGCTGTCCTCTTTATTGAGAAGCAGGCCGGTAGAAACGTGGATCGGGTCGACGTTGTTGCCAGCGATCATCTCGTCGAGACGGGCAACCAGGCGCTTACCGTCTGGAGATTGTTCGGCGACGCGCTTATTCACATAAACGTCCATCACCACCTTGTCACCCGCTTTGGTAACGTTCTGAGCCCAGGCGCCGACGTGGAACTTGTTCAGCGCGCGGGCATCGTTGGCGCTGACAAACTTGCCATCGACTTTAGGGTGCGGCAGTGGGGTCAGTTTTCCCTCAATGCTGCTGTAGCTGGTGTTAATCTCTTCCGCCGGATAAAGGCCTCCATTCATCACCACGTCATCGACGACGGGCACAACGCCGCGAATGACATAATGCTCGTCACCGTCGATGGTCGTGGTTGAGATATTGGAGGCATTAACAGCGAAGGATTTAACGTGGATACTGGATAGTTTCACGTTCGAACCTCATGTGGTTTTTGGTTGTCGGTAAGCCGGTTTCCACTGCTTTCGTTCTTCGATTAGGCGGTCAATCAGGCCCTGATTCACTACCTTGCCATTCTCGTCAACCAGACAGGGAAGCTGGCTGCAATAGCAGCGGTAACGGTTACCGTTCTCGGCATAGAAGGTGCGCACTTCTTCAGTCGTGTAAACCTCACTGTGCCGGGCTGCATGCCACGCTCGGGTGGTTGGCTTAAGCGCGGAAATCCACAACAACGCGGTACGCAGACCAAGTCGCTCGGACGCCCAGTCAGTTTCAGCCCACTGCGCTTGCCGAAGTGCGCCCACCTGTTCGCTCTGCGCGATGTTCAATGCCCTGGAGCGGGAGATGTCCAGGCGTTTGCTGATAACACGGGCTGTTTCTTTCGGGTTTACCCCGCGAGCCACCGCATCGGTAATGATGTTCGCCAGGTCAGCGCGGGCTGCATCACTCAGCGCTTTCCAGTTGCTAAAGGTGGTCACTGCGGCGGCGCCGACCTGGTTAAGGTACGGTGCACTGCTCAGCAGTTGCGTTAGCGTGGTTTGCTGAGCATATACAGCCGACTGCTGGGAAAGGTTGTTGAACGACTCGAATGTGCCGCGCCGTATCTCCTCGGTGACATACTCAAGTGACCAGATATCCTGTTCGCCACCAGCCAGCAGATTCTCATCAAGAATGGCCTGCACGCTGCGTAGTAGTTCAGCCAACTGCGCAGACGACATGTCGTAGACATAGGTCGCCGCGTTGACCTCGTAGAGCGTTGGCATATCGCCGGACTGGTGGCAGAGGAAATTCCATTTCTGGCTGTTCTCCTCGAGATCCCGCCCTACCATGCGTTCGTCGATAAGCGCCTTTAAAGCCAGTTTTATCTGGTAATACCGTTCATCAATATCCTTGGCCATGCGACTGACCGCACGGCCGGACATGGTCGGGTCATTACGTGACCGTGGCACCACCGGACTTTTCGGCTTCTGGATCGTCGACCAAAGGGTCAGGCCGTTTCGGTTTTGGTTTGCCATTGTCATCATCCAGATTCGTTATCGGCTGAAGCTCACCCTCTGCACGCACTTCGTTTTCAGTGATAGCAGACCGGCCGAGGGCTTGCGCTGATTTAACGCCGACATCGGCCATTGCTGCCATGTTGGCAATTTTCTCTGCCCGGCTTGGCGCCATTAAATCGGACCAACCGACGCTGATCTCATTCCCTTTTGCTGCGGGGATAACGCCAAATGTCCAGAAACGAGTGATCAGGTCGGTGATCACCTCTGTCAGGAAGCCATTGCGGCGCGACATACGGGTGCGAGACCAATCCTTACTGTCCTCTGTCGAGGCTCGTTCGCCCGTCTGCATCCCGATTAAGATTTTCACTGGCATGGGGATCGTCGCGCAGAATTCGTTAACGGCGGTACGCCACGTGGGTTCTGGATCAGATGCCGTGACAGACAACACCTCGGCGGTCCCTGCCTGCATGAAGCTGGCGCTGTCGGTGCTGTCGTTCAAGCGCCGCACCTGCATGTCGAGTGCCTCAGCCAATTGGCCCTCAGGCACCCCCAGCGCTTTCGCCAACGCGGCAAAATTTGTTTTCTCGCTGAACGAATAATTCAGTTGGCGGCTGGCGTTCTTCAGGAAGCCTTCGGACGCGCCACCGCTGACTTTTTCGATATCCAGCAGTTTATTAAAGCCCTCTTCCAGCATCGATTTGCCAGAATAAAGCGTGCCATCGTCGGAACCTTCAGCAAGGATGATCACCCGCTCAGGGTGAACATTGATGATTCGGCCAGGCTGCGGGTTATTGCCTCCGTCAACGTTCAGTTCGGTGAAGGAGTACATTTTCACATCACCAAACGTCTCACTTTCGGCATCACTATCCCACTCAACCGGCTCTAACTGTGCCTCCCATACCGGGATAAGCTTTATCAACCCACGCTCTGACAGCCGCCCAATCACAGTACGGTCCACCGGCTCACGCCATGGCTTCCCATCCTTGAGCTGCAATAACAGCGCAGAGTAGCGCCCCACCAGGTTGCGCCGGTCAGCCCCCTTAATCTGCTTCCAGCAGCGCTTCATCAGTTTGTTTACCCGCTTATCCCATGGGGTGAGGTTCGTGGCATCTTTCGTCTTGTCCCCTTCGTAAATTTCGGGAAAGTCCTCCCAGCAGCCATCAACCATGCGGCGCACCGCGGCGCCTGCCAGGGCATTACGAGCAAATGCCCGATAAAAATCGTCAAAACACAGGTCAACGGGGTAACCAAACTCCTGATAAAGGCGCTGGCGCTTGGTGTTGCTGGTTCCGTTAAATAGCGAGGCGAGTGCATTCACACGTGCCTTCTCTAAAGATGAGTTATTGGCACGCTGCTGTTTCATTTGGCTTTCGTTCACGGTTTCCTCCGTCAGCGCGCGCGCACCAACATGCCGATTGATTGTGGTTCGGATAGCTCGGTTAGCGCGTATACGGCGGCATCGAGTCGGTCAGGTGATTTTTTGGCGGTAGATGGGACGTATTCCATATACTGGTTTTCCAGCATGTAGAGACTCCCGTGGTGGGCAACTCTCCCCTGCGCATAAAGCGCGGAGATCGGTTCCGCACGAGCGAATTTGCCCTTGCTGGCATGCACGCGGATGATCCGACCGGTAAAACCGGCATTGACCAGGGTATCCTCAGCCATGTCGCCGCCCTGGTTTGTTTCGATCACAATAGCGTCAGCGTCATGCTGCCTGTATGCCTCAATTGCCCGGGTAGCCCAGCCATTCGGGGAGAATTTTCCACTGTAATCAGCATCTACGGTGTATTGGCGTTCATCTCCACTGCCGTAGACACTGGCTACCGATATCCCTGTTTCATCGCTCTCGTCGCTGTTTGTTGCCTGTGGGTCAATCGCGACGACTGTGCGGGATAGCTCTTGGGTGATCCGCATTTCATGGGCGGCGTTAATCATCGCCTCATCCCACAGCGCCCCCTCAGCATTGAAGCGCTTCGGATTCTGCATGTACTGCGCTTCGGCAGTGCGTCGATGAGAAAAGAGGGAAACCCGGTGTGATTCGTTATGTTTGAATGGCCACAACCAGCCATCAGGCAGTCCATGGTCAATCGGAATGGCGTGAGTATTTTCTGGGTAAACATCGGCGTAGTTTTTGCTGTTGTCGATGATCACCGGAAGATTGAGATGATGCCAATCCTCACCGCTACCGCCGCGCAGCAGGTAGCCGCTGAGGTCGTTATAATGGATGCGCTGCATAATCACGATCATTGGCGTTGTTTCAATAGCCAGTCGTGATTTTATAGTCTCGTTAAAGCGGTTATTTACTCCACCGCGCACAATGTCGCTGTACGCGTCGTCAGGCTTTACCGGGTCATCAATAATCAACGCGCCCTGAAATCCGGGTTCCATATGCCCAGCTCGGAAGCCGGTAACCTGTCCTGCAGCTGACGAGGCATATACCCCACCGCCGAACTCGTTCCACCACATCGCCTTGCTATCTGCGTCGTCGCGCAACTCCATAGGCCACATCGCCTGATAGAGTTTCGACTTGATCATGCCGCGCGTGGTTGAGGAATTAAGCAACGCAAGGTTGTGCGAATATGACAGATGCATGAAACGGGCACGCTTATTCAGCGCCAGCCCCCGAGCCATCAAATTGATGGTCGCCATTTCGGTCTTGGTGTAACCAGGCGGGACATTGATTATCAGACGCGTAATTTCGCCACTTACCACTCGGTCTAATGTGTCCTGAATGACCTTGTGGTGGGGTGCGACAATCATCTTGCCGCCAGTGCGCTGCTTGAAAAAATATCGGGAGAAATACAGCCCGTCCTCTTCACATTCTATTTTGCGGGCATAATTCCGCTGCTCAACAGTCGTCATCCTCCAACATCTCCTGCCGAGCCTGCTTATACTCGTCACGCGTTAACGTGGCCGACTCGATGGGGCCGCCGTCTTTACCTGTGTGCTCAACCTTCTGTTTGTTGGTGTAAGCGTCACCGCACTCTTTAGCCGCTTGCTCTATCAATTGAGCGGTTAAAGCAAAATTTTTCATGGTTTCCGTCTTGGTTGCCATGCGATCCAGAGCGCGAAGCCGGTACGCTTTATTCGCAATCGGGATATCCGCCGTCTCGTTCTGAAATCGCTCGCGGGTGGCGTTGAACATGTCTACCCATTTTTGAGCCAGAGTTTTACCGCTCGCCTTCGTCGGGTTGTGAGACTCGGCCTGTTGGCGCGTGATTTTAATGCCGAATTCTTTTAAGACGGCATCGACAACCTGAGAGGGAGGATCGAAGCATGCAAGCGATTGAACGATGAAGGCTTTCACTTCTGGTTTCAGTGATGCCATGTTTCACCATCCGTCTTATACAGTCTAATTTTCAAGCCAACTTAAGCAGGCACGTCCCGCATGCTCTGGCAATGTTAAGGTGGGCCACTTCCGCAAGCTTGTTAGCCGCATCAACCATTTCCTGAACTTCCACGCTGGCACCGTACCGACGCACCACACCAACAAACTCTTCAACGTCGTGACCGCGCAGTTTGAGCACAGGTTGGCCTTCTTTGTTAAATTTCGGCGCGCCAAAATCGTCGGTAGCCTGGGCGATGTGGTAGAGCTCATGCTCAACCAGTGCGCAGAACTCCAGATCGGAACACTGTGAGCAGTAATCAGCAGCTAGCGTGATGATGAATTTCGGTACCTCGCCGAACCATTCATGCATCTGCTGTTCCATCCTGGCCTTCTGCCAGCCGCCGGCACGCATGGCCACCTCTTCGGCCTGTCCGAGCACGTACCGCCCTTTCTTTTCGAAAGCAGATGATGCCCACATGAACTGTATATCAGCATCCATCAGGTGACCGTGGTCAGGGTTGTACAGTATTCCGGTATCTCTCAGGATTTGGCTTATCAGCCACTCTTTAACTTCGGTTGCTGGAACAAGGCCGATATGTGGCATTAGGTAATGAGACTCAATAAATTGCAGCGGTGGGTATGGCCTGCGCTCAATATTTTCTGCCATACAGAACTTCCTGCTGGTTCGTTGGATATAACCTCGGTGATGCAGTTGACCACCACACGAGAATTCAGTGTGTTTATTCTGTCAAAGGCACTCCGCGAATGCCTTTTGCAGAATTTTCTATTTACGTGATTACGCTGTAATCTCGCTCACGTTGCCTCGTGCTATCGAAAACATAAATTTGACAATTAACGCAGACAAAGCATAACTCACTGCAGTAAACACCCAGCCTGAGTAAGCCAACAGCGCGATGATAGTGATGAAGAAAATCCAACTGATGCCGCGTAGTATTGGGTTTCTCTTTTTCACTGAGTCCTGGATTATCGCTAGCAGTTTCAGTTTCTTCTGCTCGTCCTTTTCGCCAGGTATCACATAACTGACAATCAGTATCAGCATGCCCACACACAAACCAAGAACCACGATCACCCAGTACGCAGCGGCAGCTACGCCGACTAACGATGCTGATTCGGTAAGCGAGCCATATATCAGCAATGCCAGCAGTCCATATGAGATGACCGAGGTGGTCACCTTAATCAGAAATTTCTTCACGAGGCTTTTCTTCCTTCATTAAATTGAAGTCCCCGCCACAGAAGCAACGAGACTGGTAGTCCATACGAGAAATTCGCGGCGGGGGTGGAGTTGGCGGTGGGGCCGGCCGCACAACTTTGTCCCCTGGTTTATATGGAGGAGGAGTCGGCGCCTTTCTCCCCATGACTATCTCCCGACGCTTTGTGACCACTGTTGGAACGTAGATTTCTTTCCGGTTCGAATAACAGGGTTTAATTTGTCAATTGATCCCATGATGACGCGCGGCGTACCTTGCTTGTCGGTTATCGCCATTCCTACGTTGTTGATGAACATCCGATGTTTCTTCGATTTAGTGCTGAATTGCATCAGTTCGCCCTCCCGGCGGCGGCCCGCCATTGGTTCAGCGTGGCCACCTGGCCGGCGCAGATTGATAAAGCCGTTTTCAATGCCAACGAATAGCTGCCAGCATCGCCCCATGTATCGCCTTGCAGCGTTGGCTGTTCGCAGGGTTTGAATACCGATTCAGGGGGCAACAGAACGATTGGCGCTGGCGGCGTCGGTATCCGTTCCGCGCAGGAGCTCAAGAACAGCATCAGGCATGCGCTCAGCAGCACATTTGTTGTTTTTGATCGCATCCTGATATTTCCTCTGGTAGATTTCGCCCTGCTGGCGCAGTTGCTGCTCTCTCTGTTGCTGTTCGGCCATCAGCTTGCGGTTACGGGCGTCCTGTTCCTGCATGGTGGCGATCAGTCCGGCCTGCTGCGCCAGCGTTTTTTTCTGCTCCGCTGCTTGCTGCCGCGCCAATTCCAACCGGTGCGAAAGCAACGAGCTATACCCACCCAGGCAGATCGATACCACCAGCAGGAGCAGTAATCCCCCACTGGTCAGTTTTTGCAGCCATCCACTCATGCTGGATAATCTCTGAACGTGAGCTGAAAGTGCGGCCCGTCCTTCAGGGTTTTCCAATCACCACCCCACTCGATCGGCGTGCCCAACTCCGCTCCCGCCTGCTTAAAGGCTACGGCGATCTGCTCGTAGTATTTCCACTCCCAACTGATATTACTGCCGAGATATGCCACTACGTCCACAGCATGCCCCGTCAGGTGGCGGCTTTTCATTGTCTGACTGGCACCAGCGGCAACCATCTGCTTTTGACGCTCACGGCTGCGAAGCCCTTCTGTGATGCCAAAATCGATGGGTGATAGCTCAAGTGCCCGACGGGCAACAGCTACCAACGCGGGATTGACGTCAACGAGATTTTTCTCGCTGCGTTGGCTGAATTTATAGGTCATGGTGAATTACCTTTGGGCGGGTTTTGCCAGTCTCATGACATTGCCGCGCGACGCAATTACCGCCACGCAGAACGCCAGGTTGATTAATGTTTCCGACCAGTTCGCGTAGTGATAATCACCGGTCAGGATGCGGATAGTCACAGAGGCACTGGCCACTATCAGCAGCCAGGCGCAGAAAGAAGCCAAGAACCGGTGAGTTGCCCCGTTTCGGCGATACAACATCATGCGAGCCGCTATCACTGCACATGTGATGGCATTCACGATTAAGAGGTATTCATTTAGCATCGTTCCCCCCTCGCCGGAACCGGTCAAAAAAACCCGTTGGATTTTGACTTGCGGACATGAGTAGACGTACTGCGATAGCAGAGGCCACCAACGCACCGACTGGATCACCGGCCTTGATGTCACCAGGTGTTGCCCAGGTAATAAGATCGGCCGCAAACGGCGCTGCCAGAATTCCCACCAGCAGGGAGGCAACAAACAGCGCCATTTTTTTCAACCAGAAAAAATCTGTTGCCGACATAACAAAAATAACGGCGCCGGCAAATGCCCCGATCAGCACTCCAGAATCAACCCCTGATAGCAGCCCCGCTACCGTTAGACCGGTTAAATAGGCTGTAGCGGCGCCAGTGCCTGGCTCAGTCATTTTTTGCTCCTTTGTTCGCTCAGCGAACGCCGGGCGTAAGACATAAAAAAGACCGCGCCGTAGCGAAGCCTCTGTGTAGTAGTTTGATCTGAAAATAAAAAAGCCCCGGCGAATGTCGAGGCCAAATTTGCGGATAATATCTGCTTTTCTTACCTTAATTAACCGTATGATAAGGACTAATTTTTTCAGGAAGAAATCAGCATGAATGCACACCAGCTTATAGGCGAAGTTGTTCACCAGTTAATCAAAGAAAATTCTCACATCGATTATGAGATCATCCAGCAGCGTGTGGTTAACGAGACAATGCGTGTATCGCGGCCAGGAATGGACAGAGATTTAGCCGAAGCGTGTAACCTCGCTATAAAAATAGTCTCTGGAGATTACAAACCTAAATTCTAATCCTTGCTGTACGGCGTTATGACAGGGGTACTGATGCAATGCATCTCGCGAATACCCCTGTCGTATCGCCGTAAAACAAAAAACCCCGAATTAACGAGGCTTTCAGTGTAATCAAATTGTCGCTTCTTATCGCTGCCATCGTGGCGCAGCTCTGCCAAGCATGAATGAATTATCTAGTTTTTTGGGTGAATTTCAAGTTTATTTTTCAAATATGTCCACGCTCAGCTATTTTTTGCCGATAAAAAAACTTTGGCTCTGAATATTTGCAGGCACCATTTCACTCTTTCTCTGGCTTGCTCTAATGTCAGCCATGGTGCAATTTGCTGTAGCTCGCGGGTGATATCTGAGATTTTTTTGCGTGAGGTGTAATAACTCACCCCAACAACATATACCGGTTCGCTCACATCGAAAGCCTGCAAAACACACTGCTCAATAAAATCAACATCATCATCGTGAATAGCGGTATCTATTGCGCTGGTCGCAGGTTTTGGCCATAAGATTGCGCGAGCGCGATTTAATGCCTGCTGTCCCTGGAAACCTTCATCCCGAGCCTGCTTAAGCGCGGTGGTAAACCGCTCTAACGCTTTATCAGACCACCTGTTGCCTTTCATCATACGCCAGCAAGAATGGCTCCTCGGCTTTAGCGGAGTGGTTCTCCCCCGCATGCTCTCCCCCCAAACGGAGAGCAGCGATTTAACCCATGCAGACTGGATACCCGTGAGCAATGCAGGACGGCCCAGATAGCGTTTGTGTGTAACGCTCGCCACTTCATTAAGAGCGTTGAGGTGTTTACGTCGTTGTTGTGGTGTCATGATAAATCGCTCCTCAGCTCTCTTATTACTTGTTCCAGTAGTTCTTCTTCACTTCCGTAAATTTTTTCCCACGTTTTCTGTCCTGCATGGACAGCGACACCATAGCCACCAGTTCGGTGGTGCGGGGGACATAATGGGATAGCCCGCCGGTGTGAAGAGCGCTGCCCTACCCCACACCCGTTTCTCAAATGATGTATTTCTGCTGGGGAGGCGCCATATCCGAGATTACGACAAACGACACAACCGAGTTCAGCTACACGCTGGAGATGTTCGCGATCGTCCTTTCTCATGCGAACTCCAGCAACTGCATCGCCACGTTCTCAGCTTCTTGCCGGCTGCGAAAACTACGTGACAGGATGAAATGCCACAGGACATTGAACACCGATTTGTAAAGGCTCTGGAATGAGTCCTCGTCCATCTTGGCGAATGAAATGGATTTGGGGATGCGCTGGCGCAGGCCGTTGGGCAGGATCACCTCATCATAATAACCAGCCTCAACAGTCGCCCACCCCCGATAGGGCTCAAATGACTTGAGTAACACGATATCTTGGGCTCGCTGCTTGCCTACCTGGAACAAATATTCATCGGCGACGGTGCTGATCACTTCGCCATGCTGCCCAGACATATCGATGAGGTATTCCACAAAGCCATTGATAAGCTGGCGCTCGGGCTGCGTCAGTGTGCCGCCGGTTGGCGTCCAGTAATCGAAGCCGAATTGCAGGAGTTTGAAAAAACGCTTGTGAAATTGGTAGTTACGGACGCGCCTGAAATCGGCTTGTATCCACTCGCCAAGTTTCACACGTTGCAAAAATTCGCTGGCCTCGATCGTCGCCGGGGTCAGGATTGTTGGTGCGGATTTCACTAACTGTATTAACTGCGCCATCTGGTATCCCTGATGGCGCGATAGGCGTTAGGTGTTCAAGCTAACGTCCAGATTATAGCGGTTCATGCACAGCGTAACCAGCCCGCACCAGTAGCTCGCGTAAAACATCGAGCGATGCGATCAAATGATCGTCAGGGATAGCAACAATCGAAATAATATCACCATCTTTAACTTCGATAACCGCACGACCATTCACTGGGAGCAATTCAAGAAGCTGTTTGTAAGAAATCATATTTTACCTCAATAAGTTAGAATGAATGTCGAGGCAAAACACCATGGAATTAGGATTCACATGTTTCAGTAAAGCTGCTGGATTAGCTTTGTCTAATAGGCTACATAGATCAATATTGCCACTTCGATCGTTTAAACCGATCGATAGCACACTATCCCTATGGTTAATCGTGATATGCGTTTGATTAGATACAAAAAAACCCGCCGAGGCAGGTTTGATGTGATTGGGTGCTTGAGAGCTCATACTCAACAACAGAGTGGCGGGGATTGCTCCCCGCCGTAGCTCTTACTTGGTTTCGTAAGCCATGTGAGCCACAATCTCTGTTCCGCCGCTTCGGAAGCTAACATCACAGAGGTTGTTTTTGTTGAGCAGCAGCGCCCCTAACAGGGCGATACTGACAACGATTAGCGCCAACAGCGCCAGTTTATGTGGCTCCATAGCCTTCTTCTCCTTGACCTTTCGGCCGGTAAGAGGCTAACCTACATGTGTCTAGCATAAGGGGCCTCGGGTGGATTTAATCGACTCGGGGCTTTTCTCTATCAGCCTTCTGCAAATGCTCGAGACAGATAGTCTCAAGCACCCACAGTGATTATACCGAACATCAGCGACTTACTCACTTTTTTCAGCAGCAACGTATATTCCCTCGTTGATTATGTCACAACACAGATCAACGCATTCATCGCAGATAAAGACCGATGGCCCCGCAATAAGCTTGTTGACTTGATGTTGATCTTTACCGCAGAAAGAACAGTAAAGCAGCTTACCCTTTGGTGTTCCCTCCTCTGAATGCGTCGAAGGCGGTTCTTTTCGTGGCGCATATTCGGAAAAAATTAAGGCATCATCCCGGAATCCACCTTCACACTGTGACTTTTCTTTCCAATGTTCGACGGCCATTTTTTCCATCACACCGTTGGTAGTGATAATCAGTTGTTGGTTACCATTAAATGTCACTCGCATTATTTTATCCTATGAATCAATCAGCTATAACTTTCAGCATTAACCAGGCGAACAGCAACACCCCGCCGCAGAATGTTGTCAGCACAAAAATCATCCCTAACGTAAACCAATCCATTATTTACCTCCCTTTGGTGCGGTCAACATAACTCGAATGCTATCGATAATGGCCTGTGCTTTATCATCATCTGATTGTCTGTAAATTCCTGCTGCAGCATGACATACCCGGTCGATTAGTTCCTCTGGCACTGGTGAGAAAGTGCATTCACATTCGACAGTCCCGCAAGCACCAAGGTCATGATATGTTCCGCAGCCACCGCATTTGGCGCATGCTGGCACTGGCTGAACGGTATAAAGTCCAATCTCGCCCGGGTACTTTCGTGGCGCCAACCACATCCAAACATCACCACAATCCGCTTCGCTCAACTCTTCTGGCGTTGTCCAGGCCACAGGCTGCGCCTCCCGGTTAGCCAGACACTCGCGTGCCAGGCTGCGAGTCAGTACGTTGGTGTTGTCGCTGGAAGCCAAATGCTTCAGCTCTTCGGTGGTCGTTAGTGTCTGTGTCATGGCTCCACCTCCACGCATTTAATGTTATTGACGCTCGGTATAGCCTCGCCCCACGAGCTTTGTTCTCTGGCGATGTCGATAGCTTTAATCGCGGCCTTACACTGTGCCATGTCCTGCATGGGCTGCACCTGCATGCTCATGCTTTGGCTGCTGACGACAATAATCAGAAATATGTGGATCATGCGGCCACTCCTTCTTTGGCTACACACATTTCTGGTAGGTTGGCACGCACCAGCGCCTCCGCGAATGGCGGCGGCACGGCGTTACCGCAGCGGGCTACCTGCTTGTCTTTTGCATATTTTTTACCGCTATAATCCTGATTGATGATGTACCAAGACGGAAAGCCTTGCGCGGCGTAAAGCTCATGCGGCTGCAGCATACGCATGCCAATATCAACGATCTGGTAATCGATGCCTTCAACCGTTACCAGTCCAAAGCGGTCGTTTGTGGTCACGGTATGCAGTGGGTCAGCGAGACTGACGCCCTCTTTTTCGTTGCCGTAATATTTCAGCAGGAACGCTCTCACTTCGCCGATATGCAGACCGCCGGCGGTTATGGTTGGCATAGGCTCGGTCACCGCCTGGCCATCCTTACAAGTGCCACGAAACTTGATCAGGTTTGAAGTAACCAATGCATGGTGGTCGACAGTCGTCACTGTGTGCGCTGGCTCAGCCAGGTCAGCGCCGGGGCCGGTGTAATTTCCGCCGAAGTGTTTCGCCAGAAATGTTGCAACCAGTTGGCTTTTGCCACCGCCGCCGGCAGTAATTGTGCCATTGGGTTCATCAACACGATGCCCAACACTGTTGCCGAACTGCCGTGCAATGATTGGGGCAACCACCAGATGCTCTGCTTTGGTGGTCACGGTCGTCAGTGGCTTTCCGGCCTCATATGCCAGGCGATCGCCGCCAAAACCTGTCTGACCGATACGCGCGATGATCGGCGCAACCAATACAGCCCGCGATTGTTTCAGGATGGTGTGCATCGGTTGATCTGCGCTACGCGGCTTTGCCTGATATTCAGAGCCACCGGCACCAGCAATCATGGGGGTAACCAACGCATAGCCATGAGTCTTGGTGATCGTCTGCAAAGGCTCTTCCAGCGACTGGCCACGGAAACAATCATAGGCCGTCTTGGTGCTGGTGTGGTTGCACTTAACAATGAATGGGTTCGGGCTGTCGATCACGAACCGTTGAATGCCACGGGCGATGCGGCGCATTGTATTTTCAGCCAGCGGGCGTTTACGCTCGAAAATGCTCGGACACGGAATTGACCAGTCGATGCACTCCGCAGCAGTGCGCCATGGTTTCAGTTTGCCGCTTTGAACCTCAAGTGACTTCGGGTCACCGTGGCTGACGATAGGCCATTCAACCAGTTGACCGTCACAACGCATGACCATGAAGAACCGGCGGCGGATTGTCGGTGCACCGTAATCACATGCCCGCAATTCCTTGTGATCAACAACATAACCCAGACCGGTGACCAGGCGATGCACGTCATCGCTTCCCGCATCGATGTTCAGCACTTCGCAGCACTCGGCCAACGCCGGGTGATCAGGAGAAATGCCGGTTGTCAGCATGCCAATGAAGGCAGCAAAGGTTTCGCCTGCCAGCGCTGGATCCGGATGTTCTGTACCGTCTTCGTCTTTCAGTAGCGGGCCCCATGTTTTAAACTCTTCGACGTTTTCCAGCATCATTACGCGGGGGCGCTTTGCCAGGGCCCAGCGGATCGCAATCCACGCCAGCCCGCGGATCTCTTTTTTCACTGGTTTACTGCCCTTCGCTTTGCTGAAATGACGGCAATCCGGGCTAAACCATGCCAAAGCTATGGGGCTCCCTGCGGTAGCTGCGATGGGATCTATATCAAAAACAGACTCGCAGTAGTGAAGCGTATCCGGATGGTTCGTCGTGTGCATGGCAATCGCGTTTTCATCGTGGTTTATGGCTATGTCCACGCTGCGGCCAATGGCCATCTCAATGCCAGTGCTCGCCCCGCCGCCCCCAGCAAAATTATCAACAATGATCTCTCTCATGCGTATTGCTCCAATGTTTCAGCCAAGGACGACGCCACGGCAATGATTTTTGGCATAGGGACACTTTCCAGCCACATGCGATTGATATGGTGACGGAGGCGATCTTGATGGCATTCCGGCAGCGTGGCCGCCTGTACTACCTGCGAGAAAACCAGTTCAACCTCATTCGGCCAAACCGTTTTTTCGACCGGAACGAGCAGTAGCGACTCTAGCTCAACGATTCGCCTGATGGCGTTTAGTAACATCGTATTTTGCATCACGACCGCCCTCGCTTGCGGCGAGAATAGAAAACCTCAAGCGCCCATTCGTGGCCAGCTTTAGTAGGCTTGTGTGTCTTTGGTGAAATGAGTCCCAGCTTTTCGGCAATGCCGGTCGCAGTGTGACCTGAGTGATATCCGGCTGCACGCTTCAGAACTGTGTCGGCAAGGATGACATCGAAGTCAGTGCGCCCAAAGTTGGTGCCTGCGAAAGCCAACGCGATCGCTTCAGGGGCCAAATGCGCAATTTCCTGTTTCATCTTGCCCCCCTGACAGACACTAAATCTGAAAAGGTGCTACGCCACATATGGCCACCACAGATCCCAAGCTGTTTTGCTAAATCAGCCATTGCCTCAAGCTTGTTATTTCCAAATCCTGCAGGGGAAGATTGAATGTCTACAAAATCTTCTCTATGCACACACCACGTATTGCCGTCCTGTTTAATCACTACCCCAATAACTTCGGCATATTTGTCTGCGTCTTCATCAGTGCAGTGCCACGTAGCGGCCAATTGCGCCACGCGATCTGGTTTTGCACCCAAAGCCAAAGATTCGACAAGCAATTCCCACGCTCCTTTTCGGTCTGACGGATCAATGGGCCATGCACATCGTGAAAAATCGGAATCACGGATATCTATGATAGCGTCCGGGGATGCCTTATAAATCAGCTCATTATTTTCATGTAAGTAATACCAACCAACGATGCTCATGAGATCTCCTTTCCGCAGTTCGGTGGCGAAATCAGCTGCGTCGACAGATTATCCATCATGGTTTTATGACGGTTGAGTTCTCTGACGGCTGCGCGAAGCTTCCCCAGACGCGCCAATTTGGTTTTTGTCTTGCGAATTTCCCGGGCGATGATCGTCAGCGTTGGAACCTGCAACATGGCAGATTTACCCTCGGTAAGGGACGGTATGGAATTTAAAAAATCAGCGTTACTTTGGCGTTCTACCACAGTTTTAGATGCCATTGCCGGCACGGTAATTTCTGGTTTCGGTGCTGAGGTGTTCACTATTTCGATGTCGGTCGCTGGCATTGCAACTTTTGACGCAGCAGCCTGTTCAGGTGCCGTTTCGCTACCAGGCAGCATGTAGTGAAATTTCTCACCGAGCTTTTGACGCACCACTCTCCCGCGACTGGTTGGCATGGCCAGTGTTGATGCAACCCGGCGTGTGGTGACACTGGCAGCTGCAGCCAGTTCTTCGAGGGTTATCGGCCCCTTTTCAGTGATAATGTTGATCAGGTCATCCGCTTTCATGCCTACTGGCTTGATTTCGATTTTTTCATCACGTTCTGGGGTAAATCCATCAGCCAGTGTCCAGCCCTGCCCATCCTGTTGAACCACCCCGGCATCCTTGAGCTCCCAGAGCTGGCCGATCACCTCTTGGCGGTCCATATCTAACCGCGCTGCAATTTCGATGGATGAGGCTTTCCCCATCGCTTTCAGTGCATCGATGATAGTTTCCATTAAAATATCTCCTGTACGCTGGCCAGTGCCTGATCAAACATTTTGTGCACCTGGCAGTACTTCAGGTCCGCCGGCGAGTGCGGTGAGCGAGTGCTGTTCGGCCGCTTCCCACGTACTTTGATAGCGGCGGACGCGCTTTCCGAGTACAGGAAGAAACGAGCGTCAACACTCACCAGTTTGAATTTTTTCTCACCGCGGTCGTGAGATATCACCACCGTTGCATATTTCGATTTGTGCATGCGGTTTAGCCGGCGGCGGAGGCTATCGAATGTCGGCACACAGTCGGGATAATGTTTTTTTATCATGCTCATAATTTTATGGACCGTGAGATTTTTACCGATAATCAGATCGACAAAATCAGTAATTGAAATTTTCTTGGTCATTGGGTTTGCTCCGGTTTTTGCATAGTTGGTCATGGTGTTACCCCAGATTCTTTTTTCGCTTGTACTCCGCGTAGGCAAGTTCTGCCGGTGTGGGGCCGGGTGGTGCTTTTGGTGCTGCAAGTTGGCGGCGGATCGGCGGAGGCGGCAAACCGCTTTCGGCCCGTTTTTCCCAGTAGGCAAGTTCCTTTCCAGCCAGATCCCGCAGTTCTTTTTCGGTAAGCTTGAAATCAATCCCCTTTCGTTTCAGTACGATGCAAATTTGGTACAACACCGGGTGTTTCCATGGGAAAGTCTCCGTGCTGCTGTACTGGTAGAACTCGTTACGCCAGCGTTTGTTCTCGGCGAGAACGTCGTCGACCGACAGACCAAGCACACCACCAGTGCACTCTGCTACCAGCACCATGAATTCGGCAAAGTCTGGTGGCCAGTGGTTGCCAGCCTTCCACCGCTCTGTAATGGCGCAGCAAACTCTCGTGAGGTGTTCACTCGTCATCGAGTTGACCTGCGCCTCCCACAGCTCCGAGGGTCGATTGCCATTCTTCGCATTCCAGCGCTGGCCGAACATCTTGAACATCAGCCCCCATAGAACCCAGACTGGCGGCTCCTGGCTGCTGCCGCTCCCATTCGGTGAACTGCTCGTAGTACGAGCGCTGGTCATTCTGATTTGGTCGGAATTCCGCATGATTTTCTCCTGTTAAAGCCTTCGTTTTTGGCCCTCGGTCTTGTTCCCGGGAGAGCCAGCCGGTTATGAATCTTTTGATCCCCCGTTTGGTTTTGCGTCGACTGGTCTCACTGAGTAGCCACCCCCGTTGGTTGCGCAGCTCCTGCCGCACGTCGACCGATGGATACAGCCCCCCGTATTCGGCCAGCATCGACTCGGTAACAGGGAATTCAGTCTCGTCGTTCAACGGCAACGTGATAAACACAGGGTCACCAGTCTGGTGCTGGTTTTTTTCAGCGCCAGACAAGAGGTATTTATCTTTTAGTTCTTTATCTGTATCTGTATCTATATTCGTTGAACGGTCGTTGCCATCTCGTTCAACGCCCGTTGAACGGTCGTTTGATTGGCTTTGATTTCCTTTGTTTTTTTTCGCCAATCGTTTTTGCGCAGATATTTTTCCTGCTTCACTGCGCTGCGATTGAGCCCCTTTGACAGAGAGCAAATCACGCTCAATTCGCTGATGAATCCACACATTTCCATCGTCAATAAAAAACTCGTTCAACGACCGTTCAACGTCCGTCCAACGGTCGTTAGATAACCGTGCAATTCCCGCAAGCCTGTTCTTTGGCAATGGTTTACCGGTCTGCCAGTAATTGAATATCAGCAGCAAGTACGCGCCGTGTTCCTCCGTTGAAAGATGCATGGTGTCTGCCAGGTAATCGGCAACATAAAACTGCATGTACGGAAGTGCCGCCATTAGCTTTTCCTGGTGTTTCGTGTATCTGTGATTGATGTTGCTATGTCGTTGACCCTGCTGGGAACCAGCGCTGCATACGCAGGATTCAGTTCACACAGCACCGCTTTACGACCATGTGCCGCCGCGACGCCTGCGGTTGTGCCGCTACCACCAAACGGATCGAGGACAGCACCGCCGATAGGACTGCCGGCTAGAATGCACGGCTCAATTAGTGCTGGCGGAAACGTGGCGAAATGCGCGCCTTTGAATGGCCTCGTTGGAACTGACCATACTGTTCGTCGGTTTCTGTGCTCCACCAGGCCAGAAACCGCGGCCGAGAACGATGCGTTATTGCGGTTACCGAATGCGTTGGCCTTGCTCTTCGGCGTCACACCTTTACCGCGCGGATGCGCATTGCCCGTCACCGGCTCCTTGATAGCTTCGTGGTCGAAGTAATATTTTGGCTGCTTGCTCAGCAGGAAAACGTACTCGTGCGCCTTGGTGCAGCGATCACGTACGCTCTCTGGCATCGGATTTGTTTTGTGCCAAACGATATCCTGACGCAGATACCAGCCATCATCCTGAAGTGCAAAAGCGAGGCGCCACGGCATACCGAGCATATCCTTCGGCTTTACCCCATCCGGTACGCCAGCCGCACGGCGCTCGTTACGGTTAGCCCGGCCATCCGTATAGCCGTTGTTTCCGCTAAATCTGGCCGCGTAACTGTCACCAATATTTACCCAGATCGTACCGTCGTCGCGAAGCACACGCCGAACTTCGCGGAATACTTCAACGAGGCGCTGGATAAACTCAGCTGGTGTTGGCTCCAAGCCGATCTGACCTTCGACGCCATAATCACGTAGGGCGTAATATGGAGGGCTCGTTACGCATGTATGGAAGGCCTTTTCGGGCATTTTTCGCATAAGCTCTACGCAATCGCCGACATAGCAGCGGAAGAATTTATCCCAGAACATAATCACCGGCGCCCCATACGGCGCCCTGGCACATGCGGGCGGTCTGGCTTGCCCTTCACCCTCTTTAGCGGCTTTGCATACGTCTTTGCGACAGCGAGACTGCTGGAAATGGTCGCGTTTGGGCGGGTTAAGTAATGATTGGCGCCCTGCACTGCAGCTGAACGCGCCACGTCTACCGGGAGTCCATCACGTACCAATTGATCGCGGATCTGCGCTTCAACTTGTTCTCTTGAAAAATTAGCCATTGGTTTATGCTCCGATCGTTAAAAACAGCCGCTGAATACCGCCGCGGCACTGGCCATAACTGCAGCCCACCTATCCGGTGGCGCCAGCCTTACCAGCGATTCGATACCCTCGCGGATTTCTTTCTCCAGCTCACGCAACGGCGCGCCGAGTAAAGCCGCCTGCTTGGCGTCCGCGCATTCTTTGATGGCGTCGGCCACCAATTCAAATTTGGTTTTCCCCTGTTTTAAGCCGTACTTTCGAGCTATCTCGATCGGCATCACGTCGGCGATCACCGGCGCCAGCTGCAAGGCATATCTGGTGTACTTCGATGAGCCATCCTCATTTTTTAGATATCGAAAGAGATTCAGCTTGTTTATCGTGATGCCACGCCCTCCCCGCTGACTCCATTGCTCAGCCACAAGCTGAGTAATATCTTCCTGTGCCTGCCCGGTTAAAGTGGATTCCCACTCGCGAACAGCGTCGAACAGCGCCCGATGCTTAATACCGTCACGGCGACGGGGTTCATACTGATTTTCTGAAATCACCCTCTGGCCACCGGCCCTGCTAACATCCTGAAATGCAAATGACATGGTCAATCCTTATGCAGCGACAGTGCTACCATCCTGCTCTTGAGGTAATCCATCAGTAGGATTTGGGTAAATATTTGGGTTCAATTCATGTGGGGTAACCGCATAATCAGTAGCTTTGGCGACTATCAGAGTTGTATCGCTACCAGGCAGTAGCACGCCGCTTACAATTCGACTCACAAGCGCCTGAGAACGACCAACAATGACAGCGAATTCACCCTGAGTGATGCGCATCTCTTTTAAGTAATCTTTTAGCTTCATACTTGCTTCATCCGGTTATACGAAAAATTAATATTACCCTTACGTATATTTTTGATCAAGCGTTTAACGGTTTCAATAAAATTAATTCCACGCATAGAATTTACGAATGAGAAAAACAAAAGTTGAAATTGCCGATCCTGAAGCTACATCAAGACTTCGCTCCATCTGGGATGCGAAGAAAAAAAGCCTGCGCTTAACACAAGAGATCGCAGCAGATTTACTCGGCTTCGATTCACAAGCCACAGTAAGTCATTACTTAAATGGCAAAATTCCACTCAATACAGATACGGCGCTCAAATTCGCAGCATTACTCAAAATCAAACCCGAAGAATTGCGGCCAGACCTTACAGACCTGATGAATTATGTACGTTCTTCTGGGGAATATGATAATGATTTCAATGGGTCAGGATGGCGACAAGTGAAGCCGGAACAGGCTGAATTGTTAGAAATATTTGAGCGACTACCGGAAACTGAGAGGAAAAAACAGATGGATAACCTTAAGGGGCTCAACAACTTTTACGATGAGGTATTCGAAGAAATTCTCGCTGCCAGAAAAGGGAAAAAGTAACCCACCCTCCATAGATCCCAGCCTATCAACCGCCGCTCGGCGGTTTTTTTATGCTTAAAAATCATAACAATAATTACTCAAATCAATTTTTATACCCTAAACGCTTGCTTAAAATTATGCGTATAAGTTATATTTAATCACATCGATAGCTACGGCGCGATAGGTAAAAGTTCTGACGTTCGGGAAAGACCGGAGGGCAGCCGGGAAGACGGCGAGCATAACCAATGTTCAACCACGCAGCAGAGGGTTAACCAATGATCAGCACCACAGTTCCACACAGCGGTAAAGCAACCAACTACCGCAACAAGCGCACCGGCGCTGCATGGGTGGCACATTACGATATCCACTGCCAAGTGTATCGCTTCGAGCCAACCGGTCACCTTCGTGCGATTAAGTCGCCGTTCGAATCTCGCAGTATTCCTGCATATTTCGAGCCGGCTGGCACGCACTGAAAATGCAACACTAGGGAACGGTCGTATATTCCCGCCCGTAGAGGTAGGTAATACGACGCCGAAAACGTAACCGGCAACCTAATGAATTTCTATTCGGCTTATTAATTAAGTCACGGATCCCCATTACCTAAAAACGGAGTATGACCAATGAGCAAGACCGTTATTTTCAAACTGGAACAAATCAGCAATAACGTCGCAAAAGTATTTTCGAATGGCGAAACTGCTGGTTATATCGCGCTACCTGAGAACGAACATCAAAACCAGCGCCCTTTCGCCATTACACAAAATGGTAAAAACATTGGCTACGAACATTGCGAGATCTGCGCCATTGAAGCTGTTATCCGGCGCTTTGAGCGCATTCCCCTTGCGGTGGAAGTCGACCTCATTACGCCTAAAGAGGCCGTCCGCTCAGTAAACATCAACGTTACCTCTATTCACTGATTGCTGCGTGTTGTCTTCCCCGCCGTCGCTGGCGGGGCTTTTTGAAGTTATTGAAATGTGTCCAGCGTTTCCCATCCGGGGCGTCAACTCGCCGGGCGCATTTCAATATCAACATGTTTATTAATGGAGGGTACATAGATGGCTATTGATATTACTGTAAAAGTAAAAAACATTGGCTCGATAGAAACCACCGGCAGCGGCTATTACTCTGATTTGAAAGTGGAGCTTAATTCCGCCGAACTAACCGAAGCAGTCGATTCAAAAGCCATTGTCGGTGAATACGACAATAACGAATTACTGGAAGCTATCGGCGAGGAATATGTCCAGAGGTGGTTAGAGGAACAAGGCTTTACCGTTACTTATGGTGATGCATTATGACGCCGAAAGTATTCTCCCCTGCCGCAGCACGTAAAGCACAAGCGGAATATTGCCAGAATCATAACGTGCCGCATTTCGCGCCATTAGACGGGATTTGTTTCCGCTGCAAGAAGGATATTTATCAGCAGCACGGGTTACGCGGATACGAAACAGGTATATCGCTTGATGAGGCAAATAATACGCATGTCATTTACTGCCCACACTGCAACCGTAGCTACTGCGATTAAAACGTAAAAAGGCCCGCACGAGGCGGGCCAGTCTACCGGTTTAACGTCCCGCGACGGGTCACTGGGGAACCACCCCCAATAACCGGAGCATAACCAATGACCAACCGAAGCAGATCACCGATCGGTTGGCATTGTACCTAAATCCAGGAGAGTTTAACAATGCAAAACGTGTATGCCTTTTATCTCAAGGCGAAGCAAAAAACCGGGAAACCTTCCCTTTTCATCTGGTTCGACGCGAAGAACGACAGTCGCGCCCAGCGTGATCTCGCCAACTACATTGAGGATGCGGAACTGGAAGAGAAGGATTACTTCAAGGCCGCCCGTACCTATTACCCTGTTAATGACGAACTGCCACCAGAGGGTGAATTTTCTGAGACCTGGTGCGATCGCTACGAACTGGCCGACGACAAACGCACTTGGCAGATCATCAGCGAAGCTGACAAGCAGCTGCAGGAGAACCAAAAAAATGCAGGTGGTGCAGGAGCAACAGAAAACGGCAGCAGTACCGAAAAAACGCAGGAGCAGAAACCTGCAGGTGAATATTTCGCAGCCAACCTCGACAAGCATACGGTGATCGCCGCCGCCTGGCTGTATGGCCGCGAATGCCTGAAATTGAACGAAGAGCAGTTAAAAGCAGCCAAGGCACTCGTCATGGACGATGCACAACGCTACCCGCAAAACGTAATTCTGGCGCTGACCAGCCTCAAGCAATTCGAATTCCTGTACCCAGAGATGCCAGTCGCTGCCATCGCTGGAATGAAAGCCGTATGGCCACCGTTCGGGAAGGCCCCGGAACTGGGCAAGCTTTGCCAATTTGCGACCGAATACTTAGACGCCAAGGTAGAACAACGCGCAGACATCATCACAAAGTGGCAGACCGGCGGCACCAAGCCAGCCGAGCAAGCGGAAGGACAATTACGCACCGAATCAGGTGCAATCCTCACTAACGGCACCGAACCGGCCGCCGGCACTCCTATCGACTCCCAGCAGATGCTTGAGACAGTGATCGGTTGTGCTCTGTATCCGTCAGATTTCGACATTTCCAACCCACCGGGCTCAATCATCCGCGCAGTTACCGAAATGAAAAAGCGCAACGACAAGACGCTCAAGGCTTGGAATGAACAGCTCGGCAATACGCCAGGTGTTTTGCAATTCTCCCGTGAGGCGATCGTTGTGCTAATCCGTGGCGCCGAGGAGAACCTCCATCTCACCCCCGGCGCGTTGCGCACCTATATCAACGCCAATCTGATCGAGATTGACACGCAGACCGTGCAACAGAAAACCGAAACCGTGCAACACAGCGGCGCAGAAGCGCAACAAACAGCCATCGAAGCGCACCAAATCGCCTCAAATGAGGGTGAAAAAGAAGAAGTGGCGACCGTTGATACTACGGTTGTCGAGTTTGAAACCGAACGCCGAGCATGGATCCGCAGCGAAGTTATGGCGGCATTGAGCGGCAATACAGGCGTAATGGGTAAAGATGATGTTGCTGAGCTCATGACTGACGTCGGCGAAGGTATATCGCACACGTACATCGCGCGACTGCTGGCCAAAGAGATAGAGCCGTGCGATCCGTTCCAGCAGCTGGTCGCTGATGAAATTCATCACCTTACCTGCGGCGTGCTGGAATGCTGGATTGACGGAAAAGATCTGCGTGTCGAATTAATCAATTCTCGCGTGGAGTTCTATCTGAAAGAAGCGCGTATATCGCGAGAACAAGCTATCAGCGCTAGCCAGCAAGAAAACCCAGAGCCAGCAAGGCCTGATACATCTAATAAGAGCGAAAAAACAGAAGTCGCCCAGCAGCATCAACCTGGCGAACTGCGCAGCATGGGCGGTGGCCACTTTGATGTGTCCGCTTTGTTTACCGAATCACCGCTGGCCAGCGTCATCGTTGATGAACCTGTATCAACCGATTTGCGGGAAAATGAGGATCTGACAACCGAAAATGTTCGGGAATTCCTGAATTCGTCAACCAAAGCGGCCGATTTGTCAGGTGAAACGGCTAAATTGTCAGGTGGCGGCGTAACGCCGAACGATGAACAGCCTACAGAGAAGCCGTTACTCTCGGTCCCGCCATATTTCGAGCCCGGCCGCTATCACGACATTCCTAACGAGGTTTACCACTCGGCCAACGGCATCAGTAGCACGATGGCGAAGGACGCGCGGATCAGTCTGATGTATTACCACGGCCGCCACGTTATTAAAGCTATCCAGCGTGAGCGCACCGACGCGCTGACATTTGGCTCGCTGGTGCATACGCTGGCACTCGAACCTGAGAAACTGGACGCTGAATTTAGCGTTGAACCGCTGATCCCCGAAGGGGCATTTACCGATACAGCATCGATGCGCACGTTTATCGACCAGCACAATGCATCGCTGCCGAAAATGGCTGACGTCGACACATTACGCACAGTGATCGAGAAGCATAACGCCACGCTGCCGGTACCGTATGCCTTGGGTGGTAATGCCGACGAAATAGGACAGTTCTATGGCCTGCTGCCGGTTGAGTTTCAGCGTATTGGCGAAGACCAAAAACCTACTGCGACAGCAATGAAAGCCTGCATCAAGGAATTTAACGCCACGCTGCCGGTACCGTTAAAAACATCCGGTTCACGTGATGCGCTGCTCGACCAGTTAGAAAGCATAGATCCTGCATTCGTGAAACTGGAGCGCGCTATTCCTGCACCGCTCCCGGTGAGTGGCAGTAAAGAGGAAATGGCCGCCCGCATCAAAACTGTATTACCTACCGCGATTTTTGCAGATGAGGTGATCAGCGAATGGTACAGCTCAAGCACTGGAAAACAGCAAATCACCCAGCAACAAATGCAGTATGCAAAAGCAATTCAGCGTGCGCTGTTTACCCACCCGTCGGCAGGGCAACTGCTACAACACCCGCAGCGCGCGGTTGAGGTGAGCTATTTCGGCATCGATGAGGAAACCGGCCTCGATGTACGTGTTCGCCCAGACCTTGAGATAGAAGCCGGCGGCCTGCGTACCGGTTTCGACCTGAAAACCGTCACGATGGGGAACGTTAAGCAAAGCGCCCTGCGCGCCCGGCTGCACCGCGAAATTATCGAACGGGATTATCACCTGAGTGCAGGCATGTATTGCGACGTTGCGGCCTTCGATCAGTTCTTCTGGATCTTCGTCAACAAAGACGAGCACTACCACTGGATCGCCATCGTAGAGGCATCTGCCGATCTACTGGAACTTGGCCGCCTGGAGTACCGCAAAACACTACGGGATATCAAACAGGCGCAGGATACTGGCATTTGGCCAGAGCCAATCACCGAAGAAATCGTGGACGATATTAACGACTTTGACCAGCGCCGCATGGAAGCGCTGCGCGTAGCTTAAGGAGCATACCAATGACCAACCAACTCGCACTGATTCAGAAGGATTTAGCAGCTGAACTGGCGCCGGCCAAGGAAATTTTGCCGAGCCATGTCAGCTTTGAAAAATTCACTACCGCCGCAGCTGTGGCGCTAGCCAACAATAGCGATTTGCTGGGAGCCGACCGCCAAAGTGTAATAAATGCCCTTTCATCCTGCGCAAAAGATGGTCTGATCCCTGATAACCGCGAAGCCGCACTAATCGTGTACAAGACGAAAAACGCTAACGGTCAATGGATACCTAAAGCGCAGTACCTACCGATGATCGACGGCGTGATGAAGCGGGCGCGCCAGTCCGGCGAAGTATCGGTGATCGCCACGCGTGCCTGGTACAAGAACGATCAATTCCGCGTCTGGATGGACGAAGACGGCGAGCACATTTTTTACGAGCCGAACCTACTGGATCGCGGTGAGCTTGTCGGCACGTTCGCCTATGCCAAGATGAAATCTGGTGAGCTGCAATTCGAAGTGATGAATCTGGATGACATTGAAAAGGTTCGTGCAGCCAGCAAAAACAGCGACAAAGGGCCGTGGGTCGATTGGTATGAATCAATGGCGCGCAAATCCGTGATGCACCGCCTCTGTCGCCGCCTGCCGAACAACTCCGAGATGATGGAAATGCTCGAGCGTGGTACCGAGATGGTGTGGCAAAAAGAAAGGGATGTCACCCCAGAAACCCGCGTTACCGCAGGCCAACTGATAGAGGCCGCCGAGCATACACCAGAACCGCCAGCTACCGACGTCGACGCCCCTGAAAAAATGGCATCTGATATCCGTGGCAGCATCGACAAGATCACCACCCCAGCGGAGGCGACAGCTCTCCGGGCATCAGTTGAAGAGTTGAAGGCACAGTTGGGGATCACGCTGTACACCGAATTGAAAAACAAAATCGTGAAGCAACACCACCGCCTCAACGCTATCTCGGCACTAGGTGCCTCGATCGATGCGGCCGGAGTAAACGGCGGCACCTCACATCAGGAACGCGCCGAGCTGGAAGCCCTGCTCCGTCGTTCCGAGCGTCTCCTAAACGCAGATGAGGTTCAGCGGTATCAGCAGGCTATCTCGGACCTGGCGCCGCAGCAGGAGGCGGCATGTTGACGGTTATCGGTTTCGTTCTGCTGGTCAGTCCGTGCGGCCACGACGCCTGCGACGCGCTGCCGGTATCCGAAAGAATTTACCCGACCAAGGACGAATGTGATCAGGTGAAGGAAGCAATCCAGTCGCGCCGGCCCCGCGCTGTTTTGTACTGCAGCGAAGTATTTCGATCTGAAAACTGATTTTTGAAAATCAAAACACAACGCAGGCCACGGCTAAGATCGTGGCCGGTTGTGCGTAGGAGCATAACCAAATGAACAAATGGGTTCTAATCAAACGCGCGTCAGAATTGACTGGGTACAGCCAAACCGCGCTATACGACAAGATGCAGAAAGGGATGTGGCCGGAAGGGAAGCTTTGGCGCCGCGCGCCGGACAACAAAAGGCAGATCAATATGGAGGAGTACGACAAATGGGTGGAAAGCAAACCGATAATGTAATGCCGCGGGGTGTTGCAGTACACGGCAAATCTTTGCGCCTAACTTTTTCATATAAAGGGCAGCGATGCCGAGAGTCCCTTGGTCTGGCCCCAACCAAAACAAATGTTAAATTTGCCGTCGGAAAACTGGCTGCGATCAGGCATGAGATAAAAACCGGCACTTTTACTTATGCCGCGCATTTTCCAAATTCTGAACGGGCCAAGGAACAGACCAACAAGCTCAAAGGTATTGGTGCGCGCATTGGCGAACTGTGCAAGGAGTACCAGAAAATGAAGTACGCAGATTTAGCAACTTCGAGCCAACGCCGCTACAGCGTGGCTTTCGATCAGTGTCTGGCGATCATTGGCGTCGACCGCCTGATGGATTCACTCTTCCCGGAAGACTTCATGAATTTACGCGCTGAACTCCTGGCCACCCGAGCAGCCAGTACGGCCAATCACTACATGAACGTCTTTCGCGGCTTTGTTCAATTCATCGAAAAAAACAAATACACCCGCCATGATTTATTGGCAGAGCTGTCACCTGCGCAAGACAGCGCAACTGAGCCCGACCCGTTTGATCTGGAGGAGTTTCAACGTGCAGCGGCAGCCTGCAACAACGATATTCATCGAAACATTATTACGTTTTCAATCTATACCGGCGTTCGCCCTGGCGAGTTAGCCGCACTTGCCTGGGAGGACATCGATCTCGTCAAGGGTACAGCAACTATTTCTCGCGCATTGTCAGATGACGAACTAAAACTGCCAAAAACGAATAAGACCCGAATGATTCTGCTTTCGCCGCCTGCGGTCGCCGCCTTGCAGAACCAGCGGCAATACACCGCGATGATGCCGGCGCAGGAGTTCACGATGAAGCAACGCGGAAAAAAACAGCAGCAACTGATGTTGCGCCCCGTATTCCTACCTGAAACGACGGCAAAAAACTCAGGTTTCGGCCAACTTTTTTTAGCCACCAGCTTCAATGATATGTGGCAGGCCTTGCTCAGGCGAGCAGGCGTTCGCTACAGAACGTTTTACCAGTTGCGCCATACGTACGCATGCTGGAACCTTACCGCGCATGGCAATGTGGCATTTATCGCAAAACAGATGGGACATGCAGATTACACAATGCTCGTGAAAATTTACGGCCGCTGGATGGATAATGAAAGTGAAGCGGAAAACGCGCGGATCTGGGAGGCGCTGTCAGAGAAAGGCCACGACAATAACGCCCCAAAAATGCCCCAAGTATTACATGGTGGTAAATAACTCGATGATTTAAAGATGGAAAATACATCAGCCCTGCATCAGGCTGATGTGCTCCAACCCTTGCGCGACCGGTTCCAGCGCTTCCACCACATGACTCAGCATCGCCAGGTTTGGCGCCACCAGCCCCGCCCAGTCCGGGGCGTCCTGATAGGCAGCGTAGAAAATGTGGCTGACCTGAGTCAGCGAGCGCAAGGCATCGCGTGTGACCTGTGCATCGAGCAGATCAACCGCCAGATAACGCACCTGTGGTCGGTCAACGCCTCCACGCCGCGACAGACCCACCACCTGCCAACCTTGTTGTTCCAGCTCTTCAATCAGCTTGCCGCCAATAACGCCGTTAGCACCGACGACCAGCGCCAGTTTATTGTTTTGCATGTTGTGTCTCCGGTTCCTTATCGCTTGAGACTTTTACTTTGATTGATTAGCAAAGCTTGCGGTAGAGGGCGCTTACCACTAACACTTATAAGATAAATCTATAGGTGGAGTACCGATGGACAAGCTGAGCGCGATGAAGACCTTCGTCCGGGTCGCGGAACTGGGCAGCCTCTCGGCCGTCGCCCGCGATCTGGGCCTGACACAGCCTGCCGTCAGCCAGCAGATTGCCGGCCTGGAGCAGCAACTGGGTGTGCAGTTACTGTTCCGCAGTACCCGTGCCGTGACGCTGACCGACGCCGGCGCGGGCTATTACCGGCAGATCAAGCCGATTCTGGCAGCGGTGAGTGAAGCGGAGGAAACGCTGCACGGCCAAAACCTGCGGCTGCAAGGGTCGCTACGCATCCATGCGCCAACCGGCTTCGGCCAACAGCACCTGACGCCACTGGCGATTGCCTTTCAGCAACAACATCCAGAGTTGAATATCGAACTGTTATTGGACGATCGTCGGGCGGACGTGATTGCTGAAGGCATCGATGTGGCGATCCGCTTTGGCGAATTAAATTCACCGGGCACGGTGGCGCGTCGGCTGGGGGAGTTACAACGTATTCTGGTGGCCTCACCGGCCTATTTGGCGGCACAGGGTGAACCGCAAACCCTAGCGGAACTGGCAGCCCATCCGCATATCCGCTACAGCGGCCTGAGCGACGGGGACACGCTGACGTTAATCGGCCCTCATGGCACCGAGATGGTGGACTTGCGCCCGGTATTCCGCGCTAACAATACGTTTTCACTGCTGGCGGCGATTGAATCAGGGCTGGGTATTGGCGGCGCACAGCGGCCGTTGATCGGTCGGCAATTGGCGAGCGGCGCACTGGTGCCCATCTTGCCGGCCTGGCGTTATCCGCCGATGGCGCTGCATGCGGTTTATCCCGCTGCGCGGTTTATTCCCGGAAAAGTGCGGGCCTGGGTGGATTATTTGCTGGGGGGATTGGGGAACATTGAAGGCGTGTCGTTAAACTATGCCCCCAACAAAATGCCGGGGGCATAAATATTATTTGAACAGTTTACCGACCATATCGCCCAGTTCGTTACTGTTCTGCTGCACTTCGCCATTTGGCGAAGCAGCGTCAGCCACCGTTGGCAGGAACTGCGCAATGGTGGCGGATGCCTGAGCCGGATCGATACCCAACTTTTCGGCCAGTTGGTTAATGGCATCGCTGCCCAGCGCCTGCTGCACGTGATCGCCGCTGATCTGCTGGTTTTCACCGTTACCCAGCCATGAACCGACCACATCGCCGAATTGTCCCTGACGGAATTTGTCCAGGATTGCCTGCAGGCCGCCCTGTTGCTCAACCCATTGCATGATGGCGACGTAATCGATGCCTTTACCGTTGGCGCCGCCCAGAATGTTGCCCAATACGCTATCAAACAGACCCATGATCTTCCCCTTCCAGCCGTCGGCTCAGGCCGCTCGACCCTTGTGATTTAACGAAAAAAGGGCCGCCGCAGCGACCCTGTTGATCGGTACCTGATTAGTTTCTGATCTTTCTGTAGACAAAAAGCACCACCAGGGCACCGATGACTGCGACAACAAAGCTGCCCAGATTGAAGCCGTCAACACGACCCATACCGAAGAAGGTACTGATATAGCCGCCGACAACCGCACCGATGATCCCCAGGATGACGGTTACGATAAAGCCACCACCGTCTTTGCCCGGCATGATCCATTTAGCCAAGATACCGGCGATTAACCCAAAAATGATCCAGGAAATGATGCCCATTTTTACTCTCCCTATTACTTTTTGCCTAAAAGAAACCCTATCACCCAGGCCCATGATGGCACCTGCTCCAACCCTGACGATACTTTCACAACTCTATTGCCCTATGCCGAGCGTTACCGGCAGCGCGATACAGGGGTGAATCTTGATAAACACGCATCTTCACACTGTTACTATAGTCAAATATCAGCAGTTTACCCATTTCCGTCCGTCTGAATTTTAGGGTACAGAAATCGACCAAATTCATCCCGCTGTCATCTCCGCACGCTATAACTAAGGATGAATCTTTCCGCAGGAGACAGACCATGACCAACACACCGTTTCTGCTGATACTGGCCACGCTCTACGCCCTGGCCGCCGTCTGGGATGGTTCTGCCGCCCTGCTGCTGATGTAATGTTACACACCCTTTGTCACTTTTTTGACGATTTTAATTGTGTCTTGTTTTTACAGAACATTAATTGCCTGAAAGCCAACAAGAAATGCCACTGCGCTTGGATAAAAATCCCATTGACCATCAGAGGTTAGATTTCACAAAAGGGTTTGATTAATTGTTTAAACCACTCGGCAAAAGCGGTTAAACGCGCCGAACGCTGGCGACGATGGGGGTAAAGTAGTGCAATGCTCATCGAGGGCGGCCGGGCCAGCGGCAAGATCTCACACAGGCTGCCGTTATCCAGATAATGTTGAACATCAAAACGCGGTATCTGCATCATTCCCAACCCCGCCAGGCAACTGCCGATATAGTTTTCCGCATTGTTCACCGTCACCCGACTGCGCAGCGTTTTTTCAACGCACTGTTCATCCTGCTGCCACTGCCAGCTGTCCGCCCCTGTCAGAGACGGCTGCGCGTAGCCAACGACCCAATGATCTTCCAACTGGTCAGGGTGCACAGGCGTTCCGTAACGCTGCAAATAATCCGGGCTGGCGCAGTTAATCATGCTCAGGCGGCCCAACGGCTGGCTGACCAGGCTGCTGTCGCTAAGGCTACCGACACGTACCACGCAGTCGATCCCTTCCTGGATCAAATCGATCGAACGGTCGCTGGCGCTGAGAAACAGGTGAATTTCGGGGTACTGCAAAAAAAAGTCCGGCAACGCCGGTACAATCATTCGCCGGGCAATGCGGCTGGGAACATCGACCGTCAAACGGCCATCGATCGGGCCATCGTGCCGATGAAACAAGCTGTCCAGGGTTTGCACGTCGAACAGCAGGTCACGCGCTTTTTCGAGCAACAACTCACCATCGCTGGTCAGTTGTACCCGCCGAGTGGTGCGATGAAACAGACGCGCACCCATTTCATGTTCCAGTTGCTGTATCGCCGCCGAAACCGTGGTTTTTGGCATCATCAGGATTTGCGAAGCGCGGACAAAACTGCCCACCTCGGCAACCTGGATAAACACCCGTAATCTCCCTATTTTATCCACCGGCAGTGCATCCTGTTAAACAGACTGCGGCACCGGCCGCAGCAGCATTGATATTAACGGGTAGTATAGCCACCGTTGGCAAACAGCGTCTGCCCGGTGATCCACCAGCCGTCGGTGACCAAAAACTTGACGATCGGCGCGATGTCTTCAATGTCGGTCAGGCCGGTTTTCGAGAACTTGCTCAGCGCAGCGGCCGTACTGTGATACGCCACCGCTTCTTTGCTTTCCTGGCCGTAGAAGAACGGAGTGTCCATTGGGCCGGGGCCGATGGCATTCACGCTGATGCCGCGCTCACCAAACTCCTTGGATGCCGCACGGGTAAAGTGTTCCACCGGTGCCTTGCTCCCCGGATAGACCGCATAGAACGGTGTATAAGCCGCCAGCAGTGAGCTGACGATGGACACAATACGGCCGTTATCGGCCAGATGCTTGCCCGCCTGCTGGATAAAGAAGAAGGCCGCTTTGGAATTGATGTCAAAACTGCTGTCGTAATCCGCCTCTGTCACCTCGGCAATCGGTTTTTTGATCACCAGACCGGCGGTATTCACCGCAATATCGACTTTGCCAAACGCCTTGATAGCCTCCTCAAACAGGTGTGCCACGTTAGCCGGCTGGGTCAGATCGCCCTGCACCACAATTGCCTTTGCTCCCGCCGCGTTAACCGCCTTCAGCGTTTCCTCCGCTGCAGTCCGGGTCGCATCACTGTTGTAATGCACAACGACCGCCGCAGCCCCGCTGGCTGCCAGATCGCGTGCCACCAGGCCACCGAGATTCTTCGCACCGCCAGCGATCAACACCACTTTTCCATTCAAAGATTGCTTGCTCATTACAGTGACTCCATTAGTGAAGGTTGCAACGAGTATAAGAACCCTGACCGCTCAGATAATCTGCCCAAATCGGGATGAACCATCCCGCTTTCTCGGTCAATAGATCTGAGGGGGGGCGGTAAATATCTACAGCGTGATCGACCGCCGGGCATTCAGCGTAATTCGCACTACACTTGTAAGTTTCCAACGGCAATAGTCGCAAGTCGAAACTATTGCTCCCTGCCCGCCGGCCGCTAAACGCCCAGACGGGCCATAACAGAGGTCAAGGTCATGGTGATTCAACCCTATTTATTCTTTAGCGGTAACTGTGAACAGGCGGTGAACTTCTACGTGCAGCAGTTAGGTGCCACGCTTGAAATGATGATGCGTTACAAAGAGATGCCCGAGGAAGCCAAGCAGGGCAACCCGCAGGATGTCAATCCGGAGTCCATCATGCATGCCCGGCTGCTGATCGGTGAAACGGCGCTGATGGCCTCGGACGGCTGCCCGCAAGATGGCGCCGACGCCTCACACAAAGGATTTGCCCTGTCGCTCAACCCGACAACCGTGGAGCAAGGCCGCGAACTGTTTGAAAAACTGTCGCAGGGCGGCCAGGTGACCATGCCTTACCAGTCCACTTTCTGGGCCAAAGGTTTTGGCATGCTGACCGACCAGTTTGGCGTCAACTGGATGGTTAACGTCGAATAACCCGTCATCCTGCTGCGGTGTCCGCCACCCAAGCGAACACCGCAGCGTTACCCTCAGTTATAGCGATACCAGTCATAAGCCGCCATAGCGAACAGTACAAACAACGCCGTCAGCAACACCAACCCCAAACGCCAATAAGGCGACTTACGCTGTCGCCAGGCAAAGCCGATCATTAACGCCAGCACCCCCAGGGTCAGTGGGTAATAAACCACCAGCGTCAGCAAAGTAATAATGATGTAGTCAGACATGCAAGCGATCCCTGTATTCTCTCCGCCGGTTTAGCGCAAAGGCTATCCCCTCAACAACTTAATCATTTTCACCGTTTAAGGAGTAGTGGTCCAGGTGATTAACGAATAAGATGTAGGATTGTTCTTAGCACGATTTGAATATTTTACAGCAAGGGTGACATGACACAGCAGCAACCGCAGGATGCCGAACGGCCGCGCAACGGTAAAAATTCCCCGTTATTATTTCAGGCCGGCGTGTTCGTCGTCATCGTTGCCATCACGCTGGTGCTGTTTAACGCCTGGCAGATTTGGAATGCCTATCAGCGCGACTTGCAAAGCGCCGAACTGGAATCCGCCAATCTGGCCCGTGCGTTGGCGCAGCATGCCGACGATACCTTTATGCAGACAGACAGCACGCTGTCTGACCTGAGCGAGCGTATTCAAATCGACGGGCTGGCTCAGCGCCCTCTGTTGCGCTTGCAGAAAGTGATGCAAACACAGGTGGGCAACCAACCCCAACTGCACGGCCTGTTTGTTTATGATGCCCGTGGCAACTGGCTCGTCACCTCATCAGGCCGATTCGTGCAAAACGCCAATAACGCCGACCGTGAGTATTTTAAATATCACCTCGATCACAACAGTAACGCGATCTATATCGGCAAGGTGGTACGCAGCCGCTCTACCGGTGATTTGATCATTCCGGTGTCGCGGCGTATCAACAACCCGGACGGCAGCTTTGCCGGGGTGATACTGGCCACGCTGTATGTCGATTATTTCCGCCAGTTCTACGATACCTTCGCACTGAACAGCGATGCCTCCCTCAACCTGTTACTGGCGGACGGCACCATTCTCTACCGTCGCCCTTACTCCCTTAACGCCATCGGCAAGAATATCTCCGAGGGCGTGCTGTTCCGTGAAATTCTGCCGCACTCCGAATTTGGCAATGCCACTATCGTCTCGCGCTACGACAAGGTAGAGCGGATTTATGGCTATTCGCGGGTCAACCGCTATCCGCTGGTGATCGCTGCCGGGTTGTCGAAAAAGGACGCACTGTCCGACTGGCGTAATGATTCCAGCGTGTTTGCCCTCGGCGGTGCCACCCTGCTGGCCATTCTGCTGGCCATGGGGCTGGTGCTGATGCGCCAAATTAACCACAGCGTGCGCACCGAAGCCGAGCTGATGCGCACCCGCGATCAGCTCACCAGCATCAATCGGACGCTGGAAGAGCTGGCATTACTGGACGGTCTGACCGGCCTGGCCAACCGTCGCCAGTTTGATATCGCCTTGAAGAATGAGCTGATGCGCGCTTCACGCAACTACCGCAGCGTGGCGCTGCTGATGCTGGATATCGACTGTTTCAAGCAGTATAACGACATCTACGGCCACGTCGCCGGTGACCAGTGTCTGCAACAGATAGGGCAAATGCTCAAGGGAATGGCCAGCCGCAGCAATGATATTATGGCCCGTTACGGCGGAGAGGAAATGGCCATTATCCTGCCGGATACCGACGTTCAGGGGGCACTGATTTTCGCCGAGCGCGTCATCGAAGCGGTACGCGATTTGAAAATCCCGCATCAGGGCAACCCGCCTGGCATCGTCACCATCAGCATAGGTATCTACGCCAAGGTGCCACATATGTATAACGACACGCCAATGAGCTTTATCAATCAGGCGGACAGCGCCCTGTATCAAGCCAAAGCCCAGGGCAAAAACTGCATTTATACCGCTTAACCGGTGGGGCCATCTCTGACAAGGATGGTCCCGGGTAAACACCCGACAAGCGGCTAAAAAAAACACAACCAACTGATTGTAAACATAAAAAATAATTTACATTATTAATTAATTGCCTGTGAAAATAAACTGATCCCGCCCTCCTCTATTTTACCCATTCGTGCCATTACTCCGCCGTTTAATGTCTGTTTACTTTTGGCCGCATTTTAATAATGCTAGCATCAGCCCAGCCAGCCTATTAATAGCAATTATTTTAATTCTAAATTCATTTCCGCTGGTATAAATCCCTTTCAAATAAAAACAATTAAAATATTAACCCTTCGCAAGGAGATATTATGCGCGCGGATAACCTTACGCCAGAACAGGCGTTGATGACGTTGCCACAGCAGCGGTGGGACAGTGCTTCCACTCCCCTTTCCCTCACCGCCGTCGAGGCGCTGGAGCAAGGTAAAGTCCTGTTTTTGCCTGAGTTAAACTTTCCATTATTAGACGATGAAATAACGTTATTGGATCCCGCACTGGTGGATATGAAACGTAAAAACATCAGCTATTGGCCAGAAACTCACAAATTATCCGGCGTAGCCATAGCCGAGCAACGGCCACAGGTGCAGGCACTGCTGGAACGTTATTATCAGGCCAGCCGACAACTGATCGCCGGACTGCTGCCCCATTATCAGCAGACCTTGCATTCACCGGCCAACAGCCTGCGCTTGCACCCGGTATCGGCCTGGCGTGCAACCAGTTCATGGCGTAAAGACGACAGTCGTCTGCACGTCGACGCATTCCCTTCACGCCCCAATCTGGGTGAAAGGATCCTGCGTATTTTCACCAACATCAATCCCCACGGTGAACATCGCCAATGGCGCATCGGCGAACCCTTTCCCCAATTGGCACAACGTTTTATCCCGCGGCTAACGCGCTATTCACCATTGAACAGCTGGCTGCAACATAAAATCGGTATCACCAAGCGCCGCCGCAGCCATTACGACCACCTGATGCTGCAACTGCATGATGCGATGAAAGCCGACCAAAACTACCAGCAGCAAAGTCCGCAGTTGGCGCTCGACCTGCCACCAGGCTGCAGTTGGATTTGCTTTTCCGATCAAACCCCGCATGCGGCGATGGCCGGGCAGTTTATGCTGGAACAGACCTTCCTGCTGCCGGTCGACGCGATGAAAAACCCACAGCAATCACCGCTGAAAATGCTGGAAACCTTGTTACAGCAACCCTTGCTTTAAACTGCTCACAACAGCAGGGTTTCCCCTGCTGTTGCCCGTTAGCTTGCCGACTCGCTATCCCCTTGCTGACGCGCCACCAAAGTCAGAATGCTGTACAACGCCACCGCCTGCTGATGTTGATTGAGCACCTGAACGTCCCACACCACCACGCCGTGCGGACGATCTTCAGCGGTTTTTTGCGGCTTGCGAATTTTCTTCTTGCAGGTCAAGCGTACCTGAATGGTATCGCCAATTTTCACCGGTTCGATAAAACGCAGATTTTCCATGCCGTAGTTGGCGATCACCGGCCCCACACCCGGATCGACAAACAGCCCGGCGGCGGCAGAAACCACAAAGTAGCCGTGCGCCACCCGCTCGCCAAACAGTGACTCGGCGGCTCCGATCTTATCCATATGGGCATAGAAATGGTCGCCGCTCAGGCAGGCAAAGTTAACAATGTCGGCTTCGGTCACGGTACGTCGTGCGGTGAGCAGGCTGTCCCCCAGCCGCAGTTGTTCAAAGTATTTGCGGAACGGATGAACCGGATCCTCAATCACCGTTGCTCCGCGCACCCACTCACGGCCGATCGCCGCCAGCATCGCCGGACTGCCCTGGATCGCCGTACGCTGCATATAGTGTTTTACCGCCCGCAATCCACCCAGTTCTTCGCCGCCACCGGCCCGCCCTGGTCCGCCGTGCACCAGCATCGGCAGAGGTGAACCGTGGCCGGTAGATTCCGCCGCTGCCTGTTGATCCAAGATCAGCATGCGGCCATGGGCGCAGGCGGTGGCGCGGATAAATCGCGTTGCCAACGCTTCATCGGCGGTCACCAAAGACCCTGCCAGGCTACCCTGCCCCAGCAACGCCAGTTCAATCGCCTGTTCGGTATGCTGATAAGGCATCAGTGTCGCCACCGGTCCAAATGCCTCGGTCCCATGCACCGCCTGATGGGTAAAGGGATCGGCGCAGTACAACAGCGTGACCGGATAAAATGCCCCCTTGGCGGCCTCCGCACCCACCAGCGTCAGTTTATCCGCCACTGCGCCACACAGCGGCTCACAGCCGTTATGCAGCAGGAAATTGACCTTCTGCTGTACGTCATCACGCTGCTCGTGGCTGACCAGCGCCCCCATGCGTACCTGCTCCAATTTAGGGTCACCTACCGTGACGCCAGCCAACCGCTGCAACAGCGCCTGCTGCACTTCAGCGACCCGCTTCGCCGGCACGATAATCCGCCGGATAGCGGTACATTTTTGCCCGGCCTTGGCGGTTATCTCGCGACACACTTCTTTGATGAACAGCGCAAACTCCGGCATCTGCGGTGTGACGTCTTCCCCCAGCACACAGCAGTTGAGCGAATCGGCTTCCATGGTGAAGGCGATGGACTTTTCCAGCAGGCGCGGATGGGCGCGCAGCCGCTGACCGGTCTGCGCCGAACCGGTAAAGGTCACCGCGTCCTGATAGTCGAGATGGTCAAACATATCGCCGATGCCACCGCACACCAGTTGCAACGCACCCTCCGGCACCAGGCCACTGTCGATAATCAGCCTGACCATCGCCTGCGTTAACTGCGCGGTGGCGGTTGCCGGTTTGATGATCGCCGGCATGCCCGCCAGCCAGGTCGGAGCCAACTTTTCCAGCATCCCCCAGCAGGGGAAGTTAAAGGCATTGATATGCAGCGCCACGCCAGGGCGTGAAGTCAGTACATGACGAGCAGCAAACTGTGCCTGTTTGGACAGTGGGATCAGTTCATCTTCCGGCCACAGGGTATCGTCCGGTAGTTCACGTCCCGCCAGACCGGCATAGGCAAACAGCGTGGCGATACCGCCTTCAATATCCACCCAGCCATCACTGCGGGTCGCACCGGTCTGGTACGAAATCTCATACAGCGCTTCTTTATGCGCCAACAGGTGCTTGGCCACCGCTTTCATCATTTGCGCGCGCTGCTGGAAGGTCATCTGTGCCAGCGCCCTGCCGCCCTTGCTGCGCGCATACGCCAGACTGGCAGCCAGCGGCAGCCCATCGGAACAAACCTGATACAGCGCTTCGCCGGTAACGGCATGATGGATTTCACGGGCCTGCCCCTGGCCGAACACCCACCCGCCAGAAAGGTAACTGTGTAACTGCTGCATGGTTCCTCCGAAATTCATAAATTAACACCACAAGGATTAATTACGTATCAGGTATTGTCCAGTTTTCTCTCGGTCAAAATTTAACAAAAATAGAACATCAGGCGATTAAACCCGGTTAAACCGGTCATTTCTCGTTATCTCTCAATTTTAAATAATCATAAATAACAATCAAATAACAAAACATCCTGTGAGTGCCATCGCAAAACCACATAAATGTCGTTTGATCTTTTTGTTATCAGTTTGTAGCCTTAAGGTTAGTTAACGTGATTCACATTTTTATGTTTAATGTGAAAAATACGAATCACCAAGAGGCAAGCATGACAACTGACGCGCAATATCAGCAACACTTCGACGACAAGATTGCGGCGGATACTTCCATCGAGGCCAAAGACTGGATGCCGGAAGCCTACCGCCAAAACTTGATCCGCCAGATTGGCCAGCATGCCCATTCCGAAGTGGTTGGCATGTTGCCGGAGGCCAACTGGCTGACGAGAGCGCCGACCCTGCGCCGCAAAGCGGTGTTACTGGCCAAGGTGCAAGACGAAGCCGGGCACGGCCTGTATCTGTACAGCGCCGCCGAAACCCTGGGCTGCTCGCGCCAGGACATCTACCAGAAAATGCTCGACGGCAAGATGAAATACTCCTCGATCTTCAATTACCCAACGCTCAACTGGGCGGATATCGGGGTGATTGGCTGGCTGGTAGACGGCGCAGCGATCGTCAACCAGGTCGCGCTGTGCCGCGCTTCTTACGGCCCCTATGCGCGGGCGATGGTGAAAATTTGCAAGGAAGAGAGCTTCCACCAGCGTCAGGGTTACGAGGCCGTGATGGCGATGGCCAACGGCAGTAAACAACAGCAAGCCATGCTGCAAGACGCGATTAACCGCTTCTGGTGGCCGGTGCTGATGATGTTCGGCCCAAGCGACACCGATTCACCGCACAGCGCGCAAAGCATGGCGTGGAAGATCAAACGCCACAGCAACGACGAGCTGCGGCAGAAGTTTGTCGACAACACCGTGCCACAGCTGGAAGCCCTGGGCATGACGGCCCCGGATGCCGATTTGGCATGGGACGAAACCGCCGGCCACTACCGCTTCGGCGAAATCGACTGGAGTGAACTGCACGAGGTGATCAAAGGCCGCGGGCAATGCAACCACGAGCGGCTGCAGGCCAAACGTCGTGCCTGGGACGAAGGTGCCTGGGTACGCGAAGGCGCCCTGGCTCACGCGTCGAAAAACACCTCAACCGCCGCCTAAAAGGAACCGATGATGACACACGTAGAATGGCCGCTGTATGAAGTGTTTATCCGCAGCAAACAAGGACTGGCGCACCGTCACGTCGGTAGCCTGCACGCCGCCGATGACCAGATGGCGCTGGAGAATGCCCGCGACGCCTATACCCGCCGCAACGAAGGCTGCTCCATCTGGGTGGTGCAGTCCAGCCATCTGATCGCCTCGCAGCCGGAAGATCGCGAAGCCTTCTTTGATCCGTCCGATGACAAGATCTACCGTCACCCGACGTTCTACACCATTCCCGACGGCATCAAGAACATGTAGAGGCGGCCATGACCCTTACCGATCCGCGAATTACTTATATTTTACGTCAGGGCGATACGCCACTGATCCTCGCTCAGCGGCTGTGTGCCTGGTGCGGCCATGCGCCGGAGCTGGAGATTGACCTGGCGCTGGCAAACATTGGCCTGGATCTGCTCGGCCAGGCACGCAACTTTCTCGGTTATGCCGCCGAACTGGCCGGGCCGCAATACAGCGAAGATCGCCTGGCCTTTGGCCGTGACGAGCGTGAGTTTCACAACCTGCTGTTGGCTGAACAGCCCAACGGCGGTTTCAACGACACGCTGGTGCGTCAGTTCCTGATGGATGCCTACCACGTGCAACTGCATCAGGCACTGAGCCACAGCCGCGATGCGCAACTGGCCGCCATTGCCGCCAAGTCCCTCAAAGAGGCCCATTACCACCTGCGCTTCAGCCGTGGCTGGATGATCCGCCTGGGTGACGGCAGCCCGCTCAGCCAGCAAAAAATTCAGCAGTCGCTGGACAACCTGTGGCGCTTTACCGCCGAGCTGTTCCACGCCGATGAGCTGGAGCTGCAACTGGCAGAACAGGGCATTGCCGTCGACCCGCGCCAGCTTGAAGCGCCGTGGCTGGCACTGGTGAGCGACACCTTGCAACAGGCCAACCTGCAACTGCCGGCCGAACAGGCCTTCCGTCACGGTGGCAAACAGGGGCAGCACAGCGAGCACCTCGGCCCACTGCTGGCAGAGATGCAGTTTCTGCAACGCGCCTATCCCAACGCTAACTGGTAGGAGGCCGTGATGAACATTACCCGGCTGCAGGCCGCCGAAATTCCGCAAATCTGGCACTGCCTGCAACAGATCAGCGATCCGGAACTGCCGGTGCTGTCGATTACCGATCTGGGCATGGTGCGCGACGTCGAAGCCGAGGGGCACGGCTGGCGCATTACCTTTACGCCGACCTACTCCGGCTGCCCCGCCACCGAGTTTCTGCTGGAGGCGATCGAACAGCGGCTAGCCGAAGCCGGTTTCAGTCCGGTGAGAGTGACCATCCAACTCAGCCCCGCCTGGACCACCGACTGGATGAACGCGGCTGCGCGTGAGCGACTGCGGGAATACGGCGTCGCGCCGCCACAGGGCCACACCTGTGACAAACCGCTGGCGCACGGCCCGGTACCCTGCCCGCGTTGCGGCAGCACCCACAGCGAGAAAATCAGCGAATTCGGCTCTACCGCCTGCAAGGCACTGTACCGCTGCTGCGATTGCCGTGAACCCTTCGACTACTTTAAATGTATTTAGGAATCGCCATGACGGTCTTCCATCGCCTGAACGTCGCCGCCATCGAGCGCGAAACGCCGGACGCCGTAGCCATCACTCTGCGGGTGCCCGAAGAACTGAAAAGTCACTATTGCTATACGCCCGGCCAGCACCTGACGTTGAAGGCGCTGGTCGACGGCGAAGAACTGCGCCGCTGCTACTCCATTTGCAGCTCGCCGCAGGAAGGGTTGCTGCAGATCGGCGTTAAAGCCATTCATCAGGGCCGCTTCTCCTCGTTCGTTAATCGCCTGCTGAAAGTCGGTGACGCGCTGGAGGTGATGGTGCCGCAGGGGCGTTTCGGCTATCAGCCACAGGCAGAAAACTGCGGTAACTATCTGGCGATTGCCGCCGGTTCAGGCATTACGCCGATGCTGTCGATCATCAAAGCCACGCTGCAACTCGAACCCCTCAGCAGCTTCACGCTGATTTACGGCAACCGCAGCAGCCGTTCGGTGATGTTCAAAGAGGCGCTGTGCGATCTGAAGAACCGCTACCCGCAGCGCTTTCAGCCACTGTACATGTTCAGCCAGGAGAGCCTCGACAGCCCGTTGCTCAGCGGCCGTATCGACCGAGAACACCTGCTGGCGATAGGCGACACCCTGCTGGATTACCGCGACTATGACCACGCTTTTATCTGTGGGCCTGAAAACATGATGGACGACGCCCAGAGCGTACTTGAACAGGCCGGCGTGCCTGCCGGACACATTCACAGCGAGCGTTTTAACACCAGTGGCATAGTCGCCCGCCCGGTCAATGACGCTAACCGCAACGCCACCCGGGTTGAGATTTTGCTTGATGGCCGCCGGTTGAATATCGAAGTGAGTGCGCAGGATGACAGCATTCTGGATGCGGCGCTGCGTCAGGGCGCCGATCTGCCCTACGCCTGCAAAGGCGGCGTGTGCGCCACCTGTAAATGCCGATTGAAGGCCGGTCAGGTAGATATGGCCGTCAACTACAGCCTGGAGCCGGATCAGTTGGCCGCCGGGTACGTATTAAGCTGCCAGTCGTGGCCACGCGGCGACGGCGTGGTCCTGGACTTTGACGTATAGGAACCGACCATGGAAACCCCGTTGATCCTGCAACAACGCCAACAGCGCGTGATGACCCTGACGTTACAGCGTCCAGAGGCCCGCAACGCCCTGAATACCCCCTGCCTGGAACAGCTGGTTTATTGGCTGGAACAGGCCGACGCCGATGTCAGCGTCGGTGCCGCGGTGATTGCCGGTGCGCCCCGCTTCTTTGCCGCCGGTGCCGATCTGCATGAGCTGCAAAAACAAGATCTGCCTGCCGCGCTGACGGATCGCCGCCCACTGCTGTGGCAGCGGCTGGCCCAGTTCAGCAAACCGCTGCTGGCGGCGGTAAACGGCTATGCGCTGGGCGCCGGCTGCGAACTGGCGCTGGCCTGCGACATCATTATCTGCGGTGAAAGCGCCCGCTTCGGCCTGCCGGAAATCACCCTCGGCCTGATGCCGGGGGCCGGTGGCACCCAGCGGCTGATCCGCTGCGTCGGCAAGTCGCGCGCCAGCCAGATGGTACTGACCGGTGAAGCCATCAACGCCAGCTGTGCACTGCAAAGCGGCCTGGTCAGCGAAGTCTGTGTCGATGCGCTGACGCTGGAACGCACGCAGCAGATCGCCGAACGCATCAGCCTGCAGGCCCCGCTGGCATTACGCGCCGCCAAACAAGCATTGAAACAGGCTGAGGAAACCGGCCTTAGCCAGGGGCTGGCCATCGAGCGCCAGCAGTTTGTCACCCTGGCCGCCACCGACGATCGCCGTGAAGGCATCGCCGCCTTCTTCGAAAAACGTACGCCAAACTATCAGGGGCGCTGATTTATGGATAACGCATTGATTCTCACCCATCTGGAAGCCGGGGTGCTGACACTGACTCTCAACCGGCCGGACCGGCTCAACAGCTTTAACGACGAGATGCACCGCCAGCTTAGCGAAGCACTGACCCTCGCCGAGCGCGACGACAGCGTGCGCTGCCTGCTGATCACCGGTGCCGGACGCGGGTTTTGCGCCGGGCAGGATCTGAACGATCGCAACGTCAGCGTTGAACAACTGGCACCGGATCTTGGCCTGTCGGTAGAACGCTTCTACAACCCGCTGATCCGCCGCCTGACCGCCTTGCCGAAGCCGGTAGTCTGCGCGGTCAACGGCGTGGCAGCGGGAGCCGGGGCCGCCCTGGCGCTGGCCTGCGATATCGTGATAGCCGCCGACAATGCCAACTTTATCCAGTCATTCTGCCGTCTGGGGCTGGTGCCGGACTCCGGTGGCAGTTGGTTCCTGCCGCGCCTGGCGGGCCACGCCCGCGCCATGGGCATGGCAATGTTGGGGGACAAAGTCAGCGCACAACAGGCACTGGCCTGGGGGATGATCTGGCAGGTGGTGCCTGCAGATGAACTGCCTGCCACCAGCCAAACGCTGGCGCAGCATCTGGCAACTCAACCGACCTACGGGCTGGGGCTGATTAAAAAAGCCCTCTACAGTTCGGCCAGCAACACCCTCGATCAGCAGCTCGATTTAGAACGCGACCTGCAGCGTCTCGGCGGCCGCAGCGATGATTACCGTGAAGGGGTCAGCGCCTTCTTCGCCAAGCGCCCTCCTTCTTTCAGCGGGAAATGACCATGAGCCAGCCGAACTTCAATGCCAGGGTCGCGGTGATAGGTGCCGGTACCATGGGCATCGGCATCGCCCAGGTGGCCGCCGCAGCCGGGCATCCCGTGCAGCTGTTTGATATCAACGCCTCCGCTGCCCGGCAGGCGCTCAACGCGCTCGCCCAGCGACTGCGTCAACGGGTGGCTGCCGGTAAGGCCGATGCCGCGACCACCGAAGCCTTGCTGGCACGCATTCAGCCAGTAGATTCGCTTAACCCGCTGGCCGACAGTGCGCTGGTGATAGAGGCGGTAGCGGAAAAGCTGGCGATCAAACAAAGCCTGTTCCGCGATCTGGAAGCCCTGTGCTCACCCGCCACGCTGTTTGCCAGCAACACTTCGTCGCTGTCGATAACCGCGATCGCCGGTGCGTTGCAGCATCCACAGCGGCTGGCCGGGCTGCACTTCTTCAACCCGGCACCGCTGATGAAACTGGTAGAGATCGTCAGCGGGCTGGACACCAGTGCCGAAACCCTCGCCACGCTGCAAGCACTGACCCGGCAATGGGGCAAACAAAGCGTGCTGTGCCGCTCCACGCCGGGGTTTATCGTCAATCGGGTGGCACGGCCGTTTTATGCCGAAACCCTGCGCGCACTGGAAGAACAGGTCGCCGATGCCGCCACGCTGGATGCGGTGATGCGCGACGCGGGCGGCTTCGCCATGGGGCCGCTGCAACTGACCGATATGATTGGTCAGGACATCAATTACGCCGTGACCGAATCGGTGTTTCAGGCTTTCTTCCAGGATCCCCGCTTTACCCCGTCGCTGGTGCAGCAGGAACTGGTGGCGGCCGGGCGTCTTGGTCGCAAAAGCGGCCGGGGGTTTTATCGCTATGGCGATCATCAGCCGCCGACTGTCGCCATTCTGCCCCCTTCCACGGCAGCATTGCCACGTAGCATCACGCTGCATGGGGATCCGCAGGGTATGGCCGTGCTGAGCGAGTTACTGGCCGGAAATGCGGAGTCGATCAAACAATCTGGCCTGACCAGCACCTTTGCCCGGATCGATGAAGTTACATTTATGTTAACGAATGGTAAAACAGCCAGCCAAGTCGCCGATGAAACCGGAACCCCCGTGGTGCTGTTTGATCTGTCCGCCAACTACTCGCAGGCCTCCACCGTTGCTATCAGCTGCGCAGCGCAAAACGATGCCCGTCACAACGCCAGCGTGGTTCGCCTGCTGCAATCTCTCGGCAAGAAGGTGATCGCCTTGCCGGACTACCCCGGCCTGTTGGTGATGCGCACCCTCGCCATGCTGGCCAATGAAGCGCTCGACGTGGTGAACAAGGGCGTCGCCAGTGCCGAGGATACCGACCAGGCCATGCGCTGCGGCGTCAACTACCCACGCGGTCCGCTGGAATGGGCCGCCGCCCTGGGCTGGCGACAAATCCTGACCACGCTGGAAAATCTGCAACACCACTACGGCGAGCCCCGCTACCGCCCAATGCCGCTGTTGCGCCATTACGCATCCCTCTCTTCAGGAGCCCAACAATGAACGCCAATACGCCCCACGCGCTGGCACAACGCTGCGCCGAACAGATGTTCCAGCAGGATACCTGCGCCCAGGCGATGGGTATGCGGGTGGATGCGGTCGATGCCGGTTTCGCCCGGGTCAGCATGACCGTCGGCCCGCAGATGCTCAACGGCCACCAGACCTGCCACGGCGGCCAACTGTTCAGCCTGGCGGACACCGCCTTCGCCTATGCCTGCAACAGCCAGGGGCTGGCGGCGGTGGCATCCGGCTGCAACATTGAGTTTATCCGCCCGGCGCTGGCCGGCGATCGCCTGACCGCCAGTGCGGAAGTCCGTCATCAGGGCAAAACCACCGGGCTGTACGACGTGGAGATCGTCAACCAACTGGGCAAAACCGTCGCCTGGTTTCGCGGGCGTGCGCATCGCCTCGGCCATGCCATTTTAGGGGAGCAACCATGAGTCAGGCGTTTATCTGCGATGGCGTCCGTACGCCGATTGGCCGTTACGGTGGCGCATTGGCCCACGTGCGTGCCGATGATTTGGCCGCGCTGCCACTGCGTGCCCTTTTAGCACGCCACCCTCAGGTGGACTGGTCGTTGGTGGATGACGTGATCCTCGGCTGCGCCAATCAGGCCGGGGAAGATAACCGTAATCTGGCGCGCATGGCGGCATTGCTGGCGGGCCTGCCGGTGAACGTTTCCGGCACCACCGTCAACCGTCTGTGCGGTTCAGGGTTGGACGCGCTGGCCATGGCGGCACGCAGCATCAAGGCCGGGGAAGCCGGGTTGGTGCTGGCCGGCGGTGCGGAATCCATGACCCGCGCCCCAATGGTGATGGGTAAGGCCGACACGGCCTTCAGTCGCCAGGCGCAGCTGTATGACACCACCCTGGGTTGGCGCTTTATCAACCCGCTGATGCAGACGCAGTACGGCACCGACTCAATGCCGGAAACCGCCGAAAACGTGGCGGCACAGTTCAATATCAGTCGCGCCGATCAAGATGCTTTCGCGTTGCGCAGCCAGCTGCGCGCGGCCCGGGCTCAGGAGTTGGGTTTACTGGCGCAGGAGATCGTGCCGGTCAGCCTCAGCGGTAAAAAAGGCGCGGTGACGCTGTTCAGTCAAGACGAACACCCGCGTGCAGATACCCGACTGGAACAGCTACAAGCGCTGAAAACGCCGTTCCGCCAACCCGGTACTGTGACCGCCGGTAACGCTTCCGGCTTGAACGACGGTGCCGCAGCGCTGATCGTCGCCTCCGAGGCGATGGCCGCCAGCCAGGGCTTAACGCCACGTGCACGCATCGTCGCCACCGCCACCTGCGGTGTCGAACCCGGTTTTATGGGCATCGGTCCGCTGCCTGCCACCCGCAAGGTGCTGGAATTGGCCGGGCTGAGCCTGGCGCAAATGGACGTGATCGAACTGAATGAGGCGTTTGCCGCCCAGGCGCTGGCGGTGCTACGCCAGCTTGGTCTGCCGGATGACGCCCCGCAGGTGAATCCCAACGGCGGCGCTATTGCCCTGGGCCATCCGTTGGGGATGAGCGGTGCACGTCTTGCGCTGGCCGCCCTGTTTGAACTGGAACGGCGTTCCGGCCGCTACGCGCTTTGCACCATGTGCATCGGCGTCGGCCAAGGCATCGCCATGATCATTGAGCGAGTTTGACCCCGAGGCTAATAATGATGACTACCAATCCACCGCCACTCGACGCCATTGAGTTCGCCTCGCGTGATGAGATTGAAGCGCTGCAGCTGGAACGTCTGAAATGGACGCTGCACCATGCCTATAACAATGTGCCGATGTACAAACGCAAGTTCGATCAGGCGGGCGTACATCCCGACGATCTCAAACAGTTGAGCGACCTCACCCGCTTCCCCTACACCACCAAACAGGACTTGCGCGACAACTATCCGTTCGACACCTTTGCGGTGCCAATGGAACAGGTGGTGCGCATTCATGCCTCGTCGGGCACCACCGGCCGACCAACGGTGGTCGGTTATACCCAGCGGGATATCGATAACTGGGCCGATATCGTCGCCCGCAGCCTGCGCGCCGCCGGTGCCACCGCCAAAGACAAGGTGCACGTGGCCTATGGCTATGGCCTGTTTACCGGTGGGCTAGGCGCTCACTATGGCGCGGAACGACTCGGGGCGACGGTGATCCCGATGTCCGGCGGCCAAACCGAAAGGCAGGCGCAGCTGATCCTGGATTTCAAACCTGACGTGATCATGGTGACGCCGTCCTATTGTTTAACGCTGATCGACGAACTGGAACGCAAAATGGGCGGCGATGCCCGTGGCTGCTCATTGCGTCTGGGGGTGTTTGGCGCAGAACCCTGGACCGAAGCACTGCGGCACGAAATTGAAAGCCGCATGGGCATCAAGGCGCTGGATATTTATGGCCTGTCAGAAGTGATGGGGCCAGGGGTAGCGATGGAATGTGCCGAAAGCGGTGGCGGCCCGACCATCTGGGAAGACCACTTCCTGCCGGAAATCATCTGCCCGGAAACCGGCCTTGCCCTGCCGGACGGCCAGCACGGCGAACTGGTGTTCACCACCCTGACCAAAGAGGCGCTGCCGGTGATCCGTTATCGCACCCGCGATCTCACCCGTCTGCTGCCCGGCGATGCCCGCCAGATGCGCCGCATGGGGAAAATCACCGGCCGCTCTGACGACATGCTGATCATCCGTGGCGTCAATGTGTTCCCATCGCAGGTGGAAGAACAAATCATGCAGTTCGAACAGCTGTCACCGCACTACCAGCTGCAGGTCAGCCGCAGCGGACACCTGGATACCCTGGCGGTACGCGTTGAATTGAAAGAGGCGGCGCTCAGCCTCAGTCACCAGCAGCGCTGTGAGATTTGCCACCAGCTGCGCCACCATATCAAGTCGATTATCGGCGTCAGCACTGACGTCAGCATTGCCAACTGCGGTGATATTCCCCGTTCGGAAGGCAAGGCCCAGCGGGTGGTCGATCTGCGACCACGCTGATCCTGCCGGCGTCACGGATGACGCCACAATAATTTGTGGTAATGTTGTGTCTCATCGTCGGCTAACCCATGGAAAAATATGGAACATAAACTGGATGAGTTTATCCGCCATGCTATAGACGCGCAGCCGATCAGCGGTACCTCACTGATTATCTCCCTGTACGGCGATGCGCTTAGCCATCGCGGCGGCGAGGTGTGGCTCGGCAGCCTGAGCGCGCTGCTGGAAGCACTGGGTTTCGGTGACCGCTTTGTGCGCACCTCAGTGTTTCGCCTGCAAAAAGAGGGCTGGCTGGCAGTCGAAAAAATCGGCCGCCGCAGCTTCTATCGGGTGACCGATCAGGGCATGCGCCAGTTCCGCCACGCCGAGTCGAAAATCTACCTTAGCGAGCCACCGGCCTGGGACGGTAAATGGGATCTGCTGTTGCTGGAAAGCGCTGAAAAAAGCGAGCGGGCACGGCTGAAAAAAGAGCTGGGCTGGTTGGGCTTCGGCCAGATCGCCAATAACCTGATGGCGGCCCCCACCCATGCGCAAACCGACGTCACCGCCCTGCTCGGCGAGCTTAACGCCAGCGAACAGGTGATCTACTTTCGCGCCGACTACCCCTACAACCGCTCCGAGCAAACCCTGCAACAGTTGGTGGCCAACTGCTGGGCGCTGGGCGACGTGGCCGCCGATTATCATGAGTTTATCATCTCTTTCCGCCCGTTAATGGCGCTGCTGCGTGAAACCGACGATGCGCTGCTGACACCCCAGCGCTGTTTCCAGATTAAGCTATTATTGATCCACTTCTTCCGCCGCGTGGTGCTGAAAGACCCCCTGCTGCCGGATGCTTTATTGCCTGTCCAGTGGGAGGGGCAGATCGCCCGTAACCTGTGCATCAATATTTATCAGCGGGTGGACCGTGCCGCGACCGAGTATGTCAGCACGCTGGCGGAAACCACTATCGGCGCTCTGCCCGCCCCGGCGGCCGGTTATTACCGACGCTTTGGCGGCCTGCCGCGCGATCCTTCACTTTAAGGAGCTTTTGCTATGCCTGTGTATCAGATTGACGGCCTGACGCCAGTGGTAGACCCCAGCAGCTATGTGCACCCGACCGCGGTGCTGATTGGCGATGTGATCGTCGGCAAACGGGTGTATATCGGCCCCAATGCCAGCCTGCGCGGCGACTTTGGTCGACTGGTGATCGGCGATGGTGCCAATATTCAGGACAACTGCGTGATGCACGGCTTTCCGCAGCAGGACACCGTGGTGGAACAGGACGGTCATATCGGCCACGGCGCGATCCTGCACGGCTGCCGCATCCGTCGTAACGCCATGGTCGGTATGAATGCGGTGATCATGGACGGTGCGGAGATCGGTGAAAACAGCATCGTCGGTGCCATGGCGTTCGTCAAAGCCGCTGCGGTGATTGAGCCCAACAAGCTGGTAATCGGTAGCCCTGCACGGGTGTTGCGCGACCTGACCGAGCAGGAGCTGGCGTGGAAAGTGGCCGGTACGCGTGAATATCATGACCTGGTGTTGCGCTGTCGCTCCTCACTGCGGGAAGTGGCACCACTGACCGAGATCGAGCCGGGTCGTCAGCGGCTGAGCTTTGGCGACCACCTGATACCAAAAAGTCAGCTTTAAGCCGGGTAAAAAAGCGCCGTTTCAACCCAAAGTGGTTTACAGTGAAACCCCTGTTTAACTTCTTTTATCTGGACCGGAATGAATGCCCAGAACGGCTAAAACGGTGGAAGTCCCCGCTATCGGTGAGCTTGATCGCCAGGCGGGGCAGTTGAGTCTGCAACTTGCCCAGGCGCTGCGGGCAGCGATCAATAAAGGCGAACTGAAGCCCGGCGATCCCTTGCCCTCAACCCGCGTGCTGGCGGGCGCGTTACGGCTGGCCAGAGGCACAGTGCTGGCCGCCTTCGAACAGCTGACGGCGGAAGGGTTTCTGGAAGCGCAACCCGGTTCGGGCACCCGTGTCGCCCTGTCACTTCACCTCCAGCCCCCTGCAGCAAGCCATAGCGCTGAAATTTGTGACATCCCGCTTTCCAGCCAGGCGCAGGCATTGGCGCAATTTGCCAGCCAGCTACGGCCACTGCCGCCGGTCCCCTTTACCGTCTCGGTACCGATCAATGATACCGCGCCCGATGACGTCTGGCGTCGCCTCGGTAACCGTATCCGCGCACGCGGGCCCGGTGCCCCCGCCGGTTATGGCGAGCCGTTGGGTGCGTTGCCGTTACGCAAGGCCGTCTGTGAATATGTCCGCAAGTCCCGTTCAGTGATCTGTACGCCGGAACAGGTGATTATCACTTCCGGCACTCAACAAGGGTTGTATCTGGCCACGCAAATCCTGCTGGATGCCGGTGACACCGCCTGGGTGGAAGATCCGGCCTATCACGGCATTACCGCCATCTTCAATAGCGTATTCCGCGACAGACTGATGGCCAGAGTCCCGGTCGATGCCGAAGGGATAGACGTGGCAGCAGGCAGCAAAATCGCGCCGCAGGCCAAAGCCGTTTTTGTCACCCCTTCTCACCAATACCCGCTGTGCATGCCGATGAGCATGTCGCGCCGGCTCGAACTACTGGCCTGGGCCAAGCAGCAGCGGGCCTGGATTGTCGAAGACGATTACGACAGTGAAATGCGTTACTCCGGCCATCCGTTTCCTTCTTTGCAGGGGCTGGATCCGGCCAGAGTTGTCTATCTGGGTACCTTCAGCAAGATCCTTTTCCCTTCATTGCGCCTGGGTTATGCCATCCTGCCCAGCCCCTTGGTGGATGCCTTCTGCGGTGCACGAGTGCTGATGGATCGCCACCCACCCAGCGCCGATCAGCACGTACTGGCCAGTTTTATGGCGCAGGGGCATCTGGATCGTCATATCCGCCGCATGCGCAGCGTGTATGCTGAAAAACGGCGGGTATTAACCGAAGCCATCAATGCCCATGTTTCTGCCAAGCTGGCCGCCCTGCACCCCAGCGATCAGGGCATGCATCTGGTGTTGTGGTTGAAGGCGGGGCTGGATGACCAACAGGTCGCTCGCCGCGCCGCCGAAGCCGGGGTGGCAGTTAGCGCACTGTCGCCGATGTATGCCGTCGGCAGCGGGAAAAGCGGCTTGATACTCGGATTGGGTGGCTACGATGAGCTGCAGATCCACCGCGCTGCCCAACACCTGAATCAGGTGCTGGTGACGTTGGCCGAGGCAGGGTAAAGCGGCGAGATTGAGATACCCGGGGCGACCCGGGGGTGGGGCGTCCCTGCGGGAACCCCATCCCCCGGTTTCCCCTAATATCGTGTTTAAGTGAAGGGGTCTCGGGCATTATCTTGCCCGGTTTAACGTGAAAACCGCTTCGCGCCGTACACGCAGACCAACACCCCGGCCATGACGGCCAGCATCGAAGGCTGGATGGTTTCATGCAGCATCAGCCCGGCCAGCGCCAGACCCAAAAAGGGCTGCAGCAATTGCAGTTGCCCCACCGCGGCAATGCCGCCCAGCGCCAAACCGCGATACCAGAAGATAAAGCCAATCCACATGCTGAACAGCGAAATATAGCCCAGAGATAGCCAGGCCCCGACGCTGACCTGCGGCCAGGTTGCTGGTGCGGCCCAAACTGCAACCCCGGCCGTCAGCGGCAAAGCCACCACCAACGCCCAGGAGATCACCTGCCAGCCACCGAGCTTACGCGTCAACATTGCGCCTTCCGCGTAGCCCAAACCGCAAAGCAGTACCGCAGCCACCATCAGCAGGTCACCGGCCCAGGAAGCGCCCGCCCCCTGACTCAGCGCGAAAGCCCCCACCAGCAGGCTGCCCAACACCGAGAACAACCAGAACGCCGCTTTAGGCCGTTCCCCCCCACGCAGTACGCCAAAACAGGCGGTCGCCAAGGGTAACAGCCCGATATACACCAGCGCATGCGCCGAAGTGGTGTGCTGCAAGGCCAATGCCGTCAGCAAAGGAAAGCCGATCACCACCCCGATCGCCACCATCACCAGCGGCACAAGATCCTGACGCCGTGGCCAGCGTTGACGCATCATCCCCAACGCACAAAGGGCCAGCAAAGCCGCCAGCACTGCCCGCATCGCGGTCAGGAACAGCGGATCAAACTCCTGCACTGCCAGGCGCGTAGCGGGCAAAGAACCGCTAAAAATTAACATGCCCAAAAAGCCGTTGACCCAACCCTGCATCGAATGACGGCTACCGCCGATAACCTGGTTTTTTTCTGTTTCACTGCTCATGGCAACACCACTCTACATCGGCGAAAGATCCCCTATTCTCCGGTTAAAGTGGCTTGCTGCCAGAGCCAGATAATCACATTTTTAGCGAACCACTTTATTCCACCCCCGAGGTTTCCATCGCGGCAGGCACCGGCTGATGGCGGCTATAGAAGAAGTAGATCGCCACCAACAGCAGGGTAAACGGAATGCCAAACCACAGCGTCATCTTGAAAAACTCGGTGAACGCCGTCGAGATCAACAATGCTGCCATCAAACCGGCACCGGCCAGCGTAGTGTACGGGAACCCCCACATGCGGAATTTCAGGTGGGTTTGGCGGTGCTGACGGCGGAAAAACAGGTGAGTGACAAAGATCATCAGCCAGGTGAAACAGGCGCCGTACACCGAGATCGACATCATCGCGGCAAAGGATTTCTCCGGATAAACCAGGCTCAACACAATCGACACCACAATGCCAATGCACGACATCGCCAGTGCGCTTACCGGGATGCCGCGTTTACTGACCCGCCCCAACGCAGCCGGTGCTTGCCCGGCGCGAGATAGCGAGAACATCATGCGGGTGGTGATATACAACTGGCTGTTCATCGCCGACAGCGCGGCCACCAGCACGATAAAGTTGAAGATACCGGCGGCGGCGGGCAAGTGGATCACGTTCATCGCCATCAGGAACGGGCTTTCGCCGGTACCGGACTGCCGCCAGGGAACGATCGCCAGCATCAGCGCAATCGACAGCATGTAGAAAATAAACAGCCGTAAAATGGTGCCCTTGAAGGCGGTTTTAACCGCAATCACCGGGTTTTTGGCTTCACCGGCGGCCACCGCGATCATCTCAATGCTCAGGTAGCTGAAAATCGACACGATCACCGCGAACCACATACCCTTGACACCAAACGGGAAGAAGCCACCGTTGGCAGTAAAGTTGTGAATACCGAAGGCCGGGTTAGCGGAAAACAGCAGAATACCGATACCAATGGCGATAAAGGCCGCGATGGCGACCACCTTGATGGTCGACAACGCATACTCCACCTGGCCGAAGGACTTGACGCCAATCACGTTGATGAAAATCACCGCGGCGGAGAACAGCAGCACCCACGGCCAAATCGGCGTGGTCGGGAACCAGAACTGCATATACATACCGATGGCGGTCACCTCGGTACCCACCGCCAATACTACGCAGGACCAGTAGGAGTAACGCACCAAAAAACCGAATAGCGGGCTGATGTAAAACTCGGCATAGTCACCGAAAGAGCCCGGCGTTGGGTGCTCGGAAGTCATCTCCGCCAGGCATCCCATCAGCAACAGCGCCACCACGCCGCCGATAAAATAGCTCAACAGGACGCTGGGTCCAGCCATCTGAATGGCATAGGCACTGCCGAGAAACAGTCCGGTTCCAATCGCCCCGCCGATTGCCAGCATCGTCATTTGCCCGGCGGTAAGCTGTTTCTTCAACCCACCCTGCCGTCGCGCTATCTCTTCAAAACCTTTCATCTGTTTCATGGCAGTCCTACCTTATTCACGCAGTACAGGTGACATCCAGGATGGCGGCAGTAACGTAGTCGACATTATTTTGATTCAGGCCAGGCAGACACATGCGGCCGGGGGCCACCAGATAGATGGCGTAATCTTGCCGCAGCCGCTCGAGCTGTTGTGGGTTCAGTCCTGTGTAACTGAACATGCCCTTCTGGTCGCGAATGCGACGGTAGTCCAACGGCGAACCGCCCTTTTCCAGCCCGTTAGCCAGGACTTGGCGCATCTGTTTGATACGTTGACGCATGCCGGCCAGTTCGCTTTCCCACTGCTGCCGCAAGCCGGCGTCTGCCAACAGGGTTTCCACAATTTGGCTGCCGTGGGTCGGCGGGCAGGAGTAGCTGCGGCGGATCAAGGTTTTCAACGCACCTTTGACGTTTACCGCACTCTCCGGGTTGGCGCCGCGTACCGAAAGCCCACCCAGTCGCTGTCCATATAACGCGACATTTTTCGAAAACGAATTGGCGACCAAAAATTCCACATCGGTTTTCAGCGCCTCACGCAGTACGAAACAGTCCTCGTCCAGACCGTCGCCAAAACCCTGATAGGCGATATCGAACAGCGGCAGCAGGCGACGACGCTGGACCACCTCAAGGATGGCACGCCACTGTGCCTGGCTGAGATCGGTACCGGTCGGGTTATGACAGCAAGGGTGCAGCAGCACTACGCTGCCTTCCGGCAGGTTGTCCAGCGTATCCAGCATGGCGTCAAATCGCAGACCGCCGCTGGCCTCATCAAAATACGGATAGGTATGGACGTTCAGCCCGGCGCCCTCAAAGATCGCCCAATGGTTGGCCCAGGTCGGATCAGACACCCAGATGTCACGGCGGGACAGGTAGTGATGGATAAAATCGGCTGCCAGCTTCAGGGCACCGGAACCGCCGACGGTCTGTACCGTGCAAATGGACGGTAACGCCGCCGCGCCGAACAACAAAGTCTGTACCTGTTGAGCGAACAGTGCCGACCCTTCGATAGGCGGATAACCGTGCGGACGACGTTGCTCGAGCAACTGCCGCTCGGCCGCCTCAACTGCCTGCATCAGTGGGATCCGGCCCTGCTGATCGTAATAAAGACCAATACCCAGATTCACTTTCTGCGTATTTTCATCCTGTAAATAAGCTTCCATCAACGACATAATAGGATCGGCCGCCGAGCGGCCAATGTGATTAAACATAGCGATTCCTTAATTCATTATTTAATGAATTTGCAGGTGGGCGTTCTGGTTATATAAAGTTTTAGGCCGTGGCGCTGACGGTAATCTCTATTTTCATTCCCGGCACTACCAATTTATCAACGATCACCGTTGAGCGATTGGGGTAAGGGTAATTAAAGTATTTTTTGTAAATTTCATCGAGTAATTTAACGTCATTCACATCGGTGAGATAAATAATAACCTGCAAGACATTGTCGCTGTGGCTATTTGCCGCTTTTAACGTCTGGGCCAGGTTATCAAAGGTCAGGGTAATCTGCTTTTCCGGCACGCCGGTTTCAATGCTGCCGTCGGGTCTGACCGGGCCATGGGCAGTGAATAACATACCGCCGCCTTTAGTTGCCCAGGAAAAGGGTTGGCCAATTTCCGGCAGGCCGGTATCGATGATGGTGCGCATGGTTTACTTCCCCGTAGTGGTTAACTGGCGGATCAGCGCTCCGCCTCTGGCGAACAGCGAATCCAGCACGTTGTAATGGTTGGCACCGTCGACCGCGACCAGGCTGACGGGCAGGTGTTTGGCTTTAAGCGCGGCATAATAGTGCTGCGACTGGCCAATCAGCTCCGGCAGCTCGGCATCACCGTAAAATAGCGTCATCGGTTTGATGCTTTCAGGGATATTTCGCACCGGACTCAATTGGGTCATTTGCCGTGGGGTCAGCTGTAATTGCCGGTTAACGTAGCTGGTTAACAAGGGCTCCAGTTCGAAAATACCGCTGATCGGTAACACCGCGTCGACCACCGCATGATGCTGCCAATAACTGGCCAAATGCCCACCGGCGGAATGGCCACACAGATATACCGGCGCAGACTTGTTCGGCGCAAGCCGTTGTTGAATGGCGCTCAGCGCCGCGCCGGTTTGCCGGCATATATCGTCCAGATTGGCCTGTGGTGCCAGCGTATATTCCAGCAACACCACGTCAAAACCCAATGACAAAGGCACGGCGGCAATAAAGGCAAAATCGTCCTTACTGCAAAATTGCCAATAGCCGCCGTGAATAAATATTAACGTGCCTTTGGGTTGGCCGTCAGAATATAACCAATCAAAAACTTCCCGGGGAGAATCGCCATAGGGAATATTGCGTTCGCTGCGAACTTGCTGATAAACGGCCTGACTGCGGGTTTGGAATGAGGTCAGGATTTGCTCCTCATTGTCCACCGTCGAGCCGTTATCGTAACTCCCCGCCAAAAGTTTCATATATTAAACTTCGTTTATTATTTAAGATATGCGTTAACTATTAGCACCGGGAATAATATTGTCAAGAAGGGAACAACAGCAATGCGTGCAGGGTAATATAATTCTTTTCTGCGGCGCAATAAGTTTAACCAGTGAAACTTATTGCGCCTTAATGACTATTTTAGTCCCGGCTGAATTTGCGCTAATTGACTTAATTCTTGCCAGGCATAATCCCAAAAGATCCTTACCTTTAGCGGCATGCGTTGGATGTTCTGCGCCACCAGTTGCACCGGCATTGGCAAAGGCTCAAACGCCGGGAGCAGGCGCACCAGCGTCCCCGCCGCCAAATCCTCTGCAACCTGATATGACAGCAGCCGAGCGATGCCCTTACCTGCTCGCGCCGCCAGCAGCTGGGTTTCGACTTCATTAAGCAGCAAGCGCGGTGTCAGCCTTACCCTGTCACCGTTCTCCTGCGGGCCAAAACGCCATTCACGCAACGACGCCCGCTGGGTGCCGACAATGGTGTCATGATCGGCCAGTTGCGCCGGTTGTTTTGGCTCGCCGCGCCGTGCCAGATAGGCCGGGCTGGCGACCGTCACCCGCGAGACCAGCCCCAACCGCCGCGCCACGCGGGAAGAGTCCTGCAAATGACCGATACGCACCGCCACGTCCAGCCCCTCGTCAATCAAATCCAGGTTGCGATCGTTGAGCACCATTTCAATTTGCATCTGCGGATAGAGATCGAGAAACGCCATCACCACCGGTGCCACGTGCTTGCGCCCGAACTGCACCGGCGAGGTGATACGCAGCAGGCCACTGAGCTGGGTATCCGCCGTGTCCAGCACCGCCGACTGGTATTCATGCAGCAACAGGTGCGCACGCTCCGCTAACCGCAGCCCGGCCTCGGTCGGAGCTAACCTCCGGGTGGTACGTTCAACCAGTCGGGTGCCAAAACGCTGCTCCAGCGAGGCGATGGCGCGAGTCACTGCCGGGGCGGAACGCCGCAGTTTGCGACCGGCAGCGGCCAGACTGCCGTGCTGGATCACCGTCACAAAAATCTCCAGTTCGTCCAACCGATCCATAGACTGTTCCATAAAGTGAAATTATCAATTTCCAGATTGCCGGATTTCGCCTACTGAGCGCAAGAGTATGCTAATGCAAATCCTTCAGGAGTATGAACATGCAAAAGCTAAAACTGTACGGTACCGCGCTTTCCGGCCACGTCCACCGCGTGGCGTTGCTGTTGCGGATGCTCGAACTGCCGTATGAATTTATCGAAGCGCCTGCCGAAGTGCGCCAAAGCGAAGCCTTTCTGGCGCTGAACCCTTTTGGTCAGATCCCGTTGCT